>Ga0126307_10002551_pt1 | contig 12311 bp, 12 predicted proteins | sample Plot28_FD_89955 | JGI IMG/M metagenome (GOLD analysis project Ga0126307, IMG submission 89955) | Serpentine soil microbial communities from UC McLaughlin Reserve, CA, USA - Plot28 | ecosystem: Environmental > Terrestrial > Soil > Grasslands | place: USA: UC McLaughlin Reserve, Lake County...
CCGGCGGCGCCGATCAGGCGCTCGCCCTGAAGCTCCCACATGATGTGGTAGAAGCCCTTGCCCGCCTGCCCGAGCAGCGCGTCCGCCGGCACGCGCACGTCCTGGAAGGCGAGCAGAGCGGTGTCGGAGGCGTGCATCCCGAGCTTCTCGAGCCGTTTCTCGCGGATCACGCCCGGGGCATCCATGTCGACGAGGAAGAGGGAGAAGCCGTCGTAGCCGGCGTCCGGGTCCGTCTTCGTCACGAGCACGATGAAGTGCGCGCGGTGCCCGTTCGTGATGTAGGTCTTCGAGCCGTTGATCACCCACTCGTCGCCGTCGCGCACGGCGTGCGTCTTGATGCCGGCAACGTCCGAGCCGGCGTCCGGCTCGGTGATGCCGAGGCAGGAGATCTTCTCCCCGCGGATCGCCGGCACCAGGTAGCGCTGCTTCTGCTCCTCGCTGCCGAACAGGTAGACGGGCGGGGTCGCCATGTCGGTGTGCACCGCCACGCCCATCGCAAGGCCGCCGCTGTTCGCGTGTGCCATCTCCTCGGCGAGCACGAGGTTGGAGAAGTAGTCGCCGCCCTGGCCGCCGTACTCCTCCGGGTACGAAAGGCCGAGGAAGCCGAGCTCGCCCATGCGCGAGAAGACCCAATCCGGGAACGTGCTCTCCTCCCACTCCTCGGAGTGCGGGGCGAGCTCCTTCGTCACGAACGCGCGGATCGACTCGCGGAGCTGGTCGTGCTCCTCGGTGAAGATGAAGTGCTTGCGACGGGCGCCGTGGTCAGGCTTGAGGAGCGTGTCTGCGGTGGCCATGCGAGCAAGCTAGCGCGGGCTTCCGCAAAAGTAAACAGTGGCACTTCCTACTTTCCACTGCGCGATTCGGGCGTCGCGCTCCGGGCCACGCCCGGCGTAACGGTTGACGTCGCCGCGGTTACGGTGCCCTCATGAGCGAGCGCGAGTTCGACGTCGTGATTCTTGGGGCCGGCCCTGCCGGCGAGGTATGTGCCGGTCGGCTTGCCGAGGGCGGCCTGTCGGTGGCGATCGTGGAGCAGCACCTCGTCGGCGGTGAGTGCTCCTTCTACGCGTGCATGCCCTCGAAGGGGCTGCTGCGGCCCGGTGAGCTCCTCGCCGAGGTGCGCCGCATTCCCGGCGTTCGCGAGGCCGTGACCGGCGAGCTCGACGCCGCGGCCGTGCTCGCCCGCCGCGACGAGATCGTCCACGACCTCGACGACTCGAGTCAGGTGCCCTGGCTCGAGGATCGCGGCGCGACCCTCGTCCGCGAGCGCGGACGGCTTGACGGTGAGCGGCGCGTGCGCGCCGGCGAGGAGGTGCTCGTGGCGCGGAAGGCCGTGGTCGTCGCGACAGGTAGCTCGGCGCTGGTGCCGCCGATCTCCGGCCTGCGCGAGGCGGAGCCTTGGACGAACCGCGAGGCGACCACCTCGAAGAGCGTGCCCGAGCGGCTGGTGGTACTCGGCGGCGGCGTGGTCGGCGTCGAGATGGCGCAGGCGTGGCGGAGCCTCGGCTCGCAGGTCACGCTGATCGAGGCGGCCGACCGGCTGATCGCCCGCGAGGAGCCCTTCGCGAGCGAGCAGGTGGCGGACGCGCTGCGCGAGCACGGCGTCGATGTGCGGATCGGCGTAAAGGCGAGCGGCGTCGAGGCCGCGGACGGCGAGGTGACCGTGCAGCTGGAGGACGGAGCCCGAGTTTCGGGCGACGAGCTGCTCGTGGCGATCGGTAGGCGCCTCAACACGGATGAGATCGGACTCGAGACCGTCGGCCTCGAGCCGGGCAAGCCAGTGCCGGTCGACGACCGGATGGCGGCGAACGAGTGGCTCTACGCGATCGGCGACGCTAACGGACGCGTCCTGCTCACGCACATGGGCAAATACCAGGGCCGGGTGGCCGCGGACGTGATCCTCGGCAAGGATGATCACGCCATGCACGACGACGAGCGCTCGCCGCGGGTGATCTTCACCGATCCGCAGGTGGCGGCGGTCGGCCACACGCTCGCGAGCGCGGAGGAGGCGGGGCTGAACGTACGCGCCGTCGACGTCTCCACGCAGGGGAACGCCGGCGCCAGCTTCTACGGCCGCGACGGTGCGCCGGGCTTGTCCCGGCTCGTGATCGACGAGGACCGCGGCGTGATCGCGGGCGCCACGTTCACGGGCCCCGAGGTCCAGGACTTCCTGCACGCCGCGACGGTCGCGGTGATCGGCGAGGTCCCGCTCGACCGCCTGCGCCACGCGGTGCCGTCGTTCCCCACCCGCAGCGAGGTCTGGCTCTACCTGCTGCAGGAGCTCGGCCTCTAGAGGGGGTTACGGGTCCCTTAGACCCGTTCGACCGCCGCCCGGGCGGTGCCGAGTCGGCGTGATGCAGGACGGCGCTCGCGGTTCCATCCTCGTCGTCGACGACGAGCCCGACGATCACGGAGGTTGTGGCGCGCTACCTCGAGCGTGCCGGCTACTCGACCCACGTCGCGGCTGACGGCCCGGACGCACTCCGGATCGGCGGCGAGACGCGTCGCGACCTGGTCGTGCTCGACCTGATGCTCCCCGGGATGCACGGCCTCGACGTGATGCGCCGCCTCTCGGCGCGTGACGCTGCGCCGCGAGGCGTGCTGTTCAACCTGATTCAGAACGCGATCCGCCACACGCCGCCGGACCGCAGCGTGACCGTGTTCCGCGGAGTCGAGGGGCGCGAGCGTGGAGGTGGAGGTGGCCGACACGGGCCGAGGCGCACGGCGGCGATCTGGATCGCGGATTCCGCGAGCGGCGGGCGTGTGCGCTTCAGCCTCCCGCGGGCCGGATAGCGCTCGTCGATAATCCGCACCCGATGAACGAGGAGCGCGCCCGCGAGGTGCTGCTACGCGCCCGCACGATCCCGCCGGGCTTCGTCACGACCTACGGCGACCTCTGCCCGTCGGCGCCGCGCTTCGCCGGGACGGTGCTGCGCGAGTGCGACGACCCGCACGTTCCCTGGCAGCGCGTGGTGCGCGCGGACGGCTCACTGGCCAAGGGAGAGCGCCAGCGGCAGCTGCTCGAGCGGGAGGGCGTGCCGTTCCGCGGCGAGCGCGTGGACATGCGCGCAGCCTGGGCGCCGCCGGCCGAGCCCGGCGCGGAGCGTCATTCGGTGTAGGCGATCAGGACGTCGCACGGCGCGTTGTGCGGGCGACGGCCTGGTCCGGGGGGGAGTGTATGGGTCCGGGCTGGCGGCGGAGTGGGGATCAGGCCGTGTTGACGATGAGAAGATCGCACGGAGCGTGGTGCGAGACCTTGTTCGGCACGCTGCCGAGCACCCGGCGCGCGCCCTGCATGCCCTTGCTTCCAAGCACGATCAGGTCGGCCTCCTCGCGGCGAGCCACCTCGAGGATGCCGTCGGCCGGATCGCCCTTCGGCGCGTGCTGGTGCAGGTCGATGCCATCGGCCCGCAGCCGGGCGAGCGTGTTCTGGAGCACCGCGTCCGCGCGGTAGTCGGCGCCCACCGCCCACTCTGCGGCCTCTGGCCCGGCGCCGCCCGCCACCTTCACCGGCGAGCCCGCGTACGCGCTCACCACGTGCAGGCTGGCGCCCGAGAGCCGAGCCAGGTCGGCGGCGCGCGTCACCGCACGATCGGCGGTGTCCGAGCCGTCCGTGCCCACCACGATCTTGCTGAACATTCGCGAGTCTCCTCCCTAGCGGTCCACCCTCCACCGTATTCCAAACGGGCGGCGAGGGGCAAGGCCGTAGTACAACTCGCCGGGTGCCGTACGAGACGATCCTCTACGACGTGCGCGACGACGGCGTCGCGACCATCACCCTCAACCGGCCGGAGACCCGCAACGCGCTCTCGAATGATCTGCTCGGAGATCTGATCGATGCGTTCGAGTCGGCACGCGACGACGAGCGCGTGCGCTGCGTGATCCTCACCTCCTCGCACGACAAGGTGTTCTCCGCCGGCGGCTCGCTCGACCAGTTCGCCGCGGAGGTGCCGGCGGTGCACAAGCACTTCGGCACGGAGCGCTTCCCCCACCTCTTCAGCACGATCATGAAGCTGGGCAAGCCCACGATCTGCGCCGCCAACGGTCACGTGCTCGCCGGCGCGCTCGGGCTGGCGCTTGCGTGCGACCTGATCGTCGCCAAGGAGGGCGCCGGGTTCGGCACGCCGGAGATAAACGTGGGCGTCTTCCCCTTCATGATCATGGCTCTCATCTACCGGAACGTCCCGCGCAAGAAGACGAACGAGCTGCTCCTCCTCGGCGAGCGCATCTCCGCCGAGGAGGCGTGTGAGCTCGGCATCGTGAATCGCGTGGTGGCCGCGGACGAGTTCGAGGCTTTCGTCGGCGACTGGGCGGTCAAGCTCGCCGCGAAGTCGCCCGTCCTGATGAAGTTGGGGAAGGACGCGATGTACCGCCAGCTCGACATGGGCTTCGAGGACGCGCTCGACTTCCTGCGCTCGCAGCTCGCGATCGCGTTCACGACGGAGGACATCCAGGAGGGCGTGAAGGCGTTCTTCGAAAAACGCGAGCCGCACTGGACGGGGCGCTGAGCGATGGCAGCCCGCCTGATCGTCATGCGCTGCCGGACCGCCGACCGCTTCCCAGGCGCCCCTCGCGGCGCGGAGACCCTGGCGCCGCTCGTGGGCGAGGCGCTCGACCTCGAGCCGCGCTACATCGGCAGCTCCGCCGACGTGCGCGAGACGCGCTTCGAGGACGACCTGGCCGACTCGCGCGGCTGCCTGCTCGAGGCCGGCGGCCAGATCGACGACGCGCTTGCCGCCGGCGACGCCCCGGTCCTGCTCGCCGCCGACTGCGCGGTCTCGCTCACCACGCTGCCCGCCGTCGTGCGCAACCGGCCGGAGGCGCGCCTGCTCTGGCTCGACGCCCACGGCGACTACAACACGCCGAGCACCAGCGGCAGCGGCTATCTCGGCGGCATGTGCCTCGCGGGCGCGTGCGGCGAGTGGGACCCGGGGCTGACCGAGCCCGCGCCCGCGGAGCGCGTGGTGCTGGCGGGCATCCGCGACCTCGATCCCGGTGAGCGCGCGCTCCTCGAGCGCAGCCCCGCCACGGTGATCGGCGCGAGTACCGTCGAGACGCTGGTGGCGGTGAAGAACGCCCTCGACGGCGCGCCGGTCTTCTTGCATCTCGACTTCGACGTGCTCGATCCCGAGCACTTCCCGGCGGCCGTGCCGGCCGCTGGCGGGCTGCACCCCGACAAGCTCTACGACCTGCTCGACTCGGTGCTCGAGGACTGCGAGCTGCTCGGGTTCGAGGCGACGGCGTTCGAGGCACCCGAGGACGAGCAGGAGCGGATCGCCGCCACGGAGACGGCCATGCACGTGCTCGAGCCGCTGCTCGACGCGCTCGGGGGCGACGCGTGAGCGAACGCGCCGCGGCGGACGCGCTCGTGGCGCGTCCGTCGCTTCGCTCGCTCGTCGACGACCTCCACGAGCGGCGCGAGCGCGCGCGCCTCGGCGGCGGCGAGGACAAGATCGCCGACCAGCACGCGAAGGACAAGCTCACGGCGCGCGAACGGCTCGCGCTCTTGATCGACGACGGCACCTTCACCGAGCTCGGCATCCACGGGCGGCCGCACTTCTCGCAGCGCGCGATGGAGGGCCGGGAGGTCCCCGCCGACGGCGTAGTCACGGGCTACGGCAAGGTCGAAGGCCGGCTCGCGGCCGTGGCCGCCTACGACTTCACGGTCATGGCTGGCTCGATGGGGATGACCGGCGAGCTCAAGGTCTCGCGGCTGCGCGAGCTCGCGCTGTCGAAGCGGATCCCGATGATCTGGCTGCTCGACTCGGCGGGCGCGCGCATCCAGGAGGCGGCGGGCTCGCTGTTCGCGGGCTCCGGCCACCTCTTTCGCGAGGAGGTCGTGATGAGCGGCGTCGTGCCGCAGGTGGCGGCGCTGATGGGGCCGTGCGCCGCGGGCACCGCCTACATCCCCGGCCTCGCCGACTTCGTGCCGATGGTGAAGGGCCGTGGCTCGATGGCGCTCGCGGGGCCGCACCTGACGAAGGCCGTTACCGGCGAGGACGTGACCCAGGAGGAGCTCGGCGGGTCGCGCATCCACACACGAATCTCCGGTGTCGCCGACCTCGAGGTCGGCTCGGACGAGGAGTGCATCAGGGCGATCAAGGACTACCTCTCGTACTTCCCGCAGAGCTGCGAGCAGCCGCCGCCGCGTCGTGAGCGCTCTGACGCGGTCGACCGCGTGGACGAGGAGCTGCTCGACCTCTTGCCGGAGTCGCCGCGCCACCCGTACGACATGTACGACCTGATCCGCCGGATCGTGGATGACGGCGAGTGGTTCGACCTGAAGCCGCGCTGGGCGCGCACGATCATCACCTGCCTGGCGCGCATGGGAGGGCGGCCGGTCGGGATCGTGGCGAACCAGCCGAAGCACCTCGGCGGCATCCTCGAGAACGACTCCGCCGACAAGGCCGCGCACTTCATCAACCTCTGCGACGCCTACGGCATCCCGCTGCTGTTCCTGATGGACGTGCCGGGCTTCATGGTCGGCACCAAGGTCGAGCAGGCCGGCATCATCCGCCACGGCGCGAAGATGCTCTACGCGGTCTCGCGCGCGACCGTGCCGAAGGTGACGGTCGTGGTCCGCAAGGCCTACGGCGCCGGCTACTACGTGATGTGCGGCAAGGCGTACGAGCCGGACCTGATCGTGGCGTGGCCCTCGGCGGAGATCTCCGTGATGGGCCCGGAGGGAGCGGTGAACATCATCTTCCGCAAGCAGATCGAGGCCTCCGAGGACCCGGACGCCACGCGCGCGCAGATGATCGACGGCATCCGGGCGAGCATCGATCCCTACATCGCGGCGGGCAACGCGATGATCGACGACATCATCGACCCGCGCGAGACCCGCCCCACGGTGATCCGCGCGCTCGAGATGGCCGAGGGCAAGCGGGTGGAGCGTCCTTGGAAGCGCCACGGCGTGATGCCGGTCTGACTGGACCGGAGCCGATCTTCTTCCGCTCAGCGCGCGAGTTCTACGAGTGGCTCGAGCGCAACCACGACGAGGCCGACGAGGTGTACGTCGGGTACTGGAAGAAGCACACCGGGAAGCCGAGCCTCACGTGGTCAGAGGCAGTGGACCAGGCGCTCTGCTTCGGCTGGATCGACGGGCGCCTCAACCGGATCGACGACGAGCGCCACAAACAGCGCTTCACGCCACGCAGGCCCGGCAGCAACTGGAGCAACGTCAACATCGAGAAGGTCGCGAAGCTGAACGAGGCCGGCCTCATGCGGCCGGCAGGGCTGCGTGCATTCGAGGCTCGCCGGGAGGACCGCTCCGGCGTCTACTCGTTCGAGCAGCGCGCCGCGGCGCGCTTCCCTGAGGGCTACGAGGAGCGACTCCGCGCGAACGCCGCCGCGTGGGAGTTCTGGCAGAAGGCGCCGCCGAGCTACCGCCGCACCGCGACCTTCTGGGTGGCGAGCGCGAAGCGCGAGGATACCCGCGAGCGCCGCATGGCGCAGCTGATCGAGTGCTCGGCCGCGGGGGAGCGCGTGCCGCCCTTGACCCCTCCCGGGCGTATCCGACAAAGTAAGAAGTAGGACTTCCTACTCGCCGCTGGCGGCGGCGCCGACCCGGAGGCCGGATGAGCCGATTCGAGGACCCCTGCATCATCACCTGCTCGATCTCGGGCGCCGTCGCGAACCGCGACCAGTGCCCGGCGATCCCGTACACGCCCGAGGAGTACGCCACCGAGGCGCGCCGCGCGGTGGACGCGGGGGCTTCGATGATCCACATCCACGCGCGCACGCCGGACGGCCTGCCGAGCTACGACGTGGAGGACTTCCGGGCCATCACGGAGGCGATCGTGGCCGCGGTTGACGACGTGATCGTCAACTACTCCACCGGCGCGATCGGCGTGCCTGTCGAGAAGCGGATCGACTACCTGCGCGAGCTGCGTCCGGACGTGGCGGCTCTGAACATGAGCTCGATGAACTACGCGAAGTACTCGCGCTCGCGTAAGGACTTCGTGTTCAAGGCGGTGTTCGAGAACTCGTTCGACACGATCATCGAGTTCCTGAGGGCGATGAACGAGCTCGGGATCCGGCCGGAGCACGAGTGCTTCGACACCGGGCACGTGGCGAACCTCGACCCCCTCATCGACATGGGCCTGCTCGCGGAGCCGCTTCAGATCTCGTGCGTCATGGGCGTGACCGGCGGCGTGCGCCCGAGCCCGCGCAACCTCGCGCACATGGCGGACCAGATCCCCGGGGGGGCCGAGGGCCGGAACAACTGGGGGGTGATCGGGATCTCGCGGGACCAGTGGCGGCTCGTGGCCGCGGCGGCGGCGCTGGGGGGCAACGTGCGCGTCGGGCTCGAGGACAACTTCTACCTCCCGGACGGCGAGATGGCGCGCTCGAACGGCGATCTGATCGCGCGGGCACGGCGGATTGTGGAGGACACCGGGCGGCGCGCCGCCACGGTGGCGGAGGCGCGTCAGCTGCTCGGCACGCCACGGCGGGTGGCGGCATGAGCGGCGGCGCGCTCGCGGACGTGCGCGTGCTCGACCTCTCGCGGCTGCTGCCGGGCGGGTTCTGCTCGCTGCTTCTGGCGGACTTCGGCGCCGAGGTGCTGAAGGTCGAGGACACCGGCCTCGGCGACTACGTCCGCTGGGCTTCGCCAGGCTACGACGGCGCCGACGACTCGGCGAAGTCCGCGCTCTTCCTCGCGCTCAACCGGGGCAAGCGCTCGATCCGGCTGAATCTGAAGGAGGAGGCCGGCCGCGAGGTGCTCCTGCGGCTCGTGCGCGAACACGACGTGCTGCTCGAGTCGTTCCGACCGGGGGTGATGGACCGTCTCGGCGTGGGCTACGAGCGCCTGCGCGCCGAGAATCCGCGGCTCGTCTACTGCGCGATCACCGGTTACGGGCAGGACGGGCCGTACACCGCGCGCTCCGGCCACGACATGAACTACCTCGGGCTGAACGGCCTGCTCGGGCTCACCGGCGAGGGCGGCGGCCCACCCGTGCAGTCCGCCGGACAGATCGCCGACCTCGGCGGCGGCGCGCTGATGGGCGCGTTCGGCATTCTCGCCGCGCTGCGTGAGCGCGAGCGAAGCGGCGAGGGCCAGCTCGTGGACGTGTCGATGCACGACGGCTCGCTCGCCTGGCTGGCGATGGTCGCCGCGCGCTACCTCTGCGACGGCGCTGTGCCGCGCCGAGGAGAGGGCGACCTCTCGGGCGGGATCATCTGCTACCGGCCGTACGCCTGCAGCGACGGATGGGTCACGCTCGGCGCGCTCGAGCCGAAGTTCTGGCAGGCGTGGTGCTGCGGCGTCGGTCGCGAGGACCTGATCGAGCGGCAGTTCGAGCGCCCCGGCTCGGAGGCGCACGCCGAGGTCGAGCGGATCTTCCTCGAACGCACGCGCGACGAGTGGCGCGCCTTCGCCGAGCGCCACGACTGCTGCCTCGAGCCGGTGCTGGGCGTGGACGAGGCGCTCGACTCGGAGCTCGTCCGCGCGCGGGAGATGGTGGTGGAGCTGGAGCAGCCCGGCGCCGGGCCGGTGCGCCTGCTCGGCGTCCCGGTAAAGCTCTCCCGCACCCCGGGCGCGCCGGCCGGGCCGGGCCCGGCGCTCGGCGAGCACACCGAGGAGGTGCTCGGCTCGCTGGGCTACTCGCCCGGTGAGGTGGCCGCGCTGCTCGAGTCCGGCGCAGTCGCGGGCGCCGCGCGCGGTGCGCAGAGCTCCTTCATGGGATGAACGAGAACTGTCTCCTCAAGATGAAGGAGTTGGCCGAGCGCAGCGGTGTGAGCGCCGGCACGATCAAGCACTACCTCCGCGAGGGGCTCCTGCCCGAGCCCGTTCGGACCTCCCGCAACATGGCGTACTACCCGCCCGAGTTCGTCGAGCGGATCCGGCTGATCAAGCAGCTCCAGGAGGAGCGCTTCATGCCGCTCAGGGTGATCAGGTCGATGCTCGACGAGGATCCGGAGCGGGCGCGCGCGCTCGTCGAGCTCGAGGACCGCATCCTCGAGCGGGCAATGGCGGGGGACCAGGCGCGCGTGTCCGCGCGTGAGCTGCGCGAGCGCTACGACGTGCCGCAGGAGGTGCTCGACCGCCTGCGCGAGCTCGGCATCCTCTCGCCCAGGTCGCGCGGCTACGGCCAACGCGACGTGGAGATCGTCGAGGCGATCAGCCGCTTTCGCGCCGGCGGCTACGACGAGCGCATCGGCTTCACGGTCTACGACACCCTGCGCTACAAGCGCGCGCTCGAGGAGCTCGTCAAGGACGAGGTCGAGGTCCTGATGGGCCGCCTGGCGGGCGAGCTCGACCCTGACCGCGCGGCGGACCTGATCGCCGCCGGCGCCGAGCCGCTCAACGAGCTGATCGCCGCGCTCCACCAGAAGCTCCTGGTGGCGGAGCTGCGCCGCCGGCGCGAGGCGGCAACTGCCTAGTAGGTGATCACGGAGCGGATGCCCTCCTGGCGCTCCATCGCCTCGAAAGCGTCGTTCACCTCGTCGAGCGGGAGCCGCCGGGTCACGAGCGACTCGAGGTCGAGGTCGCCCGCCATGTAGAGGTCCACGAGCTCGGGCACGCGGTCGCGGCCCTTCGCGCCGCCGAACGAGGCGCCCGCGATGCGACGACCGGTGATGAGAAAGCGCGGCACCACCTCGAGCACCTCGCCCTTGCCCGCCACCCCCGCGACCGTGCAGAGCCCCCAGCCCATGCGGGCGGCCTCCACGGCCTGGCGCATGACGCCGACGTTGCCGGTGGCCTCGAAGGTGTAGTCGGCGCCGAAGCCGCCGGTCATCTCCACGATCTGCTCGACGGCATCGGGGCCGCCCGCGAGCGTGTCGGTGGCGCCCTGGGCGCGAGCGTGCTCGAGCCGCGCCTCGGAGAGGTCGACGGCGATTATCCGCTCGGCGCCCGCTAGCCGACAACCGGCGACCGCGCCGAGTCCGACGAGGCCGGCACCGAACACCGCGCAGGTGGAGCCGGGCTCCACCCTGGCGATGTAGAGCGCCGCGCCGATGCCGGTCGTCGCGCCGCACGCGAGCGTGCAGACCACGTCGAGCGCCGCCTCCGGATCGACCTTCGCCAGCGCGATCTCGGGCATCACGGTGGCCTCGGCGAACGTGCTCGTCCCCATGAAGTGGCGGATGCGGTCGCCGTCTCGCGACAGCCGCGTCGTGCCGTCGGGCAGGTATCCGGTGTTCTGCTGCTCGCGGATCGCGAGGCAGATGTTCGTCTTGACCGAGCGGCAGTGGACGCATTCACGGCACTGCGGGGAGAAGAGCGTGACCACGTGGTCGCCGGGCGACAGGCTCGTCACAGCCTCGCCGACGTCCTCGACCACGCCGGCGCCCTCGTGCCCGAGCACGGTCGGCGCGTACCCCGACGGATCGGCGCCACTCGCGGTGTAGAGATCGGTGTGGCAGACGCCGCAGGCCGCCAGGCGCACCAACACCTCGCCCGGCCCCGGCGGGTCGAGCTCCACGTCCTGGACAACGAGCGGCTTGGCGAACTCCTCGAGTACGGCGGCGCGAATCCTCATGACGGCGCACCCTACCGTCGCTCGGTTGTCACACGGACGCGCCCACGCGCAACAGCGGGCGGGACACCATGCGGGCCATGGCCCGCGAGACCAAAGTTGAGCACCAAATAGGTGCCAAACATTGGTCTCGCATCGGCGAAGCCGTCGCGAGCGAGCTGGAAGCGGCGGGTGTGGACGCCGTCATAGCCGCCTTTCTCGAGCGCCAGCACGACGTCGTCGCCCGCTGGCAGCTGCTCCAGCTGGGGATCGGGCGGGGTGCGATCCGGGCAAGGCTGCAAAGCAGACGCCTGCACCTCATCCATCGCGGCGTGTACTCGCCCTCACGAAGGGCCCGGACCCAAACCGCCGCCTTCACCGCCGCCGCCCTCGCGCTCGGGCCGGACGCCGTGCTCGCCCGGCGCTCCGCGGCCGCGCATCTCGGGATCCGAGGAGGTAGCGCCACCCGGGTGGAGCTGATCGTGCCGCGCACGCTCCCCGCGCGGGACCGGATTGCTCCGATCCACGCGCTCCTGCCGGGCGACGAGATCACCATCCACCACGGGATCCCGGTCACGAGCGCGCCGCGCACGATCCTCGACCTGGCGTCCGTGCTGCCGAGGCCCGCGGTGGAGCAGGCGATCGAGCGCGCCGAGGCCGGCCGCGTCTGGGACGCCCTCTCGCTCCGCGACCTGCTCAAGCGCTATCCGCGCCGCCGCGGGACCCGGGCGCTGCGCGCGATTCTCGCCGACAGCCTGATCGGCCACGGAGTCACGCGCGAGCGCCTCGAAGCCGAGTTCAGAGCCTTCCTTGCGCCCCTCGCGCTCCCGCCGCCCGAGATCAATGCGCCGCTCA
>Ga0126307_10002552_pt1 | contig 12311 bp, 6 predicted proteins | sample Plot28_FD_89955 | JGI IMG/M metagenome (GOLD analysis project Ga0126307, IMG submission 89955) | Serpentine soil microbial communities from UC McLaughlin Reserve, CA, USA - Plot28 | ecosystem: Environmental > Terrestrial > Soil > Grasslands | place: USA: UC McLaughlin Reserve, Lake County...
CACACGCGATCTGCACCAGCTTCTCGGCGACCCACTTGCTCTGGGTGTACCCGTTGTAGAGGGACCCACCGTGCCTCAGGTCGTCGTCCTCCCTGACGACCTCGACACCGGATCGGTTGACCAGAGGGAACACCCCGAGGGTGGAGATGAAGTGCACGGGCTTCGCCCCATCCCCGGCCGCCAGCCTCAACACCTCCTGCGTCCCCAGAACGTTGGTCGGCTGGAGCGCGTTGTAAGGGTAGACCCAGTTCACCGAGGCGCCACTGTGGTAGACGGCGTCGATCTTGTAAGCCAGCTCCTCGAACCGCCTGGGCCCCAGCCCGAGGAGCGGCGCGGAGAGATCCCCCACTACAGGGAAGATCCTGGACGAGAGCTCTTCATCCCACAACGCGTAAGCCTCGAGCGCCTTCCGGAGCTTATTGCCGCCCTCTTCGGCGTTGGCGGCGCGCACCAGGCAGTAGACGTCCGTCCGCGTGCGCCGGAGTAGCTCGGAGAGTACGAACGAGCCGAGAAAGCCCGTCGCCCCGGTCAGCAAGACACGCTCTGGCCGACTCGCGGTCCCTGGGGACGCTTCTGTGGGTTGGATCTCGGGGTCGAGCACGGCTTCGGCCTCGAGGTCCTCCACGTTGACGGCGATGTGGTCTACCAGCTTGTCGAGGGCTCCTGATTTCCTGCGCAGCGTTTGCACGAGGAGGGCCCGCTTCTCTTGCGGCGAGAGACCGGCGAGGCGGTCGTTCATCATTCGGCCTTCTCTTCCTCTACCAGATCGCGCAACAGGGCGTCGACCTCCTCATCCGTCATCTCTTCCACCTGCGCTTCGAGACCATCATCGGCCCCTTCGGGGACCAAGGCGGTGTCTGGTGCCGGCGCGTCCAACCCTTCGAGGAGCTGCGTCGCCAGCTGGGAGAGGCTCGGCCCCTGGAGCAAGACCGTCACCGGCACGGATGTCTCGAGGTCAGCCTCCACCCGGTTCTTCAGTTCGACGGCCATCAAGGAGTCGATCCCCAACCTGTTGAGCGGCTGGTGCGCGTCCACTTTATCGGGAGAGCACTTGAGCACCTGGGCTATCTGCTCGACGAGGAACTGCTCTAGCAAAGGCCGACGTTCCTCTGGCTCGGCGGCCAGAATATCCTTGCGTACGGCGCTATCCTTCTTCGTCGGGCCGTCCCCGGCCAGCACCTCTTCCGAGAGCCTGAGGAGCATCGGGGGCGTGAAGGAGCCGAGTATCTTGCCCCAGTCCATGGCGACGCCCATGCACTGGACGAGGTCTAGCTCGAGCATGCGCTCCATGAGACGCACCCCCTGCTCCGGGGTGAAAGGCATGATGCCCTGCCGCGTCAGGTGCTCGACCCTGTCGGATCGCGTCGCCAGGCCGACCTCGGTCCACGCGCCCCAGTTGATCGCCAGCGCGGGCATCCCGAGGGACCGCCGGTGGTGGGCCAGCGCGTCCAGGAACGCGTTCGCCGCCACGTAGTTACCCTGCCCCGGGGAGCCGAGCACCGAGGCCGCCGAGGAGAAGAGCACGAAAAAGTCCAGATCTTCTTCCACCGTCAACCGGTGCAGGTTCCATGCTCCGCCCACTTTGGGCGCCATGACCCTCGCGAAGCGTTCCGCATCGAGCTGCATGAGGACCCCGTCGTCCAGGACCCCCGCGGCGTGGAACACGCCGCGCAAAGGCGGCATGGAGGATCGCATCTCCTCGATCACGCCGGCCACCCGACGTTCATCGGAGACGTCCGCCTTCGCGACCACCACGTCTGCCCCAACGTCCCTCATCCTTGCTACGGCTTGCCTGGCAGCCTCCGATGCGGCGCCGCTCCGGCCTGTCAGGAGCAGGTGCCGCGCCCCCTGTTCGACCAGCCACTCGGCCGTGGAGAGGCCGAGGCCGCCGGCGCCGCCGGTGACGAGGTACGTGCCATCCGGGCTGATGGCAGGGCGCTTCGCGGAAGGGACTACCGGCACCTCATCCTCTTCCAGCGATACCACGACCTTGCCGATGTGCTTAGCCTGGGCCATGTGGCGGAAGGCATCCACGGCCCGAGATATAGGGAAAGTTTCGAAGGGCAGGGGTTCGAGTGAGCCTTCCTCGAAGAACTGTAGGGCCTCGCGCAGGACTACCTTGCCGAGATCCGGCCGCTTCAGCAGGTGCTCGGAGAGGTCTATGGCGAAGAACGAGATGTTGTTCCTGAGCAGCCAGAGGTCCAGACGCGTGTGCTGCAGGAAGTCGACCTTGCCGATCTCCAGGAAGCGTCCTCCGGACCGGAGCGTCGAGAGGCTCTTGGGGATGAACTCCCCGGCCAGGGAGTTCAACACTACATCTACGCCCTCGCCGTCCGTCCGCTCCATCACCTCGTCCGCGAAGTGGACGGACCTGGAGTCCATAACATGGCGGATTCCGAGAGACCTCAAGAATTCCCGTTTCGCGGGGCTACCCGCCGTGGCGAAGATCTCGGCGCCCGCCCGCCGGGCGATCCGTACCGCGGCCTGCCCGACCCCTCCTGCGGCCGCGTGGATCAGCACGCGCTCGCCCTCCTCGAGCCTGGCCAGGCGGTTCAGGGCGTAGTGCGCGGTGAAAAAGGCGATCGGCAGCGTCGCGGCCTCTTCGACGCTCAAGCGGGCGGGCTTGGGCATCACGAAGGAGGAGTCGGTCGTAACGAAAGAACCCAGGCATCCCGGGGCGAAGGCGATCACGCTGTCCCCTACCTGAAGGCTCTCGACGCCTTCCCCGACCGCCACGATCTCCCCCACACACTCGAACCCGACGTCCAGTGAGTCTTGATAAAGCGGAGGGATGAGGTCCATCGCAATAAGGACGTCCCTGAAATTCAGGCCGACGGCACGAACCCGGATCTCTACCTCCTCGGGGCCCGGCTCCTCACGGACGGTCTCCCGCAACGTCATCTCGTCCAGAATGCCCGGCTTCGACACCTCCAACCGGAACGGCTCGTCCGGGGACATTCTCGTCCGTCTCTCGTCGACGGCTTCGGGCGAGAGGCGGACCACCCTGGGAACGTAACGCCTACCGCCGCGCAGCGCGATCTGGTCTTCCTCGTCTTCTGCCCAGAGCTCCCGGAAGAGCGATGGGACATCCTCCGATCCATCGGATGGGCCCAGGTCCACCTTGGTGCAGGCGAACTCGGGGTGCTCCAGGGAGATGACCTTTCCCAAACCCCATAGCGGCGCCTGTTCTACGGACACGGGTCCGTCCCCCACCGGCTGGGTCCCGCGCGTCACCAGCCACAGCCGGGGCGCGACGTCCAGTCCCGTCAGAGCCTGCACCAGGTGCAGCGCGCCGGTGCACCCCAGCGTCCGTGCTCTTTCCATGGACTCGCCGAGCACATCAGGAGCCGGATCTGCTGTAAGGCCCCACAGGTAAGCGACGCCTCTGAGGGGCAACGAGTCAGCCTCCGTGAGGTCGGCGAGCAGGCGCCGGAAATGTTCGGGATGGGCAGGGTCGAGCCGATAGGACCCTGGTCCTTCTTGCCTGTACTCATCTCCAGGGGAGACGGAGACACAGGCTGCGCCGTGCTCTTGCAGGAACTTCTGGAGCGCCTGCCCGACCCCGTCGGCGAAGATGAGCCAGCTCGCCTGCCGGTCCGGGGATGCGGGGGCAGGGATCTCGTCCTGTTCCGGGAGCTCCTTCGGCTCCCAGCGTACCTCGTACAACCAGCCGTCGAGGTCCTCCTCGTTCTCGCCCGGGGCCTCGCGTTCGAGGCGCTGGAGGCGGAGTCCGGAGGCCTCCAACAGAACCTGCCCGCTCTCGTCGATCAAGAACACGTCGCCCTCGAGAGAATCGGCGTCCGACTTCAGGAGGGCGTGGGCCCACAGACCATCATCGGGGAGGTCGTTGAGGTGGAGCCTGGCCAGGCCTACGGGGAGGTAGAGATCTTCCCCCTCCGCGCTCCCTTCTGGCAGGGCGGCGGCCAGTACCTGGAAGCAGGCGTCGAGCAGAGCGGGGTGTATCTTGTGCCCGCTTTTCTGCGTGGCCACCGCCTCCGTGAGCCGTAGCCGGCCCAGGGCTTCGCCGTCCCTGCGCCAGAGCTGCTCCACGCCCTGGAAGCTCGGTCCGTACTCGAGCCCCCGCTCTCGCAGCCCCTCGTACAGATCGCCGCCCGAGATGATCTCCTGACACCGCGCCATGAGCTCCTCAGGTGATTCGTGGTGCGCCACCGGGCCGGCCTGCCCATCTGCCTGAGGGTCAGGAAAGTGGTGGCGGATCCTACCCGCCGCGTGCGGCGTCCACGACGCGTCGGACTGCGTGGCGCCCTCCTCCAGGCTGAAGAAACGGAAGGAGGTCTCTCCGACGCTCTGCGCGGAGAGGACGAGCTGCACGTCCCTGACCCCCTGCTCGGGAAGGAAGAGCGCTCTCTCGAAGCTCATCTCTTCCAGCGTGTGATCCCCTGGTCCCAGGGCTTCCTCCGCCGCCGAGAGGGCCATCCCGGCATAGGCGGCGGCCGGCAGCACGGCGAGCCCCTGGACGCGGTGGTCGCCTAGGTAGCCGAACGTCTCTACGCCCAGGCCCGTCTCCCAGTGGTGCGTCCCTGGATCGGCGGCGGACCGTAGGTGCAGACCCAGGAGGCGTCTTCTGCCGCCCAAGCGTGCCCTGCCGTCTCTGTGCCGTTCGGAATCGTTCTCATGCAACCAGAAGCGTTCGCCTTGCCAGCGGTAGGAAGGCAGCCTGACGCACCGGCTTCTGGAGCGGTAGAGTCTGTCCCAGTCCACGGGGTACCCCAGGGTGTAGAGCGCCCCGAACGAGCCCAGGGGCGCCGCCCGCCCCTCGTTCTCCCGCAGGGAGGGCAAGGTGGCCCCCTCACGGCCGTGGTGGCGCAGGCATTGCTCGATCGAGCCCAGGAGGACCGGGTGGGGGCTGACCTCCAAGAAGACGTCGTGGCCGTCTTCGAGCAACCGCTCCACGGTGCTCGAGAGGAGCACCGGCTGCCTCAAGTTCCGCACCCAGTAAGCGGTGTCGAGCGCCGGACCGTACGCGAACTTCCCCGTAACCGTCGAGTAGAGGGGCACAGACGAGGACCCGGGGCTTATTCCTTCCAGGGCCTCTAGCAGTTCGGGACGCAAAGGGTCCACCTGCGGGCTATGAGAGGCGTAATCCACCCGGATCCTTCGAAACAAGACGTCCTGGCGCTCGAGTTCGGCCAGGACTTCTTCGAGCGCCGCCACCTCTCCCGAGAGCACGGTGGAGTAGGGGCTGCTGTTGACCGCGACCGAGACCCGACCCTCCCGGCCGGATATGGCCCGCTCCGCCTCCTGGAGCGAGAGCTGCACGACCGCCATGCCGCCCTGCCCGCTGGTCTTCTTCACCAGGCGGCTGCGGCGGCAGATCACACGGGCGGCGTCTTCCAGCGTCAGGGCTTCTGCCACGTGGGCCGCCGCCACCTCGCCGAGGCTATGGCCTACCACCGCGTCGGGCTCCACTCCCCACGAGCGCCACAGGGCGGCCAGGGACACCTGCACCGCAAAGATCGCGGGCTGGACGACATCCACTTCCGTCAATCGGGAACTTGCTTCGTCGGCGGCCAGCTCCTCCAGCACGGACCAGCCGGTGTACTTCTGGATCGCCCGGTCGCAACGTTCCATCGCCTCTCGGAACGCGGGTTCCTGCTCCAGGAGCTCCCTCCCCATGCCGACCCACTGAGATCCCTGCCCCGAGAATACAAAGACGAGCTTGCGCCGCACGTCGCCGAGCTTGCGGCCGGACGACATGCCAGGGCGCGCCTCGCCTTCGAGGAAGGCCTCCAGATGCTCCGCGAGCTGCTCACGCGAGCTGCCCACCAGGGACAGCCGGTGGGCGTGGTGGGTTCTCCTGGCGCCGGCGGTGTAGCAGATGTCCTGCAAGGAGGAGGTAGCATCTTCCCTGGTGCGCAGGAATCCGATGTAGGCGCGCGCCGTGTCCTCGAGACCCTCGGGACTGTGCGCGGACAGGGGCAGAAGGTGGGCTGTGGCGGTACCCACCGCTTCCGCCGGCGGGGCTGCGGGGGCCTCTTCCAGAACGACATGGGCGTTGGTGCCAGAGATACCGAAGGAGCTCACCCCGGCGCGGGCGGGTCCTGGGGAGGCCGGCCAGGGGCCGAGCTCCCGCTGCACCGTAAGGGGAAGGTCCTGCCAGGGGATATTGGGGTTGAGCTCCCGCAGGTGCAGGCTGGGCGGTATGGTCTTGTGTTGGAGGGCTAGGACGGCTTTGATCAGGCCTGCCACCCCGGCCGCCCCTTCGGTGTGCCCGATGTTCGTCTTCACGGAGCCGACGAGGCAGGGATCGTCATCGGACCGCCCGTCCCCGATCACCGCCCCAAGGGCTTGCATCTCGACGGGGTCGCCCACCGACGTGCCCGTGCCGTGGACCTCCACATACTGGATCTCGCCAGGCGAGACGCCGGCGCTCCGGTAGGCTTCCTCGAAGACGGCCTCCTGACCGGGGCGGCTCGGCGTCATCAGCAGGCCGCCGCTATCGCCGTCGTTGTTTACCGCACTGCCCCGGATAACGGCGTAGATGGGATCCCCGTCGGCGAGGGCCGAGGACAGCCGCTTGAGCACCACCATCCCGGCGCCCTCGCTGCGCACGAAGCCGTCGGCGCGGGAGTCGCCGAACTTGCAGCGCCCGTCGGGCGCGAGCATCCGCGCCAGGGAGAAGGCTATGTAAGGCTCGGGGCCGAAGATCAGGTTCACCCCCCCGGCGAGGGCCACGGTGCTCTCCCCGGAGTGCAGGCTCTGGCACGCGAGGTGAACCGCGACGAGCGAAGTGGAGCATGCGGTGTCCACCGTCATGCTCGGCCCCTGCAGGCCGAGCGCGTAGGAGAGGCGACCGGAGAGCACGCTCAAGGCGTTCCCCCCCGCGACGTAGATGTCGATGTCGGCGGGGTCCTCGAGCAGGTTCCCGTAGTCGCTGTTGCACGTGCCCGCGAACACCCCGATCCGGCCGGCGTCCAGCTTCTCGGGCACCAGCCCGGCGTCCTCGATGGCCTCCCAGGCCACCTCCAGCAACACCCGCTGCTGGGGGTCCATGGCGGCGGCTTCTCTGGACGAGATCCCAAAGAAGTAGGGGTCGAACTCGTCGACCCCTTCCAGAAAGCCGCCCCACTTGGTATTGAGCCTGCCTGGTATTCCTGGCTTGGGGTCGTACACATCTCCGACGTCGAAGCGTTCGGAGGGTATCTCCGTGATAGCGTCCACGCCTTCGCGCAGAAGATTCCAGAATGCCTCGGGACCCTTCGCGCTCGGGAACCGGCAACCGATACCGATTATGGCGATAGGCTCCTTCCCCGTCTTCTCCATCTCCAACCCTCCGTCTCACGGGCTACCAAACGACCTTGCGTCGGGACGATCCTCTAAAGGTATCTCGCTCCCTTTCTTCTCTCCGTGGGGTATGTGTACAGCCCTTCTCGAGGAGGAAATCTCCCTCCCGGCCGCAGCGGGTCTCTCCTCTCCACTGCAAGCATGATGCCATCTATGGCTGCCTGACGCGAACTCCAGTGAGAAGGCTCATCTCCTCACAGCCGCCATGGCGGCGGGAGGATGCTAGCAATCGGCGATGTATCGACGATGAATTACCGGCGAAGTTTGCACAAAACCGCGGTCGAGAACGCGGATACTTGTGGATCTTCCTTCTGCCGCTACGATCCTCCCGATAGGTCGCCCCGGAGCTCAATACCTCGGGACGGCTTCGTCCACAGAGGAGTAGGCCTCGAGGCCGCCTTCCAGGTTGAGGACGTTCTCGAAGCCGGCCCGCTCCAGGGCCTGGGCGACGTATGCGCTGCGGTTGCCGTGGTGGCAGATCACCACGGTCTCAGCCTCGGGGTCGAGCTCGGTGAAACGCTCCTCCAGCCGGGACATCGGGATGAGCTTCGAGCCCTCTATACGGGCGAGCTCGAACTCCCAAGGCTCGCGCACGTCGAGTAGCACGAGACGTTCTCCGGCGTCGAGCCTGCTCTTCAGTTCGTGAGGCTTTATGTTTTCGTAGGCGGAGGTGTCCATCGATCTAGAATTCGTAGTCAACGACGATGCGGCCTGACGTAGTAGCGTCAAGCTTCTCGACGACGGCCAGGTGCGCGGGATGCTCCAGGTACTCCCGAAGTCCCGAGGTGTCCTCGAAGCGTGCGAAGAGGGCGTGGGTGTACCCTCCGGAGCGCCCCGAGAAATCCTCGCCCACCGAGAGGTCCACGGTGCCCGGCACCTCGTCTCGCATGGCGCGGATAGACGAGACGAGATCCTCGACCTCTCCAGGCGAAGCGTCTTCCCGAACGGCGATGAACACCAGATGATCCACCAAAGCCCTGTCCTCCTTGCTCCCTGTTGTATGGAAGGAGTCTAGCAGCAAGATCGCCAGAAGATGCGCCGCCCGGTCGCACGTCTCGCACCCGCCTCTAGCTCTACGATAGTATTCCATTGATCGATGGAGTTCAGAACCGACAGGCCTCTCTCGACCACGCGCGACGTGCTCTTTTCACCGAGCCGCTTCTTCGACGAGTTGCCGCCCGACGGGCCGCTCCGGGCGCCTGTGCTCTACATCGTGATCTGCACGACGATCAACACTACCCTCAGATGGCTACTCAACCTGATTATCTTTCTCCCCCCTATATCGTACTTCGCTTCCGCCGAGTCGCCCGAGGTCAGGCCAATCTTTATCGGTCTGCTGGCGCTCTTTGTCGGGTTGTTGGTCTTGTTGCCCATCTTTTCCATCGGCTACTTCTTCGTGTTCGCGCTCCTCCAGCACGGCCTGCTCCGCCTCTTCGCGGGTCGTGACCAGGGGGGTCTCTCGGCTACCCTGCGGGTCCTCAGTTACGCTACGGGAGCTTGCAAGGCGGTGTCCTGGATACCTCTCGTAAACCTCCTGATCGGTCTCTACTTCTACTACCTGGCCAGCACCGGTCTCCGGCGGGTGCACGAAACCTCGACCATAAGGGCCCTCGCCGCCGTGCTGGTCGTCCCGGTGCTCTGGCTAGGGCTGGTGGTGTTCGCCGTCTTCCTTGTATCCAGATTGTCACAGGAGGGTGGAGCCTGAGCAGGTGGGCGAGGTTGTCGCACGGGTCGCTGGTGCCGCGCCCCGGTGGACCGCAACGTTTCTCACGACGCCCGAAAGACGTTGGCCATATAAACTGACGCTGTGGCGAGACGAGAGTGAGGGCCGGAGGACCCAGACCTTCAGCGTGTGCCGGCGGGGCGCTGCGCCGGTCCGGGGGGAGTCGACCCGAGACGGGCGATGCGGCGACGATTACCGTAGCGCCACATCAACGCCACCATGACGAACGCCCACACCGACAACACGAGCAGGCCCACCACTTTGATGATCGATGGCGCGAATCCTTCGTAGGCCACGACTACCGCACCGTCGTACAGGAACGCGGCCCCGGACACCGCTGCCATCAACCCCACCCAACGCGGGTAAACCCTACCCGGAGCGATAGCAAGCCCGAAGAGTAACAAGGTAAGTCCCGCCAGGAAGTACGAGAGGTTGTTCATCCCTATCTCGGTCTACCGCGCCACCTCTGCAGCGCCGAAGGCTGCCTCCTTCCGAGAGGCAGGTGCGCTTACCCAGGTGTCCACCGCATACCTCAGGGTTACGCCATCGACGGCTTGCAGGACCGTAAAGGAGGCCGCTGTCGTCACCGCGGCGGCGAGGCCGAAGGGCGCGAGCCCCGCGCCAACTCCCGGCCTCGCGCTGACGGAGTAGTAGAGGGCTACCAGACCGCCCAAGAGCAGGAGGAAGCCGAAATACTCGCCGAGGTGAACAGTGGTCCAAACGTTGCTCTGGGCGTACTCGTCGAAGACCGCCGGGAAGTCCATGGGATCTTCTTTGGCAGGATGGAAGATCTCTGAGACCGCTATAAAGACGATCCCTAAGGGCATCGCCACGGCTCCTATCCTGGTGGTGATAGCGTCGTCGCCTCCGACTTGCCGAGTCGCGGCTTCCCGTGCCTCCATCGCCTGCTCCTTTCCACGAGGGCCGGACCAGAAGCCCACTTCCGAGCCCGGCTCTTGTAACGATCCCACTATACGCCTCTGGCGAGGGCGACCGCATCCCCCAACTCAACCACTCTTGTGATCGCTGCAGCGTTTCGACACCACCCGCCGTCCGTTGTAGACTCGTACGCCGGAAGCTCTCGAGGAGGCGCAGATGGCTGACCGCGAAACGAAGGAACGCAAGCTGATAGCTTTGATGGTGAACGATCTGGGACCGGGATTCGGGGAGACGGAGATGGTCAACCTCGAGCGAGAGGTACGCTCCCTCTCCGAAGCCGAGCTCGATGGGACGCTCTTCGGGAGGTTGGATCTCCCCCCCTCCGCCGACGAACAGGCTCTCGAGCAGGCCCTCTCCCACGTCGAGGAGCGCTTTAGGGGCAGTCAGGAAAGCTTCACCGGCGCCCCGGATATGAGCCACGAGCCGCGTCCCGAAGAGCGGGAAGAATCGGGCAAATAGTATTAGATATAGTACTTTTCTATCCGCCAGACCCTGCATAGCACCTCAGGACTGTGCTAGGATCACCTCCCTACTCTTGGAGGGCGGGCGACGACGAAACGTGTGCTGCGACAACCGCAGATAGACGCCGCCGCTAAGGGCAGCAAGGGACACAACAGACGTGCCGTTGCAACACCGGACGTCCCGGAAGTACGTTTGCCCTACAGCCCTGGCCTCGACGGCCTGCGCGCGATCGCCGTGATCGCCGTGCTCCTCTACCACGCCGACCTGGCCTGGATCCCGGGCGGCTTCCTCGGGGTCGAGGTCTTCTTCGTTATAAGCGGGTATCTGATCACCGCATTGCTGCTCGCGGAGTGGCGCCAGAGGGGGCGCATCGACCTCAAGACCTTCTGGCTCAGGCGCGCGAGGAGGCTTCTGCCCGCGCTCTACGTGTTGCTCGTGGTCACCCTGGCCTTCGCCGTGGTCTTCCTGCCCAGCGAGGTGGCGGGGCTACGCGGTGACGTGCTCGCTGCCTTCGGGTACGTGACCAACTGGTATCTGATCTTCGGCCAGGAATCTTACTTCGAGGCCGTCGGACGTCCTTCGTTGCTGAAGCATCTGTGGTCGCTCGCCGTCGAAGAGCAGTTCTACCTGATCTGGCCACCCGTTCTGGCGCTAGGGCTAGCTATCGGGGCGACGCGTCTGCGGCGACGGCGCGTGCTGACGGTCGCGCTCTCCGGCGCGGCGGCCTCGGCGGTGGCCATGGCGCTCCTCTACACGCCCGGCGTGGACCCGTCCAGGATCTACTACGGGACAGACACGCGTGCTACCGGGTTGCTCTGTGGGGCCGCGCTCGCCTTCTTGTGGGTGCCGGGAGATAAGCACCGTCCTACTGAGGCCCGCCACTACAGGCTCGAGCTACCTGGCCGGGGACGGTTCAGGCGCTGGTGGGGGTGGGCGGCCCCGCTCCTGCTCGACATCCTCGGCTTCGCCGCGCTGGGGGGCCTGGTCTGGCTCTGCCTCCGCCTCGGTGAGTTCGAGCCCTCCCTCTACCGCGGCGGGTTCGCGCTGGTCGGGCTCGCGACGGCGGCGACGATCATGGCCGTCGTCCACCCGAGTACGGGCATAGGTTCACGCGTTCTCGGGTCGGCCCCGCTGCGCTGGGTCGGGGTGCGCTCCTACGGTATCTACCTCTGGCATTGGCCGGTGTTCATGGTGACCCGCCCTGTCCTCGACGTGCCTTTCGACGGGTGGTCCCTGCTCGCCCTGCGCCTGGGTGCGACGGTCTTGCTGGCGGACCTCTCCTACCGCTACATCGAGACGCCAATACGCCGCGGCGCACTGGGACGGGCCTGGAGGACACTCCGCGAGGCGCAGGGACCGCTGCGCCAACGGCTCCTCCTCCAGTGGGCCGGGGCTCTTGTGCCCATCGTGGCTTCCTGCGCGTTGCTCGGCGTAGCCGTGGCCCAGGCCGAACCGCCGGAGAAGCCCTCTTACCTCGCCTCCATGAAGTCGGTACATACCGTAGAGAAGCCTCACCATACGTCCTCCACAACCGGGGTAGACAGTCCCCAGAAGGCCAGATCATCTTCAGCAGACGAAGTGAAGGCGCCGGACAAGGGAGAGATTCGGGACGCGATGCAGTCGGACGAGGGCTCCGCTGACGAAGCATCCAGAGCGAACTCCGGGGAAAGCGGCGAAGCGCCAGGGGCGAAGGCAGAGGGGACGGCGGAGAAGACCTCGGAGGGCGGGCGCACAGGGCCTTCCGAGTTTACCGGCTCTGTCAGCGCCATCGGCGATTCGGTCATGCTCGGCGCCGTCGGAGGACTGCAGAAGGACATAAAGGGGCTTACGGTCGTTGACGCGGAGGTCGGCCTACAGGTCTATGCCGCTACTGACACTCTGA
>Ga0126307_10002553_pt1 | contig 12306 bp, 11 predicted proteins | sample Plot28_FD_89955 | JGI IMG/M metagenome (GOLD analysis project Ga0126307, IMG submission 89955) | Serpentine soil microbial communities from UC McLaughlin Reserve, CA, USA - Plot28 | ecosystem: Environmental > Terrestrial > Soil > Grasslands | place: USA: UC McLaughlin Reserve, Lake County...
AGGGCGAGGCCCACGGGGAGGCCCATGGCGATCACCGACCCGAACGCCACCAGCAGCACGACCATGGCCACCAGGAAGCCGATGCCCTCCTGCCCGCCGACCCCGGGCTGCACGGCCTCGGACGGCAGGTCGCCGCCCAGCTCCATGCGGACGTCACCCGTGGCCGCGGCGGCCTCGGCCGTGGCCTCGAGGCGGGCGAACGCCTCGTCCCGGATGTCGTCGGACGGCACGTCGTACTGCACCTCGGTGACGCCGACCTCGCCGCCGGGCGCCAGCTGCAGCTCGCCCACCGCGCCGACGTCGAGCTGGGACGCCACGTCGGCCAGGGCGGCGTCGACGGCGGCCGCCGGAGCGGCGTCGGTGAGGGCGCCGCCCTCGGCGGCGAACACCAGCTGGGCGGACGTGCCGGCGGCGGTCGGGAACTCGTCGTCGAGGACGTCGAGCGCGGTCTGGGCCTCGACGTCGGGAACCTCGAAGCGGTCGGAGGTCTCGCCGCCGGCCACTTGGCCCAGGACCACGGCGGCGACGGCGATCACCACCCAGGCGGCCACGACGGCCCGCCGGCGGCGGACCGCAGCCCTGCCGAGTCGGTAGAGAAGGAGCGTCATGGCCGAGCATGTTGTGACAGAGACTGCCAGTTGTCAACATGTGACTTTGGACATAGTATGTCAGGCGACACGAGATGCCAGGTGGCTGGCATCGACACGAGGCAGACGATGACCCACTGGCATACTGACGACATGGGAGTCCCCAGCGGGTGCGGCCCGCCCGGCCTGCGAGAGCGCAAGAAGGCGCGTACCCACGAGGCGATCGTCGACGCTGCCCTCGACCTGTTCGAGCGCAAGGGCTACGAGGCCACGACGGTCGAGGACATCGCCGCCGCCGCCGACGTCTCGCCCCGCACGTTCTTCCGCTACTTCGACTCCAAGCAGGACGTCGTCCTCGCCAAGAACAACGTCGAGGCCGAGGGCCTGGGCGACCTGATCATCGCTCGTCCGGCCGACGAGACGCCGATCGAGGCGTTCCGCGCCGTGATCCTCGAGCGCCTGCAGCTGATGCTGTCCAGCCCGGACGACCCCGCCGTGCGCGAGCTCAAGGTCGTGATGGGCACGCCCGAGCTGCGCAACCTCGCGCTCGACCACTTCCACGACCACCAGGACGAGCTGGCCGACGCCGTCGGCCGCCGGTTGGGCGTGTCCGGCGACACCCTGGTGCCTCAAGTCCTCGCCGGCGTGATCAGCACGACGCTCTGGGCCGTGATCGAGCACTGGGTGGGCGAGGGCGCCGACGTCGAGCAGCTCCCCGCCCTGGTCGAGAAGGGCTTCGAGTTGATCAGCTCGGGCTTCGACACCAGCCTCGGCCGAGCGGCCGACGCCACCTCCTCCGACTGACCACCTTGCCAGGAAGCGGCGTTGTACGGTGACGCCGTGCCGGTACGGGTGGGTTTCCTGGGGTCGGGACTGATCGCCGGCTACCACGCCCGCTCGCTGGGGCAGTCGGGCGCCGAGTTCGCCTGGGCCGGGGCGTACGACCCGGACCTGAAGCGGTGTGTGCGTTTCGCCGAGGCCACCGGCGCCACGGCGTGCGCGTCCGAGGACGAGGTGCTCGACGGCTGCGACGCCGTGTACGTCTGCACGTGGACGTCCGAGCACCCCCGGCTGGTGGCCGCCGCCGCCGAGCGGGGCCTGGCCGTCTTCTGCGAGAAGCCGCTCGCCGTCGACCTCGACGGGGCGCGGGCGATGGCGGCCGCGGTCCGCTCCGCCGGCGTGGTGAACCAGGTCGGGCTGGTCCTGCGGCACTCACCGGCCTTCGCCCTGGCGCGGGCGATCGTCCACGACCCCGAGGCCGGACGACGCATGGCGGTGCTGTTCCGCGACGACCAGTACATCCCCACGCAGGGCATGTACGCCTCGACCTGGCGGGGCGACCCCGCCCGGGCCGGCGCCGGCACGCTGATCGAGCACTCCATCCACGACGTCGACCTGCTCGAACACGTCGTCGGGCCGATCGAGTCGGTGTCGGCCCGGACGTCCGAGTTCCACGGGATCGACGGCATCGAGGACGCCGTCGCCGTGTCGGTGGCGTTCGCCGGCGGGGCCGTGGGGACGCTGATCTCCGTGTGGCACGACATGCTCGACCGGCCCAACATGCGCCGGCTCGAGGTCATCAGCGAGTCGGGCTGGGCCTGCGTCGAGAACGACTGGACGGGCCCGGTGTCCTGGTCCCGTCCCGGCCAGCCCGCCCAGGTGGCCGAGGGCGACTCGCTCACCGCCGAGGTGGCCCGCCGGGGGCTGACCTCCGGCAACCCCGACGGCGCCTTCGTCGCCGCCGTCGCCGCCCGCACGCCCACCTCCCCCGACCTGGCCTCCGCCGTCCGCGCCCACGAGCTCGTCGACGCCGCCTACCGCTCCGCCGCCAAGGGCAGCATCCCCATACCGGTGTGACAACCGCGGGGGGCGGTCGTCAGTCGGCGAGGGCCCAGGCGGCCCAGGTGGCGGACATCGCCAGGGCCGCGGCGAGCTGGAGGAGGGTGGCGAGGCCGAAGCCCTTGATCGTCGCCCAGGTCGAGCGCCAGGCGACCGTGGCGTCCTGGGTGCGGAGGTGCTCGCCGACGTACACCCCGAGGACGCCCCCGATGGCGAGGCCGACGACGGGGATCACGAAGAAGCCGACGATCCCGAGGGCGGCGCCGAGGAGGACCGACGTCCGGGCGGCGCCGGCGGCGCCCGCCACCCGGGCCGGGACGACGAAGCCGGCCAGCGTCCCCAACGCGGCGAGGATCGTCATGACGGCGAAGGCGGCGGTCCCGACCCCGCCGAAGCCCTCGCTCAGCCCGTAGAGCAGGCCGGCGCCCCACGCCAGGCCGAGGCCGGGGACGAGGGGCAGCACCGTCCCCACGGTCCCGACCGCCAGCAGGATCGCGACCAGCACTTCCACGCCGTCCATCGGCGGGACCCTAGACGGGCGCCGGGCCCCCGCCGGTCGCCCCGCGACGGCGCGGCGAGCACCCGGCTACAGGCGGTCGACGGCGACCAGGTCGGCCACGGCGCGGCCCTCCTCGTCGGAGGCCTCCAGGCGGACGGCGGCCCGCAACACCCAGTCGTGGTCAGCGGCGGGGTCGTCGAGCACCTGGGTGACCGTCCACACCTCCGGCCCTTCCTCCAGCCGGAACAGGCCGGCGGCGCGGGCGCCGGGGCCGATGCCCACCGCGTCGTGCTCGTCCCAGTACGGGGCCATCGCCGCCTCGACCCGTCCGGCGTTCCACGAGCCCGAGCCCTCCCGCGCCGCCAGCTCGTCGTAGGCGCCCCGGGCCAGCAGCTCGACCCAGCGGAACAGCTCGTTGCGGACCATGACCCGGAACGCCCGCACGTTGGCCGTGAGCCGGGCCGGCTCGGCCGCCCCCGAGGGGCCGCCGGCGAGCCCACCCTCCACGGGAACCGCGATGCCCGCAGCCTCGGCGAGCACGTCGTCGGGGTGGCGGAGCTGCTCCCACTCGTCCAGCAGGCTGGAGTCGACCTGGCGGACCATCTCCCCCAGCCACTCGGTGAGGTCGAAGACCTCCTCGGTCTTGGCGTCCTCCGGGACCGTCTGGACCAGCCCCTTGTAGGCGTCGGACAGGTACCGCAGCAGCAGGCCCTCCGACCGGGCCAGCCCGTAGTGGCCGATGTAGTCGGTGAAGGTCATCGCCCGCTCGTACAGCTCGCGGGCCACCGACTTGGGACGGATCGTGTGGTCCGCCGCCCACGGGTGCACGGCCAGGTACTGGTTGAACAGGTCGTAGGTGAAGTCGCGCAGGGGCTTGGGGTGCTCGAGCTTGTCGAGCTCCTCCATGCGCTGCTCGTACTCGACGCCGTCGGCCTTCAGCTTCGCCAGGGTCTCGGTCCGCAGGCGGTCGAGCTGGGCGTTGAGCACGACGCCCGGGTTGTCCAGCACCGACTCGACGAGCGAGAGGACGTCCAGCGGGTAGGTCTCCGACGACCGGTCGAGGTGCGAGATGGCCGTGAGCACGAACGGCGACAGCGGCTGGTTGAGGGCGAAGTCGGCCTGCAGGTCGACCGTGACCCGCACGAGCCGGCCGTCGGCGTCGGGCGTGTCGAGGCGCTCGACCACGCCGGCACCGAGCAGCGACCGGTACATCGCGATGGCCCGGCGGATGTGCTGGCGCTGGCGGGGCCGCTGGTCGTGGTTCTGGGTGAGCAGCGCCCGCATGGCCCCGCAGCCGTCGCCCGGCCGGTCCAGGACGTTGAGCAGCATCGAGTGCGACACGGCGAAGCTCGAGGTCAGCGCCTCGGGCGAGGCGTGGATGAGGCGGGTGAACGTGTCCTCGGTCCAGGGGACGAAGCCCCGCTGCGGCGGCTGCCTGCGCACGACCTTGCGCCGCTTCTTGGGGTCGTCGCCGGCCTTGGCCAGGTTCCGCTCGTTCTCGATGACGTGTTCGGGGGCCTGCGCCCACACGTAGCCGACCGTGTCGTAGCCGGCCCGTCCGGCGCGCCCGGCGATCTGGTGGAACTCGCGGGCGGAGAGGTGGCGGGCCTTGGTCCCGTCGAACTTGTGGAGCTGGGTGAACAGGACGGTGCGGATCGGGACGTTGATGCCGACGCCCAGCGTGTCGGTCCCGCAGATGACCTTGAGATGGCCCTCCTGCGCCAGGCGCTCGACCAGCCGCCGGTACTTCGGGAGCATGCCGGCGTGGTGCACGCCGATGCCGTGGCGGACCAGGCGCGACAGCGTGCGCCCGAACCCCGGCCCGAAGCGGAAGGCGCCGATGGCCTCGCCGATGGCGTCCTTCTCCGCCCGGGAGCACATGTTCACGCTCATCAGCGCCTGCGCCCGCTCGACCGCCGATTGCTGCGTGAAGTGGACCACGTAGACGGGCGCCCGGTCGGTGGCCAGCAGGTCGTCGATGGTCTCGTGCATGGCCGTGCGGCGGTAGGCGAAGTCCAGCGGGACTGGCCGGGTGGCGTTGCGGACGGCGACCGTCGGCCGCCCGGTCCGCTTGGTGAGCTCGGCCTCGAAGCGGGAGGTGTCCCCCAGGGTCGCCGACATGAGCACGAACTGCGCCTGGGGCAGCGTGAGAAGGGGCACCTGCCAGGCCCAGCCCCGGTCGGGGTCGGCGTAGTAGTGGAACTCGTCGATGACGACCTGTCCGACGTCGGCCGACTCGCCGTCGCGCAGCGCCATGTTGGCCAGGACCTCGGCCGTGCAGCAGATCACCGGGGCGGCCGGGTTCACGGCGGCGTCGCCGGTGAGCATCCCGACCCGGTCGGAGCCCAGCTCGCGGCACAGGTCGAAGAACTTCTCCGACACGAGCGCCTTGATCGGCGCCGTGTAGAACGTCCGCCGGCCCTCGGCCAGGGCGGCGAGGTGGGCGGCCAGCGCCACCAGCGACTTGCCCGACCCCGTGGGCGTGCCCAGCACGACGTTGGCACCGGAGAAGGCCTCGAGGATGGCCTCCTCCTGCGCCGGGTACAGCGTCAGGCCGCGCCCCGCCGTCCAGTCGGTGAAGCCGTCGAGCAGCTCGTCGGCGTCGAGGACGGGGACGTCCTCACCCGCGTCCCGCGCCGCCTCCCGGTCGTGCCGGGTCGGCAGGTCGAGGACGTCGGCGAGCGTGGCCATCGCCGTCGATCATGCCCGCTGCGCAAGCCCGCGCCCCGATCGTGCCGGGGCGCGGGCGGGCGGCGGGTCAGCCCGGCTGCTCGTAGGTCGGGACGATCACGGCCCGGGCCAGGGTGTGCTGCCACAGGTTGAAGCCCACGACGGCGGGCGACGCCGACTCGTCGGGGCCCAGCTTCTCGACGTCGACCGCGTGGACGGCCGTGACGTAGCGGTGGGGCCCGTGGCCGGGAGGCGGGAACGGGCCGACGTACTCGTTGCCGCCGGCGTCGTTGCGGGCGTGGACCGCGCCCTCGGGGAGGAGCGCCTGGTCGGCCGACGCCGCCCCGAGCGGCAACTCGGTGACCGAGCCCGGGATGTCGAACAGCACCCAGTGCCAGAACCCGCTGCCCGTGGGGGCGTCGGGGTCGTACATCGTGACGGCGAAGCTCTTCGTCTCGGCCGGGAAGCCCTCCCAGCGCAGCTGGGGCGAGGTGTTTCCCCCGCCGCCGACCTGGGCCTGGTCGATCGGCTTCCCGTCGGCCAGCTGCTGGCTGGTCACCGTGAACGACGGCACGGGCGGCAGGTAGTCGTACGGGATGGGCGGCCGCGGGCGGTCGGTCATGGGTCCTCCACTCGTCGTCGATGCGGATCCGGCGGCCGCGCCCGTGGTGCGCGGCGTTGCCGTACCCAGGCTCGCGCGGCGACGCCCCCCTAGCCTGCCCGTCGTGGGAGACGCCACCCCCCGAATCGTCGTCTCGACCGGCCCGTGGCTCGACGCCCTGGCCGAGGCCGTTCAGGCGGGCGGCGCCGAGCCCGTCCCCGTCGACGCCGCCGACCTGGAGACCGCGGACGCCGACCACGTGGACGGCGCCGAGGCCATCGTCTGGGGCGACCCCCGCGACGCCGGCCCCCTGGGCGACCTGCTCGACGCCCGGCCGGGCATCCGCTGGGTCCAGCTGCCGTGGGCGGGGATCGAGCCCTACGTCGACGTGGTCCGGGCCCACCCCGCCCCCACGTGGACCTGTGGCAAGGGCGTCTACGCCGACCCCGTCGCCGAGCACGCCCTGGGGCTGGCCCTGGCGGGGATGCGGCACCTCGACCGCTACGCCCGGGCCGGTCGCTGGACGGCCCAGGCCGGCATCAACCTGATCGGCGCCCGGGTCACGATCCTGGGCGGCGGTGGGATCGCCGAAGCCCTGCTGCGCCTGCTGGCGCCGTTCCGGGCGGACGTCACGGTCGTCCGCACGACGCCGCGCCCGATGGACGGCGCCACCCGCGTCCTCCCGGTCGCGGACACCGACGCCGCCCTGGCCGGCGCGCAGCTCGTCGTGCTGGCGCTGCCGCTGACGCCCGCGACGCGCGGCGTGATGGACCGACGGCGGCTGGGCCTCCTGGCGCCGGGCGCCTGCCTCGTCAACGTGGCGCGGGGCGAGCACGTGGTCACGGACGACCTGGTGGCGGCGCTGGCCGACGGGACGCTCGGCGCCGCCGGCGTCGACGTCACCGACCCCGAGCCGCTGCCGGACGGCCACCCGCTCTGGTCGCTCCCCAACGCCATCGTGACCCCGCACACGGCCAACACCGCCGCCATGGGGCGGCCGCTCCTGGCCGCCCGCGTGCGCGAGAACGTCCGCCGCTGGGTCACCGGCGAGCCGCTCCTCGGCCTGGTCGACCCCGCCCGGGGCTACTGAGGCCTCTCCCCCGGCCGTATTTCGCTCGGCCCGTCCCGGGCCGGCTGTCACCATCGGGTGATGGAGGAGGGACACGGCGGCGGCGGTAGGGCCGGCAACCGATCACCTGCGGGAAGGTACGAGCCCGCGATCGTCGCCCGCGGCATGACCAAGGCGTTCCCGACCGGGCGGGGGCGGGCCCGGCGGATGGTCGAGGCCGTGCGCGACGTGTCCTTCACCGTGGCCCCGGGCGAGCGGGTGGCCTACATCGGGCCGAACGGGGCCGGGAAGTCCACGTCGATCAAGGTCCTGACCGGCATCCTCCACGCCACGGCCGGCGACGTCCGCGTCCTCGGGCTCGTCCCGTGGCGGCAGCGGCGCCAGCTGGCCCGGCGCATCGGCACCCTGTTCGGCCAACGGTCGCAGCTGTGGTCCGAGCTGACGCCCCGCCAGTCGTACCGGATGCTGGCGTCCATCCACGGCCTCGACCCCTCCCGCCAGGACGCCCGCCTCGGCGAGCTGGGCGAGTTGCTCGACGCCGCCCACCTGTTCGACCAGCCCGTTCGCAGCATGTCCCTGGGCCAGCGCATGCGCTGCGAGCTGGCCGCCTGCATGCTGCACGAGCCCGACGTCCTGTTCCTGGACGAGCCGACGATCGGCCTCGACCTGCTGGCCAAGCAGCGGTTCCGGCAACTGCTGGTCCGGCTCAACGTCGAGAGCGGCACGACGACGTTCCTGACCTCGCACGACGTCGCCGACGTCGAGGCCGTCGCCGAGCGGGTCGTGGTCATGAACCACGGGCGGATCATCTACGACGACGCCGTCGCCGCCATGCGGCGGACGTTGCTGGCCACGAAGCTGGTCGAGGTCCGGCTGGCCGCCCCGGCCGGCCCCCTGGCGCTGGAGGGCGTCACGGTCGTCGAGCACGACGACACCCACGCCCGCCTCGTCGTCGACACCGGCCGGCGGTCGGTGCGCGACGTCCTCGACACGGTGCTCGACGGGTGGCCCGTCGCCGACATCTCGGTCACCGACCCGCCGCTCGAGCAGGTCATCACCGAGGTCTACAACGCCCCGGACACGCCGGACACCCCGGACACCCCGGACACGCCCGACACCCCGGGGGACGCGGCCGGGTCGCCCGCCGCCGCCGGTCCCGGCCCCGCCGCGCCCGCCGCCGCCGGTCCCGGTCACGCCGCGCCCGTCCCCGAGGGGACGGCGACGTGAGGGGGCACTGGGCCGTCGTGGTGGCGACCGCCGCCGCCCGGAGGACCCTCTCCGACCGCGCCGGCCTGGCCGTCGGGACGCTGTTCTACCTGCTGGTCACCGGCGTGATCTCCACGGTGTGGCGGACGGCGGCCGGCGAGTCCGACACCGGGCTCGTCGCCGGGTACAGCGCCGCCGCCCTCGGCTGGTACCTGGCCGCGTCCGAGGTCACGGCGGTCGCCATCAACCCACGCCTGATCGAGGCCATCGGCGAGGACATCGCCGGCGGGGCGGTCGAGTCCGAGATGCTGCGCCCGGCCCCCGTCGTCGGCGTGCGCCTGGCGGCCGCCCTCGGAACCGCACTGCCGCGCATCGCCTGCTGCGCCGTCGGCGGGTCGGCCCTTGCCCTGGCCACCGCCGGTTCCCCGCCGGACGCGGCCGGGCTGGCGCTGGCGGCGCCGGCGCTCGTCCTCGGCGTCGCCTGCAACGTCGCGACCCAGCACGCCGCGGCCGCCGCCGCCTTCTGGCTGCGCGACGCCAAGTCGGCGTGGTTCCTCTACCAGAAGTTCGTGTTCATGCTGGGCGGGCTGCTGCTGCCGATCGAGGTCCTGCCCGGGTGGCTCGAGCGGGTCGCCACGCTCCTGCCCTTCGCCGCCATGGCCTACGTGCCCGGCCGGCTGGCGTCCGGCCACGTCGAGCCCGGGCTGCTCCTGGTCCAGGTCGGGTGGCTGGCGGTCATGACGGCACTGGCGGCCCTGGCGTTCGCCCGCGGCGAGCGGCGGTTGCAGGCGGTCGGGGCGTGACCCGGGCCTCCACCGCCCGGGCCGTCGGCGCCACGTTCCGGGCCGCCGCCGCCGAGGCGTTCGCCAACCGGGCGTCGTTCTGGTCCCAGGCGACGATCATGATCCTCAACGACGTCGCCTGGGTCGGGTTCTGGGTGGTGTTCTTCCACGAGGTCGGCAGCCTCCGGGGCTGGGAGGCCGACGACGTGCTGCTGCTGTTCTCCGTGCTCACGACGGCGGCCGGGCTGGTGCTCGGCCTGCTGGCCAACGCCCGGCGGATCGGTGCCCTAGCCGGCGACGGCGAGCTCGACGCCACGCTGACGCTGCCGGTCCCGCCGCTCGCCCACCTGCTGGCCCGGCGGGTCGAGCCCGTCCACATCGGCGACACGTTGTTCGGCATCGGCCTGTTCGCCCTCGCGGGGTCGCCCACGCCCACCCGGACGGCGATGTTCGTCCTCGCCGCGGTGGCCGGCGCCGCCGTCATGGTCGGGTTCGTGGTCGCCATCCAGTCGCTCGCCTTCTTCGCCGGGCGCAACGAGGGCGGCGACCTGGGCGTCCACGCCGTGATCCTGCTGGCGTCCTACCCCGCCGAGTTATTCCGGGGCCTGCCCCGGGCGGTCCTGTACTCCGTGGTCCCGGCGGCCTTCGTCTCGACCGTCCCTGCCACGCTCGTCAGCGACTTCGACCTCACGGCCGCGGCGGGCCTCCTGGCCGCCGCGACCCTCAGCGTCCTCACCGGCTGGTCCGTCTTCACGGTGGGCCTCCGCCGCTACACGTCGGGCGCCGCCTGGTCCCGCGCCTGACGGATCAGGGGTCGACGACGGCCCGGTAGATGGTGTCGACGAGGGCCGGGCGGCGGTACCCGAGGCTGCCCGGATCGACGCTGCCGTTGAGATGGCAGGCGACCACCAGGCCGTGCGCCGGGTCGGCGAAGGCGGCGGTCATGCCCCGGAAACCCGAGTGGCCGAAGGCGCCGTCGCCCACCCGCGTCCCGAAGTCGTGCTCACCGAGCCCGACCATGAACCCGAGGCCGTACCCGCAGGTGCGGCCCATCACGGGGTCGGCGCCGTGGCTCTGCGGCGTCACGAGCGCAGCCAGGGCGCCGGCCGGGAGGGCGCCGGCCAGCGGGCCGCTCGGCGGCGTGCGGATCGCCGCCAGGACCGCCTCGTACAGCCGCCCGAGGCCGCTGGCGCTGGCGGTGTTGCCGATCGCCGGGCTGGACAGGGCCCGCAGCCGGCGCGTCCGCTCGCCCAGCAGCGGGACGAGGCGGGGGCCCTCGACCTGGGCGTTCACGCCGATGCGCCCGCGGTGGGCGTCGTACTCCTCGTCGGTCATGCCGGCCACGAACAGGTCGTCGCCCGTGCCCGCCGGCTCGAGGACCCGGCGGCGGGCGAACGCCCGGGTGGGCTCGCCGGCCAGCGCCTCGACCACCATCCCGAGGACGTGCCAGGCCGCCACCTCGCTGTAGGCGACGTCGCCGGGCCGCCAGCCGTCGGGTGGGCGGGTCCCGAGCGCCAGGCCCTCCCGGGCCCGCGGCGGCGAGGCCAGGTACGTCACCGGGCTGAGGCGGTGGAGGCCGGCGGTGTGGCCGAGCAGGGCGTCCACCCGCAGGCCGGCGACGTGGTCGGGCAGGCGCCGGTCGTCGAGCACGTCGCCCACCCGGTCGTCGAACGACAGCTCGCCGTCCCCGACCAGGGCGGCGACTGCGAGGGCCAGGACCGGCATGCCGGCGCAGTAGACGGCGAACAGCGTGTCCCGCTCGACGGGCACGTCCAGGCCGTCAACGCCCACGGCCAGGTCGAGGACCGGCGTCCCGTCCACCGACACGTACAGCTGGCCGCCGGTCCCGAAGACCCGCTCCTCGGCCTCGCGGGCGAGGAACTCCTCGATGTCGGCGAGTTGGAGCTCCGGGGACGACGAGCTCACGACCCCTCCCCCACCGCCGGCCCGTCCGGACCGCCCGCGGCGCCCGGACTGCGCGCGGCGGCGCCCGGATCGCCGGCGGCCTCGGGTGCGGGTGCGACCGCGACCATCGCGCCGGCGGCCACGGCGGACTCCCGGACGGCGGCCGCCATCGTCGCCCAGCCGGGCGAGGACAGCAGGTCGCCCAGCAGGGCGATGCCCCGGACGGCCGGCGTGGTCAGCCGCCGACGGGCCTCGATGCACTCCTCGCTGTCGTACAGACCGAGCAGGAGCATGAGCGTGGCCACGTCACCGTCGATGCCGCCCGACCGCAGGCTCTCGAGGACGTCGAGGCCACCGGTGCGCTCGGCCAGGGCGAGGGCGTAGCGGCGTTGGACAGTGACGTCCGGCGTCCCCTCCGGCCGGCCGAGGCCGCTGCCGACGACCCGGCCGCGCTCGATGCGGTGCCAGGTCGCCACCGTGCCGAACGGGGAGTCGGTCAGCACCTGCTGGACGACGAACGGCTCGGCGGTCGGGACCTCGGGCAGCGCACCGCCCCAGTCCACCATCACCTCGTCGAGGGGAGGGGGCGGCAACCGCCGGCCGGACGCCGGGTCGAGGACGGCGGTGGCGCGCAGCACCCGATCGCCGAGGCCGGTCCGGGTGAGGAGCGCCACGTGCGCGGCGAGCACCTGCCCGAGGACCACGTCGGCCGTCCCCGGGTGCGCACCGGGCCCCCAGGCGACCAGCCGCCCCTCCCGGAACGTCTGGTGGTGGACCACCCCGCGCGTGCCCTGGACCGCCCCGTACTCGACCGCCAGGTCCACCGCCGGGAACGCCACGCCGTCGGCGGCCTCCCCCATCCGGGCGAACCACCCCGGCGAGAACAACGCCAGCCGCTCGTCACTCACGTCGCACTCGTGAAGCTCCGTCCATCTACGTCGGGCCGGCGAAGGTTTCGTCGCCGTTGCCGTGGTGGGCCCACACGACGCCGCTCGGCTCGGCGGTCGTGCCGACGTCGAGGTGGCCGTCGCCGTCCTCGTCGAGGACCTCGATGTCCCACGAGAACTCGTCCCGCCCGGCGACAGCCCGCCGGGCGCGGACCGTACCAGCCGTTACCGCCAGTACCGGAGCGCCGAGGACCGCCGAAG
>Ga0126307_10002554_pt1 | contig 12305 bp, 15 predicted proteins | sample Plot28_FD_89955 | JGI IMG/M metagenome (GOLD analysis project Ga0126307, IMG submission 89955) | Serpentine soil microbial communities from UC McLaughlin Reserve, CA, USA - Plot28 | ecosystem: Environmental > Terrestrial > Soil > Grasslands | place: USA: UC McLaughlin Reserve, Lake County...
AAGAGGGACTGTCCTGCCGAAGGGTTGAATACCAACCACAGAACAGGACGCTTGTCGATAACCAAGCTCCTTCACCGCTGCAGTAAGCGCGCGCACCGTCGCAGCGCAACCAGAGTTACTCTGCGCCAATGCGAGCGGTCCAGATCGAGGAGTTCGGCGGGCCAGAGGTGCTCCAGGTCGTGGACCTCCCGAAGCCCGAGCCGAGCGAGGGCGAGGTCCTCATCGAGGTCTCGCGTGCCGGCATTAACTTCGCCGACACGCACCAGCGCGAGAACTCGTACCTCTCGCGCTACGAGGTGCCGCTCGTGCTCGGCGGTGAGGTGGCGGGCACCGCGCCCGATGGGCGGCGCGTGGTGGCGCTGCTCCGCTCGGGTGGCTACGCGGAGTACGCGGTCGCGCATGAGGCGACGGTCTTCCCGATCCCCGACGGCGTCGACGACGGCACGGCGCTCGCGCTGATCATCCAGGGCCTCACGGCCTGGCATTTGTTCAGGACGAGCGCCAAGCTCGCGGAGGGCGAGTCGGTGGTGGTGATCTCCGGCGCGGGTGGCGTGGGCAGCCTCGCGGTGCAGCTCGCCAAGCCGTTCGGCGCGGGGCGCGTGATCGCCACGGCGAGCACGGAGGAGAAGCGGGCCAAGGCGGTCGAGCTCGGTGCCGACGCGGCCGTGGACCCGGTCGAGGAGGATCTCAAGGGAGCGCTGGTCGAGGCCAACGCGGGCCGTCCGGTCGACGTGGTGCTCGAGATGTCCGGCGGCCGCGTGTTCGACCAGTGCGCCGAGGCGCTCGCGCCGTTCGGGCGCATCGTGGCCTACGGCATCGCCGGCCGAGAGCAGAACACCCTCGAGACCGGGCGGCTGATGCGAAAGAGCCGCGCGGTCATCGGCTTCTGGCTCATGCACTGTCTGGGGCGCCGCGAGATGATGGAGGAGCCGCTCCACGATCTCTTCGAGCGCGCGGCCCGCGGCGAGCTCGTAGCGCAGCTGGGCAACACCTACGCGCTCTCGGACATCCGCCAGGCGCACGAGGACCTCCAGAGCCGGCGCACCACGGGCAAGCTCCTGCTGGACCCCTCCCGCTAGCGTCAGGGGCAGCAGATGACGACATTCGCAGATCTCGGCCTCTCCGAGTCGACGCTCGAGGCCCTCGCCCATCTGGGCTATGCCAGTCCGACTCCCATCCAGGAGCAGGCGATCCCGCCGCTCCTCGAGGGGAGGGACGTGATCGGCCAGGCGCAGACCGGCACCGGGAAGACCGCCGCCTTCGGGCTGCCTATGGTCGAGTACTCCGATCCGGACGACCCGAGCGTTCAGGCGCTCGTCCTCACCCCGACGCGCGAGCTGTGCATCCAGGTCACACAGGCGCTGCGCGCCTACGGTGCCAGCAAGGCGCTGAACGTCGTGGCGATCTTCGGCGGTGCCTCGATCCGCGACCAGGCGGCGCGGCTGAAGGACTCGCAGATCGTCGTGGGCACCGTCGGACGCGTCATGGACATGATCGGCCGTCACCACCTCTTTCTCGACGATGCCCGCTACGTGATCCTCGACGAGGCCGACGAGATGCTCGACCTCGGCTTCCTGGAGGACGTGGAGTCGATTCTGAGGCGCGCGCCGATGGGCCGCCAGACGGCCCTCTTCAGCGCCACGGTCCCACTCGAGATCCGGCGCCTCGCCGACACGTTCATGCACGACCCCGTGGAGATCAAGGTGCGCGCCGCGACGCTCACGATCGACACCGTCGACCACTACTACGTTGAGGTGCCCGACCGCGAAAAGCCGGACGCGCTCGTTCAGGTGCTGACGGACGAACGCCCCGAGCAGGCGATCGTGTTCGTGAGGACGAAGATCGGCGTAGACCGGCTCGCCCGCCGCCTGGGCGACGCGGGGGTGCGGGTCAAGACGCTCCACGGCGACATGACGCAGGGCCAGCGCGACGGCGTGATGATCGCGTTCAAGGGCGGCCGCGAGCGGCTGCTCGTGGCCACCGACGTGGCGGCGCGTGGCCTTGACATCACGGGCGTGAGCCATGTCATCAACTACGACGTGCCGAACTCGCCCGACGTGTACGTGCACCGCATCGGCCGCACGGGGCGCGCCGGTGAGAGCGGCCGGGCGGTGACGCTCGTCACGCCGAGGCAGCGGCGTGAGCTCGCGGCGATTGAGCGTCACGCGAACACGGAGATCGAGGAGTGGAGCGCAAACGGAAAGCCGGGCGCCGCTCCCGCTCGCGAACATCGGCGCGACCCGGAGCGCGAGACGCGCCGCCCGCGACACACAAAGCCGCATCCGCGCGACGGCGTCCCGTACACCAAGCTGATCCTTGCGGCCGGCCGCCGGCACGGGATCGAGCCGGCCGACGTCGTGAGCGCGGTCGTGGACTACACGCACCTCGAGAACGACGACGTCCGGAACGTCAAGGTCCTGGAGCGGTTCGCATTCGTGGACGTGCCCGCGGAGCGGGCGGCGCAGGTCGCGGAAGCCGTTTCCGGCAATCAGGTACGGGGAGTCGAGTTTCGGATGGAGGTCACAAAAAAGACATGAGCACGGCGACGATGCACACCAACCACGGTCCGATCGAGCTCGAGCTGTTCGACGAGGACGCGCCGAAGACGGTCAGCAACTTCCGGAAGCTGTCGCGCGAGGGCTACTACGACGGGCTGATCTTCCACCGCGTGATCCCCGACTTCATGATCCAGGGAGGGTGCCCGCACGGCACCGGCACCGGCGGCCCGGGCTATGAGTTCGAGGACGAGATCAACGACCACAAGATCGAGCGCGGCGCGCTCGCGATGGCGAACCGGGGCCCCGACACGAACGGCAGCCAGTTCTTCATCGTCACGACTGAGGCCGCCCCGTGGCTCGACGGCAAGCACACCGTGTTCGGCCGCGTCGCATCGGGCATGGAGGCCGTCGAGGCGATCGAGGGGCTCGAGACCGGGCCCGGCGACCGCCCCGTGGGGGACGCGAAGATCGACCGCGTGGAGGTCCATGACGGTTGAGCTGCTCTGGTGGGACGGCTGCCCGTCCCATCCCGAGACGCTCGCCGATCTGGAGCGCGTCCTCCGCGAGGAGGGGATCAGCGCGGAGGTGAGCCGCGTGGAGATCGCAAGCGACGAACAGGCCCGCCGCGAGCACTTCCCCGGCTCGCCGACCATCCGCGTGGACGGCGAGGACATCTTCCCGCCGGGCGAGGGCGAGCCCTACTCGCTCACCTGCCGCGTCTACCACCTGCGGGACGGGCGCGTGTCGCCCACGCCCGATCCCGAGGATCTGCGCGAGGCGCTCAGGAGCAGGGCGGCATGATCGCGATCGGCGACAGGGCGCCGGACTTCTCGCTTCCCGACAGCGGTGGAGCCGACGTCTCGCTCGAGATGCCCGCGGTGGTCGTCTTCACCTGCAACCACTGCCCCTACGCGCTCGCTTGGCACGACCGCCTCGCCGCCGCCGCGCGCGATTACGCGGACGTCCACTTCTACGCGATCAACCCGAACGACGCGCAGCGCTATCCGCGCGACTCGCTCGACGCGATGCGCGAGCGGGTGGAGCGCGAGGGCGGCTGGCCGATGCCGTACCTGCGCGACGAGTCGCAGGAGGTCGCGCGCGCGTACGGCGCAAAGACGACCCCCGACGTGTTCGTGTTCGACGCCCAGGGCGTGCTCCGCTATCGCGGCGCGCCCGACCCCGACCACCGGGACCCGAGCCTGAACGCGAGCTGGCTACGCGAGGCGCTCGACTCGGTGCTGGCCGGCGAGGAGGTCGCCCGGCCGGAGACCGACCCGGTCGGCTGCAGCGTCAAGTGGAGGTGATCGCGCGGATCGCCGCGTCCGTGTCGCGCAGGTCTTGAAGCAGCGCATCCGGCTCGGACTCGCGTAGCGCATCGAGCTCCGCGAAGCCCGTGGCGACCGCGACGGCACGCGCGCCGGCCTCGCGCGCCGCGCGCACGTCGAGCGGCGTGTCCCCCACCAGCACGGCGCCCGTGGGCTCCCCATAGCGGGCCGCGGCGCGCTCACGCGCGATCGCGACCAGGTCGGAGCGCCTGTCGTGCGGGTCCGAGCCGTAGGCGCCGGCCTCGAAGTCGAGCCAGCGATCGAGCCCGAATGCCCCGACCTTCACCGCCGCGTTGGCCTCGATGTTCCCCGTGAGCAGCGAGTTGACGACTCCGTCCGCCTTGTGCAGCGCAGCAAGCGTCTCGGGAACTCCCGGGTACACGCGCCCCTCGGCGGCGATCGCGTGCTTGCGCGCCGCCAGCTTGGCAGCGAGCTCGTCGAGCACGGCCGGGAGGTGCTCCGAAGAGCCGTTCAGCATCGAGAGGGCGATCTGATGGTCCGTCCGGCCGGCGTACTCGACCCACGCAGGATCGCGCCCGACGACGGCCTGGAAGGCCTCCTCGAACGCATACCGCCCGTGGCCGGCGGAGTCCACGAGCGTGCCGTCGATGTCCCACAGGACGAGCAGCATGGGCCTGGCAGGGTGGCATAGAGTCGCTGCCGTGACGACGTTTGCGCTGGTTCACGGTGCCTGGCACGGCGCCTGGTGCTGGGAGCGCCTGACCGGTCCGCTGCGCGACCGCGGTCACGAGGTCGTGGTCCCAGAGCTGCCGTCCGAGGACACGGGCGCGGGACTCGAGGAGTACGCCGACACGATCGAGCGCGCGCTCGGCGAGGCCGACGATGTCGTGCTCGTCCCGCATTCGGTCGGCGGGCTCGTCGGGCCGGTCGTCGCGGCACGGCGCCCGCTAAGGGCGCTGGTCTACGTGTCGGCGCTGGTGCCCGAGCCGGGCCTCAGCCTCGGCGACCAGCTCGCGGCCTCGGACGAGCCGATCCTGCTGTTCCAGGGCGGGCGCGAGATGGACGAGCAGGGCCGCTCACATTGGCCCGACCCGGAGGCCACCGCGCGCATCATGTATCCCGATCTCACGCCGGGAGATGCGGGCTGGGCCGCCGGGCGGCTGCGGCCTCAGGCGCAGAGGTCCCAGACCGAGCGCTCACCTGTACCGCCGCCCGGGCTGCGCACCGAATCGATCGTCGGCACGGGTGATCGCATCATCAGCCCCGACTGGTCGAGACGCGTGGCGCGCGAGCGGCTCGATGCCGAGCCGGCCGAGCTCGCGGCCGGTCACTTCTCGATGATCACGCACCCCGAGCCGCTGGCCGACGCGCTATCGCGGCTCGGCCGCGGATAGGGGCTCCGCCGCGCCGTCGCGCCGCGATCCCGCGGGCGGCCTCCTTGGCTTCGCGACCCATCAGCCCGAGCTGGCCCGGCCGCGGGATGTAGCCGACGAAGCGCAGGCCCGGCGCGGCCTCGCCGCTTGTCGCGATCGGGGCGCCGTGATCGTCGAGCACCTCCAGGTGTCCGACCATGGGCTCGAGCCGAGGGCGGTACCCGGTGGCCGCGATCACCGCATCGGGCTCGACCCGGCCGCCATCCGACAGCCGCACGCCGCTCTCGTCGAGGGACTCCACCGCGCCGACGATCTCGATGCGGCCATCCCGGATCGCCTCGATCACGTCGCGGTCGACGATCGCCGGCGCAACGCGCAGGCGCTTCAGCCGGCTCACCGCGCCCTCCTCCGGCTCAGGGAGGCCGAACGCCGACAGGTCACCGACCTTCTGTCGCCGCGCGAAGTTCATGATCCGGTCGCCCCAGGACGCCGGCAGCTTTACGACAAGCCTGCCGAACAGCGGCCCGAGCGGGTCGCGCAGGATGATGTTCGGAGGCGTCCGGACCGCGAGGCGCACGCGCCGCGCTCCGCCCTCCACGAGGTCGTACGCGACCTCCATGCCCGAGCTGCCCGGGCCTACCACGAGGACGTCGTCGCCTCGGAACTCCTCTGGGCGGCGGTACTCGGCAGAGTGGATCAGGCGTCCCGCGAAGCGGTCGCGGCCCGGCCAGCGCGGGACCGAGAACGTGTGCTCATAGCCCGCCGCCACGACCACGTGCTCGGCGGCGATCTCGCCGGTCGAGGTCTGCAGCAGCCAGCCGGTCCCATTTCGTTCGATCCGGTCGACCCGCGTGCGGAAGCGGACCTCGAGCTCGTTGTCCCGCGCGTAGCGCTCGAGGTAGTCCACCACCGCGTTTCGCGACGGGAACATGCCCGTGCCGCGCGCGTACCGGGATCCCGGCAGCTTCGAGAATGGGCGGCTCGAGTTCAGCCGGAGGCGGTCGTAGCGGGTCCTCCATGACGACGCGACAGCGTCCGAGCGCTCGAGCACCAGCACCGGGACGCCCCGGCGGCGAAGCTCCGCCGCCGTCGCGAGCCCGGCCGCTCCAGCGCCGATGACCACGGTCTTCGTGTCGCGCGAGTCCATACCGCCGAGTGTCGGAGACGGCGGCGAGGAAGACTGTGCTATTGCGCACGTAGCTCGATGCCGAGCAGCTCCTCGAGGCGCGGGACTGTCTTGGCGGCGCCGCGGTGCAGCACGGCGGTCATGCCGACCGCCTCGGCGCCCTCGCAGTTCTGGCGCAGATCGTCCACGAACACGCAGTCGGCGGGCGGAAGGCCCACGCGCTCGCAGCCGAGCACGTAGATGCCGGGCTCCGGCTTGTGCATCCCCTCGTCGCCCGAGATGACGACGCCGTCGAAGAGCTCCGGGAACCTCGACCGGTCGTAGCGGCCGGCACCCATCGAGTTGGAGATCAGGCCGGTCCGGACGCCCTGCGCGCGAGCTCGACGCAGGGCCTCGAGCATCTGCTCGTCGGGCTGGATGTGGCGGAACATGCGCTCCACGAGGCCGCCGCGGCGCTCGGGCTCGAGCTCGAGCAGCTCGCCGAAGCGCTCCGCGAAGCCCTCCTCGGACAGCTCGCCGCGCTCGAGGCCGCGCACGCACTCGAGCGCGCGCTTGTCCTCGCGGAACAGCCGCTTGATCGCCTCGGGGTCGAGTCCTTCGTCCTCGCAGAACGCGCGGAATGACTCGAAGACGTTCGTGGTGAGGACACCGCCGAAGTCGACGAGCAGGCCCTTCATCCGTGCGCGATCTGGCGCGCCTTCTCCGCGAGCATCGGCACGCCGCGGTCGAACAGGCCGAGGTACTCGTCGTCCGAGTTGCCGACCTGAAAGCGCTTGTAGTTGCCCTCCATGAACACGGCCGCCTTCCAGAGCGCGAGCGCCTGGTACCAGTTGAGCGCCGAGACCGAGCGCCCGGTCCGCTCCTCGTAGCGCCCGATCAGCTGCTCGCGGGTGAGGAAGCCGTCCCGGCGCGTCACGGCGTTCAGGCCGGCGAACATCGTGTCCTCAGGGTCGTCCTGCTCCACCCACGTGACGGTGAGGTAGCCCACGTCCGCAAGCGGGTCGCCGATCGTCGAGAGCTCCCAGTCGAAGATCGCAACGAGCTCGGCCGGCGCGGAGTCAGCCATCATCACGTTGCCGAGCCGGTAGTCGCCGTGGACGATCGTCGACTCAGGAGAGTCGGGCATGTTCGCGCGGAGCCACTCGCCGAGCTCCTCCACGACCTCGAGCTCGCGCGTCTTGTTGTGCTCCCACAGCCCGCTGAAGCGGCGCAGCTGGCGCTCGAGGTAGCCGGTCGGCTTGCCGTAGCCCTCGAGGCCGCATGCCTCCCAGTCGACGTCGTGCACCTCCACGAGCGCGTCCACGAGCTCCTCGGACGTGCGGCGCCGTTCCTCCGGCGTGTCGAGCGCGCCCGGGATCGAGCTGGCGAGCACGCTGCCGTGCACCTCCTCCATCACGTAGAAGGGCACGCCGAGCACGCTCTCGTCTTCGCCGACCGCCAGCACCCGCGGAACCCGGACCGGCGTGCCCTCGAGCGCGCGCAGCAGGCGAGCCTCGCGGAGGACGTCGTGCGCGGAGGGCGGCAGCGGCGGCCGCGGCGGGCGGCGGAGAACGACGCGCGCGTCGCCGCGGCGGACGAGGAAAGTGATGTTCGAGTGCCCCTCGCCGATCCTCGCGGCCTCGACGCGCCCGTCGCCGATGCCGTGCGCGTCGAGGAAGTCCTCGAGCGGCTCGCGCACCACGAGCGGCGGCAGCTCCAGCCCCGCGGCATCCTCCGCTCTGTCCACCACGTCCATCGCGGCCGGGAATCCTACGTCGTGGCCCAGGCCTCACGCGGAACCGCTCTGCGGTGGTCAGCGGTCCGCCCGTCTAAGCTGACCGGCGAGATGCGACCGGACCGACTCACGTTGCCGCTTGCCTTCGTGCTCGCCCTGGTGCCTGCCGCGCCGGCGGCCGCCCTCGATTGGAGCACCAACGTCGTCGATTTCGCGTTCCAGCCATCGGAGCGCAAGATCGCCCAGGGCGACTCGGTCACGTGGAAGTTCTCCGCCGAGGGCCACACGAGCGCGAGCGCCGGGGGGCAGCCCGACTCGTGGAAGTCGATCGAGGACGGCGTGAACCAGGCCGGCAGCTCGTACAGCCATGTCTTCAACACGCGGGGTCGCTTCCAGTACGTGTGTCTCCAGCACAGGGACTTCATGAAGGGCGTGATCGAGGTCGGCACCGACACCGTCGTGGACTCGATCGACAACTTCCGGACCAAGCGCATCGGCAACCGGGTGAAGATCAGCTTCCTGCTGAACGAGCCCGCGATCGTCAGGTACTCGCTTAAGGGGCCGTCGCGGCGCACGGTCAAGCGCGGCCGGCTCGACGCGGGCACTCACCGCTTCACCCTTAGGCGCCTGAAGCGCGGCACCTATCGCGGCGTCCTCACCGTGGTGGACGACTTCGACAAGAAGGTCACCCCGCGCAACTTCTTCGTCATACGGTGAGGCCGTGAAGCCGCTTCGGATGCCGCGATCGCGCTAGGGCTGGCGCTGGCGCTGTCGATTGAGCGCCTCCGCGTCCGCGCGCGACCCGGGCCGCTGGATGCTCACCGGCTGGAGCTCGGTGCCGAACAAGTAGTGGCAGGGCGTCGCCACGCCCGGGCGCGGCAAGCCGCTCTTCTTCTCCGCTCCCGGCGCAGCCTCCGGCCGCGGGTTACCGTGGCGGTGACGCGTCTCGGGGATCCGGTGGACGGCACGGCGGTCAGCGTGCCGGCTTCCGCGCCGAGACGGGCGAGCACGGCCGCGCGCTGTGAAGCCAGCGCTCGGCGTGCCCGGCAGCTTCACGGCGATGGCGCGGAAGGACGGCCGGCGCGGCCGCTCGAAGCTCCTTCGCCTCGGCTCGGCGCCCGCCACGACCGCGGCGGCGCCCGGCTAGGCGATCTCGTCCACGTGGCGGACGTTCGCCACGTCGTCGCTGTCGGTGCTCGCGGCGGCCTCAAACCAGCCGTCGAGGATCTCCTCGAGCAGGGCCGGGCTCGTCACGCGGAGCGACAGAGCCAGCACGTTCGCGTCATTCCATTTCCGCGCGCCGCGGGCCGTCTCCGCATCGCCGCACAGCGCCGCACGCACGCCCGGCACCTTGTTGGCGGCGATCGACGCGCCCGTGCCGGTCCAGCAGCACACGATTCCCTGCTCCGCGCGCCCCACGGCCACGTCGCGGGCCGCGGCCTCGCTCGCCCAGGCCCAGTCGTCGCGCCCCTCGTCGCTGAGCGCCCCGTGGACGATCGGCTCGTGGCCGCGGCGCCGCAGCTCGTGGACCACGGCCTCGGCCACCCCTGTCCGCTCGTCTGCCGCGACGGAGATGTTCATGCCTCTCAGCCTAGTCTTGAGACCGTGCCCGAGTTGCCCGAGGTCGAGATCACCGCACGTCGCCTGTCGGCGGGCGTTGCCGGCGCGCGCGTGGAGTCGGCGCTCGCGCCCGGGCTCGTCGCCTTGAAGACGTTCGACCCGCCGCTCGACGCCCTCGCTCGCCGTGAGCTGGATGGCGTGCGCCGCATCGGCAAGATGCTCGCGGTCGAGGCGGGCGACCTGACGCTGCTCGTCCACCTGATGTCGGCCGGCCGCCTCCAGCTCTTCGACTCGCGCGCTTCACTCCGCGACCGCGCCTCGCGGATACTCGTTCGGCTGGACGACGGCCGCGAGCTCCGGCTGCGCGAGTTCGGGACGCAGCAGCGCGCGTGGGTGAAGCTGCTCCGCTCCGCCGCGGTGGCGAACGACGAGGCGGTCGCGACCCTCGGCCCCGACGCCTACCCGCCACCGGGGGTGGACGAGCTCGCGAGCCTTGTCGACCAGCCGCGCCACCTACATCCCCTGCTGCGCGACCAGCGAACGATCGCGGGCATAGGTCGCTCCTGGGTCGACGAGCTGCTCTGGACGGCGTGCCTGTCGCCCTTCCAGAAGGGCTCCGACCTCGAGCGCGAGGACGTGGAGGCGCTCCACGCGGCATTCGACGAGGTGCTGGGCGGCGCCCTCGCCCACTACGAGGAGGTCGTGGGCGACGCGATCCCCGACAAGATGCCGATGCCGCTGAAGGTGCATCGCCGGGCGGGCGAGGAGTGTCCCCGCTGCGGGGCCCGGATCGAGGCGATCCACTTCAAGGACTACGTGATGTGCTACTGCCCGGAGGAGCAGACGGGTGGACGAGTATTGAAGGACAGGAGACTGTCGAAGTTGTTGAAGTGAGGCATGTGCGTGAGGCTCAACTGATCGAAGCCGGCCAGACCGCCCCGGATTTCGAGCTCCCCGACCAGGACGGCGAGCCGGTCAGGCTCCCCGCCGCGCGGCACGCATCCTGCCGCGCCCGCCGAAGCCCAGCTTGAGGAGCTGCGCGTGTTGTCGAATCTCCACAAGCACCGAACCCTCGCCACGATTGTGAGCGCCGTCCACCATGAGGGCGTCGGCACGTCCACCGCGCGTGAAGATCACCATGGGAGAAGTACGGAACAGGCATGGAGCTCGGAGCCGGTGAGACACACGTCTCGACCGTTACCGCCAGCTCCGAATCGGAAATCAGTGTGGTCGACGTGGAGCCCGTGTTTGGCTATCAGTGCTAATCGAGGGACGGCCACTCAGCATTTTTTAGGGGCATAGTCCTCGAGGCCTACCCGCTCCTCATGGAGTGCGAGACCGGCTTGCCTCTATCGCCATTCGCGCAGTACCCCGCTCTAGGGCTCGCTGCTGATGAGTCGCAGCTTCGGCCGGTTCTGCTCAGCCTTCAGGATCGCCGGCTGCCACTTCCCAGGCAGGTCTTCCGGTCGGTGCCGCCCTCGGCCTCGATGCGCTCCTTGCGGACCTCGTCCGAGACCTGCGAGAGCTCTCCTTCTCGATCGATGCTCGGCGCGTCCTTGATTCGATGGTTCTCGAGTGGGACCCGCAGCTGATCGCCGTGCGGCGCCACTTGCGTAATCGGGACGAAGCTGAGCTTGGTGCCGAGCGACCCGGTACGGACTGCGGCCCATTCGGGCCTCGTCGTGTCGGCGTCGTAGTAGAGCTCCTCGACGGTGCCGACCTTCTTGCCATCACTGTCGACGAGCTCGCGCCCACGCCAGTCCTGGGCGCCCTGTGTGGTCATCCCGACGTTCCTCCTCGTGGGTTTTGCGCGACAGACGTGTCTCACAGATAGACACCGTGTCCAACGCGTACCCGGGGATTCAGACGCACGAAACATCGGCGAAAACACGGCTCGCGCTTCCGTCCGTAACGCTTGACACCTCGGGCTGCGCACAGTGATGGTCCGCTCAGTACGGTGGCGCGGCGGCGCTCATCCCCTGAGGGCGGCCAGCACCGCGGCGGCGACGCCGCGCATCCCGCGGGCGTTCGGGTGAAGCGGCGCGGCCGGGTTGATCGGCACGCTCGGCTCGACCCAGCGCACGCTCGATGACTGGCAGGCGTCACGCCCGACGCTCGCGGCGTAGGAGTCGACGTACGTTGCGCCGTTGTCCGGGTCCGCGGCCTGGGCGCGCAGCATGGTGTTGAGCGCCTCATGCGTCGCGCGCAGGTAGGGCACGTCCTCCCACGCGATCGCGACCTGCGGCCAGCACCCGGGGTAACCGGTGTCGATCTCGGCGTGCGGCAGAATCGCGGCGTAGCCGACCACGAGCACACGCGCACGCGGCGCGCGGCTGTGGATCGCCTGGATCACCGCCGCAACCTTCGGAGCCGTCGCGGCAATCCGCTCGGCGAGCACATCGGGACCGGCCGGCCAGTTAGGCGCATAGCGGTCTCTGCACGGATGCCCGAACGGGGATGCCGTCGTGCATGTATCGACGATCTCGCCGAAGCCGATGTCGTTGCCGCCGAACTGCAAGGTCACCGTGCGGGTGTCCTTCGCGAGCGCGTCCAGCTGCGGGGGATTCGGACCCAGGAAGACGTCCTGCGCGCTCCACACATGATCGGTCCTGGCTCCGCTGCACGAGACATCCTTGAGCGAGACGCCGAGCGACTGCGCCACCACGTGGGCAAAGTTGTGATCCGAGCGCCAGCAGCCCAACGGAGCTGGGATCTGGTTGGGAATCACCGGCCCGGATGCGGCAGAAT
>Ga0126307_10002555_pt1 | contig 12304 bp, 7 predicted proteins | sample Plot28_FD_89955 | JGI IMG/M metagenome (GOLD analysis project Ga0126307, IMG submission 89955) | Serpentine soil microbial communities from UC McLaughlin Reserve, CA, USA - Plot28 | ecosystem: Environmental > Terrestrial > Soil > Grasslands | place: USA: UC McLaughlin Reserve, Lake County...
ACCGATCTGGACCCCCTGTAACTGCCGCCGTTGACCAACGGCGCGCGCGTCAGACCCCGTTGGGCAGCCGCGCCTTGTCGCGCCTCACGCGGAGGGGCGCGCGGCGGCGCGCCCCTCCGCTCGCGGCTACCCGGCCGTCACGACCAGCGTGTCGTGCCCGCCCGCGGGAGTCGTGACCAGCACCTCGAGCCCGCGGTTGGTCGCGCGCGTCGTGTACGCGACCGCGGCGCCGTCGAGCTTGACCGAGGCGACCGTCGAGCCGTGCGGGAGCGTGTGACCGATCCGGAACTCGTCGAGCTCGAGCGCGCTCGTGTCGGTCGTGGTCGTGTACTCGTCGCCGTCGTGCGCGGCGTGCACGTCGACCGAGCCGTCGCCGAGCCGGATGTCGGCCCCGCTCACGCTCGTCTGTCCGTCCGGCACCTGCGGCACGACCTCGAGGAAGCCGCGCCCGAGATGGGGCCGCACGCCCAGATGCTGGTGCACGACCGACCAGGCGGTGCCGTAGTGGCCCCATGCCTGCATGAACATCGAGCGGCAGGTCCAGCAGCGATCGATGTTGGGCGGCGTCGCCCAGTCGGTCCCGTCGGGCGGCCACGACGGGAAGATCTCCGGCATCGCGCCGGGCTGCTCGTCGGGCGTGCCCTGCGTCGCGGGCTCGGAGAACTGCGTCTCCGCGCTGGCGTCGGTGTAGCGCTCCTGCTGCTCGGTGCCGAGGCGGCCGTAGTTGCCCTCGCCGACGGCCTGGATGCCGGTGCCGAGCGAGAAGATCGCGAACTCGCCGGCGCCCTCCGGACCGCCGCCGCAGCCCGTGTGGAACAGGCCGCGGTTGCCGGGCCGCTCGCCGCTGTAGCAGTTGTTCTCGCGCGTCGCCAGCGCCGCGTCGCCGTGCGCGAACGGCGCGAGCCCGGGCACGAACTCGCCGTCGACGAACAGCTCGACCTCCATCGGATCGACGCCGATCCAGTGCTTCTGGTTGATCGGCTCGTTGTCCTCGTCGAGCGAGTCGCCGTACTGCTGGTCCTCCTCGATCCACCAGGTCTCGTCGAACCGATCGACGAGGTCGTCCGCGATCGCCTCGGCGTCGTCGGCCCAGTCGTCATGGCCCGCCGACCGCGCCATGTCGGCGAAGTCGTACAGGCCACGGATGTAGTAAACGGCGTTGTCGAGCTTCTCCGCGCCCATGCCGGGCCGCTCGACGTTGCCGTTGCCCTCCGGCCAGCCGTCGTTGTCGTCGTCGAGGTTCGCGTCGACGTACTGGAGGTTGCGACGCGTGAAGTCGAGCATCTCGTCGCGGAAGCCGTCGTCCCCGGTCCAGCGCCAGATCAGCGCGACCGCGCCGGGGAACTTGACGATCTCGTCCGTGTTGAAGTCGGGCACGCCGCCCGTGAACGAGTCCTTGCCGTGCCAGACCGATCCATCCGCGACGACCTCGTGCACGACGACGCCGGATCCGTCGTTGAGCACGTCCGAGACGTCGCGGATCGCCCGCATGTGCTCCTTGATCGGACGGAACTGGCCCAGCGTCACGTTCGCGTGCGTCGTGTACTCACCGTCGACGGCGAACAGCCACGGATAGTCCGGGAAACCGGCGCCGACCCACTTGATCCGCGGAACCGTGCCCTCGAACGTCCACTCCTTGCCCTCGTTGGTCCAGCGGATCTCGAGGTCCGTCGCCTTCTGCGTCAGGTCGGCGAGGTTCTGCTTGCCCCACTCGATCGATTGGGCGAGCCGCTCGTCGCCGGGCAGATCGAGCTTCGACCAGCCTGCGATCGCCTCGCGCCGGGCGCGCTTCTCGGCCAGCAGGTCCGCCGGGTCCGCGGTCAGCGCTTCGAGCTCGTCGCGCGCCTCGGCCTCCGAGTTGTCAGAGCCGGCGACGGCGATCCACAGCGTCACCGAGTCGCCGCCCGGGATCCGGACGTGGTAGTGCAGGCGCCCGCCGGTGCCGCGGCCGAACGGGCCGTCGTCGCACTCGCTCGGCATCGGCGCCGGCGTCTGGTCGGCGGCACAGACGCGCCCTGCGCCGAACGGACCGTAGTGGCCCGGCCCGACCTCGCCGTTCACCGGCGTGCGGTTCGACCCGACGATCGCAGTGTAGGAGTGGTTCCCGTCCTCGCCCGGGAGCTGCCCCGTGTCGCGGAAGACGAGCGTGCCGGCGTCGAGCTCGCCCGTGTCGGGAACGTTGTCGGCCGCGTTCGGCACCGTGTCGGCGAAGCCCCACGGGTACTGGGTCATCAGCTCCGAGTGGGCATCGACCATGACGTTGACGAGCCGCGAGTTCTTCTTGGGGTTCGTCAGCTTCAGCCCGAGCAGCGCCCCGCGGCGGCCGTCGGGAGCGAAGTCGGTGCGCTCGAGCCCGATGCCGTCGATCGGGTCGAGGTCGTAGCGGACGTACCCGGCGCCGCTCGTGAACTCCTCCGCCGGCGCGACCCACTGGTCGTTGACAGCGAAGTAGAGCGAGTCGAGCAGCTTGAGCGGCGGCGTGACGATGCCGCCCATCTCGCCGGTTATGTGCCAGCCGTTCGCGTAGAACCTCCCGTCCTCGAACCCGAGCACCTGCTCCCGGGTCCCGGCCGCCACCTCGCGGCGGTCCTCGAGCCGGTAGTCGACCGACAGCTCCGGCGTCGCCGCCCTTGCCGTCCCGGCGGCCAGCGCGGCGAGCGCGAGGCCGGCCACCATTGCACGCTTCCCACGCACCTGCATGTCTCCCCCTTGGGCGTCTCCCGCCAATCCGGGTACCCGTTACGGCCGGGTTCCTTGCGCCGCCTTTCGCCGCCGTTCAGGTGCTGACAGCGTGCGACTCGATCGCGGCGCTGTAGACCCGCTCGTAGCCGGCGACCACGGCCGGGACGCCGAACCGCTCCTCGCACGACTCGCGGCAGCTGTGCGGCGAGATCTCGCCCAGCCGCGCGACGGCTCGCGCCATCGCATGCTGCTCCGGGACGACGAAGCCGGTCACGCCGTCTTGCACGACCTCCGGGGCCGAGCCCTCGGGAAACGCGATCACCGGCGTCCCGCAGGCGAGCGCCTCGACCATCACGAGGCCGAACGGCTCCGGCCAGCGGATCGGCATCAGCAGCACACGCGCACGCCCGTAGAGGTCGCGCTTGCCCGCGGAGTCGGCCTCGCCGACGTACTCGATCCCGTGGCGCCCCAGATGCGGCTCGACCTCGGCGGCGAAGAACTCCTCCTGCCCGGGCTGTACCGGCCCGGCGAGCACGAGCGGGGCGCCCGCCTCGCGCGCGACTGCGATCGCGCGCTGCGGGCCCTTGTCGGGCGACATGCGCCCGATCCAGAGCAGGAAGTCCTCCTTGTCCTCGCGGAACGGCCATTCCGAGCAGTCGATCGGGTTGTGCACGACGTCGCCGCCGCCCATCTCCTCCGGCGCGGCGTCGAGCTGCGCCTGCGAGATGGCCACGATGCGCGCCTTGAGCCCGTGCTGGGCGTAGAAGCGCCGCGCGTCCTCGTCGAACGGCCCGTGCAGCGTGTGGACGAGCGGCACGGCCACGCGGTCCGCCATCGCCAGCGCCGTGTGCCCGACGTGGTCGTGGATCACGTCGAAGGCGGCGCCGCGCTCGGACGCCGCCTCGATCGCGGCGAACGCGCGCGCGACGTGGTCGGCCTCGAACTGCGCCTTCTGGATCTCGTCGGGGTGGGTCGCTTCCAGCACCGGCACGACCTCGGCGCAGGAGTCCGAGCCCGGCGGCGCGAACAGCGTCACTTCGTGGCCGTTCGCCGCCAGGCCGATGCACAGCAGGCGGACCACCTCCTCGATCCCGCCGTAGGCCGGTGCGGGCACCGGGATCCACGGAGGTGCGAGCATGGCGATTCGCACCGCGCAGTTTTACCCGGCAGCCGCCGGAATGCAACCAGTCAGATCGGGCACAGACCAGAGCGATGACCCTCGAAGCACACGCAACCGCAGCCGGCGTGGGTCATCCCACCACGGCGCCGCCGCCCGGCGCGCTCGTGAACCTGGCCGAGACGATCGTGATCAAGGAGGAGAACCTCTTCGTCGTCTCCCGCCGCGACGGCTCGCTGCCGATCGGCACGCCGCACCCGCTCGGCGTCTACTCCGACGACTGCCGCTTCCTCTCGGGCCACGAGCTGCTCGTCAACGGGCTGCGTCCGCGGCTGCTCGTCGCGTCCGCCGCGCCCGGGTCGGACTCGGTGCACGAGCTGACGAATCCCGCACTGCCGCTGCCGGCCGGCCGCGTGCTGCCGCTCCAGAGCATCCAGCTGCGGCTCGAGCGCTGCGTCACCGGCGAGTGCGAGCTCCAGGAGACGCTGCTCGTGCACTCCTACGACCGCGAGCCTCTCGAGCTGCGACTCGACCTCCTGCTCGCGGCCGACTTCGAGCCGATGCTCGCGATCCGCGGGATCGTCGACGTCGGCCCCGGCGCGGCCGCAGCGGTCGAGCGGCGCCGCGACGGGGTGCGCTTCAGCGTGCTGGGCCGCGACGGGCGCCGGCGCGCGACCACGGTCACCGCGGACCGGACCTGCGACGCCGGCGAGAGCGAGGGCTCGCTGCGGTTCGCGCTCGCGCTCCCGCCCGGCGGGGCGGAGACCATCCGGCTGCGCTACGAGCTCTTCGAGGGCGACGCGCCGGCGCCCGATCCGATCGTTCTCGGGACGGCGCCGCAGCCGCGCTCGACCCCGGAGACGTGGCTGGCCGCGCGCACGCGCGTCGAGACCGACGACGAGCTGTTCAACCGGCTGCTGCGCCGCTCGCTGCTCGACATGCGGATGCTGCACTCCCGGCTCGGCGCCGACAGCTACTTCGCGGCCGGGGTGCCGTGGTACACGACGCTGTTCGGGCGCGACTCGCTGATCGCCGCGACGCAGATGCTCGCGTTCGACCCGCCGATGGCGGAGCAGACGCTGCGGGTGCTCGCCGGCCTGATCGGGACGCGCGACGACCCGGCGCGCGACGAGGAGCCGGGCAAGGTGCTGCACGAGCTGCGCCAGGGCGAGGTGGCACGGCTCGGTCTGTCGCCGCTCGTCCGCTACTACGGCACGGTCGACGCCACGCCGCTGTTCCTGTGCCTGCTGTGCGATCACGCGGACTGGGTCGGCGACCTGTCGCTGTTCCGCGAGCTGCGCGGCGCGATCGACGCCATGCTCGGCTGGATCGACGGGCCGGGCGACCGCGACGGGGACGGCCTGCTCGAGTACGAACAGCGCGCCGAGCCGGGCAAGGGGCTGCGCAACCAGGGCTGGAAGGACTCCGACGAGGGCGTGCTTGACGAGCGCGGCGTCCCGCTGGCGCCGCCGATCGCGCTGGTCGAGCCGCAGGCGTACGCGCTGCGCGCCAAGCGGCGCCTCGCCCGGCTGTTCGCGCTGGACGGCGACGAGGACGGTGCGCGGACGCTGCTGCGCGAGGCGGGCGAGCTGCGCGGGCGGCTCGAGCGCTTCTGGCTGCCCGAGCAGGGCTTCTACTCGCTCGGCTTCGGCGGCGACGGCCGCTTGAGCCAGGCGCTGGCGTCCAACCAGGGGCACCTCCTTTGGACCACCGCCCTGCCGCAGGGGCGCGCGCAGGCCGTGCGCGACGCGCTGATGTCGGACACGATGTTCTCCGGCTGGGGGATCCGGACGCTCGCGCAGGGCGAGGCCGGCTACAACCCCGTCGGATACCACCTCGGCACCGTCTGGCCGCACGACACGGCGCTGATCGCGTTCGGCCTGCGCAAGTACGGCTTCGACACCGACTTCGCGCGCGTCTTCGAGGCGCTGCTCGATGCGGCGTCCAATGCGGAGGCCTACCGGCTGCCGGAGCTGTTCGCCGGCTTCTCGCGCACGGAGTTCGAGACGCCGGTTCCCTATCCGGTCGCCTGCCAGCCCCAGGCGTGGGCGGCGGGCGCGATCCCGTACCTCGTCACCGGCGGGCTCGGCCTCGTGCCGGACGGGCTGCGGCGGCGCCTGCGCGTGCGGCGGCCGTCGCTGCCGCGCTGGCTCAACCGCATCGAGGTGAGCGGCCTGCGGGTGGCGGGCGCGCGCATCGACCTGCTGTTCGAGCGGGCGGGCGCCGGCGAGCAGGTCGCGCTCACGGACGCGCGGATCGACGGCGACGTCGAGGTCGTGCTCGAGATCTCGGGGTCGCGCGAACCGCGCGCGGGGCGGTACTGAACCCGTTGTTTAGGGAAGGGCCCGATCGCCGAACGTCCATCTGTACCGCCTATAGCCCCATCTGACGGACGTTCGCCACCGAATCCATCCTCGGGCAATGCGAACATCTGTTCGTGCGAGCCGAGGCCACGATCCTGCACGCCGACCTCGACTCGTTCTTCGCGTCCGTCGAGCAGCGCGACGATTCGCGGCTGCGCGGGCGCCCGGTGATCGTCGGGCTCGGGGTCGTGCTCGCGGCCAGCTACGAGGCCAAGGCGTGCGGCGTCCGCACGGCGATGGGCGGCCGCCAGGCGCGCCGGCTGTGCCCGCAGGCGGCGTTCGTGCCGCCGCGGATGGCGGCCTACTCCGAGGCGAGCAAGGCCGTGTTCGCGGTGTTCGAGGACACGTCGCCGCTGGTCGAGGGCCTGTCGATCGACGAGGCGTTCCTGGACGTCCGCGGGCTCGAGCGGATCTCGGGCTCGCCGGCGGCGATCGCCGCACGGCTGCGGCGGCGGGTGCTCGAGCAGGTCGGTCTGCGGATCACGGTCGGCGTCGCCCGCACCAAGTTCCTGGCGAAGGTCGCGAGCGGAGTGGCGAAGCCCGACGGTCTGCTCGTCGTCCCGCCCGGCGGGGAGCTGGCGTTCCTCCCCCCGCTGCCGGTCGAGCGGCTATGGGGCGTCGGACCAACAACCGCCGGCAAGCTGCACGCGTACGGCCTCCGGACCGTCGGCGACGTCGCCCGGCTGGCCGAGACCGTGCTCGTATCGATCGTCGGCAAGGCGGCCGGGCGCCAGCTGCACGCGCTGGCGCACAACCGCGACCCGCGCCGCGTGCAGTCCGGCCGGCGGCGGCGCACGATGGGGGCGCAGCGGGCGCTCGGCCGCGGCCCCCGGTCGGCCGCGGCGCTCGACGCGGCGCTGGTGGGGCTCGTCGACCGACTGTCGCGGCGGCTGCGGGCGGCGCGCCGCGTCTGCCGCACGATCGTGCTGCGGATGCGGTTCGCGGACTTCACGCGCGCGACGCGCTCGCACACGCTCGCCGAGGCGACCGACCGCACCGGAACGATCCTGGCGACGGCGCGCGGGCTGCTCGCCGCGTCGACGCCGATGATCGAGCGCCGGGGCATCACGCTCATCGGCGTGTCGCTCGCCAACCTCGGGAGCGGCGACGCCGGCCAGCTGGCCCTGCCGAGCGACGCCCAGCGCGCGGGCGCGCTCGACGCCGCGCTCGACGACGTGCGCGAGCGCTTCGGCTCCGGGGCGATCACGCGGGCGGTGCTGCTGGACCGCGATCAGGGCCTGGCGATGCCGCTGCTGCCCGACTGACGAGGGCGTCCCAGTCGTGCTCGAACGCCCAGCGCGCTCCGACGGTCCAGGCCTGCACGCGGTTCGCGACCGGCACGGGCTGAAGGTCGCCGTCGCGGCCGACCGCGTAGAGCTCGGGCGCGCGGCCGAGCCGGTCGAGCGCGGAGAGCACACCGGTGCGCACGCGCTCTGCCTCGGCATGCCGGCCGGCGGCGCGCAGCCCGCACCAGCCGAGCCAGCAGTCGAACGGCCACACCGCGCCGCGGTGGTAGGCGAGCGGGCGGAACGCCGGATGCTCGGAGCTCAGCGTCCGCAGGCCGAACGGCGTCAGCACGTCCGGCTGCACGAGCCGCTCGGCCGCCGCGGCGGCGGCGTCGGCGTCGAGCGCGCGGGCCCACAGCAGCCAGCCGAGCTGCGAGCCCGCGCCGGGCACCGGCGTGCCGTCGCGCTCGAGCGCGAGCGCCCACTCGTCGCGGGGCGCGGCAGGAAGCGATCCTGAGGGGGCGGGCGACGCGGCGGCGGCGGCGGCGGGCGCGTCGCCGGATGACGCGGAGGACGCGGCCGCGGCGGACGAGCCGGCGGCGCCGGCCGCCACCGGCGCGGGCGCGAACGCGGCGGTGACCCGCTGGCGCAGGGCGGCGGCGCCTGCCGGCCAGCCGCCGCCGGGATCGAGCCGGGCGAGCGCGTCGAGCGCGGCGACCGCCGCCGCCTGGCAGTCGGCGTCGGCGAGCGGCGCGGCCGGCTCGGTGCCGTCCGGGCGCACGATGCCGGCGCCCTCGGGATGGTTCTCCACGGGCGCGATCGCGTCGCGCCAGCCGTGCTGGGCGAGGCCGCCGGTGCCGCGCCGCGGGCCGTAGCGCACCAGCCCGTCGCCGGCGTCCAGCGTGCGCGCCAGCCAGTCGCCGGCCGCGCGCCAGGACTGCTCGAGCTCGCGCGCGAGCCGGGCGTCGCCGAGCGCGTCGAGCAGCACCAGGAACCAGCTCGTCGCGTCTGCACTGCCGTAGTAGAGGAGCCGCCCGTCGCGCACCGGCCAGCCGGACTCGGCGAACCAGGCCGCGGCCTCCGGCCGGTACTCGTGCGGGATCTTGCCCGGCTCCTCGTCGGTGTCGGGGTCGTCCGCGCGGCCCTGGAGCGCCGCCAGCGCGCGCAGCGTGGCGCGCGCGACCTCGGGCGCCGCCGGCAGCACCTGGAGCGCGCAGATCAGCGCGTCGCGGCCGAACAGCGCGTGGAACCGCCCCGGGTCGCCCGGCTCCTGCGGCGGCAGCGACGCGTACGGCCAGCCGTCGGCGGACAGCAACGGTGCGAGCGCCGGCACGCCGGCGGCAGCGGTCACGCGCGCGCGCCCCCGGCCGGGCGAAGCGGCCACGACGCAGCCACGCGGGCGCCGCCCGTCACGCGCCGAGCTCCACGACGACGCCCTCGTAGGGCCCCAGCCGCACGGCGCCCGCGACCGCGTCGCCGTCACGTGCCCGGTCCGTCGCGATCGCGACGCGGCCGCCCAGGTCGTCGACGACGACATCCGCGCCCGTCGTGTTCAGCGCGACCACGAAGCGCTCCCCGCGCCGCCACGCCCAGGCGCCCGCCGGCGCGGGCAGCGCCGCGTAGGAGCCGGACGCCAGCTCGGGGCTGCGCCGGCGCAGCGCGATCAGGTCGCGCACCAGGTGCAGCGTCGATCCCGGATCGGCGCGCTGCGCCGCGACGTTGCACGCGTCGAGGTCGCCGAACGGCAGCCACGGCCGCGCGTCGGCGGTCGTGAAGCCGCCGCCCGGCTCGGCCGTCCAGTGCATCGGCGTGCGGCAGGGATCGCGGTTGCGCGAGGGGTCGCCCGTCCGCCGCGGGACGGGATCGAGCGCCGTATCCGGATCCAGCGGCACGTCGGGCAGCGCGAGCTCGTCGCCGTAGTAGAGGAACGGCGTGCCGCGCAGCGTCAGCAGCATCATCAGCGCCATACGCGCGCGGCGCTCGTCGCCGGCGGCCCAGCGCGTCGCCAGCCGGCCCGCGTCGTGGTTGGAGCCCGTGTAGACCGGCCAGGCGCCCTCCGGCAGCCGCTCCTCCATCCCCTCCACCACGCGGCGCAGCTGCTCGGCATCGAGCTCCGAGTGCACGAACAGGAAGTTGAAAGCCAGGTGCAGCTCGTCGTCGCCGAGGCCGTAGTACGGGATCAGCGAGTCGAGGTCGAGCACGTAGGTCTCGCCGACCAGCACGCGCGGCGGGTCGTGCGCGTCCGCGAGCGCTCGCCAGCGCCGCAGCACGTCGTGCACCTCGGGCCGGTTCATCGAGAACACCTGCTTGTGGCCCTTCTTGCGGATCAGCGGGTGGTCGTCGGGCGTCGCGGCCGGGTCGTCGCGCAGCTCGCGGTCCTTGACGATGGCGTGGCAGACGTCGATCCGGAAGCCGGCGATCCCGCGCGCGAACCAGAACCGGAGGATCGAGTCGAACTCGTCGCGCAGCTCGTCGTTCCACCAGTTGAGGTCCGGCTGTGAGGGCAGGAAGTTGTTCAGGTAGTACTGGCCCGTCGGCTCGTGGAGCTGCCACGCAGAGCCGCCGAAGTTGGAGAGCCAGTTGTTCGGCGGGCCGCCGTCGGGCGCCGGATCGGCCCAGACGTAGTAGTCGCGGTAGCGCGCGTCGCGCCCGCGGATGGCGTCGGTGAACCATGCGTGGCGATCGCTCGTGTGGTTCGGGACGAGGTCGAGCAGCACCCGGATCCCCCGCTCCGCCGCTGCGGCGACGAGCGCGTCGCAGTCCTCGAGCGTACCCAGGTCCGGGTGCACCGAGTGGAAGTCGGACACGTCGTAGCCCCAGTCGTCGTTGGGCGACGGCATGGTCGGATTGAGCCAGATCCCGTCGATCCCGAGCCACTCGAGATGGTCCAAGCGCGCCAGGATCCCGCGCAGGTCACCGATCCCGTCGCCGTCGGAATCGGCGAAGGAACGCGGGTAGATCTGGTAGAGCACCCCGTCACGCCACCAGTTGTCGGTCGGCATGGCGGAGCAGGATACGTGGCGCGCGCTTGACATTCGTGGCACGATGGAACCGCTTCCACGAACGCCGTTCCCGGGGGCGGAATGAGGGATGAGGGGCACTACGATCGCGCAGGTCGCCGAAGAGGCCGGTGTCGGCGTCGGCACGGTCTCTCGCGTGCTCAACGGCTCGCCGTCGGTGAGGGTCGACACGCGCCGCCGCGTCCTCGAGGCGATCGCGACGCTCGACTACCAGCCCAGCCCCACGGCGCGGGCGCTGTCGACCGGACGCACGAACGCGATCGGCGTCGTCGCTCCGTTCTTCACCCAGCCGTCGGTGATCGAGCGACTGCGCGGCGTGTCGCACACGGTCGCCCGCAACGGCTACCAGATGATCCTCCACGACGTCGAGACGCCCGCGCAGCGGCGCGACCTGTTCCGCTCGCTGGCCACGCGCGGCCGGCTCGACGGCCTGCTCGCGATCTCGCTCGCTCCCACCGAGCGCGAGGCGCGGCGGATGGAGCTCGCAGGAGTGCCGATCGTGCTCCTCGACCGCAGCCATGCGACGATTCCGTGCATCACGATCGACGACGTCGAGGGCGGACGCATGGCGGCCGAGCACCTGCTCGGGCTGGGCCACGTGCGGATCGCCTTCCTGGGCGACGAGGAGGCGAACCTGTTCGGGTTCGACTCGAGCGCCCGCCGGCGCGAGGGCTTCGAGGCGGCGATCGCCGCGGCGGGACTCGATGTACCGCCGGAGTGGGTGGTCCGCCGCCCGCACGGCCGCGACGCCGCACGCGACGCCGCGGCCGGGCTGCTGGCGGGCAGCCCGCGCCCGACCGCGATCTTCGCCGCCTCCGACGTGCAGGCCATCGGAGCGCTGGAGGCGGCGCAGGCGGCGGGCTTGCCGGTGCCGAGCGAGGTCTCGGTCATCGGCTTCGACAACGTGGAGGCCGCGGGCTTCACGGGGCTGACCACGGTCGCGCAGCCGTTGGAGGAGATCGGCAGCCTCGGCGCCGACCTGCTGCTGCGCGCGGTGTCCGGCGAGCCGGTCTCCGGCTTCCGGATGCCACTCGAGATCGTCGAGCGGGGATCCACCGGTCCGCCGTTGGGAGTTCTCGGGTGAGGGGTATGGAGGAAAGGCAAACGCGGTCGAGAGACCGACGATGAGGAGGGGTTCACCAGTGAGATGGAACCGGCACGCCGCCCTGTTGCTCGGGTGCGCGGCGTTGATGGGCGGCATAGTCGCGGGCTGCGGCGACGACGAGGAAGGCGGCGGCGGCAGCACCGGCGGCTCGCAGGAAACCGGCAGCACCGAGGGCTCGAAGGCGATCGATCCGAAGTCGATGGAGGGCGCCAACGGCGAGGTCGTGTTCTGCCAGGGCAAGGACACCCCCGGCGACGCCAAGGCGTCGATCGAGGGCTTCAACGCCAAGTTCTCGTCCCAGGGGTTGACGGCCAAGCTCGTCGAGTTCCCGGCCGACGCAGGCCAGCAGCGCAACCAGTTCGTGCAGCGCCAGGAGGCCAAGTCGGGCGAGTGCGACGTCTTCTCGTCCGACGTGATCTGGACGGCGGAGTTCGCCGCCCAGGGCTGGCTCTACGACATGACGCCGTACATCGATGGGCGCAAGGATGAGTTCATCCCCGCGACCCTGGAGACCGTGACGTACGACGGCAAGGTCTGGGGCGCGCCCGACACGTCCGATGCGGCGTTCCTCTACTTCCACACCGACGACGTGCAGGAGCCGCCCGCGAGCTGGCAGGCCGTGTATGACGACGCCGCGAAGAAGGACGGCATCGTCTACCAGGGCGCGGCCTACGAGGGATTGACCTGCGACTTCCTCGAGATCGCGTTCGCGGCCGGCGGCAAGGTGCTGTCGGACGACGGCAAGAAGTCGGAGTTCGACTCGCCGGAGAACGTCAAGGCACTCCAGTTCA
>Ga0126307_10002556_pt1 | contig 12304 bp, 9 predicted proteins | sample Plot28_FD_89955 | JGI IMG/M metagenome (GOLD analysis project Ga0126307, IMG submission 89955) | Serpentine soil microbial communities from UC McLaughlin Reserve, CA, USA - Plot28 | ecosystem: Environmental > Terrestrial > Soil > Grasslands | place: USA: UC McLaughlin Reserve, Lake County...
AAGACGAGCGAGAGCGCTCCGAGCATGATCGCGCCGGAGAACGCGAGGCCGAACGAGAGACCGAACGAGCCGCCCGCCGAGTTGACGCCGGCTGCCTCGCTCACGCGTTCCTCCTCGATCGGGGCAAGCGTGTAGTTGTTGAGCTGCGAGACGAGCAGCCCGAGGCCGGCGCCCGCGATCATCAGCGGGATCACCATCGACCAGCCGGAGTCGGCGCGCGGCACGATCGGAATCAGCACTGCGACGCCGACGACCAGCAGCGCGAAGCCTGCACGGATGATCTTGCTCGGGCTGTGCGTGCCGCCCCGCTTCCCGGCGAGCAGCGCAACGGCGAACATCGTGAGCGAGAGCGGCGCGAGCGTGAGTCCGGCTTCCATCGCGTTGTACTCGAGCACCATCTGCAGGAAGATCGGGAGAGCGATCATCAGGCCGCCGAGCGCGATCTGCTGCAGCGTCTGCGACGAGATTCCGAGCCTGAAGTACGGCGAGGCGAAGAGGCCCGGGTCGAGGAGCGCGGTCTTCCCCTCGCGCGTGCGCTTTCGTAGCCACCAGACGAGCGAGCCGACTGCGACCACGCCGACGGCGATCAGCGCGCCCACTGCCTCACCGCCCTCCTGCCACACGACGATCCCGAGCACGACCCCGCCCATCCCGAGTGCCGAGAGAACCGCGCCGACGATGTCGACGCCGCGGGCGCCGGTGTACGGAACGTCGTGCACGAGCTTGATCCCGGAGAGGACGATCGCGATGATCACGACCTCGCCGAAGAACGCGACGCGCCACGAGAGGTACGTCGTGATGAACCCTCCGACGAGCGGCCCGACTGCAGCCGCGATCGCCGCTGCCGCACCGACGAGGGCGTACGCCTTGCGCTGCATCTTTCCCTCGAAGTTGCCGTGGATCAGCGACTGCATCGCCGGCAGCATCAGCGAGGCGCCCAGGCCGCCGATGACCGCCCAGAAGATGATGATCGGCACCAGAGTCTGCGAAACCGTCATCGACAGCGCGCCGACCGCGTATGCGAGCAGTCCGATCACATAGGCGCGCTTGCGTCCGATCAGGTCGCCGATCTTGCTGCCGATCAGGATGAAGGCCGCCGAGACGAGCGCCTCGAGCGCGATCGCGGACTGGACGCCGCTGGCGGTCGTCTCGAGATCCTGCACCACCGCCGAGATCGACACGTTCATCAGCGACGTGTCGACGACGAGGACGAACATGGCCATCGCCAGCAGGACCGCGAGGCGCGTATCCCCTCCCGACTCCTCCTCCGGCACCGCCGCGCTTGACTCGACCGCTCCCACCGCCGGATGAGCGTGCTGCGCCGCCCCTCGGGCCGCATCACCCGATCGGGGCGACGGAGGCGGCAGTCCTCGGCGCCGCCTCGAGCCAATCGAACGACGCAGGTGCGTTCGTTCCTCTCCGGCGCCGGATCGCCGCGATCGAGACCTTGACGGTCGCCGTCGCTGCCAAGACGCGCGTCGAGCGCCGCCGCGACGGCGGTTCGACGGCGCTCGATCAGGGCGCGCTCGCGCGCGTGAGCGTCGCGGGGCCGGCGTTGATCTCAAACAGCGGAACCTGGTCCGGCTACGTCCGCGGCAGGCGTCAGGCGATCTTCCGGTCGAGGTACTGAAGAAGCTCGTGCGCTGCCAGCTCGATCTCCTTGTGCCGCCACTCCGCGGCGCGGTAGTGGCACGCGATCAACCCCATCCGGTGCACACGACGGAGGTCGCCATAGACGAATGCATGCCGCGCCTTCGTCTCCTCGGCGGCGCCCTCGGTGAGGCCGAGGTGCCACGCGGCGTACTCGTCCCAGGAGTGCGTCTTCAGGAACGCGTTCTGCTCGCGTGCGCGCGGCTGCACGTCCTGCCAGCGGGAACGGAGGACGTACTGGCGTACGTCGATCAGTCGCTTCGCGTGGTCGATCGCGTCGGTGTTCACGCTGTACTTGGCCACGACGCCGAATCCTCACCGACCAAGCGCCGGCGGAGTTGCGGTCGCGGGAGGCGAGGTCTCTTGCATGGAGCGACGCGACGGGTCAGCCGACGACGAAATCGGCTGACCCGCGTCGCGCGCGTTCGATCAGCTGCAGCCCGTGTTCGTGCCGCAGTCGCGGCACGTGTAGCAGCTGCCGGTTCGGATCATGCGGCCGCCGCAGCGGGCGCACTCGACTGCGTCCTCCCAGTTGTTGAAGAGGGCGGTCTGTCCGGCCGGGGGCGCTTCCGCCGGCGCGGCTGCCGCCGCTGCATCGCCGCCGTTCGCGTAGCCGCTCGCGAGACGCGCCCGCACCTCGGGCGACAGGATCCCGATCTCCTCCTGCTGCTCGACCGTGAGGAACTTCTTGCCCATCCAGCGGAACACGTAGTCGACGATCGACTTCGCGACGCGGATGTCGGCGTCGTTCGTCATCCCGCTCGGCTCGAAGCGCATGTGCGCGAACTTCGAGACGTAGACCTCGAGCGGCACGCCGTACTGGAGGCCGAGCGACACCGAGATCATGAACGAGTTCATCAGGCCGGCGAGGGTCGTCCCCTCCTTCGCGATGTCCACGAAGATGTCGCCGGGGGTGCCGTCCTCGTACAGGCCGACGTGGATGTAGCCCTCGTAGTCGCCGACCTTGAACTTGCGGCCCACCTCGGTGCGGTCGTCGGGCAGGCGCTTGCGCTCCTTGAGCGGCAGCGGCGCGGCCGCAGCGGCGATGAACTCCGCCGAGCCGTCCTTCTTGCCCGAGAGCGGCTGCGCGACCTTGCAGTTGTCGCGGTAGATCGCGATCGCCTTGACGCCGAGCTTCCAGGCATCGACGTAGAGCTTCATCACGTCGTCGACGGTGGCCGTCTCGGGCATGTTCACCGTCTTCGAGATCGCCCCCGAGATGAACGGCTGGACGGCGCCCATCATCTTCACGTGGCCGCCGTAGTGGATCGCGCGCTCGCCGACGGCGCAGTCGAATACGGGATAATGCTCCGTCTTCACGTACGGCGCGCCGACGACCGTGTTCCGCTCGTCGATGAACGCGACGACCTCGTCGACCTCGTTCGGCGCGTAGCCGAGCCTCTCCAGCCCGAGCGGCACCGTGCGGTTGACGATCGTGATCTCACCGCCGCCGACGAGCTTCTTCGACTTGACGAGCGAGAAGTCGGGCTCCACTCCGGTCGTGTCGCAATCCATCATGAAGCTGATCGTTCCCGTCGGCGCGAGGACCGTCGACTGCGCATTCCGGAAGCCGTGCACCTCGCCGAGGTTCAGCGTGTCGTCCCAGGCGCGACGGCATGCAGCGAGCAGGTCCTTCGGCACCGACTCGCCCTTCTCGATGTTGCCGACCGCAGCGCGGTGCATCGACATGACGCCGAGCATCGCCGCGGCGTTCTTGCGGTAGCCCTTGAACGGGCCCATCCGCGCCGCGATCTCGGCCGACTTGCGGTAGGCGCGCCCCGTCATCAGCGCGGTCACAGCGGCCGAGTACGCGCGGCCCTCGTCCGAGTCGTAGGGCAGGCCGCGTGCCATCAGCAGCGCGCCGAGGTTCGCGTAGCCGAGGCCGAGCTGCCGGAATGCCTTGGCGTTCGCCTCGATCTGGGGCGTCGGGTACGACGAGTAGCCGACCAGGATCTCCTGCGCGAGGAACATCGTGTCGGCGGCGTGCTCGAGCGCCTCGACGTCGACCTCGCCGTCCTCACGGCGGAACTTCATCAGGTTGAGCGACGCGAGATTGCACGCGCTGTCGTCGATCGACATGTACTCGGAGCACGGGTTCGAAGCGTTGATCCGGCTCGTGTTCGGAAGCGTGTGCCACTTGTTGATCGTCGTGTCGTACTGGACTCCCGGATCGGCGCACCGCCACGCCGCGTCGGCGATGTCGCGCAGCAGCTTCCGCGCGTCGACGGTGTCGACGACGGCTCCGTCGGTGCGCGCCGTCAGGTTCCACTCGGCGCCGGCCTGCGCGGCCTCCATGAATGCGTCCGAGACCCGGACCGAGTTGTTCGCGTTCTGGTACTGGATCGAAGCCCAGTCGGGCGAATCGAGCGACATGTCGTAGCCCGCCGACTCGAGAACGCGCGCCTTCTCCTCCTCCTTGGCCTTGCACCAGATGAACTCCTCGACGTCCGGGTGGTCGACATCGAGGACGACCATCTTGGCCGCGCGCCGCGTCTTGCCCCCGGACTTGATCGTCCCGGCCGACGCGTCGGCGCCGCGCATGAACGACACCGGGCCCGACGCGTACCCGCCCTTCGAGAGCTGCTCCTTCGACGAGCGCAGCTTCGAGAGGTTGACGCCCGAGCCGGAGCCGCCGCGGAAGATGACCCCCTCGCGCCGGATCCAGTCCAGGATCGACTCCATCGAGTCGTCGATCGAGAGGATGAAGCACGCCGAGCACTGCGGCGTCTCCTCGAAGCCGACGTTGAACCACACCGGCGAGTTGAACGCCGCGAGCTGGTGGACGAGGATGAACTTGAGCTCGTCCTCGAAGGCCTGCGCCTCGTCGTCGTCCGCGAAGTAGCCGCCGGTCTTGCCCCAGCCGACGATCGTGTCGACGACGCGGCCGATCATCTGCTTCACCGACCGCTCGCGGTCGGGCGAGCCCATGCGGCCGCGGAAGTACTTCTGCGCGACGATGTTCGTGGCCGTCTGCGACCAGAACTTCGGGAACTCGACGTCCGGCTGCTGGAAGACCGGCTTGTCCTTGCCCGGGATGAACGCCTCGCGCAGCTCCCACTCGACCTCGTCGAACGGATCCCGCCCGTCCAGCGTGAAGAAGCGGCGGATCCCGAGCCGTGCCGCGTCGTCACCGACGACATTCGCAGCGGCGGCGTCCCCTGGGGGCTCGATCTGAGCGGTGGAAATGTCCTCGGCCTGCGCCATGCGTCAACCTCCCGAGCCTAATGGGTCACGAATCTCCGGCCGAGCGACCCGTCGATGTCGGCGGGCCGGCGGCAGGACCACGGAACGTTAGGCACGCGATCGGACGGCACCCTGGCGGTGCCGTTTTCGGCTTTGTTGAGCCGAATTCTAGCTGCTGGGCGGTGGCAGCCGACGCGCTTGGACGCGGCGCGAGAGGAAGCTTCCGCCGGCCGCGGCGAGCAGCAGGAACGCGACCCCGGCGAGGATCAGCAGCGGTAGCGGCACGGCGTCCGCGTTCGACGGCCCGAGCCACTCGATCGCGCGCGTGATCACGCCGCTCGAGCCCCCGCCGTCGTCGCCGGAGTCACTGTCGTCGCTCGGCGGCACCGGCGTACCGCCCGCACCGCTCGACTCGTCGTAGGTCGGCTCCTTGTCCTCGCGGATCGCAGCGAGTCGCGCGCGCTGGATGTCGCCCTTCGCTTCGGAGTACGTCTCCACATCCCGCGGCAGGTGCCGGATCGCCTCGGTGTAGCAGTGCTGTTCGTAGACGTCGTCGATGCGTCCGTCGTACCAGTCGTTGATCAACGCCTTCCAGCAGGGAATCCCGGCCGCGCGCGCGGGCGCAGCGGCGGTTCCGAGACCGACCGCGAAGGTGAGGACGACGGCGACGAGGAGCGACTTCACGGCCGAAGCGCAGATCCTAGTGGCGTCGCCGGTCGGCCGGTTGGGGGTAGGCATGGCGGATAGCGGTCGGTTCGTCGACATCGTTTCCGATCCTGCGGGTGTGGCGAGGCGGCGCGCGTGCGCCTCGAGGCGCAGTTTCCACCTCGGCCGTGATTCATGCATGTGTGCGTTGTTAACCGTCTGTAAAGCAGGGCCGTCGGGTACTGGTTCAACCTGAACCACGGCCGGGCCGTGGCAAGAGGGCGGCAGTTCCGGTCGGGCCGCTCGCCATACTCACGGCGATGCACGGCGATCCATCGGAACCGCCCGACGAGGATGCGCGGCCGATTCGCTTCCGCGAAGTCGCGATCCTGGTCGGCGCCGGCGCGGGGTTCGTCGTGCTGGTTGCGGCCATCGTCTGGTTCCTGACGGCATAGATGGTTCCTGGCGGCATAGCGGGCCAGGCCGAGAGCTGACGCGGAAGACGGTTCCGGCCGACGAGGTGTGACCGGCTGCTGGTGCATCAGGCGCGCGCTCGGATGTGTATGTTGGCGCGGCTCGTGAGGCACCTGCTCCTGTTGATGACTCTGCTCGCTGCGCTCGCGGCCGGTTGCGGCGGCGGCGAGAGCGAGGCCGAGCGCGAGGCCGAGGAGGGTTCCGGGCGCGGGACCGTCACCTGTGAGGGGTCGGCGACGAGCGACGACCTCGGGCTGCCGTCGGACTTCCCGCAGCTCTCGGGCGTCGTCGTCGTCGAGACGGAGCAAAACGGCCCGACGCGCGCCGTCGACGGCTACGCCGAGGAGGGGCTCGAGGAGCTGTACGACGAGTACCAGTCGGAGTTCGACGAGGCCGGTTACGAGATCCTGTTCGACGAGCGCGAGGAGGACGACGCCGAGATCTCCTACCGCGCCGGCGACGAGACGGAGGGCATCGTCGCGCTCCGCTCGTGCGACGAGGACAAGACCTCGGTGCACATCACCAACCGGCCCGGCTGAGCCTTCGCGGCGCGCGCGCCGCGTGACGGAGGACCCAGCAGGTCGCCCAGCCGTCGCTGGTACGGTCGCGCGCGATGTCGGCCCCTGATCGCGCCGCCGGCGGCGCGACGGCGATCGTCGCGGCGGTCGCGGTGCTGCTCTCCTGGACGCTGCTCGCGGGCGGCGGCGACAGGCCCGGCCGCCTCGCGTGGATCGGCGGAACGGCGGTGCTCCTCGTCGGTGTGCTCGCGGTGCTGACGCTGCTCGGGATCCTCCCGCGGCCCGCGCTCGCTCGCCCCGCGGTTGTCGCCGTCGGCGCGCTCGCCGCGGTCGGGGCGTGGCAAGCGCTCTCGGTCTGGTGGTCGGTGCTGCCTGACGCGTCGTGGGATGCCGTCAACCGGACGCTCGCCTACCTGGCGTTCCTCGGTCTCGGCATCGCCGTTGCAGCGGTCGTCCCGCGCGCGCCGCGCCTCGTGGCGAACCTGCTCGCCGCGCTGCTCGGCGGCACGTGCGTCCTTGCGCTCGCCGGAAAGATCCTCGCACGACTGGTCGAGGATTACGGCCGCGTCGCTCGGCTGCGGTGGCCCGTGGGCTACTGGAACGTCCTGGCGCTGGTTGGCGTCCTCGCGCTTCTGCTCGGGATCTGGATGGCCTCGGGGCCGGGCGGCCGCGCGCGGCGCGCCTGCGGTGCGCTGCTCGCGTACGTCGCGCTCGTCGTTCTCGCGCTGACGCTTTCGCGAGGCGGCATCGCAGTCGCGGTTCTCGCCGGCGCGCTCTGGCTCGCGATCGATCGCAGGCGGGTCGAGTCGCTCGCGGCGCTCTTCGTCGCCGGAGTGCCCGCCGCGCTCGTCGCCGCGGTCGCGTTCGCTCTTCCGGGGATCACGGCCGACGGCCAGCCCGACGGCGTGCGCTCGCACGACGGCTGGATCTTCGGCCTGGTGCTCGTGGCGGGCGCGATTCTCGTCGCGCTCGTCTGGGCTCGGCTCGCGGAGCGCGGAGTCCGAGACGGAGAGCGGCGAACCGGCAACCGCGTCGTCGCGGGCGTGGTCGCGGCGGCGCTCCTCGCGCTCGTCTTCGTTGCCGCAGTGGGTTGGAACGACTTCGCGAATCCGGCCGGAGAGCAGCTCCCGCAGACGGGCGGCAGGCTCGCGAGCACGAGCTCGAACTTCCGCTGGTCGTGGTGGGAGGAGGCGTGGCAGACGTGGCGCGACCACCCGCTTCGAGGCACCGGCGCGGCTTCGTTCGAGCTTTCCCACAGGCTGCTGCGCGAGGAGCGGGCGCAGCCGGCGACGGAGCCGCACAACCTCGCGGTGCAGGCGCTCTCGGAGCTCGGCGTCGTGGGCTTCGCGCTCCTCGCGGCGTTCGTCGCCGCTGTGGTCGTGGCGATTCGTCGGCGCGCGCGCGAAGACGACGGCGCGGCCGTGGCCGTCCTCGGCGTGTGCGCGTTCGCGTACGCACTCCACACGCTGGCCGACATCACGTGGGACTACGTCGCCGCGACGGCGTCGATTCTCGTCGCCATCGGCGTCCTGCTGGCTCGGCCCGGCCGCCGCGAGCGCACCGATTCGCTCTGGGCGATCGGCGCAGGTGCGCTCGCCGCGACGGTCGTGCTTTCGCTGGCGACGCCGGCGCTCGCCGATCACCGGCTCGAGCTCGCCTACGCGGCGCTCGACCGCGCGGGAATCGACGACGGCGCGCTGACGCGGGCCGTCGAGCGTACGCGGGAGGCGCACTCGCTGAACCCGCTCGCGCTCGAGCCTCTGCTCACGCAGGCCGCGGTCGAGGAGAGCCGCGGCAACCAGGCGCGGGCGCTCCGGCTCTACCGTCAGGCCGTCGATCTGCAGCCCGAGAATCCGGAGGGCTACGTCGAGCTCGGCAGCATGGAGTTGCGGCTCGGCAATGCGTGCGAGGCGTACCAGCACCTCAACCGCGCGTACACGCTCGACCGCTACAACCCGGTGATCTCCAGGCCGGGCGGGCCGCTCGACGTCGCGCGCGCGCGCGTCAACGTCGGCGCGTGCGAGCGGTAGACCTCCGGTCAGTCGCCGAGCAGGAGGACGAGCTGCGCGCCCATGAGCTCGCGCGGCTTCATGCCGTCGAGCGGCGTCACGATCGGCGCCGCGACGTCGCGGGCGAGCCGTCGCGCCTCACGCTCGTAGCGGCCGCGGTACATGACCACGGTCCGTCCCGCGCTGCGCGTCTCGGCGTTGCCGACCGACGCGACCAGGTACCCGAGCCGCCGGACGCGATCCGCACCCGCTGCGGCCGCGCCCGAGATGCCGTTGCCGTTCAGGACGACGACGCTCAGGTCGTCGCGGCCGAGCACCGGCCGCACGCCCTTCTTCGCCGACTTCGCGTTCGCCGGCGCAGGCCCGGCGACCTTCGTCACCGCCGCCTCCTGGACCCGCGCGGAGACGTCGCGTACGAGATGCGTGCCGACGATGACGCCGAGGACGCCGAGCTCGAGCAGGGCCAGCCCGGTCGCGACGATCGTCGCCGTACGCCAGCGGGTGACCGACACGTCGACTGATGAGGCGATCGAGCTCACGGCCGCGATTCGTTCGCCGCGCCCGCGCCGTATCCTCCGCGAAGCGTGTTCGTGACGTTCGAGGGCATCGACGGCAGCGGCAAGACGACGCAGGCGGAGCTCCTCGCTGCGGCCCTCCGCGCCGACGGCCACGAGGTCGTCTCGACTCGGGAGCCAGGCGGTACCGAGCTCGGTGAGCGGGTGCGGGCGCTCGTTCTTCGCGGGCCGGATCTGTCGGCGTGGACAGAGGCGGCGCTGTTCGCGGCCGCGCGCGCCCAACTCGTCGACGAAGTCATCGCGCCGGCGCTGCAGCGCGGCGCCGACGTCGTGTGCGACCGCTACCTCGACTCGTCGCTCGCGTACCAGGGCATCGCGCGCGGGCTCGGCGTGGAAGAGGTGCTCGCGCTGAGCGTTCGCGTTTCCGGCGGCCTCTTCCCCGACAGGACGTTCGTCGTGCTCCTCGACGCTGCAGAGGCCGAGCGGCGCCGGGTCGGCGGCCCCGACAGGATCGAACGCGAGAACCTCTCGTTCCACCGGCAGGTCGACCGAGGGTACCGCGAGGTCGCCGCCCTCTACCCGGAGCGGATCGTGCTCCTCGACGGCGCGCGCGCGCCGGAGGAGCTGGCGAGGGAGGTGCGCGACGAGCTTCGAGCACATGCCTGAGCAGGACGAGGCGACGCGTTTGCTCGAGGCCGCCCTCGCGGAAGGCCCGGCGCACGCATATCTCTTCCACGGGCCGTCGGGCGTCGGCAAGCGGCGGTTTGCGCGGGCGTTCGCGGGAGCGCTCGTCGGCGATGTCGCGCGTACGGAGCGCGGCGCGCATCCGGACGTCTACGTGCTCGAGCCCGTCGGCGACCAGCTCCTGATCGACGAGATTCGCGCGCTGCGGCGCGACCTCCACATGCGCCCGTTCGAGGCGTCTCGGCGCGTGTACCTCGTGCTCGACGCCGACTCGATGAACGAGGACGCCGCAGACGCGCTGCTGAAGGATCTCGAGGAGCCTCCCGAGTACGCGGTGATCGTGCTCGTCGCAAACGACGTCGGGCCCCTGCCCGAGACGGTCCGCTCTCGCTGCCAGCCGATCCCGTTCCGGCGGTTGAGCGACGCGACCGTTCGCGCCGACCTCGAGCGTCTGGCGCCGGGTCTCGACGGCGACGAGCTGACGGCGCTCGCGCGGCTCGCCGGCGGACGGCTCGACCGTGCGGAGGCGCTGCTCGATCCCGACGCGCGTACCCGTCGGGGAGCGCTGCTCGCGGTCGCGCGGAGCGTCTACTCGGATGAGGCGTTCGACCCGGCAGCCGCGAGCGCGATTCTCCTCGACGGCATCAAGTCGCGCGGCGCGAAGGCGAAGGAGGAAGCGGAGGAGCGCGTCGCCGAGCTCGATCTGCCGAAGCGCGACGCCGACACCCGGCTGCGGCGGGCGCAGCGGCGGGCGGAGCGTGAAGAGCTGCTGGCGTCGCTCGAGGAGCTCGCGTGGTGGTACCGCGACCTCATCGCGATGGCCGTCGGCGCCGAGGACGCCGTCGTGCACTCGGATCGTCTCGAGGACCTTCGCGAGGACGCGTCGCACGAGCTGGTCGTCGGCGCCGAGCTCGCCTGCGAGGCGGTGCGGGAGACGTGGCGCGCGTTCGAGGAGTTCAACCTCGCGCCCGGGCTCGCGCTCGACGCGCTGCTCGTCCGCCTGCGCGGCGACCTGGCCCGCGCGGGCGTTGCGGCATAGGTTCGGCTAGCGTTCCGGAATGGCAGAGCCGGTAGCGGGCGTCGTCGCAATGGAGGCCCCCGGCCCCCGGATCCGAGACCTCGACGACACGCGGCTCGAGCAGGCGGTGCGGCTGTGGGAGGAGTCGGTTCCGACCTCGGGCACGTTCGCGTTCTCGCTCGCGGAGGTGCTCGGAGCACTCGCCGCACGGCAGCCGGCACTCGTCGCGCTCGCGGGCGAGCGTGTCATCGGCGCGGTGGCCGCGCGACTCGACGGGTCGCGGGCGTGGATCCTTCGCTGGGCGGTGACGCCCGAGTGGCGCGGACGCGGCGTCGGCCACGCGCTGCTCGACGAGCTCGAGCGGCGGATCCTGCCGCTCGGAGCGCGCGAGCTCGCGATCCTCGCCGCCGACGACGACATCGCGATGATCGCGCGCGCCGCCGGCTACACGGAGCACGAGTCCGTGCGATACCTGGTCAAGCGGCGCCTTCATGCGGGGGCCGCCGACGATCGCGTGGAGGAGCTCGGAGGCGTGTGGCCTTCGGAGGATCTCTGGCTGTCGATCGGCGGCATGGATCAGGAAAAGGAGCTGATCGAGCGACGCGTGATCCTCCCGCTCGCCGAGCAGGAGGAGGCCCGCCGTCACGGCGTCGTCGCCGCCTCCGCGGTGGTCCTCTTCGGGCCGCCCGGAACCGGGAAGACGACGTTCGCAAAGGCCGTCGCCGGGCGGCTCGGCTGGCCGTTCGTCGAGATCTTCCCGAGCCAGCTCTCCGGCAGCGACGGGGCGGGTCGTGCGGGCGCGCTGCGGGAGCTCTTCGACCGTCTGCTCTCGCTCGAAAGCGCCGTCGCGTTCATCGACGAGGTGGAGGACATCGCCTCGAGTCGCCAGGACCAGCCGGAGACGCGCGCGATCGCGAACGAGCTGCTGAAGCTGATCCCGACCTTCCGGGACGGAAATTCCCGCCTGCTCGTCTGCGCGACGAACTCGGTGCGGGATCTCGACCACGCCTTCACGCGACCAGGCCGCTTCGACTACCTGCTTCCGGTCGGTCCGCCCGACAAGCAGGCGCGCGTCGGGATCTGGCATCGCTACGTCGCGACCATCACGCAGGACGAGGTCGACCTCGACCAGCTCGCCGAGCGCTCGCAGTACTTCTCGGCCGCCGACATCGAGTTCGCGGCGCGGAAGGCGGCGCAGACCGCCTTCGAGCGCTCGCTCGGCGGGCGGCACTCGCCCGCGCGGACGGACGACTTCCTCGCCGCGATCGGCACCGTCCGCCCCTCGATCACCGCCTCGATGGCGCGCGCATTCGAGGAGGACATCGAGCGCTTCGCGCGGTTCTAACCGCTGGACACGTCCAAAAGGTGAGACTGGTCGAGCAGGTCCGACTCGACCTTTCGCGTCAAACGGTGGCGACTTCGTACCGGTTTGTGGCAAGTGTGTGCCGGATTGTGAAAGCGTGAGACGAGAGCGCGCCGGGTCGAGGCAGCGGCAGCAGCGCGCCTCCGTACTGTCCGCCGCGTGAGTCGCCCTGTGGCAGCGTTCGCCCGCGCGTGAGTCTCGCGGTCCAGATCCTCGTGACCGGCCTCGCAGCCGGTGGCATCTAC
>Ga0126307_10002559_pt1 | contig 12303 bp, 11 predicted proteins | sample Plot28_FD_89955 | JGI IMG/M metagenome (GOLD analysis project Ga0126307, IMG submission 89955) | Serpentine soil microbial communities from UC McLaughlin Reserve, CA, USA - Plot28 | ecosystem: Environmental > Terrestrial > Soil > Grasslands | place: USA: UC McLaughlin Reserve, Lake County...
GCCCGGCCTCGACCTCCTCGAGGTCCTCCCTCACTTGTCGGCGCGCGGCCAGGATCTTCGAGCCCCCGATCAGAAGAAGCAGGAGCACGAGCACGATGATCCCGATCGGGGTGAGGGAGCGCTCCCAGCGCTGGTAGCTGGCCCCCAGCGCGTACCCGAGCAGGGTGTGGCCGATCCCCCAGATCGTCGCTCCGGCGACGTCGTAGACGAAGAACCGACGCCACTCCATCTGGGCCACGCCGGCCACGATGAACCCGACGCTTCGTACGACCGGGATGAACCGACCGAGGAACACGGTCTTGCCCCCGTGCCGGCGGTAGTACCCCTCGGCGGCCTCGAGCCGCTCGGGCGTGACGAACAGCTTGCGCCCGTGGCGCTCGAGGAAGCCCCGCCCGTAGCGCCGGCCGATCCAGTACCCGAGGTTGTCCCCCAGCACCGCGCCGACGATCGCGACGAGGGCCACCCCGGGGAACCAGAGTTCGCCGATGCGCGCATAGAATCCGCCGATGATGACGAGGGTCTCGCCCGGGACGATGACGCCGGCGCCGACCGAGTTCTCGAGGAACGTCGCCGCGAACACGATGCCGTATCCCAAAGGAGGCTCGAGATACGGTCGGATGAACTCGATGATCCGGCCGACCACGGCCCAGTATAGGAGGGCGCCAGCTCCCACCGGGGCGCGCCTCTGATGGGATCTCGCAACGAGGTGTCCGCCGGCGGCGTCGTGTATCGGCGCGAGGAGGACGCGATCGAGATCGCGCTCGCAGCGCGCAGGACGCGGCGCGGCGACCTCGCGTGGGGACTCGCCAAGGGCGCGATCGAGCCCGGCGAGAGCGAGGAGCAGGCGGCGGTGCGCGAGGTCCTCGAGGAGACCGGGCTCGAGGTCGACGTCGAGTCCGACCTGGGCGACATCCGGTACTTCTACATGTGGGAAGGCGTCCGCGTCCGCAAGCGCGTGCACTTCTATCTGATGCGGATGACCGGCGGGGACGTCGAGGATCACGACACCGAGATGGAGGACGTCCGGTGGTTCCCGCCCCGCTCGGCCGTCACGCGAGCCGCGTACCAGGGCGAACGCGAGGTCATCGAGCGCGCCGTCGAACGGCTCGCGTGACGGCCCTGCAGGCCGCGCTCGGCGTCGCCGTGGGGTTCGGCGCCGGGATCCTGTCGGGTCTGTTCGGCGTCGGCGGCGGGACCGTCACGACCCCCGCGGTGAACACGATCCTGGGCGGGACCGCGATCCAGGCGATCGCGACGCCCCTGCCCGTCATCCTGCCGACCTCGCTCGTGGGCTCGTACACGTACGCGAAGGCGGGGGAGGTGAGCTTCCGGGCCGCGGAATGGGCGGCCGTCCCGGGGATCGGCGGTGCAATCGCCGGGGCGTTGCTGACCGAGGTCGTGAACGCGCACCTGCTGCTCCTGGTCACCGCGGGCCTGATCGGGATCACGGCGGTCCAGGTGATCTCCGGGCGCACCCCGCGGACGCCGTGGGTCCTGGGCGAGACGCCGGGATGGAAGTACGCCGCGATCGGGCTGCTCGCGGGGTTCGTGTCCGGGCTGCTCGGCGTCGGGGGCGGGATCGTGATGGTGCCCGCCCTCACGATCTGGATCGGCATGCCGCTGCGCCGCGCGCTCGGGACCTCGCTGCTGGTGATCGCGATCCTGGTGATCCCCGGAACGATCGTCCACGCGCTCCTCGGGAACGTCGACTGGGCGATCTTCCTGGTGCTCACCCTCGGCGTGATCCCCGGAGCCAGGATCGGAGCGCGCATCGCGCTCGGCGTCCGCGAACGCACCCTGCGTGTAGCCGTCGGCACGTTCCTGCTCGTGGTGGCGATCACGTACGCGGCCGCCGAGGTCACCGCCCTGGCCGGGGGGCGAGGGTAGGATGGCGCGACCGATCATGCGACGGCTGCCGCCGCTCGTCCGCCCGCTCACGTCTGCGTTCGTGTTCGTACTCGCGGTCGTCCTGGGTTGGTCGGCGCGCCCCGCGATCGCGCAGGAGAGCCCCGCGGTCCTGCTCACGCTCCTGTCCCAGACGCCGTGGAACTGCCCGACCGCGACCGAGGACGCGCCCGGCCCCTCGACCTGGAGCTGTCCGGCCGGTCGCGACCTCGTCGTGCGATTCCGTGCCCAGAACCTCGGGACGACCCCGCTCGACGAGCTCGCGATCGGCGTCACGCTGTACTCGCGAGTCCTGACAAGGACCGACTACGAGGGCTCGCTCGAGTCCGACCCACCGATCGTGATCGATGGTGGGACCCTCCCGAGAGAAGGAACGATCCCGCCTGGCGACACGGAGGACTTCGAGGTGCAGCTGACGCTCGCCGACGGGATCGACCCCGACCAATCGGGCGTCTACCCGCTCAAGGTCGATCTCCGCAGCGGTGTCGAGTCGGTCGCGGCCCTGCGGACGCCGGTGATCTTCATCGTCCGCGACCCCGAGATCCCGCTCGGGCTGTCGTGGACCTTCGTCCTGTCGCATCCGATCACGTTCACGCCGGACGGCACGTTCGACGATCCCTCCCTGGAACTCGCCCTCGGGCCAGGCGGGCGGCTGAACGGCGAGATCCGATCGCTGCTCGAGCTCGCGGCGGCTCCCGCGGCGCCGCCGGTCGACGTGGCGATCGCTCCGGTACTGCTGACCCAGCTCGGACGGATGGCGGACGGCTACGAGGTCGTCGACGGGGGCGAGGTCCGGCAGGTCCCGCCGGCCGAGGGCGGGGCGGCGCTGGCGCGACAGGCGCTGGGGAACCTCCGAACGATCGCCGCCGCCCCGAACATCGAGGTCACCGCGCTCCCCTTCTCGGCACCCGAGATCCCGTCGCTCTACGGCGGCGGCCTCGGACGGGACGTCGGCGTCCAGCTCCGGCACGGCCGGGACGTGGCCTCGACCCTGATCGGGGCGGAGATCCCCGAGACGATCCTGCGACCCCCGGGCGCCGCCCTGGACGACTCGACGCTACGGGGACTCGCCGCCGACGGCATCCGAACCCTGATCGTCGGGCCCACGACCGTCGACCTGCCAGAGCAACCGCTCGGCTTCGCGGGTCCGCCGACGACCTCGCTCGGCGACGGCGCACTCGCGGCCGTCGTCCCCGAGCCGGCGAGCCACGCCCTCCTCGGATCGGTGATCGATCAGGACCCGGTCCGCGCCGCCCAGGTCCTGCTCGGCGAGCTCGCGACGATCTGGCAGGAGCAGCCGGGTGAGCCGCGCGGCGTCGCGCTGGTCCTCGGCGAGGACGCGCCGCTCCCCGGCCCGTTCTTCCCGCCGATCGTCAGGGGGGTCGCGACCGCGCCGTGGCTCGCGCCCTCCGTCGTGGGCGGGTTCGTCGCGACGTTCGCGCCGAACGACGAGTCGGTCCTCGCGTCGCCGTCGGTCCGGCGGTTCCCGACCTCGTACGTCGCCTCGCTCAAGCAGGCCAGGAGGCGGATCGACACGCTCCGCTCGATGCTCCCCGACAGCAGCCTCGAACCCGCTCGCCTCGAAACGATGTTGCTCCTGGCGGAGGCGCGCCAGTACCTGACCTCGCCGACCGAGGGACTGGAGTTCATCGACGCGGCCCGCCGGAGCGTACGGGCGGCCGTGGACGATGTCGCGCTCGAGACGGTGGACTCGGTGACGCTCACATCGGAGTCCGGGGCGATCCCAGTCACGGTTTCGAACGAGGGACCGCACTCGCTCGAGTTCTCGGTGCAGCTGGTCTCGACCAGGCTCCGGGAGGTACCGGCGACGTCCGTCGAGCTCGCGCCCGGCGAATCCGAGACGCTCCGGCTCCCGGCAAGCCTTCGTTCGACGGGACGGTTCGAGGTGCACGTGCTGATGGTGTCGCCGAGCGGACGCCCGATCGGCGAGGAGACCCTCGTCGTGCGTTCGACCGCGTACAACGCCATCGCGCTGCTGATCACGATCGGGGCGGCGCTCGTGCTCCTGCTCGTGTGGGCGAGACGCTTCGTGCCGCGCCGAGCGCGGCCACAGAGGACCTGACCACCGCATGGCCGACGACCTGACGGAGGGCCTGACGCCGGGCGGCGAGCCGCCGTCTTCACGCCCACCCCCGACGACGCGGGCCGAACCGCCGCCCGAGGACTCGACGCGATCGTTCGTCCGCAACACGATCGTGATGTCGACCGGCACCGCGATATCACGGCTGACCGGTTTCCTCCGGCTGTCGGCGATGGCCTTCGCGATCGGCATCACCGAGACACGCCTGGCCGACGCCTACAACGTCGCGAACATCACGCCGAACATCCTGTACGAGCTCGCGCTCGGCGGGATCCTGACCTCGGTCGTCGTCCCCGTCGTCGTCGAGTGGATGCAGTCGCGCGGTCGCGATCTGGCGTGGGACGTGGTCCGGCGCCTGTTCGCGATCGCGATCGTCGCGCTCTCGGCGCTGGCGATCCTCGGCATCGTCTTGGCGCCGTGGATCGTGGACCTGTACACCGTCGGGTACCCCGACGCGCAGCGCGAGGCCGTGCACGGCCTCGCCACCTTCTTCCTGCGCTGGTTCATGCCGCAGGTGGTCTTCTACGGGATCGGCGCCGTCGCGGCCGGCTTGCTAAACGCGCATCGGCGGTTCGCCGCGCCGATGTTCGCCCCGATCGCGAACAACCTGATCGTCATCGCGACGTTCCTGACCTTCGCCGCGATCGCTCCCGAGAACCCGACGGAGCTCGCGACCGATGCACAGCGGCTGGTCCTCGCGATCGGGACGACGCTCGGCGTGGTCGCGATGACGGCGGCGCTGTGGCCCTCGGTCCGAGCGACGGGGTTCCGGTTCCGATGGGTCGGCGGCGTGCGCGACGAGGCGATCGGTCGGATCGGTCGATTGGCGACGTGGGTGGTCGTCTACGTGGTCGCGAACCAGCTCGGCTACCTCGTGATCGTCATCCTCGCCGGCGGGCCCACGGGTGGCTACTCGTCCTACGCGGCGGCGTTCATCCTGTTCCAGCTTCCCCACGCGATCTTCGCGGTGTCGATCCTGACCGCGCTGCTGCCGGCGATGTCCTCGCGCTGGGCGGCCGAGGACCTCGACGGCTACAAGGCGCTGCTCTCGCAGGGGATCCGGGCGACGGCCACGATCCTGATCCCCGCGGCGCTCGGCTACCTGGTGCTCGCCAAACCGATCGTGCGTCTCCTGCTCGAGCACGGCGCGACCGAGGCCGCCAGCGCCGAGCTGGTCTCCGAGGTGCTGTTCGCGTTCGCGCTCGGGCTGTTCGCGTTCTCGGCGTTCCAGTTCCTGCTCCGGGCCTCGTACGCGATGCAGGACACCCGGACGCCGGCGCTCGTGAACGTCGCCGCGGTCGCCGTGAACGTGCTCGTCGACCTGCTCTTCTTCTTCGTGCTCGAGCTGGGCATCCCCGGGCTCGCGCTCGGTCACGCCGTCTCGTACGCGTTCGCCTCCAGCGTGCTGCTGCTGCTGATCCGCCGGCGCATCGGCCGGATCGACGGGCGTCGCATCCTCGCGTCGCTCGGCCGGATCCTCGTGGCGGGGCTCGCGACCGCGGCGGTGGCCTGGCTCGTGGCAGCGGGGTTCGAGCGGTGGCTCGGGACGAGGACCCTCGCCACGCAGACGGTGCAGGTACTCGGAGCAGTGGTGGCGGGTCTCGCCGTGTTCGTCGCGTCCGCGGCGGCCCTGCGGATCGAGGAGGTCGGCCTGGTACGGCGGCAGGTGGCCGCGCGTTGGCGATGACGACGCCCGGACCCTCCCGCGGCGATCCGCCCCGGCACGATCCGTTCGGGGACGAACGGGGACTGGTCGGCAAGATCCTGCTCGTGTGGCTGCTGCTCGCGGCCGTGGTCGTCGTCGGCGCGATCGATGCGGGTTCGATCTTGCTGACGCGGTCGCGCGCGACCGACCTGGCGAAGGACGCCTCGGTCTCGGCGGCCGAGGCCCTCCGGCAGAGCGGCGACGAGGAGCAGGCCAAACTGGCGGCGCTGGACACGATCGCCGACGCAGACGAGCCCCTGCGTCTCAAGCGGATCGGTGTCGGGCGCCGGACGGTGACGGTGGTGCTCGTCGGCCGGGCCGACACGCTCGTCGTGGGGCGGATCCCCTTCCTCGACGACCTCGAGCGGGTGACGGTCAGCGGCTCGACCTCGGCGCCGCGCGACTGAGCGAAACGCCCCTCGCACGCTTGGGAGCCGTGCCACCGGGCATAGACTCGAACGGTGACCACCTCGATCGAGCCCGCTCACGTCCTCGCCGGGCGCTACGCGCTCGAGGAGGAACTCGGTAGGAGCCGGACCGGGATGGTGTGGCGTTCGCAGGACCCGCTGCTGCGACGCTCGGTGGCCGTGAAGCTGATCCACCCCCGGCTCGCGGAGGATCCGGGGTTCGCCCAGGCGCTCGCACGGGAGGCTCGGCGCGTGGCGGGGCTGTCGGAGCGGGGGATCGCTTCCCTGCTCGACACCGGCGAGCAGGACGGCGTGATCTACCTCGTCCGCGAGTACGCGCCGGGCTCGAGCCTGCGCGACCGGCTGGACACGGCGGGCCCCGCGACGCCGTCCGAGGCCGTTCGGATCGGGGTCGCCGCCCTCGGCGCGCTCGCCGAGGCGCACGATCTCGGCGTCCTCCACCTCGCGCTCGACCTCGACGACGTGATCGTCGGCGACGACGGCCGCGTATGCCTGATCGACTTCGGGATCGGTGCGGCCGTCGCGTCGAGCAGGCCGGGCGAGGCGACGACGTTGCTCGGCGGCGAGCACCTCGCCCCCGAGCAGACCGCCGGGGCCGACCCGGATGCGCGCACGGACGTCTACGCCGTGGCATCGCTGCTGTTCGAGCTCCTCACGGACGAACCGCCCCGGGGTCGCACCTACGCCCGGATCGTCCGTCCCAACGTCCCCCGGGCGCTCGACCGCGTCCTGGCTCGAGCGCTCGATCCCGATCCCGAGCGCAGGTTCCCTGATGCGCGTGCGTTCGCCGACGCGCTCGCCCGCTCGGTGGCGACCGAGCCCGTCGACGCGTCCGACGAGGGAAAGGCGACGAGCGTGTTCACCTGGATCGGCGTCCCGCTCGTCGTCGTCGGGATCGCGATCGTCGCGATCGCGCTGGGGCTATGGATGGGCAAGCTCGAGGTGGGCGGCCCCCTCGGGATCCGCGCCGCACCCGACGAGCCCGCGGCGGTCGAGGTTCCGCCCGCGCTCATCCGGCCGATATCGGTGGGCGCGGTCGACCCGTTCGGCGACGGCGACGAGCACTCGTCGAACGCCGGTCTGGCCGACGACGGGGACCTGCAGACGGCGTGGCGATCGGAGAACTACTTCGACGGCGAGCTCGGCAAGCCCGGGTTCGGGCTCCTGCTCGATCTCGGCGAGCGGCACGAGGTCCTTGGGCTGCGGTTGTGGACGCCGCATCCCGGGTTCCGGTTCGGCCTCGCGGTCGGCGACGACCCCGACGCGCTCGCCGACGAGGTCGGGAGCGAGGTCACCTCGACCTCCCAGACCCGGATCTCGCTGCGCGGCGCGGGCCGGTACGTGCTCGTCTGGATCACGTCGGTCGTGCCGGTCGACGACGGCATCCGCGCCGAGGTGGCCGAGGTGCTGGTGGTCGTCCGCAACACCGACGCCGAGGCGGTTGGTGCCTGACCCGGCGGCCCGCGACGAAGACCTCGTCCGCCGGTACCTGTCGGGAGATCGAGCCGCCTTCGCTGCGTTGGTCGAACGCCACGAGCGGCGCGTCTACAACCTGGCCCTCCGCATGACGGGACGAGAGGAGGACGCGCGCGACGCCACGCAGGACGCCTTCCTCACCGTGCTCCGCAAGCTCTCGTCGTTCCGCGGCGAGGCCGCGTTCACGACCTGGCTCCACCGCGTGACGGTCAACGCCTGCTACGACCTGTTGCGCAAGCGCCAGCGGGCGCCGTTGCTCGAACGCGGCGAGGACGATCTCCCCGCGCTTGAGCCGCCGCCGGCGCCCGACCACGCCGACGCGTCGAGCCTCTCGATGGACGTCCAGCGGGCGCTCCTGCAGGTGCCGGAGGACTTCCGCGCGGTGATGATCCTGCACGACGTCCACGACCTCCGGCAGGAGGACGTCGCCGCGATCGTCGGCGTCCCGATCGGTACGGTGAAGTCGCGTCTGCATCGTGGCCGGATCGCCCTGGCCCGGGCGATGGGGATCGAGCAGCGGGAGCCCGCCCTCGAGGACCCGAAGGGTCCACCGATGGCCGGCGGGTCACCCGGCGCGGCCCCTGGGGCTCCGAGGTCCGGGGAACGGGCGGACGCCGCCGGGTCGTCAGAAGGGACGGTATCCCCGTGAGCCATCCCGAAGATCTCCTCGCCGACTACGTCGACGGCACGCTGGACGAACGCGAGCGCGCCGCCGTCGACGCGCACCTGCTCGGGTGCGCTCGTTGCGGCGCCGAGATCCGGCAAGCGGATGCCGCCAGGGCCGCGCTGAGCGAGCTCGAGAACGTCCCGGTGCCGTTCGGCGTGACCGGCCCGGTCCTGGCGGAGGCGGGCCGGCGGTTCGAGCGCCGTCAGGGCGTGGCATGGGGGCGCTTCCAGTGGGCCGCCGGACTGGCCACCGCCGCCGCGCTCGTCGTGGTGGTGGCCCTGAACGTCGGCGGCGAGGACGCCCAGAACGCAGCGGCGCCGGAACGGGCCACGGCGGTCGGAGGAACCGGGGCGGCGGACGGCGGCGAAGCGGCGATCCCCGGAGCCATACCCTTCGCGGGTCTCGAACGCCAGACCGACGTGAACTACGACGAGGCGGGGATCCGCGCGATGGCGAACGAGGCGGCCGGCGCGGTCCTCGCGGCCGAGGACGCGCGAGGCACCCAGACGGCGTTCGCGAGCGCCGTGCAGGACTCGAAGGAGCGCACGGGCCTCGCGAGGGACTGCGTCGACCGCAGTGGTGTAGGCGGTCCCAACGACGTGTTGATCCGGCTGATCGAGGCGCGGTTCGAGGGCACGCCGGCGTTCATCGGGGTGTTCTCGGAGGGCCCGAGCGCCGGGCAGGCCCCCGACCACATCGTCGTGTTCGTGGTCGCGACGGACGATTGCCGCATCCTCAGCACCGCTTCCCAGAGGATCCCGCCCGGGTGATCCGCGCCGAGTGAAGGTTCGAGCGTTCACTCGTAGAGTTACCGGTCGTGAGGTATCGCGTCGAGCAGCTCGCGGCCGCATGCGACGTCTCGGTCGACACGGTCCGCTACTACCAGACCCGCGGCCTCGTCCCGCCGCCCACCCGCGAGGGCCGCGTCGCCTGGTACGACGATCGCCACGCCGAGCGGATCCACGAGGTCCGTGAGCTCCGTCGCCGGGGCCTCACGCTCGCGGCGATCGAGCGGGTGTTCGGCGATGGGCTCGACCCCGCCGACGCAGACCTGGCCGTCGCGATCGCGGCGGCGCGGGGGGAGGCTCGGCAGGACGAGCTCCTCACCCTGGACGGCTTCGCCGGCCGCAGCGGCGTCCCCGCCTCCCTGATCCAGGCCGTCGAGCGCGAGGGGATCGAGCTCGGCCGCACGGTCGACGGCGAGGTCCGGTACACGGCCGCCGACATCGACATGGTCCGCGGCGCGCTCCGCCTCCTCGAGTACGGGCTCCCGCTCGGCGAGCTCCTGTCGCTCGCGCGGGACACGAACGAGGCCATGGTCAGGCTCGCCGCTCGGGCGGTCGAGCTGTTCGACGAGCACGTGCGCAAGCCGATCCGCGACACGGCCGGTGCGGAGGACGCCGCGGCGCAGCTGGTGGAGGCGTTCGACACGCTGCTCCCCGCGGTGACGAACCTGGTCGCGAACCACTTCCGCCGGGTCTTGCTCGCCGAGGCGGAGGAGCGGCTCGAGTGAGCGGACCCGCGGCCCCGGGCCTCCCCGACCCGAGCGAGAAGGCGCGCGTGGTCAGGGGCATGTTCGACCGGATCTCGGACCGCTACGACCTCGTGAATCGCGTCATGACGCTCGGGATGGACGTCGGGTGGCGCCGTCGCGCCGTCGGCGAGCTCCGACTGCCCGGAGACGCCCTCGTGGCCGATCTCGCGTGCGGCACGGGCGACCTATGCAACGAGCTGGCGGCCGGCGGGTACCGGGCGATCGGCTTCGATTTCTCGCATGGCATGCTCCGCAACGCCCGCACCGAAGCACCGGTCGTCGAGGCCGACGTGCTGCGGCTCCCGCTCGCGGACGGCCGCGTGGACGGCGTCACGTGCGGGTTCGCGCTGCGCAACGTGACCGACCTGGTCGAGCTGTTCGCCGAGACCGCTCGCGTGGTGCGGCCCGGCGGGCGCGTCGCGTTCCTCGAGACGAGCGAGCCCGAGGGGCGCGTGCTCCGCGCCGGACATGCGCTGTACTTCGGACGGATCGTTCCGCTGATCGGAGGGGCGCTCTCGGACAGGGATGCCTATCGCTACCTCCCCAGGTCGACGGCCTACCTCCCCGTTCCCGACCGGCTCATCGAGATGCTCGGCGGCGCGGGATTCGAGCGGGTCCAGCGGACCCCGCTCGCCGGCGGCGTGGCCCAGATGCTCCTGGGGACGCGCCGATGACCCTCCCCGGGCGACCGTTGAGGCAGACGACGTGACCGGTCTCGCCGCGCGGGCGACCCGCCTCGGTCCGGCGTTCGACCTCCTGGCCGGGTACCGGGATGGCGGCTTCTTCCTCGAACGCGCCGGGCTGGGCCTCGCGACGAGCGGCGAGGTCGACCGGGTCGCGGCCGAGCCAGGACCCGAGCGCATCCTGCGCCTGTCGCGTTCGATCCTGGAGGCACTCGCCTCGATCGAGGCAGAACCCGCCGAACCGGGCGTGCCCGCGGCGACGGCGGTGGCATCGATCCCGTTCGACGACCGTGAGGCCGCGGAGGCGATCCTCCCGCGACGGGCGACGATGCGCCTGGACGACGGCGAGACCTGGCAGGTCGAGGTCGCCCCGCGCGGAGAGACCCCGCATGCGGGGGAGCGCGAACGATGGGCGGGCCGGACGCTCCCGCACGACGCGTTCGAGGAGATCCAGCTCCGGCCGGACCCGGAGCCCGACGAGTACGCGGCTGCGGTCGGCCGGGCGACCGAACGGATCCGCAGGGGTGAGCTCCGCAAGGTCGTGCTCGCGCGAACCATGCTCGTGAACGCGGATCGAACGCTCGACCCCAAACAGCTGCTGTGGCGACTCCGCGCGGTCGACGCGGACTGCTACGCGTTCGCCGCCCCGCAGCCGAACGCGGTGGCGGGTTCGGTGCTCGTCGGCGCCACCCCCGAGCTGCTGCTCCGCCGCCGCGGTCCGCTGGTCGAGGCCACGCCGCTCGCGGGGTCGTCGCAACGTTTCGGCGATGCCGGGCGCGACCGAGCGTCGGCGGACCGGCTGTTCAGCTCGGGCAAGGATCGCGAGGAGCACGCAGTGGTCGTCCAGGACGTCCACCGCATCCTCGATGCCTTCTGCGAGGACCTCGTCCACCCGCACGAGCCGGAGCTGCTCGGTACCGCCAACGTGTGGCACCTCGCGACGCCGTTCCGGGGGCGCCTGCACGACCCGTCGGTCACGGCGCTCGAGCTCGTCGCCGCGCTCCACCCCACGCCCGCGGTGTGCGGGTCGCCGCGCGAGACGGCCCGGGAGGCGCTCGAGGATCTCGAGCCGTTCGAGCGCGGCGGGTACGCGGGACCGGTCGGCTGGATGGACGCGAACGGCGACGGCGAATGGGCGATCGCGCTGCGGTGCGCGGAGATCACGGGCTCGACGGCCCGCCTGTTCGCCGGCGCCGGCATCGTCGCCGACTCGGAGCCCGAGGCCGAGCTCGACGAGACCGAGCGCAAGTTCCGGGCCCTGCTCGATGCGCTCCGCTGGGGCTGAGTCAGTCGCCGGCCAGATCCATGCCGAGCGGCGCGGCCTCGGAGCCGAACCCCGCGCGCCGGTAGAACGAGGCCGATCGGGGCGTCGGCCAGACCACGGCCTCGGCGGCATCGTGCTCGCGCGCGTAAGCGATCGCGGCGTCGAGCAGCCGCGCGCCAAGGCCCTCGTCGCGGAGCGCCGGTTCGACGTACACATTCGTCACGTAGGCGATCGGCCGCTCCCAGCGGCCGCGGCTCGGGTGCGGGATCTTCTCGACGAGCTGAAGCCACGCGCAGCCGACCAGACCGCCCTCGTGCTGCGCCACCCACGCCCGCCACGGCGCCCCCTCCGCGAGCACGTCGGTCGTGAACGCGCGGAACTCCTCGGCGAACGCCTCGAACGTCGACGACACCGGCGTCCCGTGTTCGACGCGAAAGTCCCACCGGAGCCGCGCGAGCTCGTCGGCGTCGCCCGGCGTCGCCCGGCGGATCTCCACGATCAGGCGGCAACCCGGGGCCCCGCCAGGAGCCGCTGCCGCGC
>Ga0126307_10002562_pt1 | contig 12291 bp, 17 predicted proteins | sample Plot28_FD_89955 | JGI IMG/M metagenome (GOLD analysis project Ga0126307, IMG submission 89955) | Serpentine soil microbial communities from UC McLaughlin Reserve, CA, USA - Plot28 | ecosystem: Environmental > Terrestrial > Soil > Grasslands | place: USA: UC McLaughlin Reserve, Lake County...
TCGTGCCCCACCCCTACGAAGACGGCATGGCCGAGGAGTGGATCGCTTCTCTCCGTCGTGCCTACGAGGCAGGGAAAACCCTCACCTGGGCCGTCGTTTTGCGCGATGGCCCAGGTGAGCTGGTAGGTGCCATCACGCTGCACCCGAACGCTCGAGACGACAACGCCGAGCTGGGCTACTGGATAGGGAGGTCTTACTGGGGCCTTGGGTACGCCACGGAGGCCGCCAGGGAGGTCGTGCGCTACGGGTTCGAGAGGCTAGGGTTGCACCGCATCCACGCGGAGCACCTCGGGAGCAATCCGGCCTCCGGGAGGGTGATGCAGAAGATCGGGATGGGTTACGAGGGCACCAGACCGGAGCACCACAAGAAGTGGGGAGCCTATGAGGACCGTGTCGACTACGGACTGCTGGCTCGGGACTGGCGCGATCTTCATCGGAGATAGTCTGCACACGTTTCCCAGAACGCCGTTGTGGCGGAGTTCCGAGAACAGCCCTTCCACGCACTCCGGTGAATAGAGAAGGCAGACCCTAGAACGAGAACCCACCTCGCCGGGCGGCGTTCAGTGTCCTCTGCTTGTCGATCTCGGCTGCTAGCTCCTCCTCGCTCATCTGAGCGCCCCTGGCCGGGCTCTGTGGCCCGAGGAGCTTCTCCGTTGCGTTGAGGTGCTCGATCAGCCGCCGACGGCGTTCCTTCCTGGCGAGTTCTTCCGCATCGCTCATCTGTACCAATTTCCTCTCTGCGCGGAGGACGCCCGCGCTCGCTACGGGTCATTATGCCTTATGGACACTCACCGGAAGCGAACTTCGGAGAATTCACCTCCCACGCACTCCGGTGAATAGGGGCCAGATGAAGGGCCGAGGCTGCTAGACCCTAGCCTTTCCTCCCTCGTTCTTGTGGCGCTACACGATTAGACGCTATTCCAAGGGTGCAGGGGCCGATCAGTCCGAGAAGGTGTCGAAAAAGAACTCCGACACTTCCGGCGGGAGCGACCTGTAGAATGCAACAGGGTCAGGGCCATAGTGGCTACCACCAACATGGTGCGTCTCATCATCCATCCTTCCTCTCTTGCGTATGCAACCGCTAGTAAAGAGGCGGGTGCGTCAGGTAGGAGGCGAAAAACGCATGCCGCCCAAGCGACTCCTTCCTTCCCTACGGAGTAGGGGCATAGCAGGTAGCCGGTTGCACCACTGGCTCCCCAGACCCTCTCGGGTGCCCGTCTTCCACCGGACCAGGATCTTGGCCTCTACCTTGTGCCTGACGTTCCTTCGATCATCATGACACCACAAAGGGTGCTCTGGCGCATCACTCAATTGCGGTATTTAGTGCAACTTCTTGACGTACTTCCGAGATCTTCCACGCGAAGTTGGGAGTAGGTAGGCTGCACAAACTGCCTGGGAAATGTCGCGAGCAGCGCGCCCCGATGTTCGATGCCTCCAGCAATGCTAATATTTCCTTCGTCGCCACCGTAGGAGGGGGCTCCATGGGTTTGAGGTACACAACCGCAATTCTAGGAGCGGTGCTCTTGGCGAGCGCGACTATTTTCTCGTCCACGATGGTCGAGTCACAGGGGGCTGGGGCGACCACCACTGTCAAGACCTGTAGTGGTGGAAGCATTACCCTCAAGGTCAAAGAGAAGCGCACCCTCGAGCTGCACAATGAGACCCGCACGGACCGCGGCCTCAAGCCCCTCTGCGTTAACCGCAAGCTCACGCGGGCCGCGCGTTCGCACTCGAGGGAGATGGTCGGGAAGGACTATTTCTCTCACTACTCCTACGACGGGGAGGGTGTCGGCGTCCGTCTCAGGCGCTTCGGCTACGATTGGAACGTCTACGGTGAGAACATCGCCGGGGGATACGGTACCTCCAGAGAACCAGACCCCATCTTCGCGCTCTGGATGAACGAACCGGCCCACAGGGCCAACATTCTGGACGGGAGGTTCCGGCAGGTCGGCGTAGGAACCTATACGGGCAACTACAAGGGCAAAGATGGATACACCATGTACACCGTCGATTTCGGGAGCCGCCGCTAGAACGGTTTGCGGAGGGCGCTTGCGCCCTCCGCAAACCGGGCTTCAGGCTACAGGCGTATCAGGCTTCAGGAAAAGCCCACACAGAGAGATCCGCCACCACGCGAGGGGACGCTCCGACTCCTCCAAGCTCACTCGATGCGAAAACCGCAGTAGTCAATAAAAACCTGAAACCTGTAGCCTGATACCTCAAGCCTGAAACCGTGGTGCGCAGAAGGACCAATCCTTCCGCGCACCACATCAGTTATTGCGTGTAGCCGGTCTGGCGACGGCACCCTTGGGGAGCGGCTGAGGGCGCAGAAAGGCGTATCCGACGGCCACTATGTAGGTTGCCCAGGCGAGCAGCTCGAGCAGGTTAGCCGCGGGGTCCCAGCCGAAGAACGCGGTGAGGAGCTCGCTCACGAGGGTCTCCTCGCCAAGGACGGGCGAGCTGCTGACGTCCCAAAGCGGCATGATGGCGGGTAGCAGGCCGGCCTCCTCGAACTCGGCCACCCCGTGGGCCAGTAGCCCGGCGGCGACCAGGATCAGGAACACCCCAGTCACTTTGAAGAACGTGCCGAGGTTTATGCGCTTCCCTCCGGCGTAGACGGCGTAACCCAACGCCACGGCCCCCGCGATACCGAGCGCCGCGCCCAAAGCCACCTGCAGGGGCTCCGAAGTACGTGTGATCCCGAAAACGAAGAGCGCGGTCTCGATCCCCTCGCGCAATACCATCACGAAGACCAGCGAGACCAGCGCGAGAGAGCCGCCCCCCTTCACGGCGCTGTCGACACCCCGGCGAATACCCTGTGCCACGGTGCGCGCCTCCCGCCGCATCCAGAGGATCATGTACGTCAGGAAACCGACGGCGACCCACATCGCTACGCCCTCGAAGATCTGCTCCGGCCTGCCCTCCAACTCGCCTGCCGTCACGAACAACGTCCCACCGACCGCTAAAGACACCAGAAGGGCCGCACCGACCCCGTACCATACCTGCCTTATGCTCTCGCGGCGTTCGATCTTGACTAGGTACGCGAGCACTATGGCGACCAGGAGCGTTACCTCGAATCCTTCCCTCAAAAGGGTAACGAATGAACTAAACACCGAGACCTTGCCTCCTCGTTCGCCGGTACTCTATACAAATGACAATCATTTGCAATAACTGAGTGGCAGCATAATCAGGGCGGCTTGCGGAGTCAAGGGATCGGCGGCCTCCGTGTGAGCCAGATCAAACAGGCGTGGCTCGACGGGCGTCATCGAGGTTGCCTGTACCTTATCTTGCGAGTCTGCACAGTGTTGTGCTTCGAGTTCTAGGAACTCATGCCGCAGGCCGCGATCAAGCGCCGCCTCCGAGCCTCTGCACAATAGCGTCCGTCATTTCCTCAGTACTCGCCTTGCCACCGAGGTCGCGCGTCTTGGTGCCCGATGCCAGGGTCTCTTCGAGTGCTGCTAGGATACGGGCGCCTGCCTCAGGGTGGCCTGCGTGGTCGAGCATCATGGCGCCGGCCCAGATCGCACCCGCAGGGTTTGCTATGCCCTCGCCCGCGATGTCCGGGGCAGAACCGTGGATGGGCTCGAACAGGGAGGGGAACGTTCCTTCTGGGTTCAGGTTGGCCGAGGGCGCGATCCCGATGGCCCCCGCGATGGCGGCCGTCACCTCAGAGAGCAGGTCGCCGAAGAGGTTGGAGCCGACGACGACGTCGAAGGACCGCGGGGCGAGCACGAGCCTTGCGGCCAGGGCGTCGGCGTGCATCAGGGACGCCTCGACCTCGGGGTAGTCGGAGGAGATCTCGCGGAAGATCTCATCGAAGAAGGGCATCGTAACGCTGATGCCGTTCGACTTGGTAGCCCCTACCAGAAGACCACGCCTGGACTTCGCCTCCTCGAAAGCGTAACGGATTATCCTCTCTACGCCGCGGCGGGTAAAGATGCTCTCCTGTACGGCGATCTCGTGCGGCGTATCCCTGTACACGCGCCCGCCCGAGTCGGAGTACTCTCCCTCCGTATTCTCCCTGACGACGGTGATGTCGAGGCCGTCAGGGTCCGCCAGCGGGCTCTTCACGCCGCGCAAGAGCCGCGCTGGGCGCAGATTCACGTACTGGTCGAAGGTGCGCCTTATGGGGAGCAGGAGTCCCCAGAGGGAGACGTGATCCGGCACCGTGGGCCAGCCGACGGCTCCGAGGTAGATCTCATCGCAGGCCGCCAGGGTGTCTAGGCCGTCTTCTGGCATCATCCGCCCGTGTTCCAGATAATACTCGCAGCCCCACGGGAACTCCGTGAAGCCGAGCTCGAGCGAGGGATCATCGCTCGCGGCGACCTCGAGCACCTTCATGCCGGCACGCACGACCTCGGGACCTATGCCGTCGCCCCCTATGACCCCGATCTCGACCATGGCTTCATGCTAGCAACCGGCTGAGGCCGCTAGCAAGCGTGAGGAGATACTTTTAGATTCTGCGGCGATGAGGGGGTATCATAGGGGCGGGAAAGGAGGTCCGTAGTGGACGAGAGAGACGCGCAGCGAGACCGGGGAGCCCCGGAGCGGCTGGACAGGTTCACGCGTGAGGAGTACAGGGCGGCCGTAGACCAGGCTTTCGAAGCGCAGAAGACCGGCATGAGGCTCTCCAGGAGGTTTTTCGAGAACTGGGTCGAGACGCTCGATGACCACGCCGAGCTCAACCGCAGGACTCTCAGTAGTCTGCAGCAACTGGTAAGGGAACAGGCCGAAGTCTTCAGAGAATTGTCCAGGGAGTCGGTAGACGCCTACGACGGCTTCCTGGACTCCCTGGACGCCTACCAGGAGGACATCTCGAACCTCGAAGAGCGCGGTGATTGAGAAGTAAGCCTACCAGGTAGGCTTGAAGGCGGGCCGGGTCTTGTATACATTTACCTGGTGGATCTAGTCGACGGGAGTTAGCAACACCGGTTCATGCGAGAGGAAGAGCTTCCAGAGAGCCTTTCGGAAGGGCCGCCCTCCGGCGGCTTCGACGGTGTAAACCCGCTAGCGACGGATGTCTTGCGCCGCAACGGCTTGAAGTCCTGGACGAAACCTGCCCCCTCCCTGTATCCGCACCAATGGAGCTGGGACTCCGCGTTCATCGCGCTCGGCCTCGCTCATGTGGACAACCGCCGCGCGACGGACGAACTCGAGACCCTGTTCACCGGCCAGTGGTCGACGGGCAAGGTACCGCACATCGTCTTCAACCCCGAGGCTCCAAAGGAGAGCTACTTCCCCGACGCGGAGCGCTGGAACTCCTCCGCGCTCTCAGAAGACGCGCCCTCGGGTCCGCGCACCAGCGGGCTGTGCCAGCCGCCCGTCCACGCCATAGCCGTCAGGCGCATCTGGCAGACCGCGCGGGGCAAGGACGAAGAGCGCGTCGCCCGCGCCCGCTCCTTTCTCGCCGGCAACTACCGGCGTCTGTTCTCCTGGCACAGCTACCTTGCGACCGCCCGCGACCCCGAGGGCTCGGGGCTGGTGACCATCTACCATCCCTGGGAGAGCGGCACCGACAACTCCCCGCGCTGGGACGCGGCGCTAGAGAGGATCTCCATCGGGGAGGTGCCTTCCTACACCCGCTACGACCTCAAGCACGTCACGGATCCCTCGCACCGTCCGACCGACAGCGAGTACGACCGCTTCCTGTGGCTGCTGGAGCTCCTCAAGCGGGTCCGCTACGACGAGGCCGACATCTACGAGCGGCACCCATTTCTTGTCAAGGATGTTCTTTTTTCGGCCATCCTCGTTGCGGCGAACGAGGCCCTATTGGAGATCTCCGAGGTCGTCGAAGCACCGCTCGAGGACAGGGCGCTAATAGAGGGTTGGATCGAACGCGGCCGCGCGGGCCTCGAGGAGCAGTGGGATCCCGAACTCGGTCTCTGCCTGGACCAGGACGTACTAGCCGGCGAGCCCCTGCGGGTACGCACCGTGGCGGGATTCGCGCCCCTCATCGCAAGCGAACTCGATCGCCCACGTCTGCGCGACCTTCTAGGCACGCTGGACTCGCAGGATTTCGCCGGAAACCCCAGGTTGCGCCACCCACTCCCGCCCTCCACCAGCCCCGAGGAGCCTGGCTTCCACCCCCGGAGCTACTGGCGCGGTCCGGTCTGGCCCGTCGCCAACTGGCTCCTCTGGTGGTCGCTGCTACGCGCGGGAGAGAGCGAGAGGGCCCAGAGAATTCGCCGCGAGACCCTGAAGGAACTCTCAGAGGGGGGCTTCGCCGAGTACTTCGAGCCGTTCAGCGGCGAGGCGCTCGGCTCCAAGGAGCAATCCTGGACCGCCGCCGTCGCCCTCGACATGCTCGCCACAGGAGGCGCGGACTGACCCGCCCCTCCGCGGGGAAGTGGTCGAAAATCTTCCGCGCGACTCTGCATTAGAATTACTCTGTCTGCGAGGCGAATAGGGAGAGGGACGATTGCGAGCATGTCCATACATAGGTACATAATGGACACTGCTACATGAGCATACCGGGGGAGCTTCATGCCCTCGTCGAGCGTTTCGAGCGCGACCGGAAACCTTACCGTTCCGGGACGTACAACGAGGCGCAGGTGCGGGTTGACTTCATAAACCCGCTGCTCGGGTGGGACGTGGAGAACCGCGAAGGAAGGCCTGAGGCGTACAGGGACGTCGTCTAAGAGGACCGGGTCGAGGTAGGGGGCGGGACGAAGGCGCCCGACTACGGGTTCTACGCCGGCGGGCGGCGGCGCTTCCTTCCTCGAGGCTAAGAAGCCCTCTATCGACATCGCTGGGGACGTGGCCCCTGCGGTGCAACTCAGACGCTACGCGTGGTCTGCGCGGCTGCCGCTCTCGCTCTTGACGGACTTCGAGGACTTCGCGATCTACGACTGCCGCTCTGAGCTGGCGAAGGACGACTCGGCGACCACGGCGCGGCTGGAGCTCTTTACCTACGACCGCTACGCTGAGGATGCAGTGTGGCAGAGGCTCTCCTCTGTCTTCTCGCGCGAGACCTCATCGGATATACTGTAGAGGACGTCGTGCATGGTGAAGATCACGACCCTCGGCGGTCACGGGAGCCTTAGCACCCTCCGCATCGCTTCCTCGGCTCCCATGCGCGGCATCTCCAGGTCGAGCAGCACCACGTCTGGCCTCTGCTCTGAGGCGGTGGCGAGCGCACGCTCGTGGGTGTTCGCTTCTCCAGCTACCTCGATGTCGTCCGCAATGCTCAGCATCTCGGCGAGGCCGTGGCGAAAGAGCCGGTCGTCGCAGAGAACGACCCTTACGGGATCAGGAGGGCCAACGACGCTCATCGAAAAACCTCACTCACGAACCGCTCACAAATAGTCATCTGCCCCATTATCGTGTCGCGCAGCTTTTTCCTGCGAAGCTGACTACGGTAGTCTTGGGGAGACGGGGTCCTGCGACAGGAGCAGGGCCTCTGGGGGGTGCGTGTCGGCGTGTTTGCCATGCGCCACACGCTGGGCGAGAATGCGCGGGCGCATGGGCGAGGCTGGCACCATCACGGGCGTGTGGCTGGCGGCCCTGACGATCTTCGGGAGATACCCCCTGGCGCCGCTCGCGCCGGCCGCAGTGCTCGGTACCTTCGGGGAAGTCCCCACCTACCTCATCGAGGGTCGACCCCTGCTGGACCAGGTTCTAACCTTGGTGACAGCCTACATCGCTTACTACCTCTACCTGGCGTACGCTGAGGGGATCGTCAGAAAGGCTCAACGGGGAGAGCAGCGCCTCGGCGTGCGGGGGATGCCCGACGACCTGATCGGGGCCGCACCCTTTATACCGAGCGTGCTCGTGGCAGCGTTGATCTCGCTCTCCATCACCACCATTGCGACCGGCCTGCTCGCGATCCCAGGGATGTGGCTGTACACGCACTGGTCGCTGGCCACGCCGGTGATCCGTGAGGAAGGCATCGGGCCCCTCGCAGCGACGCGACGCAGCAACGAACTCGTGCGCGGTCACTTCTGGTTCGTGTTGATGACGGCTACAGTGGCCTATTACCTCGAAGGGGTGGTGATCCACGAGGGCGTGCAGGTGGGTAGGTCGATCACGGCGTCGCACACGTGGGGTGCATGGGCGGGCGGTTCGTTCGTGGGGACGCTGGTCATGCCCCTGGCGGACTTCGCAACCTCGTTGGCCCACTCGAGCGTCGCGAGGCGGGCGTAACCCGTTGCAGGAGTTGCACAGTATAGTCATAGTGTTTGGGAGGGGCTCCGCAGATCGCGGATCTATCTCCTCGTCGAGATCTCTGCCGCTGGTCGCCGGATGCGCCAGCACGTCTATGATCTCTGCAGACCCACCGACGGTGAGATCGGTATAGTGGAGGCAGGGATTCGGCGAAGGAAGTGAAGGAGGAGATCACCTTGCTTGGAAAAGCTGTCGAGGAAGCGATGAACGAGCAGATAGGGAACGAGCTCTTTTCGGCCTACCAGTACCTCTCGATGGCCGCATACTGCGAGTCGGAGAACCTTCCGGGTTTCGCGCAGTGGATGCGCGCCCAGTCCAGGGAGGAGATGGAGCACGCGATGAAGTTCTACGACTTCATCCTCGAGCGCAACGGCCGGGTCGTCCTGCGGGGGATAGACGGGCCCGTGGTCGAGTTCGGTTCGCCACTCGAGGTCTTCGAGCAGGCGCTTGAGCATGAGAAGAAGGTCACAGCGATGATCCACGAGCTCTACGGGCTGGCGGTCGGGGAGAACGACTACGCGAGCCAGACTTTTCTGCAATGGTTCGTTACTGAGCAGGTCGAGGAGGAGAAGAACGCGGGCGACGTCGTCGAGACCCTGAAGATGGTAGGGGACAAAAGCGAGGCGCTCTTCCTGCTCGACAGAGAGTTGGGCCGGCGCCGGACAAAGGAGCAAGCTGCCGGCTGACGGAAGGGATCGCGGTGGTCAACCGCATGCAATCTCTCGTGCTCGGGTTCTTCGCGATGGCCTGGATCAGCCTCGTGATCATCCTCGTTCTTGAGCCGGAGATCTACGACAGCGCCATGAGGTTGCCCCCGGGCCGGCACCTTCTCCCCGAGCTGGCGTTTCTGGGGGCGCTCTCTGCCTTTATCGCTCTGCTCGCCCTCGGGGTGTTGAGGCTCTGGCGCTGGACGTTCTAGCTGGTCCTGGCCGCCTTCCTCTTCGGCGTCCTGCGCGTACCGGTATCGATCCTCGAACTCGGCGGGGTGCTCCCCCCTGCCGGACCGACATGGTACGTGCTGCTTCAGGCTCTGCTTGGCCTGGTCCAAGTCTCGATCGGGCTTCTGTTGCTTGCGGGCTACCGGCGGGCCGGCCCATGGGGAAGCCCCGGCGCCCCAACTCGGTAGTACGAGACTCCCACGGGACCGTGGCATCCTACGCACATAGGCCCACAGCCCCTTGGTACGCTATGATCTCGGTGATGGACAGGCGTCAGGAGGACAGGGGCGAGACCGGGGAAAATCTCGGTCGCAGTGATCTGGCGGATCGGCTGCGTGAGGCTGTCTCCCGCCCCCTGGACGAGTGGCGCGAGGTGTATGAGGGCTTCTCGCCGGTGGATCTCGAGACCGGAGAGGGGCGTCCGCGGGTGGCGCCGCCCGGCGTCGACTCGCGGCGCGCGGCGGTACTGGTGCCGATCCTCATAGAGGACGAGGATGCGCGGGTGGTCTACACGGTGAGGAAGGACCATCTCGCCGACCACGCCGGCCAGATCTCCTTCCCAGGCGGCAGCATCGAGGCGCACGACGGTTCGCTCCTCGAGACCGCCCTACGCGAGGCCGAGGAAGAGATCGACCTCAGCCCCGGGCTGGTCGAGGTAGTCGGGGAGCTGGAGGAGATGTACATCGCGCCCTCGAACTTTCGTGTCAGCCCCTTTGTCGGGCTCCTGCCGCCCGAGGCCGAGATGGTACTGGCCCCTGATGAGGTGGAGGAGGTCTTCACGGTCTCTCTGTCGACGCTGACTGCAAACGAGACGTTCCGTAAAATGCTCTGGCGCCGCGACGACCGCGCCTACGAGGTGCCGGTATTCGCCATCGAGGGTCCCGTCCCACGAAACATCTGGGGCGCTACGGCGGCGATGACCGGGGTCCTGCTGGCACGCCTAGGCTGGCGGGAGTACAGGCGTTAAGGGGAGGATGTGCTGCGACTGGTAGCCATGGTCCTCTTCGGCCTCATGTTCCTGGCCGAGGCCGGGGACCTCTACGGGCTCATTCTTACGCTTGCGGATCCACAACCGATGGCCGAGCGGTTCGGCATCACCGCCGGGGCCGAGGTCTTGCGCAGCACCGTACTCCTGATCCTTGCTCTTGTCGTTTGCTTTGGCGCGCTTTTCGCCCTGGTCGGATTGGTCGCCCGGAGGTCCGCACTCTTTCGTAAGAGCGCCCTTGCGTGCGCGCTCGGCTACGTCGTGTACGGGCTGTATCAGGTGGCCGACGGCGCGCTGCAAGTCGGCTCGGCCGTCGTGGTCGTTGCCGGTTTGATCTACGTCGTGCTCGGTGGTCTCGCGTATGCGATGTATCGTTCGGTGTATTAGAGCATTTCAGCACGCGCCCTATCGGGCGCTTTCAGCTCGCCCCTCAGCAAGTCGACTCGAAGCGTTGCCACGAGCTTAGAACTCGTCTGCCGCAGGCAGTGGCACCTCGTGCGCAGCCGAGCAAGGCAGGCACGGGAGAAGCTGACCGCTGAGAGCGAGGGCCATGAGGCCTGAAGCGTGCTGAGAAGGCGCGAAGCGCCGTGCTGAAAGCGAGGCCCGAAGGGCGGAGCGGGCTGAGGTGTGTGCCTGATCTCATCTCGTTACGCACCACCTGATAGATTCTCCTATCGTGGCTACGGAGACCGAGAGAGACCGGGGCGTACGCCGGGTCTATAAAGACCACAACCTCCAAGTTCTGTGGGGCGTTACGTTGATGGCGGTTCTCGGGACTTCGAGCGTAACGCCGGCCTTCCCTATCATCGTAAGGGAGCTCGGCATCTCGAGCGGGCAGGTGGGGCTTCTGATCACGGTCTTCACCCTTCCCGGCATCGTGATGACGCCGCTTCTCGGCGTTCTCTCCGACCGCTACGGAAGGAAGAAGATCCTGGTCCCCGCCCTCCTCCTTTTCGGCCTCGCCGGCGGCGCCTGCGCCTTCGCCCGCAGCTTCGATGTGCTTCTTACCCTCCGCTTTTTCCAGGGCATGGGGGCCGCCGCCCTCGGAACACTCAACGTTACGGTGATAGGCGACATCTACGACGGCCGCGAGCGCTCGAGCGCCCTCGGATACAACTCCAGCGTACTCTCTGTGGGCACGGCGAGCTACCCCGCGATCGGCGGTCTGCTGGCGACCTTCGGATGGTTCTACCCTTTCGCCCTTCCCTTCGTGGCGATACCCATAGCCATCGTGGTCATGTTCTCGTTGCACAATCCGGAGCCGCGCAACGATGACCGACTCAGGGACTATTTCGGGAGCGTGTGGAACAACCTCCACGACAGGGAGGTCTTCGGGTTGATCGGAGCTTCCCTGCTAACGTTCGTCGTGCTTTTCGGGCCGCAGATCTCGTACCTACCAATACTTATGAACGCGCGCTTCGACGCTCCTTCGTACGTGATCGGGGCCATTCTCTCCGGCGCCTCGCTGACGACCGCGCTGACCTCGACGCAGCTCGGTCGCCTGACCGAGCGCTTCCCGGAGAGGAGCCTCCTGAAAACGGCCTTCGTACTCTATGCGATCGCGCTCGTCGCGGTCGCTCTTACTCCCAGTTTGCCCCTTCTCGTGCTCCCCGCCGCTCTGTTCGGGATGGCGCAGGGGATCAACATTCCCAACGTCTTCTCCCTCCTCAACGCCCACGCCCCAACAGAGAACCGGGGGGCGTTTATAGCCACAAACGGTATGTCCCTCCGTGCCGGCCAGACGATCGGCCCGCTATTTATGGCCTCCACCGCAGGAACGCTCGGCCTGACGGGAGCCTACCTCACCGCCGCCGGCCTCGCCCTCTTCGCCTTCTTTCTCGTCCTCGCCCTCGTGCGTTAGTAAGCCTAGCGCCCGCTTCGTGGCGATCTACCCGGCGGGTATGAGCTTAGACCTCTGTCCGCTCATGCCTTCTGCTACACTCCCCACGATAGTCGATCGGCGGAGGAGAGGAAAATGCGCAGAGCGTCCGTGTCTATCCGGGAGGCGATTACCACCTATCTAGAGGACATAACGCTCTGTGAGAACATTAAACTTGGGGATTTTGGCGCATGTAGACGCCGGTAAGACGACCCTGACCGAGCGGCTGCTCTTAGCCGCCGGTGTCATCGGCGAGATCGGCAGCGTAGATGAAGGCAGTACCCAAACTGATACATTAACGCTAGAACGGCAGCGCGGCATCACGATCA
>Ga0126307_10002563_pt1 | contig 12289 bp, 13 predicted proteins | sample Plot28_FD_89955 | JGI IMG/M metagenome (GOLD analysis project Ga0126307, IMG submission 89955) | Serpentine soil microbial communities from UC McLaughlin Reserve, CA, USA - Plot28 | ecosystem: Environmental > Terrestrial > Soil > Grasslands | place: USA: UC McLaughlin Reserve, Lake County...
GGGTTCTCGCCGCAGACGGGGCACGAGGGGTCCTTGCGGAGCTTCATCTCCCTAAAGCGCATGCCCAATGCGTCGTAGAGCAAGAGCCGTCCGATAAGTGGGTCGCCGATCCCGAGTATGAGCTTGGCGGTCTCGGTAGCCTGAATGGTGCCTATCGCGCCGGGCAGGATACCCAGTACTCCGCCTTCGGCGCAGCTGGGGACGAGGCCCGGCGGCGGCGGCTCGGGGTAGAGGCAGCGGTAGCACGGGCCTTCCTTGGCGTAAAAGACGCTCGCCTGGCCCTCGAAACGGAAGATCGAACCATACACGTTAGGCTTATCTAAAAGAACGCAGGCGTCGTTCACCAGGTAGCGGGTTGGGAAGTTGTCCGTCCCGTCCACCACGATGTCGAAGTCGCGGAAGATATCGAGGGCGTTCTCGCTCGTTAACGCTTCCTCGTAGGCTTCGACGCGCACGTTCGGGTTGACATCCGTTATCCGGTCACGCGCGCTCTCCATCTTCGGGCGTCCGACATCGGAGGTGCCGTGTATGATCTGGCGCTGCAGGTTGGACTCGTCCACGACGTCAAAGTCCACTATGCCTAGAGTGCCGACACCGGCGGCGGCCAGGTACAGGGCGAGCGGGCTCCCCAACCCCCCGGCTCCGATGGTCAGGACGCGGGCGGATTTAAGCTTCTTCTGTCCGTCGAGGGCGACCTCGGGCATGATGAGGTGGCGGCTGTAGCGTGAGATCTCCTCATTGGAGAGCTCGACCGCTGCGTTCGACTGTATTAGTGGTCGGCGTGTCTGCATTTCTGAAACTCCTTTTGTTCGAAAACGGTGGATTTTTAATACCGCCGGGGTAAGCGCAATCTTCTGAAATTATCTACATCGACTTGCGGCGGAGCCCCCAGCGATAGAGGGGATGATGGAGAGCTCGTCTTCCTCCGAGACCTCGGTATCGGGACCATCGAGGTAGCGGATGTCTTCGTCGTCTTTGTATACGTTGACGAACGAGCGGAGCCGGCCATCACCCGTGTACAAGTGTGCCTTCAGACCCGGGTACTCCTCGGCGAGGTTCCCTAAAGTCTCCCCGGCGGTATTGCCAGCGACCTGAACCTCAGAGCTGCCGTTTGTGTATTGCCTTAGAGGAGTGGGAATCCTGACCTTCGGCATACGAAACTCCTTCTCTCTAGATTATCCTAAAATAGGCTCTTCGTCGTAGCCCGAGCGGTCGTCTTTCAAGAGCCACGAGCGCATGTCCTTGACCTCGTCCGAACCTACGGAGGCGATAACATATGAGTAATAGGGCCAGGCGTGCTCCCGGTCGTACTCGGAGGGCTCAGCCGGGTGGTCCGGGTGCGAATGATAGAACCCCAAGAGGTCCATGTCCCTTTCGGTCGCCCTCTCCTCGAACTCCTTTATCTGCAAAGGCTCTATGAGGAAGCGTCGCTCTCGCTCATCCTCGTGGGTATTCTCGGCGCGCCAGACGTCTACCACGATCTTCATCTCGCCCGTATCTATCCCAACGAGGGCGCCGGCACACTCTTCAGGATAGGCCTCCTTGGCGTGGTCGCGAATATTTCGCACATCCCCCGCCCCGATCTTGAGCGGCAACCGCTTACTCCTCCCAAAAGTTTTCGGAGAGGTACTTGTCCGCCCCATCGCACAATACAGTGACGATGACACCGGACTCCAGCTCCTGCGCGACGCGCAAGGAGGTTGTCACAGCAGCCCCGGAGGAGAGACCCGCGAGGATGCCCTCCTCACGTGCCAAGCGTTTGACCATCTCGTAGGCTTCTTCGGTCGAGGCGTCCAGGTTCTCGTCGGCGAGGGTAGGATCGTAGATCTCCGGCACGATCGCGCTAGCCATGTGCTTCATGCCCTCCAACCCGTGGAACGGCGAGTCGGGCTCAAAGGAGATGACCTTTATCTCCGGATTGTACTCCTTGAGGCGCCTGCTCGACCCGACGAAGGTGCCGCTCGTACCCAAACCCGCGACGAAGTGCGAGATCTCGCCCTCGGTCTGTTCCCAGATCTCCGGCGCCGTTGACTCGTAGTGCGCCTGCGGGTTGGCCGGGTTCGTGTACTGGTCGGGGTAGAAATACAGCTCTGGATCCTTGTCGTAGAGCCTCCTCGCCTCCCGGATAGCCCCATCGGAGCCCTCGCCTGGGTCGGTCAGGACGACCTCGACGCCGTAGGCGCGCAGGATCCGCTTGCGCTCCTCGCTCGCGTTCTTGGGCATGCACAGCTTAACCTTGTAGCCCAAAGAAGCCCCGATCCAGGCATAAGCGATACCCGTGTTCCCGCTCGTGGCGTCCAGGATGACCTTCCCCGGCGAGAGCTTGCCGCTCTTCTCGCCGTCCCGAATCATCCAAAGTGCAGGCCTATCCTTGACCGAACCACCCGGGTTGTACCACTCGGCCTTGCCCAAGATCGACACCCCAGGAACCTCGCGTGATACGCTGCTTAGCTCCAAAAGCGGCGTGTTCCCCACAAGGTCCACGGGCCGCGACCCCAACCTGGTATTAATCCTAGTAATCATGTCGGGATTATTATACAAGCTCAAGGTTACGCGTCCATAACAGGAAAGTATGAATACTTACCAATGTATTAGCCGGAAGGCCGACAACAAGCCTCCCGGCTATGGTTGGTGCGTAGAAACAATTATACCCTTGTAAGAGAAGCTTGCGCTACTGTAGATCAGCTTTTTTAGCTCAAAGATTCCAAGATTTTTGCTAAAGGACGGCGACGGCAGGTGAAGATAGGGGTGTCGAGCTCGGTGTAGGCACTGGCCTCGCTCTCCCTAAGCTCCATCATGAGGTCCTGGAACTTCTCGGGGGTTTCTGCCTCAAAGGAGAGGATGAACTCGTAGTCGTCTATGCCGAAGCAGTAGGCGGTATTGTTCTTTATGGGGTAGTGCTTGCGGCCTATCTGCATGTGTTCGTCCATCATGCGCTGGCGCTCTTCAAGGGGGAGGCGGTACCAGGCACGGGTCTTTACGAAAGGATAGACGAAGAGATAGTCGCCTTCGCCGGGGACGATGTATCGGCGATTCTCGAACCCTGGGGTGTGCTCGCCGACGTAGATGGATCGCCTCGCCAGACCGAAGTACGAATAGGCGGCGCTTAGGTATTTGCCGAGTCCGCTTTTCAGGAGCGCGCTCGTCATCTCCTCGAAGGCGTCGAGGTCGTAGCCTATGCGCCACAGCATAAAGTCTGCGTCCGAACGGAGGCCCAACAAGGAGAACGAACGCAGGAGCATGTTATTGCCATGCTCCTCGGCTACCGCTAGAAACTCCTTCTTCCCGCGCTCCCGCTCCTCGTCCGGCAACCTTCGCCACTCGGGAGCTAGCTTGAAGAAGACATAATTTATGTATTGGGCCGGGAGCCTCTCTTCGGCGGCCTGCTGCTCTCGCGGTCTCGTCTCGGTCATTATCCTCCTCTCCTTCTACCGGCGCGCGGGCTCGAGACCGAAGTTGCTCTCGTAGAGCTCCTCGATGCGCGCGAGCTCCTCTTCTGTTAGGTCCGCCACTTCTGGCGCGCCCGCAAACTCCTCGAGTTGCTCCTCGTCGTAGATGTTCGGCAGCGTAGAGGCGATCTCGGGCGAGGCCAGAATGAATTTCAGGGCCGCCTGCCCCAAAGTGCGTTCTCCGGATGAGCTAAGGAAGTAGAGTTGCTCGATCTTCTTAAGGCCATCGAGGAGCCATTCTTTAGGGCGATGGCGCCGATGGTCATTTTTGGCAAAGGTAGTCTCTTTAGTGTACTTGCCTTCAAGCATCCCAGAAGAGTGGGGTACTCTTACAATAAGGCTCGTGCTTGTTTGGCGGGCAGTTTCTATGAGGGCTCTTCCTGGATCCTGTTCGAGGAGGTTGAAGATCATCTGCAGCCCTTTCAGAGACCGCTCGCGCATTGCTTTGACGCCCTCCTCGAGCCAGCCGATCTTCGGTCCGAGAGCAACGCCGTAGGCACGGACCTTACCCTCTCTCTCGAACTCTTCCATGAGCTCGAAGAGCTCATCGTTCTCTATAGCATCCATCTTGGTGTTGTGCAGCTGCAGGAAGTCTATGTAATCGGTGCCCAGTCTCTTCAAGCTCTGCTCTAAGGCGAAGCGGATAAATTCTTCGGACCAGTTCTGGGGACGCTCTTGTTGGCCGCGGCGCTGCGTGTGATTGTAGAAGTCGTAGCCGATTTTGGTAGAGATCACTACTTTATCTCGCATGTGTGGTGCGAAGGCGTCGGCCAGGAGCGTCTCACCCAGACCTGAGCCGTAGGTGTCGGCGGTGTCGAAGTAGTTGATGCCTTTTTCGTGTGCCTGCCTGAGGAGGCGCACTGAGCGTTCGTCGTCGACCGGTCCCCACCAGCCGGTTGAGAGTGTCCAAAGGCCGAAGCCAACCTCTGAGACACTTATATCCGTATCAGTGAGCTTGCGATATTTCATCTTCCACCTCTAACACAGACCTCACTAGAGCACACCTTCTCACTGAAGGATTACTATATTCTACCGCCTACCGCCGTGTTAGTTCTCTCTTCTCTTGAAGGGGGCTGTGAATGAAACCAGATTCTTGCTCTGTGAAGCGGAACATAAGGGGTGAAATCTTAATCCGCTCCCGTCTATCGTGGTTAGAGCATAGTGAACCGCTTGACCAGGGCGCTCAAATCGTTTAGCTGTTGCGTCATTATCGGAGCTATGCGCTCAGAATAAGTTGTAGAAGCGACTATAAGGGACCACGCCTATCGCGATGGCGTGCATGGCTTAGCAAAACGGTGGAGAGTGGAGGATAGGCTGTTTGCTGTCTATGCCGTCGGGGAGCGCGGGGCACGGAGGGCGACTCGCGAAGGGACGGTGGTCGTGGTCGTGGAGGCGTTTAGGGCGAGCACTACGATCGAGGTTCTTGTGAGAAAGGGCGCCTGCGTGGTACCCGTGGCATCCGTTGAGGAAGCAGCCCGCCCGAGGTCGATTACCGTGTTGGGGAGCGCGGCAGGGGCAGGGTCGTGGGCTTCGACTTCGGGAACTCGCCGACAGAGGTAGAGGCATCAGAGCTACCGTGGGCCGCCAGGATCGTTTTGAGCACCACGAACGACACCCAGGTTATCCAAGCGGCTCACGGCACCCCGGCCCTCTTGGCCGGCGCTTTCGTAAAAACCCATGCCGTCGCTGATGAACTAGCGGATAGCATGTATGGAACACGGGTAGCGGCGATTGGCTGCGGATGGGAGGGACGTGGATCCGGTGAGGATGAGACCGCGCAGGCGCTACTCTTCACCGTTTGCAGGACAAAGGCGACAAACTTGGTGAAAGGGCGGAAGGTATTGTGGGCTTATACCTCGCACGTCTCAAAAAGTCCCCCCGCTAGAACAGCGCTACCCAGCGTCTCAAGCGCCTCGGTCATGAGAAGGACCTCGAACTCTGTCTTGCTGAGAACACAGTGCCGGTCCTCCTCCGCCTCGTGGGAGGAGCCTTCGTCGGCTGGCAGTGGTGTCGACGTTGCTCTCTGGACCGGGGGCCAAAACGTTCACCAAAATCTTGACAGGAACCTGGCGTGCCTTTACTCTGAGGTCGGGCACGGCGGACGAACGTTGCTAAGTGAAGTGTCGCCAAACCGCCGAGGAAAGGAGGTGCAGATTATGACGATAACCATCTCTCACGAGAGAGTTAGGGAGGTTACCCGCGAGGAGGTGGATCGGGCCATAGACGTGATCGAGCGTCACCTCGAGAAGGAGGCCCGCACCCGCAACCTGCTCGACGAGCAGGCGATTATGCGCCCCAAGGACCTGTGCAAGCAGCAGGGTCTGGATATGGTGGCCGAGCTGCGCGGCATGGTCTAAGAAGATCCGCGTGGAGCGTAGCCCATGAAGGGGGATGCACAGTAAAGTTCCGAAGGCCTGCACAGGGTCTAGGAGCTGTCCATCCCCCTTCATGAGGCCAAAGAGGATCAGGGCATTCTCCTGGTCCTCTTTTTCGCATCTCCCTTTGTTTCACTTTCGTAAAGGTTTTTCCGGTGGGTAGCTTTTCTTTGGGTTTTATTGCCGCATTGGGCACGTACCGAGATCTTGCCGGCTTCTCTCCTGGCCTTTAAACCTGGCGTGTATATGATAGGGTGATCGGTTGTGAGCAATCAAGATAAAGGAGTAGGCATTACGCCTACCGCCCCAGCGGCAGTATTGCGTGGGGCTGCCCGGCTCCTCTTTACTGCCTGAAGGTATCTACCAATAGTTGCGTATACCAATATATAAAGCACTATAAATTGTGGGTAGATGTGTGACCACTGGCGCAGAGGGTAATAGATGTCATCGGCTATATACTAGAGGGGGTCTAAGTGGACGAGCAGCAAAAACAGACCATCCTCGACCTGCCCAAAGTGATAGCAGTCGGGATAGCCTCACCCATAGCGACTGTCCTAACCTCCCGCTTCGGCATTGCTGGCACGTTGTTAGGGCTAGCTTTGAGCGCGGTACTCCTCACCGTACTGGTCGACGTACTAAAGGTTTACCTAGCACGGGCTCCAGGCACCGTGGCGAAGATGCCGGGTAGCTTCCGAGCCGGGATTTCTTGGCAGAATGTTCGTGTGAGACTAGAGGCAGTATTAGACAGCTTCTCGGCTCTCGCACCCGCACGGCGGCGATCTATCCTGGTCGGCAGCGTTGTAGCTGGAGTAATTTCGTTCTTTGTAGGCCTGAGTGTGGTAACGGGCGTTGAGCTCGGCGTGGGCAAGAGCCTCTCCTGCTGGGTGTGGAGCGAATGTCCTACAGAATCGTCTATCGACGGTGATGAAGTCGCAAGCAAGAGCACCCTGCCGTCGATCCTCGGGGGCGGTCGAAGCGCGAGTAGCAGTACCCTGCAGGTCGAGCCCTTAGCTCCTCCTGAGCAGCAGCCTACTCCCGAGGCCCCGGGGTCACCTTCGCAGGCTCGGCCAGACGTCCCTGGATCAGAAAAGGCGCCCGATCAGCGCGTGCCTGGCGAGCAGCGGAGCCCGTCCGGAGAACCGCAGTGGAGCCAGTCCGGAGAATCGCAATGGTACCAGCCTGAAGAATCGCAGGGGAGCCCGTCTGAAGGATCAGAAGAGCGCCAGCCAGAAGACCAACAACAAGAGGAAGATCGGCCGCGAGAAAAGCAACAGCTACAAGACCAGCGGCAGCACAGCTCGTATGGCCAACTAGGGGACCGGGAGAATGCCGGTCCCTCTGCATAGTACCCTCTTTGTTTTTGCGCTTAGTGTTAGCGGTGGCCGAATAACCTCTTCCACCAAGGGCTTGAGGTTTCCCTCGCCTGCCTTCTAGAGGACGATGAAGGTAGCGTAGGATTTTGGCTTTCTGGGTCTTCTAGGCCCTGTAGAGGAGCGATGTACTTGCGAATATGCGCTCTCGCTGTATCGCTCAAATCCAATAGAAGACGCAACTGCGATGTAACGTATGTTTGTCTGTTTTCTTCGGACGTTTCGGTGCCAGTATCGCCGAGGAGATACCTCTCTATCTCCTGAATGCTCCAGTAATACCTGGCGATGTCGTCGAACTGTTTGTCGTTGTTCAAGAGGTGCGCGAGCCTTGCCCTGGCGTCTTCCCAAGCTTGAGTCTGCAAGGAGTGGCCAGGGGCCTCCGCGATCCAGGTAGGGTACTCCTCGAAGATCTGCAGCTGGCGCTTGTTCCCCGCAATCTCTATGTCCAGGATCCTCAACAACCCCTTTAGTTCCCTCTTGCGCTGTCTGCGCTCTCCCCATTCGCCTATCAGATAAGCGATAACCGCGGCGAGCACCCCGAGAGCCAAAAGGGTGCCCAAGATCGCTACACCCACCCCGGAAGATAACCATTCGGCGAGCTCCGTTAACCACTCGTTCATCGCTACCAGCCACCGGAAGGCACCCTGTAGGGTTCCCTTAACCTGTAGGCGAGACCTGAGCCGTCTCCGCCTTGGAGGCTCTTGAAGATTCCTTTCAGCTTCTCCACCACGGCGCCGACGATTGTATAGGACTGCTACCGAGCGTGAAAGGGAGGACTATGAGAGATTAGTAAAAGCGGCGGAGGGGGATTCGAACCCTCGGTACCCTACCCAGAGGTATCGCCGGCTAGTCTTCGACTAGCCACCACTACTGCGACGGCTATCCACCGCTGCCGCCACCTCTTCGGAGTCTGAGTATTCCTTTATAGAAAGACCCACGAGGCGCTCGATCAACTCTTCCGGGGCGTCATTATCTCTGGCTGCGGATACCAAGTCGTCTTTACTGGCCGGGTACTGGACATCTTTTAGATAACGGCGTATTTTCTGCTCCGTTTCCGATGCTATATCGGTTACTTCGCCCCCTTGGTTTCCTCTCGCGGATCCTCCTGCGATTTGCTGAGCTCGCTCGACCAGTTCTTCTTTTTGGAAAAAGGCCTCCTGGGGGGCGCTTTCGGTCCTAGTCCTCGAGTTATCGTTTACACGCTCAGAGGTGGAGTCTGCGGCGTACTGCGTTGACTGCTCTCGCACCTGCCCAAGACGTTCTCTAGCCTTACTGTAGGCTGTCCTGATGGTATCAGCAGTCTCTTGCCTTCTTGTTATCAGCACGATAACAGCCAGGGCACCGGTTATTAGCCACCCCACGCTCCCGCCGGAGATTCGCCTTCGTCCGAATCGTTCCCGCATGCTTTTCGCCTCCTTCTTCGTGTCCCTTCTTTTACCCGTTGTACCTGTACTTACTAAATGGGCCAAAGTGCCTTATTCAGGACCCCGGCCCTCTCACAGAGAGATAGTGTACCCGGAAGCTTCTTTGCTAGCTGTCCTCGGTCCCGCATTGCCAGGCCTCGTCGGAGAGGTAACCGCAGAAGAAGCCTCCTACCTCTTCGGTCCCGAGATCTTTACGGTAGAGAAACCCGCCAGGGGTGAAGTAGTAGATCTTCCTGCCCGCACTAAACGCTTCGTAGGGGACGAGAGCCCGGTCAGGGTAGTTCTCAAGATCGCTAAGGCGCTCGAGGATCCTCTGGGCCATGGCACCCTGCATCGTCCTCCTTTTACTCTAGGCTCAGCTACGGCAGAAACACGATAGAAAAGTACGCACCTGCTTTCGAGAGATTTCAAAGGGTGGGACCTTTACGAAAGTCCTCGCTCCGGTCGACAGGGTTGTTTCCGGCCGGCGGGCGCTTACACTAGCGCACTGGGCTTTCAACCAGGCACTCTTCACTCCCCGGTCCCGGGTGCGTAGACGGTGGCTCTCGCTCCATCCAGTTACTCACCAACGAGAAGAAGCAGTGAGCCAGTATAATCCCAGCGGCCGCGAGTGGTAGGTGAAAAGGTGGTCAATGTACAAAAGCCCCTGAAGGTCAGGGCCCGTTGCTCGCGTGCATGTTCAGGTGTGGCCACCAGGAGACCATAAGGTAGCCGATCGAGAGGTACATCGACCTCGCCCTCAGGTCGGGGAAGACCGCCTAAACACGTGCAGCCCGAAGACCAGGAACGTGGCCCCGAGGTCGAGCAACACGGCGTCGGTCAGGCCGAAGAAGGGAAGGAATGGCATGTGAAGCGGTGAGCTCGGGGCCGCTCTCGGCGGGCCGGAAGAGAACGGGGGGCAGCAGGAAGTCCAGGGTCGCGACGAGGACGGTAACTAACAGCCACTTTACTCAAGACTTTCTCATAACGTTCGCTCGGACATCGACCACAACGGCCTCATCGCGGAGCACGACTACACCGACTACTACTGAGAAAGCGTAGACCTTAGCTTAGGATGCAAGGGCAAACGGGGGCTGAAACGTAGCAGCCCTTGTCTCTAGCACGTTCTACCATATAAGCTACCGCGAAAAGGACCGGAGCCCCCTGTCAAAGTGGCTCCGGTCTGCTTCCGTTTAAGTACAGGATGAAGTTCATGGTGCTATTGCAAGTACGGTTAGGCCCTACGAAGGGCCGCTCTACTGCTAGCTGCCGCCGCCTGTCGGGGCCTCCTGGGCGCCTCTCTGGGCCGCCTGCGCGCCCTGCTGCCCGAAGTTGAACATAGAGTTTACAAAGTCCATGTAGGCGTTTACCGACTCCTGGGTGAGGGTCTGCCCTGCCTCGGTAGCGCGCTGCTGCTGTTCGGCCAACTGCTGGCCCATCTGTCGAGTGCCCTCTACCTGAGAGCGCAGGTTCTCGATCGTCCTGTTGAAGAAGTCTTCCGTAAGCCTAGCATTTTGCTCCTGGGCGTTGACGCCACGCTCTGAGGCAGCCCGAAAAGACTCTACGAGGGCGTTTGTGAACTCTTCTGCCGCCTGGTTCACCCTCTGTTGCTGTTGCTCGTCCATATAGCTCGCTCTCCTTTCTTGCTCACGTCTTTTGCTTGCTAACGAAATCATACCTAACCACTAAGGCGCAGGTTTAAACACGAAGAAGCGCTGGTGCAACGACGACCGGAGGTTTCAGAGCAGCTGTAGCAGAGTGGGTAGTGAGTGTAGGAGGACAGGGGGCTGGACGACCAAGAAAGGAGCTAACCGATCAGCAGCAATCAGCACTTATATTCCTCAAGCCCTCAAACCACCAATACCTATAGATCGGTACAATTATGCTACCGCTACGAAAAGGGAAGGGCAAGAGCCCCTCTGCTCTAGGACTCCAGCCTCTAAGACGTAAGCTCTTTAGCCGGTTGCTCCAACAAGGTCAGGACCACTGATTGGCCAGCTTCTCTGCGGGTAGTTAGCCAGGCGCGAGGAGCGAACGGAGGACCCCCGATAGGTAACGAACCGGAGACCCCGCTCGTAACGGTAGATGTAGTCGTCTTCTCCCCAGAGGAAGGAGACGTACTGCTTATCCGACGCGATAAGAACCCTTACAAAGGGCTTTGAGCCTGGCCGGGTGGATTCGTCTGGGTGGGGGATGCGTGGGGCTTCGTTTCGTGGCATCATACTGGTGCCTAAGGTGGCAAGTCGAACGAAAGCGAGGGGGATCGCTACACAATGCGTATACAGATTTACACGAACGACCGGGAACAGCCTATCGACCTTGAGGTGCTAGAAATGCGCACCAAGGCGAGGGAGATAAACGCGAACGGAGACGGCCAGCAAAGAGAACCGTCTGTCGACCAAACGATCAGAGAAGTGATTAAGGACCCGGCCGTCGGTGCGTCGGCGAACCTACTCTTCTCGACGCCTGACGGTAAAGAGGGTGCTATCTACCTCAACACAGAGAAGGTTGCGGCGGTCATCACGTCTTGGTCGAATGTGCTTAGCCCAGCCGAGTAGAGGGCCGGGGTCTCGTAGGCCCCCGGCCCTAATCGTGAGCGCCTTAGCGGCTACTTCAATAGTTCTTTAGCTGCCCTCTTGGCTTTGTCGGCTCCGGAGCCCGAACCGGAGCCCTTGCCCTTCTTACTGCTCCCCTTGCTGCTACCGGAGCCCTTCTTCGAGCCCCCTTCGGCCTGCTTCACGAACTTTTCAGCTTCTTTTTTCAGATCGCCCATGTGTTCGGAGCACGCTCCTTTCGCAGTGGGTACTTTGCTAGCAACATTCTTACCCGACCGAGGCGTACCCTAACCCGTCCGACCGCAAAGGAAGTCAGAGCTACTATAGCCTACAAGTCAGAGCTACTATAGCCTACAGATAAGGCCTCCGGCCTACTCGGTGAGGTACAAGCGCTGCTGTTTATTGGTAGTTTGGTTAGAGCTAGGCCTTGGAGACGTTCTGGGCCTGCGGGCCCTTTTTACCGCGGGCCATCTTTAGGAGACCTTCTCGCCTTCGTCGACGTAGTTGAACACCTCGCCTGTTATCTATACTGCTGTGGCGTACAAAGAGGTCTTTGCCACTTTCGTCAGTATGGACGAAGCCGTAGTAGCTTTCCTCACCGTTGAACCACTTGACCGTTTCTTGTCCTTCTAGGGCTATGTACTGGAGCCTAACTTCTTTCCCACCTTAGGCTTTACTTGCAACAAAAAGCACCCCACTTTTTTTGTCGGGCGGCGCTTCGGTTGCTACAAAACTCGTCTTTGACCGATTCTTCAGCGTACTAGAACTGAGAGCCGAAACCTTAAGAAGAACCCTGATCCGGTAGACGGTGGTTATAAGGAACGATCTGCTTCGACGTATCCTACGCTGTATTCGATGATCAGTACTGGGGCAGGCCCTCTAGAGGAGGCAGATCCTCTTCTAGAGGCGGTCCTTGCTCCGGAGTAGGCGGAGGAGGTGGCGCCTCCTCCTGGGGTAGCACGTCTTCCTCCTCAGGGAGCGGCTGTTCCTCCGGAGCTTCTTGCTCAGGCTGCTCCTTTGGGGTTTCTTCATCCTTGGGCTGGTCCTTTGCTACCTCCTCTTGGTTAGAAGGAATAGGCTGTTCCTCCGAGACTTCCACGCCCGCCGGGGAGAAGGCCCACCACGCTAAGAGCAGCA
>Ga0126307_10002564_pt1 | contig 12288 bp, 12 predicted proteins | sample Plot28_FD_89955 | JGI IMG/M metagenome (GOLD analysis project Ga0126307, IMG submission 89955) | Serpentine soil microbial communities from UC McLaughlin Reserve, CA, USA - Plot28 | ecosystem: Environmental > Terrestrial > Soil > Grasslands | place: USA: UC McLaughlin Reserve, Lake County...
ATCCGGCAGCTCCTCATCTGCCGCTGGAGAGCGATCCTCTAGGATCGGGAAGACCTGCTCGGCTGTTATCTCTTTTTCGCCTACGATGAGCTGCTCTAGCGCACGCTTGCCCCGCTCTATCTTTAGCCAAGGATAGGACAGCATCGCAGGCAATTGGAGCTAATGCTCGCTGCTTGATCAGCGCGTTAGGCATTTCACTGGGAACCAAGACTAGATCCCGTCCGGATACTGGTAGTTTTGCTAAGGCTTTAGCCAGAGCTACCCAAGCATTTAGCTCTTGGTGGTGGAAGGTGAACAGAATCTTTCCTCCTGACTTGAGACCTCTCACTGAAGATTGTAATGAACGAAATATGCCTTCTGAGAAACGGTTAGGATCCTCTGCCTGAATCCCCTGTTCTCCAGGTGGCACTTCGAGTCCGCACCAAGCAAGCCATGCGGTGAATGCTCCAGCCAAGTCGTCGTAGTGAACACGGTCAAAATAAGGAGGGTCAGTGACAATGGCGTCAATCGAGGCTGGTGGGAAGATAACGTCCGCACTGTTAGCACGCACTATGGCCACATCTGCCTCACCAGCGACCACATCGAGCGCGTCACCGATCGTTACGTCTGATCCTCTCTTTTCAGCCAGCATGGTAAGAGCATGGGCGGCAGGCGCAGTACGCATCGCATACCAAGAACGCGGATCGCCTGAGATAGAGACTTCTCCATTGCCGTAAACCGGATTAATCTCGAAAGAAACCGAAACGGGGTGGAGTAAGGGTCTCCCAAAAGCTTGTCGCACTGTTCCAGAACCTATCCCCTTGAAAGAGGCCAAACGGCAGTGGTACTCGAAGAAAGGTGAAAAGCTAATGGCTAACTGTTGACGTAATAATGAATCTTCTATCTGTGACACTCTCTTGGAGATAGCGTAAGCAAGCAAGCGTTGGCGCGGATGGAGTAGATCACCCCAGTTGCGATAACCCCACCGCAATACTTGTTCTGTTGATGGGCCGTTGATGATAGGCATAGGGAAGAGCGGCGTGTTAAGTGCATCGGCACTGTGAGCGAGAGCTAAGTCATCCTTGCCCGGTATAGTAAAGATTCGTTCCCCTTGTGCTCTGCGCTCAACGGCGATGAGAACCGAGTCTGGGGGGCGGAGCACTCCGCTGTCCGAGCTTCCAGGCGAGAGTGAAGCAGCACAAAATGTACAACGAAAAAGTCCGTTCTTAGATCTAAGTGGTATCTCATTCCCGCACGGACATAAGGCACTTTCCCGATTGACGTTAACACGAAAGAGCTGACGGTCATACGGGCACAGCGCCCAACCGAGTGGGTGTTTCTTCGGATAGGCATGGGATACGAGGATATGGCGCTTCATTAACAAGGTGGTCTTGCCGCAACTGAAACATTGCTGCTCATGTGCCCAAAAGTAACCGCTGGGTCCTGTAGACCCTGCACAGTTATAGAATGGCTCAACTTCGCTTAGAGCCTCACTCGTTATGACCCTATAGGTATCTGCGAGCTCGTTGTGCCGTTTAGCAAACGCTTCCTTCGTTAACGTTGCTGCGAAGAAATTGATCTCTACACCGATCGCACGGTGCCCCAATCTGAGCGCTTCACCAAGTGTAGTACCGCTTCCGGCGAATGGATCGACTACTAGGCCAGGTTCCTTACCAACAGCGTCCTCTACCATCCAGCTGGTAACAGCAGCTAGTCTGCGTGCCCACCACTTTGCGCTATGGTAGAGGGGTTGAGCAAGGTGTCGCTGCGAGCGAGCTGAAAGCGATTCCTGATAGAGTTGTTGAACTCGCCGCGTTCTACGTTTGCTCACTTTTGCCTGGTTTCTTTGAGTCCATGATAGTCAAGTCGGTAATTACTACAAATACCTTGAGCCCAACGCCAAGTCACCACAAACAACATCCCGAGCACTGTAGATGTTAAAGATGTATTCGTAAAGTAGCTAATAAGCGTACCGTTTCAGGGTAAGGTGGTTGGTGAGTCACAGAACAACTCCGGTCTGGATTTCAGTAAGGTCTGAATCGCCTCATGGGGCGTCTTCGACTAGAACGGTGGCTTGCTGGTGAGAACTACCCTTAGTACATGAAACGATAGTTAGCTCAAATCTCCGACATCAAGTATGTATTCTCTAAGGTTTATTACGCTCTACCCTTCCGCCCTGCCTTACCTTTGGGCTGTTTCTTCACGGCTCATGAGCCAGGCGTCAAGCTTGGCGCGGTTATAGCGGGGAGCGCGTGCCGAGAGGTAGTGTTTGGGGATGCCTTCCCTAGAGGCGATCTTCTCGAACGCATTAACCGATTCGCACCCAAGGTAAGTTGCAGCTTGCTTTGCGGTCATCCACTCAACTGCTCGCATGTCGGTCAACTCCTTCGTCGTTCGGGACAAACTTTCGGCCGCTTCGGTCAATGCCAGGGCGACACCCGAGAGCGCATTGATTTCGACGTCTTCGAGGATGCGCTTGGCCTCCTCCAGTTCCCGGATCTTTTCCGCAAGCGAGTCTTGAGTTCGCTTCGCCACGTCCTCTGACATTGCACCGTCCTACGAAACGACTACCATCACTGTTCTAAAGGCCGGAGCCCTTGACGGACCCCGGCCAACTGAGAAACGGAGAGAAGCTAATTCGCTTCTTCGTTGAAGAGTGGATTATTCTCATCTGAGGTGGCATCGTCGGATGGGAGGTCGTCGCCCGGCTCGAAGGACTCAGCTTGTTTTTGCTTGGTAGTCTTCTTCTTGACAACCGGGGCTATCGTCTTCCATGCAATACGGGAATACTTTCCATTCTGGCTCTCCTCGACCTGGGCGTAGAACCGACGGCCGATAAGGTCGGCCGGGTCGAAGTCACTCTTTCCAGTCCGGATGGACTGCAAATAGGACTCGTTCTTACAACTCCTAACGAGGTTGCCTAGTTTCGAGTTTTCCTTAATTCCGAAGACGGCCTCCCCGGCAGCGTTCTTCCCAGCCTTGTATGGGAACCAGTCCCTAAAGGTATCGCCCTCTCGCTCGTCCGACTCTTCGTACTCGATGACCTTGAGTTCGGCCTGGACCTTCTCCTGGCGCTCGCCTTTGTATTCACCGAAGTCGTCTTCGGCGGCGGTGATCTCTAGCAGCGCGCGGATACTAGTGAACGGCTCGTGCTCCACGAAACCTCTACCCACGTACTTTTCCTTCCTGTATGTCTCTACTTTTACACGGTTCGCCATCTCTTTGCGTTGCACCCCCAAACCGGTGAGATGCCTCCGGGGACCTGCCCCGTGATATGCTTTAAGTAAGTGTTTTGGCGGCCTCCTTTTTGTGGTCGTCTCGCCCCCGTCTGCTTGGCCCGCGGCGGGGGCTATTTGCTGCGCTAAGACATTAAAACATAAAAAAGTCTAGACGTCTAGATCTAAATAGTGTATTATTATCTTTGGCGAATATAGAAGAAGGTGGCGTCATTGCGGTTAACGGGACTCAGGGAGGCCAGAGAAGGGGCAGGCCTGTCTCAGAACGCTTTAGGGTTCAAGAGCGGTATAGCCCCGGACACTATCGCCCGGTTAGAGCGTTTGGAACGCGAGCCCCACGTGAGCACCGTGGAGAAGTTGGCTGCCGCTCTGGGGGTGGAGCCGGAGGATCTGGTAGACGATCCGGAGGAGTTGCGGTCAAAAACAGAGGGGGCGCTCTCGAATCCCTCCGTTAGGAGATTCGTTCGGGAGCGCGGAGCCGAGCGTTTTGCCGTTTCCGACGGTACGTGGGCGGAGCGCTACATCGTTCCCGTCCAAGAGAGGTTAGAGGCGCTCCTCGCCGAGATGCGAGCCCTCTCTCAAGACTACAACAACCTCAAAAACGCGCTCGGCGTCGTCCCGTCTCGTCTCCCGAAAGCCGCCCGTGAGAGAAGACGGGAGATAAAGCGCGAAGCGAGCCGCACGTTCTGGCGACGCGTTCTAGTGCTCGATATGGCGGCTTATCGCCACATAGAGGAGGTGTCGGCCTCCGATTCAGAAGTCGAGTCCAAACGAGGGCACTACGCACAGGAAGCGGCGGAAGCGCGCAAGATGGAGCTCGGCGCATCAGGATAGATGTATGAAGTAGTTGTAGGACGAGCCACCGTTGAGGGCGGTGGCGGAGGACGACGCGAAGGGATTTCAGCATGTCCGCGTCAGCCGAATTGTACGTCGAACAGGCCGGTTCTACAGGGGCGTTTCTGGCCGAACACCACAGGACGATGCTTGAATTTGAGTCGTGCGTCTTGCCGCAGATGATCTCCGATAGGGGCTACTTCACCGCGACCGATCCTGACGAGCTCCGGAAGCTCGGTTTCGCGGAGTACCAGTGCCTAACTCCGGCGTTGGTTATACCTTCCTACGACGTACACGGTGAGAGGCGGTTGTATCGGGCCCGCCCCGACAGCCCGCGTCGAGACTGGGAGAAGCCGGGGAAGGTAGCCAAATACGAGCAACCGGCCGGCACAGGCGTCAGCCTAGACGTGCCTCCCTCGGCCTTTAGAGCTTTGAGAGATGCTAATACCCCGCTCTGGATAGTCGAGGGGGAGAAGAAGGCCGACGCGCTTTGCAGCCGTGGCCTGTGCGCCATAGGGCTCTTCGGCGTATGGGCGTGGAAGCGAAATGGGCTTCCGCTACCAGATTGGGACAGCATAACCATTGTAGGCCGCAAGGTGTTCATCGCCTTCGACTCCGACGCCGAGCGCAAGGTGGAGGTCCGTAGGGCGCGCACTGCCCTGGCAGAGTACCTTAAGGGCAGAGGTGCAGTTGGTTAGAATCGTACGTCTTCCAGATAGCTTGGACGGTGCCAAGCAGGGCGTGGACGATTTCCTGGTCGCCGGCGGCACCGTCGAGGAGCTGGTCACACTCTCCGAGGAGTACTCGGGGGCCGACCGCTTCGAGGAAGCTTGGCCTATCCTCGCCGAGGAGGCCTATCACGGCATAATCGGAGAGCTGGTCCGGGCCATAGAGCCGAACACCGAGTCCGACCCTGCCGGCCTCGTCGTCACCCTTATTGCTGAGCTTGGGAACGTCTTCGGGCGGGGAGCCCACTGGCTGGCCGAAGGCGACGTTCACTACTGCAAGGTCAACGCAGTGCTCGTCGGAGATACTAGTAAGGGTCGCAAAGGCACCGGCCAGGGGCGCATAGACGCTCTCATGCGCAGGGTCGACCCGGACTGGTGTGCTAGGTGCGTCACCACGGGCCTCTCGAGCGGAGAGGGGCTCATCCACAACGTTCGCGACAGTGTCGCCAGGGAGAAAAAGGATGGCACCGTCGAGGTGGTGGACGAGGGGGTGGGTGACAAGCGGCTCCTCGTCCAAGAGCCGGAGTTCGCCTCCCCCTTGACCGTCATGCGGAGAGAGGGCAACACCCTCTCTATGGTGGTCCGCAACGCCTGGGACGATAAGCCCCTCAGGACCCTGACCAAGCACTCGGGCGAGGAGAGCAATGGTTCTCATGTCAGCATAATCGGTCACATAACCAAGGCCGAGTTGTTAAGGCACCTGACGGAGGAGAAGCTCGGCGGGGGCATCGCGAACAGGTTCCTGTTCGTCCTGGTAGGACGCTCCAAGGTTCTTCCCTTGGGCGGGGGCGAGGACGAGATCTCGAACCACCAGATAATCCAGCTGCGGCGCGGGGTGGGGTTCGGCCAGAAACACCGCCGCATAGAGCTCTCCGAGGAGGCCGAGGAAAGCTACGGCTATAGCGCCAAGGAGCTCTGGTTCGAAGTCTACCCCGACCTCTCCGAGGGAAAGCGCGGGCTCTTCGGGGCCGTGGTCTCGAGGGCGGAGGCCAACGTTCGTCGCATCGCCACGATCTACGCAGCCATGGATCGCTCCGAGGTCGTGAAGGTTCCCCACCTGCTCGCGGCCTTGGCCGTGTGGGAGTATGCGGAAGACTCGGCGGCCTTGATCTTCGGGGAGCGTCTCGGGGATGAGGTGGCCGACGAGATCATGGAGTCCCTGCGGTTTGCCGAGGATGGCATGACCCGCGCCGACATCTACAACCTCTTCGGTCGCCACCAGAAAGCCAAGCACATAGGGGCAATCCTTAGAGAGCTGGAAGCCGCCGATAAGGTCCGCATGGAAAAGAGCAAATCCGAGGGAGCGGGCCGCCCCGTCGAGAGGTGGTTCATAACCGATGATTGAGCATCCGAAACGACGCGAGAGCGAATTAATGCGCATTTTTGCGCGTCCCTATGCTGCTGCGATGGGGCGAGAGGTGCCAGAATGAGGATCGAGCGAAAGAGTTATATACAGATAGCTCGAAAGCTCAAGGAACGCAAAAACCTAGAAAGAGTCGCGCCTCCGGTTAAGGCCGAGGAAACCCTCTCTCTCGCTAGCCTCGACGAGAATGGCAACGGCCGTGTACCTGCCGCCAACGTCGTGCCGCGGGTGCTGAAAGATACGAGCACGCAAAAACCACGGGATGAGAAACCAGAGTATAGGGCTGCGCAAAAATGCGCATTAATTACCGAGAAACAGAGTCTAAGGAACCTCGTGGTGGCTCTAAAGAATTTCTCCGAGGTCGCCGTCGACCTTGAGACCTACCCGCAAGACGAGTGCAACTCGGCGCTGGACCCGCGCCGCGGAAGCGTTAGGTTGATCTCGGTTGCCGTCAAAGATGACGTCAGCGGCGTGGTGGACGTCAGCAAGGTCAACCCCGGTCCGCTGCTGGAAGTGCTGCGAGGCAAGACTCTGATCGCCCACAACGCCAAGTTCGAACTCTCTTTCCTGAAAAGTCGGTTCGGGTACGAGCACGACGGTCTGGTCGTGGACACCCAGGTCCTGGACGCCCTTATCTACTACGCTGCGGGACCCCGTAGAGAAAAGGTCGGGTGGAAGGGCTTCCCGAAGAACGAGGAGGTCCGCCACCGCTCCCTCAAAGATGTGGCCGCCAACTACCTCGGGGCCGAGCTAGACAAGGAAGAGCAAACCTCGGACTTCGGCAATGAGGAGCTCACCGAGGCGCAGACCGGCTACTCCCTGCGGGACGCCGAGATCCTGGTGCCCCTGAATGAGGCCATGATGGACAGGGTGAGGGAGCTTGGGCTCGAGCGCGTCGCGGAGCTCGAGTCCCGGGTCACCCCTGCCGTCGCCTACTGCGAGAACAACGGCTTCGCGCTCGATACCGAGGGGTGGCGCGAGCAGGCCCTCCGTGTCCTCGAGGAGGCCGAGAGGGTCAAGGCGGAGTGCGACGCTCTGGCACCGCTCGTTCCCGAAGGGGAAGGCCGGGAGGGCTGGAACTGGGGCTCCACCAAACAGCTCGGGGAGGCCCTTAAGCTTCTCGGGGCGGCGTTACCCAAGCACGAGACGGGCAACTACAAAACCGACGACGCGACCCTGAAGGGCATCGAGTCGCCTGAAGTCGCCGTCCGGCTCGCGCGGGCTGTACTGCGTTACCGGGAGGCAAAGAAGAAGGCTAATACCTGGGGGCTGAGTTGGTTCGACCCGCCCAAGAAGAAGCCCCGGGGCAAGAGATTCGACAAGTCCCATCAGCTCGTCGTGGATGGCCGCGTCTACTCTTCGTTCCACCAGGTCGTGAAGACGGGGCGGATGAGCAGCTCGCGGCCTAACCTGCAGAACATCCCGTCCGAGCTTAGGAAATACTTCGTCGCTCCCCCCGGGCGAAAGCTCCTGATAGCCGACTATAAGCAGATCGAGCTCGTCACCGCCGCCGTGGTCTCCGGAGAGGAGAGGCTGCTTGAGGCCTTCAGACGCGGCGACGACGTACACGCGCTCACGGCCCGCGGGATACTAGAGGCCGACCCCTCGCGGGCCGGTCGTCCGGTTGACGAGGACGAGGTCAAGGCCTTCAGGCCCAAGGCGAAGATGGTCTCTTTCGGCATCCTCTACGGCATTACCGCCCGGGGGCTGGCGCGGCGGATAACGAACGCGTTCGGGGTTCCTACCACCAAAGAAACCGCACAGGGTATGATCGACCGCTTTCTGGAGACCTACCCGACCCTAAAGGAGTGGTACCTGGCCGAGCGCGGTAAGGCCGACTCAGGGGACGACCAGACCCGCACCTTGGCCGGTCGCTTGAGGCTACTGAACGTGGAGCGCTGCTTCGGCGGTTGGCGAAGCCAGTACCAGCTACGCCTGAACACCCCGATCCAGGGCAGCGCGGGTGACGGCTTCAAGCACGCAGCAGCGCTGCTATGGGAAAGTAGGCACGATTGTCCGGGAAGTCCGAAGGTGGTCAACCTCGTGCACGACGAGGTGGTCGTCGAGGTCGACGCCGAGCAGGTCGAGGCCGGTAGGTCGTGGTTGAGATCTGTGATGATCGACGGGATGCGGGAGGTATTGGGGCAGGACGCACCGGTCTCGGTCGATGTGACCGTGGCCGACAACTGGGGGCAGAAGGGATGAGATCTTTCGGCGAAACGATGGTGCTAGCCGAAATGCAGGCGGACAAGAAGTTGACCTTGGAGGGGGTGGTCCGCAACGGCTAAACACTGCTCCGTATGCGCGCACCCGGAGAGGGCGTCGATAGACAAGGAGCTCGTCCGTAGGACGCCGTATCGCGAATTAACGCGACGGTTTTCGGTCTCCAAGGATGCCCTGAGTCGTCACCTAAACGAACACGTTGCTCCTATGATCGCCAGGGTTCGTCGCGAGGAAGAGCATGGCATCGCCCTCGACATTATCGAACAGCTCAAGACCATAAACTCGGCGAGTCTCGCCATCCTAGAAGAGGCAAGTGGTGCGGGAGAGCCGGACTTGGCACTGAAGGCGATAGACCGCATCCACCGGCAGGTAGAGCTGCAAGCAAAGCTCTTGGGCGAAATAGACCAGAGACCCCAAATCAACCTCTACCTTACACCCGAGTGGCTGGAGCTGCGCACCCTCATCGTGGGCGCTTTGGAGCCACACCCACAAGCGCAGGAAGCCATCATCATGGCCCTGGAGGAGGCGAACGATGCTCGGACTTAAGCAAGATATGAGATTTGCCTTAGACCCCGTGGCTTTTGCCGAGGAGGCGGGATTAGCGCACCTGGACCCCTGGCAAAAGGATTTGCTCCGCTCTACCAGCAGGCGCGTCATCATCAACGCCAGCAGGCAGAGCGGCAAGAGCAGCGTAGCCGCCATTCGGGCGCTACACTCGGCACTTTACCTGCCCGGGTCCTTGATCCTCATCCTCGCTCCCGCTCTGCGCCAGTCCTTGGAAGCTTTCGGGAAGATCCTCGGGGCCTACCGCACTCTGGGCAAGCCCGTCCCGCCAGAAGCCGAGAACAAGCTCAGCCTGAAGCTGGACAACGGTTCCAGGATCGTCTCTTTGCCGGGCACGGAGAAGACGGTGAGGGGTTTCAGCGGAGCTGACTTGCTGATAGTCGACGAGGCCGCTCGAGTAGAGGATGCTCTTTACCATGCGGTGAGGCCCATGCTCGCGGTCTCCGGCGGGGTGTTGATGATGCTCTCGACTCCGTACGGTAAGCGCGGGGCCTTCTTCGAGGAGTGGACGAACGGCGAGGGGTGGAAGCGCTACGCGACACCGGCGACCGAGGTACCGCGCATATCGCCCAGATTCTTAGAGGAGGAGCGCCGGTCCTTACCCGAGCGGGTCTTTCGGCAGGAGTACCTGTGCTCCTTCGAGGAGACCGAAGATCAGGTCTTTGGCCTTACCGTGATCGAACGTGCCTTCACCGACGAATACACGCCATTCGATCTTGGAGATCAAGACGAAGAGCCAGGAGATGGCAAGTCCAATAACGAGAGATTTGAAGTCAAGCCTTCTCTTAGACGGTCCGTCGACGGGGACTCGTCGAGCGCCGTGTTGTCTAATCTTGGTGAGAGAAGCTATTGGAATTTGGGGTAGGGGAGGTTCGGTAGGTGAAGTTCCATCTAGGGGTCGATCTCGGACAGGTAAACGACTATACAGCCGTCTGCATGATCGAGGCGCTGCGTCTGCCTGAGATAAACGAGGGCCGTCTGCTGGTTCTCAAGTACCTTACCCGATTTCGGGACGTGCTTTATCCAGATGTTGCAGACAGGGTGGAGAAGCTCATGAAGCACCCTCGCCTAGCCGGTCGCACCTCATTAGCTGTGGACGCTACCGGCGTAGGGCCGGCCGTAACGGACCTGCTCAAAAAGCGGGGCATGAGCTTGAAAGAAGTGAAGATCCACGGTGGCGACTCAGAGACGCGCGGGGAGGGCGGTGTCCACCGGGTACCCAAGAGGAACCTTGTGAGTACCCTGCAGGTGGCCCTGCAGACCGGCGTGCTCAAGATCCCCTCCAAACTTGAGTTGGGGGAGACGCTCAGGGACGAGCTCATGAACTTTCGGGTGAAGATCAACGTCTCGACCGGCCACGACTCCTACGAGGCCTGGAGGACGAGGCCTGGAGGGAAGGCGACCACGACGACCTGGTGCTAGCAGCCGCGCTAGCTGCCTGGAGCGCGTCGAAGTTTCCCATCGACGTAGGCTTCCCCATTGGCGTGGGGCCCGGAGGTGGCATGGGTAGCTACTTATCAGCTGTGAGAGGAGCATCGTAGTGCCGCACAACCATACCATCGACGAATGAAGATGGTATGGTTGCGCAGCTCCGTCCTTCTGTTGGAATTGCGTCGCCCACGATCAAGGGCAGCAATGTCGCTCCAGATATGAGTGGGTACGAGGACGAAGCGTGAGAGCCTTGCCATCCTGGCGAGGCGTTGCCGCTCTTCTCGCCATATACGGCCCAGGAACAGGCATGGCGCTTCATCTAGCAGCTCCACGACTTGTCCGGCGAAACGCCCTGGAGGGTAATTGAGAGGCACCTCCTGGTACTTGTCCCGCTTGCCCCCAGCGCCTTGCAGCGTTATTGGATCACAGCCACCATGTGTGCATGAGAGCCTATTCTGAAGACTTGCGCAGGAAGATAGTCGAAGCCGTCCAGCGAGGAATGGGACAAAGCCCTGGAGGCGGTTACAGTCCGCGACGCTCGTGGGTTCTTGAGCATTGTGGGTATCGTGTGCCGGGTCAATTGTTATGAGCCAGCCGATGTAGTTTTTCTATGGGTGTGTCAACCCTTAGCAGCTCTGAAGCTGCGAGGAACTTGAGAGCCGATGAGACCATAGAAGATCGCTTCCGCTTCCGGAGCATCTGTTCCCAAATATTCGACTATCTCGCGCCCGTCGGGCATCCAGGTACGCACCGATAGGTTACCGGTCTCATCTTCCGTTAACTTCACCTTCGCCTCGTAAACCATTTCAGCTTTGCCGTAGATACCATAGCGATCAAAGCCTTCCGATGTTCCCTCTTTCAGTACCTTCTTCATTTTTGTTTCCTTCGCTTCCTTATTACGAGGCGTTGAACCTTGTTTCTAGAGCGTTGGTCGCCACCGTGCGGTGCAGTTCTTCGAGGTCCGTTTCGTAGCCTTCGGGAACCCATTGGCCCAACGCCTTCTTGTAGCGCGCTTCGGAAGGGTGAAGGGAGCGCTCCCAATACTCGCCGCGCCAGTTCACCGTGTCCTCCACGACGATGGCGATCGGGTACTCGGGAGGATCCTCCTGCGCACACTCCTCACACTCCCAATCGAAGACGGGATTGTTTGTGGCGTACCCAGAGATGGTCGGAACCGGCTTGCGCTTCTTCGTGTACTTATTTTCGCAGAAGGGGCACCTTTGGCCGGCCTCTTTCTGCTCCTTCGGGCGGATGGGGTAAACCGCCATCCTCAAGCCCTTGCCTATCGTCGTCCCGTACCGCACCCTTACCTTCTCTTCGGCTCGTTTGCTCGACGTATCTACACTCTACAGTACACGAGGTTGGTGACAAGTCTTTGATCTACCCCTAAACGAGTACTGTCGGTTGTGCGAGTATACCTTTCACACTCCCTGGGGGCGGACGGGCCTATGTCAAAGACGCTGCCGGGCTTCGTATGACCACTTCTGTTGGCCAGCTTCACATCGACGTCCGAAGGCGCACAATTCCTCGGCCCTGAGACCCGTATGAAGCGCCACTCCTATGTAAATTTAGCCTTGACAAGTATCAAATAATGGTATAGTATCTGCGGTAGAGAAAAATGCTATAGAAAGCCTAGAATGGTAAGCTTAAAAGAACTAGAGAGCTGGTTATCTACTGGACAAGCATCAAGAAAATTGGGCCGAAGCCGGCAGGGGGTTATAGACCTTGCCGAAGCGCGACGGCTTAGGGCTGTGAAGACGGCTGCCGGGTGGCTGTACGACCCGGAGAGCGTGGACGCATTCGCTGAGCGGGAGAAGAAGCGTAAGGAGAATTGAGCATGGCGAGAAAGAAGCGGGCCAGCGGCGAGGGCACGATCCGCAAGCGTCCCAACGGGCTTTGGGAGGCTCGCCTCTCCATCTCCGGCCAGTAC
>Ga0126307_10002565_pt1 | contig 12287 bp, 11 predicted proteins | sample Plot28_FD_89955 | JGI IMG/M metagenome (GOLD analysis project Ga0126307, IMG submission 89955) | Serpentine soil microbial communities from UC McLaughlin Reserve, CA, USA - Plot28 | ecosystem: Environmental > Terrestrial > Soil > Grasslands | place: USA: UC McLaughlin Reserve, Lake County...
CGAGGTCCGGGCCCCACACGACCGAGTATTCTTTGCGCTCTTCGATCCAGCGGCGGAAGCATTCCTCCAGCTGCGCCAAGGATGAGTACGTCGTGTGGTGGTCCAGCTCGATGTTCGTGACGACAGCGATCTCGGGCTCGAGCGCGAAGGCCGTCTGATCGGACTCGTCGCCCTCGACCACGAGCCACCCGCCGCCCGTGCCTGCGTTCCCGCCCAGCTGGGGTACCTCGGCTCCGATCAGGTAGGCGGGCTCTTGCCCGAGCTCCTGGAGGCAGAAAGCGATCATCGCCGCGGTCGTCGTCTTGCCGTGTGCGCCCGTGACGACGATCGAGCGCCGGAGCGAGACGAGCTCGGCCAGGAGCTCCGAGCGACTCTTTCCCGGGACCCGCCCCGCGAAGGCGGTCGAGACGACCGTCTCGAATCCGGCTGGACCGGCGACCGGCTCCGGACCGATCGTGACCGGGATGCCCTCGGCGCGGACGCGGGCCAGGTAGGGCGTCTCGACTCGATCCCAGCCAGCCACCTCGGCACCCCAGGCCCGCGCCAGGATCGCGTAGGCGCTGAGCCCGGCGCCGCCGATGCCGACAAGCCAGAGACGCCTTCCGTCAAGCGGTAGCAAGAGCGATCAGCTCCTCGGCGATGACGGCCGCTGCGTCCGGTCGCGCGAGCGAGCGCATTGCCGCGGCCATGCGCTCGAGGCGCGCCTCGTCCGCGAGCAGCTCCTCTGCCTGCCGCTTCAGGTCGAGCTCGGTTTCCGGAACGACAATGGCGCCTCCCCCCCGCTCGAAGTAACGGGCATTCGCCGTCTGGTGGTCTGCAGCCGCCTCCGGATACGGCACGAGCAGCGCAGGCTTTCCGGCCGCAGCGACTTCCCACACCGAACCTCCAGCGCGCGCAACGACGAGATCGACAGCCGAGAGCGCAGAGCCGAAGTCGTCCGTGAACGAAAGGAGGATGTAGTCCGACCGCGTCGGCTTTGCCAAAATCTCAAAGTCCCGCTCACCGGCGATGTGCAGAACGGGTGGCCCCGCGTCTGCCCAGGCGGCGAGCGCCGCCTGGTTCAGCCGGCGCGCGCCGAGGCTCCCCCCGAAGACCAGAACCGCCTTTCCGGCCTCGGGGAGCCCGAACGCCTTGCGCGCCTGATCTCTGTCGATTGGCTTCGAGCGAGCAGGGATGGGCCGGCCGACAACCCGGTACTTCGGCGCCTCGATCCCTTCGATCGGAAAGGCGAGGAAGACGCGCCGCGCGACCGGGGCAGCGAGTCGGTTCGCCAACCCGAGGCGCGCGTCGGCCTCGGTAAGTGCCGCTGGGATGCGCAGGAGGCCGGCCGCGAGCACCATCGGGCCTGCGACATACCCGCCGCCTCCCAGAACGACGTCGGGTGCTCGCCGTCGGAGAATCTGCGCGCAGGCCACCGGCGCCTTGGCCGCTAGGCCGAAGGCTCGAATCAGGCGAAGACTCGGCCTCCGCGGAAAGCCTTCGACCTGGAACTCGTCGAGCTCGAAGCCGGCCTCCGGGACCAGCCGGCGCTCAATTCGCTGTGCGCCTGCGAACGTCACGCTGACGCCGCGCGCGACCAGCGCTTCCGCGACGGCGATCGCCGGCAGGACGTGCCCGGCTGTTCCTCCCGCGGCGATCAGGCACTTGAGCGACCGCTTCGACTGCATGGTTCTGCGCGATGTTAAGGAGGATCCCAACAGCCGCGAGCGCGACGATGAGGCTCGAGCCTCCGTAGCTCACGAAAGGCAGTGGTATTCCAGTCAAGGGCGCGATGCCCATGACCGCACAGAGGTTGACTGCAGCCTGCCCGCAAAGGAGGGCCGTCAGCCCCGCAGCGAGTCTCTTTCCGAAGGGGTCGCGGCACCTGAGCGCAACGTTGAATCCTGCATATCCGAGGAGGACGAACGCGCCCATGACGCCCGTGGCCCCGACGAGCCCCAACTCCTCCCCGATGATCGCGAAGATCATGTCCGTCGAGGCCTCGGGCAAGTAGTAGATCTTTTGCACGCTCTCTCCGAGGCCAACGCCGAAGAGACCACCGGAGCCGAGCGCGATCATCGCCTGCACAGTTTGGAATCCGGCATTCTGCGGATCGCTCCACGGGTCAAGAAAGCTGAAGAGACGGGCGCGGCGATACGGCTCGAACCAGATCGCGAGCATGAGGACGGACAGCCCGAGCCCGCCGGAGGCCGCGAGCACGCGCAGAGGCGTGCCGGACACGACAAGCATGGCTGCGACCATGATCACGATCGCAATCGTGGTCCCGAGATCCGGCTCGACGACGATGAGACCGCACACGAGGCAGACGACGAGACCAACGGGCTTGCCCAGCTCACCCAGGGAGCGGGGCGCGGGCTTGCGGGCGAGGCGTGCGCCGAGCCAGAGCGCGAGCCCCAGCTTGGCGAGCTCGGAGGGCTGGAACGAGAACGCACCGAGCGGGATCCAACGCTTGGCACCATTGATGCTCGTGCCCACGATCAGGACCGCTACGAGAAGGAAGAGCGCCAACGCGAGTATGGGACCACCGACATGACGGAGCTTCCGGAAGTCCGTGCGCGACAGAAGGACGAGCGCGACGAGGCCGACGAGTGCGTAAAGCGCCTGACGCTTCAGATAGTAGGCAGGGTCGTCCGATGCGATGAGGCCGCGGGCGGAGCTCGCGCTGTAGACCATCACCAGCCCGAACGCAACGAGCCCGAGCGTGACAAGAACCAGGAGATGGAACTCGAGCTGTGAGCGAGCGGGCCGTCTCACGGTCGTTCGACCAGGCGGTGCCAAAAAAGTGCGTCAACCGTGCGAGCTGCGGAGCGATCCACATGCCACTTGTCCGCATTTCCGCGGTACGCTCGCGCGTGAGCAGGGGGGCGGGTCGGGACCCGACATACACGCGCGTCTAAAAGATATTCCCGACGCCAGCTCAAAGGGCCTCCACAATTGCCCTGAACCGAGCCCCGCGCTCTTCGAAGTTCTCGAACTGGTCGTAGCTCGCGCACGCGGGTGAGAGCAGGACGACCTCACCGGGCTCGGCATCCGAGAGAGCCTGCTCGACCGCCCGCTCAAGGTCGCCGGCGTGCGTGAAGGCCACCCCCGCGCGAATCAACGCCTCCGCGATGTCGGCAGCCGACTCGCCGATCAGATAGGCGCGAGTTACCCCACGCTCCCTCGCGGCACGCCCTAGCCCATCGAAGGACGACCCTTTGATACTGCCGCCGAGAATGAGTCGAAGGCCCGGCGGATAGGCGGTCAACGCCCGCTCGGCTGCTTCAGGATTGGTCGCTTTCGAATCGTTGACGAACCGGACGCCACCGACCTCCCCGACCAGTTCGAGGCGATGCGGCACGCCCTCGAAGCTCCGAAGCCCCTCTGCGATCGCGACATCGTCGATCCCGGCCGTCCGCGCAGCGGCCGTGGCCGCAGCCGCGTTCTCGCGATTGTGTGTCCCCGGGATTCGCGGCTCGGCGGGAAGCTCGTCGACGGCAGCGAACTCAACCCGGCGAGCCGCGCCCGGGATCGGGGGGAAGCCCTTGGGTACCAACGCTGAATCATCGGGGGTCTGGTTCTCGAAGATCCTGAGCTTCGCGGTCGCGTAGTCCTCAAAGGTCCCGTGGCGGTCCAGGTGGTCCGGCGTCAGGTTCAGCAGCACGGCCACCTGCGGGCGGAAACTCTCGATGTCCTCGAGCTGGAAGCTCGACAGCTCGCATACCACCCACGCGTCCGCCGGCACGATGCCGTCGAGTGCGGTCAGCGGATGCCCCACATTCCCGGCCACGGAAACGGGCCTGCCCCCCGCGCGGAAGATCGCACCGAGGAGCTCGCTTGTGGTCGTCTTCCCGTTCGTCCCGGTTACGCCGAGGATGGGGTTCGCCATCAGCCTCGACCCGAGCTCGATCTCACTCCAGACGGTCGTGTTCCGGCGCCGCGCAGCCTCCACGAGCGGAGCTTCGCGGGGCACTCCGGGGCTTTTCACCATCAGGTCCATGCCGTCGAGGAGCGCTGGATCCTCAGCACCCACGATGACTTCTACGCCGGCCTCACGAAGCCTTCCAGCGGCGTCTGTCTCCGTGCGATCGACGGCAACGACGTCAACACCGTGTCGCACCAGGGCAAGCGAGGCCGCCTCGCCGGAGCGGGCAAGCCCCAGGACGAGCACGCGGCGCGGCATCATGATGTCAGTGCGAATTGCAGCCTTGTACGACGTGCACGGGAACCTCCCTGCCCTCGAGGCCGTGCTCGCGGAGGTCGCCGCGAACTCGGTCGACCGCATCGTGGTCGGCGGCGATGTCGTGGGAGGACCGATGCCGCGCGAGGTTCTCTCGTTGATCCGCGATTCCGGCAACGACACGTTCTGGGTTCGCGGTAACGGTGATCGTGAGCCCGGCGCCTGGGTCAGCGACCGACTCGATGCGAAGGAGCAGAGGTTCCTCCGCCAGCTCCCCACGAGCGTAAGTCTCGACGTCAAAGGTCTCGGGCAAACGCTCTTCTGCCATGGATCGCCCCGAAGCGACGAGGAGATCCTGACCCTGGTATCCCCCGAGCAACGGGTCGCTGCTGCACTTGTCCGTGTGCGGGAGCGAGTCGTCGTCTGCGGCCACACGCATACTCAGTTCGACCGAGAGATCGCGGGCTTTCGGCTGGTGAACGCAGGAAGTGTCGGCATGCCCTACGAGGACCGGGGCGGCGCATACTGGGCGCTCCTTGGTCCGGACGTTGATTTGCGGCGGACCCACTACGACGTGGCGGCGGCCGTCCGTCAGATGCGGGAGGCCGGCTATCCGGATGAGAATCATCTCGAGAACCTCGTGCATGTTCCGAGCGGCGAAGAGGCGGCCGCGTTCTTCGAGTCGCAGGCTCAGGATGCGAACTTCGAAAACGACTGGTAGTAGAGCACGAACGCGCAAGCGCAAAAGATTGCGGCCGCGATCCAGAAGCGCACCATGATTCGAGACTCCGACCATGCCTTCATTTCGAAGTGATGGTGGAGCGGCGCCATGAGCAAAACCCGACGGCCCAGCCACTTGAACGTGAACACCTGGAGCATGACCGACAGCGCCTCGATCAAAAAGATCCCGCCGATCAGCGTCAGCAGCACCTCGGTCTTGGTCATGATCGCGAACGCCGCAAGCGCGCCGCCGAGGCCCATCGACCCCGTGTCCCCCATGAACACCTGGGCAGGGAAGGCGTTGTACCAAAGGAAACCGATCGACGCTCCGATCAGACTCGCGCCCAGGATCGCCAGGTCGAGGTCTGCCTTGTCGCCTGTGCCGGTCCGCAGCGAGACGATGTACGCGACGATGGTCATCGCCGTGTAGGTGAGGAGGGCGATTGACGCCGTCCCTGCCGCCAGACCATCTAGGCCGTCCGTGAGGTTCACCCCGTTCGCCGCCCCGGCGATGATGATGAAGAGAAGGCCGTACCACGCCCAGGAGAGCGGCAGGTCGACATCGAGCAGGGGCAGATACACCGTCGTCTTGAAGTCGCGGTTGTAGGCGACCAACGCGACGACGAGTGTGATTGCTCCGAGCCCGAGAAGCTTCCAGCGCCCTGCCAGGCCGAGCGAACGGCGATGCGTCAGCTTCGTCCAGTCGTCGACGAAACCGATCGCGGCGCAGCCGAGCGTCACGAAGAAGGCCGTGAGCGCGGGCAGCGTGTGCTCCGAGAAGAGGAGGAACGGAATCGTCATGGCGAGCATGATTAGAAGGCCGCCCATGGTCGGCGTGCCCTGCTTCGTTACGTGGCCCTTCGGACCCTCTTCCCGAATGTGCTGGCCGAGTTCGTTTCGCCGTAGAAAGTCGATGAACTTCGGGCCCGCTCCGATCGAGATGACCATTGCGATGATCCCGGCGAGAAGAACTTCGGTCACGGCTTAGACGGGAAGGCCCGCAAGTCCCTCCGCGACAACCTCGAGCCCGACCGACCGAGATCCCTTCACGAGGACGAAGTCGCCCGGCTCAATGAGCGCGGAGGCCTCCGCGAGAGCGGCCTGAGCATCCGCCGCCCAGCGCATCGTCGGAACGCGCGCCTCCGAGAGATACTCAGCGGCGAGCGAGCCGACCGCCACGAGCACCGACACCCCGGCTCGCGTGGCGGCTTCGCCCACATTCCGATGGTAAACCGCGCTTCCCGCGCCGAGCTCCGCCATTTCGCCGAGGATTGCCACCTTGCGACGGGAGCCTGCACGCTCGGCGAGGTGCTCGAGTGCCGCCGCCATCGAAACCGGGTTTGCGTTGTAGGCGTCATTCACGAGCACTCCGCCACCCTGAAGCGGAAACTCCTCACCGCGCCAGCGCGAGAGCTTGATCGCCGCTCCGCCCACAGCCACCTCCGCTACCGGGAAGCCCAGCGCTACGTAGGCGGCTAGCCCTGCCAGAAAGTTCGTCGCGTTGTGCCGGGCACCGATGGGCAGCTCGAGTGTCAACCGCTCACCGACGACCTCCACCTCAACCTCGGAGCCGTCCGGGCCGGGCCGAAAGGCCGCCAGACGCACGTCGCCTCTCGGTCCGAACCGAAACACCCGAAGATCGTCCCGTCCGAGGTAGGGCTCGAGCAGCGCCTCTTCGCTCGGCACGACTGCCGCACCGCCCCGCGGAAGAGCTTCGATCAGCTCCGCCTTGGCGCGGGCGACGTTCTCGACCGTCCCGAGGAGCTCGAGGTGGACGGGTCCGATGCTCGTAACCACTCCGACGTCGGGTCGGGCGACCGCGCAAAGCTCGGCGATCTGACCGAGCCCGCGCATCCCCATCTCCACGACGACCACCTGTGTGGCAGCGTCGATCCGACACAGCGTCAGCGGCAGGCCGATCTCGTTGTTTTGGCTCCCTTCTCCGACCACCGTTGGAGCGTGCGGGCCACAAAGCGCGCCGAGAATGTCCTTCGTGGTCGTCTTCCCGACCGAGCCGGTGACCGCGACAACGCGGGCGGAAGAGCGCTCGCGCACTGCGCCACCGAGCGCCGCCAGTGCGGCGAAGGCGTCTTCGGGGACGAGCGCGGCGGCCGCCCCTCGCTCGAGGGCTTCCGGCACGTAGTCCACACCTGAGCCGACCGCGATGAACAAGTCCCCTGCTGTGACACGTCGCGAGTCAATCTGAACGCCCGTCACGACATCGGCACCCTGGAGGGCTTGGAGCCGACCTGGTGCGAGTGACCTGATCGCGTCCAGGGGGAGTGGGATCATGCCGATGCCCCGGCTCGAAGCCGGCGTAATGCGTGACGTGCGACGTCTCGGTCGTCGAACGGGATCGTCCGATCGTGGAACTCCTGCCCGGGCTCGTGCCCCTTGCCCGCGATCACGACCACGTCGCCATCCTGCGCCGCTTCGAGCGCGCGTGCGATCGCGAGCGCCCGGTCTGGCTCGACATCAGCCCCGGGACCGGCTCCTTCGAGAATCTCTTCGATGATCGCCTCTGGCTGCTCGCTTCGCGGATTGTCGGAGGTGATGATCACGGTGTCGGCGAGGCGCGTGGCGACCTCACCCATGAGCGGACGCTTGCCACGGTCGCGATCGCCGCCGCACCCGAAGACACAGTGCAGACGCCCTGCCGTGATCGCCCGCGCCTCCACGAGGACGTTTTCCAACGCTTCGGGCGTATGCGCGTAGTCCACCAGCACGGCGAAAGGCTGGCCCTCGTCAACGGCCTCGAACCGGCCGGGTACCCCCGCGACATGCTCGACACCTCGGCGGATCGCGTCATCCTGGACACCGAGGAGGCGGGCCGCGGCGACAGCGCCCAGGACATTCTCGACGTTGAAGCGGCCACGCAACCTGCTCGAGATCGGGATGCCGGCGGCGGTGAACGACGAGCCACCAGGCCCGACCTCGAGCGACTTGGGCGTGACGTCTGCGTCGTCGGTCAGACCGAAGGTGAGCAGCGGTCGCCCGAGTGCGCGAACCTCCTGGGCCAGGCGCAGCCCATGGACGTCACCGACGTTCAGCGCTGCGAGCGGATGCCGCCCTTCCGGATCAGGCTCGACGAAGAGCCTTCGCTTGGCCTCGAAGTACCTCTCCATCGTCCCGTGAAAGTCGAGGTGGTCCTGAGACAGGTTCGTGAAAACCAGCACGGCAAAGCGGACGCCCAGCAGGCGCCACAGATCGGAGGCGTGCGAGGACGCCTCCATCGCGACACTGCGATCGCCCGCGTCGAGCATTTCGCGGAACGTCCGCTGGAGGTCGATCGCCTCCGGGGTTGTCCGGGTGACGGCGCGTCGCTCCCCGCCCACCCGGCTCTCCACGGTGCCGAGCAATCCTGGACGCATACCCGCTGCGGCAAGGATGGAGAAGAGTAGGAATGCGGTGGTTGTCTTGCCGTTGGTTCCCGTCACGCCGGCGACACGAAGCTCGCGGGTTGGACGGCTGAAAAACGCGTCGGCAGCGAGCGCCATGGCCTTCCGGGCGTCAGCCACGACCAGCTGCGGAACGGGCAACTCCAGTTGGCGCTCGACGATCAGCGCCGCCGCTCCCAGCTCGACGGCCTCCGCTGCGAAGTCGTGACCGTCCACTCGTTTGCCGGGTACGCACGCGAAAAGAGCCCCGGCCGTCACGCGGCGCGCGTCGTACGCGAGGTCGCTGATCTCCGCGGGGCCGGGGTTGACCGTGCGCGTGGGGCCCACGGCCTGGCTCAGGCTCTCCAGCTCGATGGCGGCGGATTCTACCAGCGTGACCTGCCCCTCCTGTGGACTTTGTGACACGAAAACCCGCGCATTTCCTCGCGCTTTTTCTCATTTCGCGACACACCTGCGCCCTCCTCGGTCGTACGATCGACTCGGGGAGGAGGCCGGCGGGTCCAGAAGGTCGGCGTGCGCCTAGGGTGTCGCCAGCTCCGCGGTCTGCGGGGCGTCCGGCGGAACTTCCAGGTACGGCAGCGCGAAGCGCGCGATCTGCGAGAAGACAGGAGCTGCGACCGAGCCGCCCCAGATTGCACCCTTCGGCTCATCTACTGCGACGAGGATCACGAGCCGTGGGTTCGACGCAGGCAGGAACCCGACGAACGAAGCCACGTACTTCGAGGTCGAGTAGCCGCCCAGCACCGGATCGGGCTTTGCCGCAGTTCCGGTCTTGCCCGCGATCGAATAGCCCGGTATCTGCGCCTCCTGTCCGGTGCCCTGGTCATTGCCGACCACCTGGCGCAGCATCGCCGTCAATGCCTTCGCGGTCTCCGCGGACAAGACTCGGCGGCGCTTAGCCTTCCGCGGACCGCTCCCCTCGATCCGGTCGACGATATGCGGTTGCACCTCCACACCGCCGTTCGCGATCGTCGCGTAGGCGGACGCCATCTGCATAGGCGTGACTGCGATCCCCTGGCCGATCGGCACGTTCCCGATCGTCGAGCCGGACCAGCGCTCGGGCGGGAGGACGATCCCGCGGCTTTCGCCGGGGAAGTCGATGCCCGTGCGGTGACCGAATCCGAACCGGTCGATCCACCCTGCGAGCCGTTCCTTGCCCAGACCCAGGGCGAGCGTGATCACCCCGACGTTTGACGATTGGAACAGAATCTGGGAAACGGTCATCGTCTCCGTTCCGCGGGACTCCGCGTCGTGGATGACGCGGTCGGCGACCTGGATCTCCGGCGGGAGCGTGTATCGGGTCCACGGCGTGACCATGCCGCTTTCCAGGGCCCCGGCAAGCGTCACGACCTTGAACGTCGATCCCGGCTCGTACGTGTCGGTGACGGCCCGATTCCGCTCCCGGCCCTCCTTGAGTTCGCCGAACTTGTTCGCGTCAAAGCCGGGCTCGACCGCCATCGCAAGCATGGCCCCCGTCCGGGGATCCATGACGAGCGCCGTCGCGGCTTTGGCCGCCCATTGTGTTCGGGCGGCTCCAAGGATTCGCTCCACCTGCCCCTGCAGCGTGTGATCGAGCGTCAGATACACATCGCGACCCTCAGTGACGGGTTTCGTCTCGAGGACCTTGAGAACCCTCCCGAAGGGATCACGCACGACCGACTCGCTGCCAGAGACTCCGGCCAGCACGCGGTCGAGTCGAAACTCGACCCCCGCGAGCCCCTTGTTGTCTGTGCCCGCAAACCCGATTGCCTGCGAGGCGACTGACTTTTGGGGATACATGCGTCGCTCCTCGGGGATGAACCCGAGCCCGACCAAGTGCTTGGCTTCGAGCGCCTCCGCCAGCTTCGGATCCGCCTTGCGAGCAAGGTAGACGAATCCCCGGCTCCGGTCTGCCAGGAGTGGATAGAGCTCGCCTGGATCGATCTCGAGCGCAGCCCCCACCTGCTCAGCCAGGCTTCGCGGGTCTCGCACCTGCTTCGGATTCGCATAGACGGTGATCGCGCGCGCGCCGATTGCGAGCTCGCTACCGGTGCGGTCGTAGATCGTGCCGCGACGTGCCGGCACCGTAAGCGTCTCGCGGTGCTGACTGCTGGCGAGCGCGTTCAGGCCCTGAGCTTCAACGGCTTGCAACCACGCTGCTCTCATGAACGTGGCGGCGAAGACGCAGGCGAACACACCGACGAGTAGGCGAATCCTCCGGTTGACGAGCCGCGCGGTCACCGGCCGCGGCGGCTCACCTGGACGTACGTGGTCTGACTTGCGTCGACGAGCCCGAGACGACCCCGCGCGGCGGCCTCGACCCGCCCCGAGGCTGCTGCGCTCGAGAGCTCGGTAGCAATTTCCGCGGTCTGCGACTGGATCCGCTCCTTCTGGGTGTCCAGGCGTTCGACTTCCATGTTGAGCCCGAGCACCGCGACGTTCAGCGCGACGATGCCGGCGAGTAGTACCGCCACGATCACAATCCAGAGCACGCCCCCGGCCACTCGGGGCCGTGCCGCCGGCCGCGGACGGGGGCGTGGCCGCGCCGCCGATTGGGCGGTGCCGCTGGGTGCTCGTTTGATCCGCTGCTCGGCTCGTGCGGCGGCTGAGGACACGCCTAGGCCTCCGTCCTCATGGCAACACGCAGTCGCGCCGATGCCGAGCGCACGTTGACCGCCACCTCGGCAGGCGCCGGGCGGACGGCTTTCTTCGTCAAGAGACGCACGCGCGGCTCCTTTCCGCACACGCACACGGGGAAATCGGGCGGGCACGTGCAACCACGCGCCTCGGCTGCGAAGAATCGCTTCACGATTCGATCCTCGAGCGAGTGGAAGCTGATGACAGCTACCCGCCCGCCTGGCCGAAGCATGCTCAGGACCGACGGTAGCGCCCGCTCCAGCGAGCCGAGCTCGTCATTGACTTCGATCCGAAGCGCCTGGAAGACGCGCCTGGCCGGGTGCCCGTCGCCGAAGCGTCTCGGAGCGGGAATTGCTTCGCGGATCGTCTCGACCAACTCCGACGTCCGCTCGTAGGGCTGCTCACGTCGACGTCGGTCGATCGCAGCGGCAATCTGGCGGGAAAAGCGCTCCTCACCGTAACGTCGGAACACGCCTGCTAGCTCGCGCTCGCCCGCCTCGTTCACCACCTCTTTCGCGGAGCGCTCGGCGGACGGATCCATGCGCATGTCAAGCGGCGCGTCGACGGCGTACGAGAAGCCGCGCTCCGGTCGGTCGATCTGCATGCTCGAGACTCCGAGATCGAGAAGCACTGCGTCGGCCCCGACCTCGTTCTGGGCCAGCTGTGCCATGACAACGTCGAAGTCCCCTCGCAGAAACCGTGTCTGCACACCGTGACAGCAGCGCTGGAAGCGCTCGAAGTAGGGCCGGACCGAGGGGTCGCGGTCGATCGCGATGAACCGACCCTTCCCATCGAGGTCGGCGCACAGCGCGGTCGCATGTCCACCCGCGCCGAACGTCGCGTCCACAACGGTTTGCCCAGGGCTCACATCGAGGAGCTCGCGCACCTGGTCAGCGAGGACGGGGACGTGATCAGTCTTGCTGTGCTGCGAGGCGTTCTGCAACAAGCTCAGCACTCCCTTCGACCTCTTCGAGTTGTTTGCGCCAAGCAGCGCGGTTCCAAATCTCGAGGTGATCGCGAACCCCGGCGACCACGACCTCACGGTCGAGCTTTGCGTGCTCGACGAGCGGCTGCGGCACCATCACGCGGCCCTGCTTGTCGAGCTCTGCCTCGGATGCTCCCGCGAACACGAAGCGACTCATCTGACGCGCCTCCCGGCTGAACTGGTCGAGGCCTGCGAGTCGCTGCTCGACGAAGAGCTCCCAGCCATCGCGCGTATAGACGACGAGACACCCGTCCATCCCGCGCGCGAGCACGACCCCGGCAGCAAAGGACTGGCGGAACCTGGCGGGAAGAATGAGACGGTTCTTGTCATCGAGAGCGTGCTCGTACTCACCGAGGAGCATTCAGGGGCCTTCCGGTTATCCACCACTTTCCCCCACTCTAGACCAGAG
>Ga0126307_10002566_pt1 | contig 12285 bp, 11 predicted proteins | sample Plot28_FD_89955 | JGI IMG/M metagenome (GOLD analysis project Ga0126307, IMG submission 89955) | Serpentine soil microbial communities from UC McLaughlin Reserve, CA, USA - Plot28 | ecosystem: Environmental > Terrestrial > Soil > Grasslands | place: USA: UC McLaughlin Reserve, Lake County...
GGCGAGATTGATGAGCTGAAAATAGTTCGTGAAGGCACGAACCAAGGTTTCAGCCTCGCCGTCGGATAGCCCCCTTACCAGCGCATCGAGCTCGGCGCCAGCCTGAGGGTCACCTCCGCGCAGGACCTTCGCGAGCGTGCGCGCGGTTTCAGTCTGGACAAACGCGCGCTCGCCGTCCGACTCGCGGAGAACTTCGCCAAGGAGCCCGGCCAGGAGATAGACGTCATCAGACAACGTCCGTCGCGCCGGGGTGACGGGAGACGGGGTGTCAGCTTCTGCCACGACACATGCCCTCATTCGTTCCGACGTTGCCGGGAGCAGCAGGCATTCTATGCCCCACCACGGCGATCGGCCCGTGCCGCGAGCACAAGGACCGCCGTCCGTTGGCGTGCTCTTTGGACGCGGCTACCATCGACTACGGATATTGTTCACCTGACCAGGGCTATCGACTACCGGCAACCGCATCGACCGGCTGCCGTAGGAGGATTGATTGAACAGTACGGGGCCAAAGAACGAGGTCGTCACTTGCGACGCGATCTGCGGGCTTCGGGCGAAACCGCTGATGCCCGAGGAGCTTGCGGATCGTATCGTGCCATCGGATCCGTGCATCTCGCCTGAGGGGAAAACGGTCGCCTTCGTCGCGGCGCCAGCGGGCCGGGCCGGCGAGAAACGAACGCGCTCGATCTGGATTGCCGGCGAAGGAATACCGGCTCGTCAATTCACGGCTGGCGCTGCCGACGACAGCGATCCTTGCTGGTCTCCGGATGGCACGCGACTGCTCTTTCGCTCGGATCGGCTCGAGCCGGACAGCGATGACTATCGGCTCTTCGTGATGCCCACGTCGGGTGGCGAAGCTATGCCTTTAGGAGAACTTGAAGGTGAGCTATCGCAACCGGCCTGGTCGCCGGACGGGCGTTGGGTTGCTATTCTGCGCAAGGATCCTGAGCCGGAAGCCGTTACCGCTCGAAAAAAGGAGCGGGATGCCGCGATCGTGGTCGAAGAGGATCCGCGATTTACGCGCTTATGGGTCCTGGACGTCGAAACCAAGTGCGCTCGGTGTCTGACTACTGGGATGCGAGAGGTCCGCGGTTTTGCGTGGGCGCCGGACGGCCATTATTTGGTCACGATCACCACTGATGCCGCCGAGTACGATGCGACCCTGGGGTCCGGTGACCTGTGGCAGGTCTCCGTGGACGGCAGCCTGCCACGACACGTCGCGCGGTTTCGCACGACTCCTTCATCACCTGTCATCGTCGAGACCGGCGATGGACCGATCATCGCGGTTCGCGCCGACAACCACCGCGACCAACCCGAAGACTCGATCTGGACAGTGCCACTGTGCGGCGGTGAGCCATTCAACGCAGTTCCTGATCTGGCCGGAAATGTCGAGGAGTTGATACCGCTTCCAGGGACGAAGGGACGACTGGCGGCGCGAATCGGGGAGCGGACGCACGGACGGCTCTACCGAGTCGACCTTCCGAGCGGCGCGTTGACTCCGCTCACACCGACGGCAATTGCCAGCCGCGGCAGCATCGCGAATGGAGCGTCATTTTCTGAAGGTGGAGGGCGTCTGGCAGTCGTTTGGAGCGACGCGACGACGCCGGAAGAAGTTTGGATCGGGGACGCATCGGGTGACGCTCGTCCGGTCACGTCGTTTGGCAAGGATTTTGACGGGCGGCTGCAACCGGTTGAGCACGTGTGCTGGACGAGTAACGATGACGTCGAGATCGAAGGCTTGTTGACATACCCGGTGGGCTATCAGCCGGGGACGCGCTATCCGTTAGTAGTCGAAGTTCATGGCGGACCGTCATCACAGTGGGTAGAGCGTGTCATGCTGAACTGGCATGATTGGGCGCAGATGCTCGCGAGTCGCGGCTATGCCGTCCTGATGCCCAATCCGCGCGGAAGCACTGGCTACGGTCGCGAGCTGCAGCGTCTCCTCCAGGATGACGTTGGTGGAGGGGAGTCGCGCGATCTGGTGGCCGGTGCATTGGCGATGGTCGAGCGAGGCCTGGCGGATCCAGACCGGCTCGGAATCGCCGGTTGGAGCTGGGGAGGGTACCTCACGGCCTGGACAATCACCCAAACGACGATGTTCCGTGCGGCGGTAATGGGCGCTGGTCTGGCGAATATGGTTTCCGACCACGGACAGGGTGATATTCCGTCGGCGAACCTCCTGTACTACCCCGGTCAGCCCTATGACCATATGGAGGACTATTGGAGATCGTCGCCGATTCGCTATGTCAGGGAGGTACGAACGCCGACTTTGATCCTGCATGGCGAGGACGACGCGCGCGTCCATCCCGCCCAAGGCATGGAGTACTTCCGCGCATTGAAAATTCTAGGTGTCCCGGTTCGCTTCGTTCGCTACCCACGGGAAAAGCACGGCATCGAGGAGCGGGCCCACCAGATCGACCTGATGCGGCGGATCATCGATTGGTTCGATCGGTATCTTTTGGGGTCGCCGGGAGCGTGAGGCGGCGAACTAGGCAGCAAATGCCGTGACATGGTGAAAACGTCATAGCGTGTTCGCAAGCAGTCGTCGGAACCCGCCCATGGGGCGAAACACTACGAGATTCCTATTTCCTCGGAATGACATCTTCACCGCGTCGCCGCGCTGAGCATGCTGATAATTGTCTCGACGTAGACCCTGGCCTGGGTTACGAGGTCGTCAATGAGGACCGCCTCATTGGCGCCGTGGGCGTTTTCGCCACCGGGGCCATAGCCGACGGTGTCAATTCCCGCCTGGCGATAGAAACGTCCGTCGGTGGCCCCGGCCCAGGCGACGAAATACTCCGGCTCCTGACCGGTTACCGTCGTGATACTGGCCCGTAGCGCCTGGACGATCGGCGACGAATCATCGGTGATATTTGCTGGGATGTAGTTCTTGAGTGGGTCAACGTCGAATTCATAGCGAAACGCCGGGTCTTGTTTGGCGAGGTCGTCTAGCGTGGCGACGATCTCGGCTACGGCCGACTCTTGCGTCTCACCAGGAATGAGTCGTCGGTCAATCGAAAAGGTGCATTCGTCCGGCACGACGTTGTGGGCAACGCCCGCCTGGATCGTGTTGACGCTGATCACCGGTTTGCCAATGGCGGGGTGGAAGCGATCGATGTCTTGTTCCAGTGCGAGAATCGCCTTGGCCGCCTTCGCGATGGCATTGACACCGGTGACACGCGCCGCCGCGGTGTGCGCGGCGCGGCCAAAGCAGGTGATGTGGACGGCGAGTATCCCTCGTTCGGCATTACGGACTTTGAGGTCGCTCTTTTCGCCAATGAGGCAATAGTCAGGTCGTGGCAGCCGCCCGGCGCCAATCTCCTCGAGGAGAAAGATCGTGCCGAATGTCCCTCCGGTTTCTTCGTCGCTCACGACATGCGCTTGCACGCAACCTCGCAGCGGGACGGCCTTGAGAACCTCGAGAACATGGAGCATGACAGCAACCGAGCTCTTCATGTCCGAGGCACCACGACCAGTGAGCTTCTTGCCATCTGCGGAGACGGTCGGATCGAAGGGTCCGGACTTCCAGGCGAGAAGATCCGAAACAGGCACGGTGTCGAGGTGCCCATTCATGACGATTGTCGGTCCGCTGGTCGGATCACCGAGTGAAATGACTACATTGGGGCGATCCGGGTCCGAATCAACCACTTGAAATGGCAGGTCCACAGCCGAGCACCAGCGGATCACCTCTTCCATCACCGCGCGCTCTTCGCCGCTGGCGCTAGGGAAGGAGATGAGACGGCTGGCGAGTGCTACGATCTCTTCTCTGCTAACGCGGTCCGCCGGTGATTTTTCGGACATCGATCTGCCTGGTCCTCCCATTTGCACACTGGACCATGTACCGCCGGTGTCAACGGCGCATGAGTACTCGATGGCTGCTGGCTAGAGTCGTTCGAACCGAGCGACGTCGATCACGAACACGACCGCGCCGCCCACTTCGACCTCGAAGTTTTCCGGCATGTACAGCAGACCTGGCTCCAAGGCCGGGGAGTACGGAACCGCGACCTGGGTCCGGCGGCGGCATGTGCGCCGCAAAATCCCCAGCACCGCCTGTACCTGGTCGTCCTCGACACCGATGAGTAGGCTCGTGTTGCCCGTGCGCAAGAAGGAGCCGGTGGTGCTGACTTTGGTAAAGCGGTGTGAGGCGGCGACCAGCGCGTCGGTCAGCGCCGGCGTATCTTCGTCCTGGACAATGGCGATAACGAGCTTCATTGATCCCCTCCTGCCGAAGCCGGCGCGCGAAACAAACGCGTCGCTCCATGGAGGCATCGCCGTGCCGCATGGGCTGCGCCATCATAACCGATGAAATCGCCTTGGCGATTGGTTCACGAGCCTAGTTGCAGTTGTCCCGCGGGCGCGACCTCGTGCGCGGCGATAACGTTGAGCAAATCGGGATGCAGCGTGCCATTCGACGCCAGGATCTCTCGATCGTCGGAGTGAAACGCCCCACCGCGCATGTCGGTGACGGCACCTCCAGCCTCAGTCACAATCACCGCCCCAGCGGCGACGTCCCATGGGGAGATACCGCGTTCCCAGTATCCGTCGAGCCGGCCGGCGGCGATATAGCAGAGATTGAGAGCGGCCGAGCCCGTCTGCCGGATCGCCTGAACGCGAGTCAGAAAGTCCCGCCAGACCTCGGCCTGCTGCGCGCGGCGTTCAAAATCATATGAGAACCCTGTCGCCAGGATCGATGCGATCAGCCGGTCAATGTTGGAAACGCGGATCGGGGCACCATTGAGTGTGGCGCCGCCGCCCCTGCGGGCGAGGAATAGCTCTTCGCGCATTGGGTCATAGACGACGCCGAGGACTGGAACTCCGGTCTCCTCCAGCGCGATCGAGACGGCGAATGTTGGCAACCCGTGAGCGAAGTTTGTCGTGCCGTCAAGCGGATCGACGACCCAGCGGTACGTTGCGCCAACCGCCGCTCCCACGCTGCCCTCTTCACACAGGAGGTCGTGCTCGGGACAGAGGGTCCGCAGCCGGTCAGCGATGAGATCTTCTGCAGCCTGGTCGGCCTCGGTCACCAGGTCGACGGTGCTCTTGAAGCGCACGTGGTGCGGCTGACCGAAACGCTCGCGCAAGATTTCGCCGGCATCACGGGCGATCTGCGAAGCGTGGCGCGCGTAATGATCCAGGAGCATGTCCACCATGGAGAAATCGCGCCTTTCGCGTTCAGACTAGGTTGGCAAGAGTGACAGTCGCGGGTGAACATCAGCTTCCCAGCCGACGAGATCACCGCGACGGATGATCCAGGCGGCTGCACCGGCGACCATTGCGGCGTTGTCAGTGCAATACGCCAGCCGCGGGTAGACAACTGGCACACCGGGCCCGCAGAGCCGAAGGACCTCATGGCGAAGACGCTCGCGGAGGAGGGCATTGGCCGCCACGCCTCCAGCAAGAACGACGGTATGCGCGCCAAACTCCAGCGCGGCTTGCGCGGTCTTGACCGCCAGGGGCTCGACGATTGCATCCTGAAACGCGGCGGCCAGGTCGGTGATCGGGGAACCCGCAGTGTATAGCGGCGGCAGATGGGGTTTAAATGGACCGGATGGGCTCGTTGGTGACAGAGTTTCGGGCCCACGATCACTCTGCGGCTCACGCATCGGCTCGGTCAGCCTCAGGAGCGCTGTTTTCAAACCGGAAAAGCTGAAGTCGTGCGTACCCTGCAACCAGGCGCGGGGGAGCTCGAAGGCGTGCGCGTTGCCCGCACGGGCAGCCTCCTCAATGGCAGGACCACCCGGGAAGCCGAGACCAAGTAAGCGCGCCCCCTTATCGAATGCCTCTCCGGCAGCATCGTCCAGTGTGCGGCCGAGATGGCGGAAGTGGCCGTGTCCCGTCATCAGGATCAGCTCCGTGTGGCCGCCGGAGACGAGTAGGCAGAGGATCGGAAAGACTGGTTCCTTCGGCAGGTCGGGTGCGTCGCATAGCCAGTTGGCATAGATGTGCGCCTCAAGGTGGTTGACCGCGATGAGGGGACGGCCGAGGGCGTAAGCCATTCCTTTGGCCGCATTCATTCCGACGACGAGTGCGCCGGCAAGTCCGGGTCCCTGTGTGACGGCAATGGCGTCAATATCGTCGCGATCAACAGCCGCCTGTTGTAGTGCCTGCTCGACTACTGGAACGATGGCCGTCACATGGCGACGCGCGGCAAGCTCGGGCACGACGCCACCATGGCACTCATGGAGGTCGAACTGAGAAGAGACAATCGATGACAAGACCCGGCGTCCTCCGGAGACAACTGCCGCCGAGGTCTCGTCACATGATGTCTCGATGCCCAGCACGATCATGAGAGGAGCCGGTCTGGTCGGATCGCCCAAGCGGTCATGGCGTCGTTCCTGAGCGGTTCGCCGGGCCCAGGAACGGCGCGAGGCTTCCCGGCGCCAGAAGATGGCCGAGGCGCTGTGCGAGCGCCTCACGCCGTGATTCGACATCGGCGCGATACGCCGCCTCGCCGAGCGCTGGCGACCACATGATCAGGGCATCTTCATTGTTGTCACTGTAGTACCGCTTGCGGGTGCCGTGGGCAGTGAACCCGTACTTCCGGTAGAGCGCCTGAGCCGCGGCGTTCGTTATGCGGACCTCCAGGGTCAACCAGTTCGCTCGGCGCGCAATTGCCTCATCGAACATGCAGAGGAGCAGCAGCTCGCCGAAACCGTGACCGCGGTGGGTCGGTTCGACGCCAATTGTGGTCACGTGCGCCTCGTCGAAGGCCAGCCACATTCCAGCGAAGCCGATGATGACGGATTCCTCCCGCCCGTTGCTGTCCTTCTGACGACTGCGTCCGATCGGCAACAAGGATCGCCGGGGGACCGACCTGCGGAGCTGCGAATCGCCTTCGGCGGCAACTGCTCCACTTGGGCCGTTGCCAGGTTGCGGACCCAAGAGCGAACCTGCTCGAATCTCGCGCAAAACAACATAGTAGTTTTGTGCAGGGTTCTGCAGCTCCCGGCGGTACGCTGAGGCCGGCCAGGGGTTCGCGAAGCAACGCCGCTCAACCCGACTGACCTCGGGTACGTCGTCTTGAGTCATCGCGTCGAGGCGGTAGACCGGTTCGCCCGCGTTCACGCTGGCGCGGTCACCGGGGAGGCGCCGCAAACTCGTCATCTCGGGGACGGTAGCACTGGGCGGCCTTCCCGGGCAAATCCGGTGCCGCCTGGGCGTCAATCAGCGAGAAAGGTAGACCGGTTCGATGGCGCTCGCGTCGTCGACATTCCCGGCCCGCCAGCGCCTCCAGGCCAGCTCGGCGAGTGCTCCCGGTTGACGTGCGCGGAGGGGGCGCGACGGCAGGGAAATCTTATCGAGCTGACCGATCAGCTCGGCTTGGTCGTCGTCAAGCTCGCCGGTCACGAGCGCTCGACCCGACTCCCGCAACTCCTCAATCAGTTCGCTCACCGTCCCGTTGCGCGGTGGACGCGATTGATTGAGTCCCCCATCAATCGCGTCGTAGTGTGCCCACACGATCCGGCCCCGGCCAGCGCCGATGACGGCAACGATAGGTTGCCCGCAGTCGGCGTAGCCGAGAGCTGTGGCCTCGAGCGTCGAGATGCCGATGAGAGGTACCCTGGTGGCCAGGTGGATACCCTTGGCGACGCCGAACCCGACCCGCAGCCCAGTGAAGGTGCCCGGTCCGGTCGCTATGGCGACGGCGGCAATTTCCCGCACCCTGACTTGGGATCGGTCGAGCAGATGGCGGATCTCCGTGAGGAGCGTCGTGGTGTGGGAACGTTCGGCGGGCCAGGATCGCGTCGAAAGCGTCCGGCCGTCGTAGAGCGCGATGCCCCCCTGGTTGCTCGACGTGTCGATGCACAGGATCGGCCGCTCATCCTGGTCTGGGAGAGGTGCGCTGACCATACCCTGCCTGTCCGCGAAGACTGCTTCGAGTCTCATCAACGAGACCAGTTGACGACGGTCGGTGCAGTCTACGTCAGCCTGGGCTGGCGCTTATAGCCGCAATCGTGGATGCTCACCCGAGATCGTAACGACGATACACACGAGGCGCGACACATGCTTATGCGACCCCCAAGCGGAGAGAAGGTTCTTTGGCAAGAGCTGTTACGGCATGAGCTCGAAGCGGCGCTCACCCAAGACCCGGTCGTGATCGTCCCGGTGGGATCTATCGAGCAGCATGGTCCGCACTGCCCGCAGGACGTCGATATCAGCATCCCATATCACCTGGCGATTCGAACGGCTGAAGTTGTCGATGAATTTCCGGTCATTGTTGCGCCACCGGTTAGCCTGGGATTCACCCACTACAACATGGGGGAGGTGGGGACGATCACGCTCTCGTTGGAGACGTTCATCGATGTCCTCTGTGACGTCTCGCGCTCGATCTGGGCGAACGGCTTCAAGCGGCTGATCCTGCTCAACGGGCATGGTGGCAACGAGCAGCCAACGTGGGCCGCGGCGGTGAAGCTCGCGGAGGAAGATGTCTGGCCCGTCGCGCTGACGTACTGGAACATGGCGCTCGATGAGCTGCGAGCGTGGAGCGAGGCCGATGAGGGCAGCATCGGGCATGGCGGGGAGTGGGAGACGAGCCTGCAGCTCTATCTGCGGCCGGAACTCGTCGACATGTCGCGCGCGGTCAAGGACGAGTGGCGGCTCAAGTTTGGTCCGGACATAGGTCGCTACGCCATGTTCCCGGAGCGCCGCCGCGAGATGGCCCACGGCGTGATGGGCGATCCCTTAGTGGCCTCCGCCGCGAAGGGAGAGCGGCTCTTCGCGATCCTTCTCGAGCGGCTCGTTGCTCTCTGCCGCGAATACCACGAGATCGACCCGCCGCGGTACCGGGAATTCGGGAGCCACTGCCCGTAAGCGGGTTGTCGTCTCATCCGGCGTTCGAGCCAATGTGGGTGCGCAGGTTGGCGATCCGTTGGATCGAGACTTCATCATCGGGGATCGGAACAAATCGTAAGCGCCGGCTGCTGGGCCTGATCGTCTCGATCTCAATCAAGAGAAAACGTTCCGGTAGCGAGGTGGCGGCTCTTTCAGGCCACTCTACCAGAGAGACGCCGTCAGTAGGTGCCATGAAGTCATCGAACCCGATCGAGGCGAGATCATCCTCGCCGCGGAGACGATAAAGGTCGAGGTGGTAGAGCCGTGTCACGGCGGACTCGAGCCCGGTGTCGTACTCATTGACGAGTGAGAACGACGGGCTGGAAACGATGTCTGCGATGCCGAGAGCGGAAGCGATACCCTTCGCCAACGTTGTCTTGCCCGCGCCAAGATCACCGTGGAGCAGCACCACGTCGCCATTCCGAAGGCAACCGGCCAACGCTTCGCCGATTGCCGCGGTCTCGGCTGCGCTCGATGAAATGCACTCCAGTGCAGGTTCACGCATCGGCGAACCGGCACAACGTCACCGGGTTCAACGATTGGGGCCCAGGAATGCAAGTCACGAAAGCGGCGGCCCGCTGGACGGCGGCGCAATTGACGCATTCTGATCCGGCGGCAGGGCAACCGAGGGCGCCCACTGGGGAGGCGAGATGAATGGTGGGCTGGCGTCAAATTCGAAATGGACGCTAGACATCACCGGTTCACTCCCAGAGAGGTCGACAACGGTGCTTGACGTGTCGGCATCCCAGGGGGCGAGGATGAGTGCCTGGCCGTCGGGGCTCCAGGTAATCTCGCCCGAGAGGGCAGCGTCCGCCTCCAGCTCCCGTTGGCTGCCTGAGGAATCGCCAATGACGATCGACGTCTCCTGTGAGGTGAATGCGAATCTCGTTCCATCTGGGGACCAGACGGGCATGGTCGGTCGATCCTCGATGCCGGCTATCTGGTCGACCTCACCTGTGACTCGATTCAGCACCCGGATCGAGGTCGACGGCGGCTCGTACCAGGTTTGTCCGAAGAGGCTGTAGAGGAGTAATTCATCGCCGCGCGGCGACCAGGAAGCACTCCACACGTCGCGTACTTCACCGTTCGTCAGGTTCTCGAATCCATCCTTCCTGGGTTCCGCGAGGTTGGCGACCATGACATCGCCCGGTGAGTGTTGAGGGCGTTCACCAAGTCCCTGGTGCTTGACGATGAACGCGAGCTCGGTGCCGTCGGGAGACCAGGACGGATTGAAGGCCAGAGAATATTCGGCACCAGTCAAATCGGTCTCTTTACCCGTTTCGACATCGAGCACCCGCACACTGATCGCTCCCGACTCGTAGATAGGGTCATAACCGGCGAAGCTCGTATAGGCGATCCGGGAGCCGTCGGGGCTCCACGAGGGCGCGGCGTGTGCCGAGACGCCGTCGACCAAACGCTCCGGTGTTGATCCGTCGACGGCGATTCGATAGAGGGAGACATTGCCCATTGGGTCTTCGGGATCAGGCGCCAGGAACGCGATCTGAGAGCGATCCGGACTCCAAACCGGCCAGATGATGTGGACCGCATCTGTCAACTGACGAGGCTCGCTCCCGTCTGGCGCTACGAGCCAGAGGGCGCGGTCGTTTCCAAGGACAACCGGACCGTGCTCGCGTTGTAGCAACCCGAGCTGGAGGCGAGGGTCGTCATCAGATGTGTCGAGCGCGGCGAGCTTCCGCAGCGTCCGCTCCGCGGCCGGCCAGTCGCGGATCGTTTCGGCGGCGTCGACGTCGCGCCGCAGCTCGGCGGCGAGGAGACGTCGCGCATCTTCGAGACGGGTGACGGTATCTCGAAGCCCCGGCGCTTGCTCTGCCACAGGCGCCAACAGCTCGACAGCGGCCTCATAGTCGCCGCGGTCGATAGCCTGGAGTCCGTCCAGATACCCCGCCTCGAGCGGCTCGAGGCGGGTCTCGATCTCACTTGCTCGTTCGGCGGCGTCACGATAGCCGACGATAGCCATGAATGCTTCGCGCGCAGCGACAATGTCCCCAGCGTTGGCGGCGCTCTCGGCGGCGGCGTAGGCTGATTCCAGCCACTGCTGCTGCGCGGTGTGACGTTGCACGAACCCGCCAGCGACGACAAAGAGCAGCAGGACCGGAGCCAAGTAGAGCAGGCGAATGAGGACCGAGCGCTTCGCCGGCGCGTCGGCTGAGAAGCGCGATGCGTGCAACATCACGGCAGGAGCGTGCAGCGCGCCGCATGTAGGACACGATTGATTGGGCGGCGTAATTGGTGATGCGCAGGCGGTGCAGAATGTCATCGTACGCCTCTGCGACCTACGAGGCCCTGCCTGGCCGCGGCGGTTCTGCGAGTGCAATCGTAATGGATCGCGATATTCGCCTGCTTGGCCGGCATCCGCCGCGAGGATCCTGCGGGATAGTTCTCCCGTGAGTAGCAAACCGTTTCTGACGCGACTGGCGATGACTACGGCAATCCTTGCCGCGCCCTTCATCGCCTGGCTGCTCGGCGCCAAGGCGGCACTGATCGTGATGGCGCTGGCGCTCGGTGCAGGGTCGTACTTGCTCGCCGGTGCGCTCGAGGCGACTCCCGGGCATATTCACCGCTGGCTCCGACTCATCATCGGCGTAAACCTGGCACTGGCGGCAGCGTGCCTGGCACTCGCAATTTGGCTGCTGTTTCGTTAGGAGGAAGTTGGGATCGGGCGACTTCGCCCGGAGCGCGATGGAGTGGTTTTTGGCTGTCGGTTTGCTCGCTTCTTTTCGCGTGGGCCGTTTGCATTTTCCGCCAGCTCAGTGGTGACTGCCTCAGTTCGGGCTCGTCGTCGGGGACGAGCGGGTTGCTCCGCCTTCGCGGCCTCGAGGTCGGCACGGGCGATTTCCGGGAGCTCGATCGGGGCAAAGCCAAGGGCCAACGAATGTTCGACGATGTCACGCTTCAGAAGGGACTCCGCTTGCTGTAACCGGGTGCGTAGCGGGTGCTCCGGTTTGACGCTGACGAGCATTTCCCAGACCTGACGCATGAGATCGATCGTCTTATTGAAGGTCATGACCAGATCGCCTTCGGACAGCTCGATTTGCGCACTGATCTCGGCCATGGTGGCGCCACGCGACCAGGCGCGGGCGGCGCCATAGAAGTTGGGGTTGTGGCCTTCGGAGATGGCGAGTCCTTCGCCGCGCTCCTCACTCAACACCGCGTGCTCGACGTCTTCGATGCGACGACGAGCGAGAACGAGGCGATCGGGCAGAACGAAGCGATTGCCGTAGCGAAACTCACGGTCAAATGAGAACCAGGAGAAGAGCTCAGCCAAATCTTCCGGCGGGAGATTGTCGAGTACACCACGGTCGACCAACTCACAGAGGATCAGGCCGTCACTGTCAAACACCTCGGCCAGCATGTCGGCCTTCTCGGTCGGATAGCCCCGATGCAGATAGGCGAACCGGTGCAGGACGTTGCGGATGCCGCGGATGACATTGCGTA
>Ga0126307_10002567_pt1 | contig 12285 bp, 5 predicted proteins | sample Plot28_FD_89955 | JGI IMG/M metagenome (GOLD analysis project Ga0126307, IMG submission 89955) | Serpentine soil microbial communities from UC McLaughlin Reserve, CA, USA - Plot28 | ecosystem: Environmental > Terrestrial > Soil > Grasslands | place: USA: UC McLaughlin Reserve, Lake County...
CCAGCCTCCGCCCAGGCTTCCCCCTCGCGACCGGCGGACGCGAGGATGCGTGCACGTAGGCCATCGCGGGCAGCAACGATGTCAGGTCAGCGGGACCTCTCGCGAAGTCGCGGAGCTGGGTCGCCTCCGCCAGCGCTTCGTTGAGCTGCCCGCGGGCGAGCGCGGTCCAGCCGCGGACAAGCCGTGCTCCGGGCTCGAAGTGCGACCGCGGCGAGCCGGCCTCGACCTCGGCGAGCGCCGCGCCTGCGGCTGCGATCGCCTCGTCCCAGTCGCCACGCCAGTACAGCTCCCAGAGACGCTCGGTAGCGAACCACTGCATGCCCGCCCTGTCGCCGAACCGTTCCGCGGCTTGGCAGCCCTCGGCATGGAGGGCGAACGTGCGCCGGAGGTTGCCGAAGTCGGCGAGGACGGTGCCCAGGTTGAGGTAGGTCCGGATGCTCTCCGCGGAATTCCGACTGACGGCGATCTCGAGACTGCGCTCGAGGTCGTCGATCCCGCCGGGGTCGGCACGGGTCGCTCTGGCGAGGCCGATGTTGTTGAGCGCGTGAGCGCGCACGTCGTCGAGACCGAGATCATCGGCCATCGTCAGCGCCTGCCTGCCGATCCGGATCGCGGCATCGGGGTCACGTGCGACGGAATGGAATCGGGAGAGCGTGCTGAGCACGTACGCCTTCGAGCGCGAGGGCTGCGCGCCGGCGAGGAGCCCGAGGGCGTGTTCGAAACGCGCGAACGCGGCGCCGCGATCGCCCTGGCGGAACTTCAGCTCTCCGAGAATGACCTCTGCCTCGGCGGCCGGCTCGCTCGCGCCCTGCTCGATAAGCTCGGAGAGGGCTTCCTCGAGCACCTCGCTGCCTCCGCCCTCGGCGCGGAACCAGGCCCGGCCGTAGGAGAAGAGCAGGCGGGCTCGGTCGGAGTCGGGCGGCCATAGAGCGACCGACTCCGCATAGAGGCGCTTGGCTGCCACCCAGGCGTTGAGCGCGGCCGCCCGGTCGCCCGCATCGCGCAAGGCCAGGCGCGTGCGATGCTCGAGCTGGCTCGTGTCGTGTCCGGCCGCCTGCGCGAAGGCGAGCGCGCGCTGGTAGTGGTAGGCGAGCTGTTCCACGAGGTCGGCGCGCTCGCTCGTCAAGATCTCGAGCCACTCCGCGGTCAGGCGATGCTGCTCTGCTTTCCGGGCACGCGGGATCTGCCCGTAGGCTACGTCGCGGACGAGGACGTGGTGGAAGCCGTAGCGGCTTCCACCGACGGCCGGCCAGATCTCCTCCTTACGGACGAACTCCTTGCGTTCGAGCGCGGCGAGGCGCTCGCCGACCACGTACTGCGGTAGGCCGCTCAACGCGACGAGGGATCCGAACCAGAAGGCTCGGCCGACCACCGCCGCAGATTGAAGGAGGCTCTTCTCCTGCGGCGGGAGCGCATCCAGTCGCGCGGCGATGATGCCCTGGACCGACTCCGGCAACGGGAGCTGTTCCAGCCGCTCGAGGCGCCATCCGTCCGGTCCCGGACGGAGGAATCCCCGGTCGACCAGCATCCGCGCGTACTCCTGCGCGTACAGAGGGTTGCCTTCCGCGCGCGCCAGCAGGTCCTTCTGGGCGTCCGCGGGGAGGGCCGCGTCCCGAAGCCGCATCTCCACGAGCGCGGCCGTGTCGCTGTCCGAGAGCGGCTTCAGCGCCACGAGAGCCGAGTTGGACTGGCCCCCGCCGCCCCAGCCGGGGTGACGTTCGAGGATTTCCGGCCGGGCCGTGCAGACGACCAGGAGCGGAACGCCGGTGGATTGGGCAGCAAGGTGGTCGATGAACTCCAGCAGGCCTTCGTCGGCCCAGTGGATGTCCTCGAACACGAGCAGGAGGGGCAGCTGCGCCGCCAGCCCCTCGAAGAACCGGCGCCACGCGGCGAAATCCTCGCTACGCCGGTCGCCGTGATCGGAGTCGCTCCCGACCAGTCCGACGAGCGTCCGCAGACGGTCGGCTATCCAGGCCGCCTCGGACTCCGCCGGTACCGCCTGGCGGACCGCACTCAGAAGCTTCTTCTCGGTGGCGTCCGGGTCATCGGTGCGGAGGATGCCGGCGTGGGCCTTCACGATCTCCGCCAGTGCCCAGAACGGCGTCTCCTCTCCGTACGGCAGCGACCGACCCTGGCGCCAGTACGTGAGGTCGGGACGGGCGGCCAGCACGGCGACAAGCTCAAGGACGAGGCGGCTCTTGCCGATACCCGGCACGCCGGTCACGGTGACGAGCTGGGGCACCTGCTCCCCTCGTGTCCGGTCGAAGGCGTCGAGAAGCAGGCGAAGCTCGTCCCGACGCCCGACGAGTGGCGCGTTGGCTCCTTGCAGGTCGTCCGCTTGGCGGAGGCGCGGCCGAGGGGCGACCGCCTGCCAGACGAGCAGCGGTGCCGCCTTTCCCTTCGCCTGCACGGGCTCCGCCGCAGCGAACTCGAACAGGCGTTGCGTGGCGCGATACGTGGACTCGTTGACGAGGACGCCGTCGACCGGCGCAGCTTCGGCCAGCCGGAATCCCGTGTTCACGATGTCCCCGACCGCCATCCCCTGGCCTTCCTCCGGCCGCGCCCGGAGGTCGATCACGGCCTCGCCGGTCACGACGGAGACGCGCAGGCTCAGGTCGAGCCCTCGTTGCTCGTTCAGCTGCTCGATCGCACTGCGGATCGCGAGGGCAGCGCGGACACCGCGCTCGGGATCGTCCTCGTGCGCGACAGGAGCACCGAAGAGCGCCATCACGGCGTCGCCGATGAACTTCTCGACCCGTCCGCCGAACTGCTCGAGCTCGACGCGCATGCGCTCGTAGAAGGGCACGAGCGTGGCGCGCACATCCTCCGGGTCGCGCCCGTCCGCGTGAGCGGTCGAACCGACGATATCGGCGAAGAGCACGGTCACGACCTTGCGCTCCTCGCCAGTGCGCGCCACCTGTTCGACTCGCGCGCCGCAGGCGGGACAGAACCGTGCCCTGACAGGAAGCTCAGCCTGACAGACCCGGCATGCTTCCATACCGGCACCATAGGATGCCTGACTCCCGCGCACCGCGTGGACAGGTCAAACTGATAGGACGGTCAGGCACGTCCGGCCCCTGGGGGACCGCGTGAAGGTTCCGATCCTGACGCCGGACCAGCGGGTCCGGGTGTTCGTCAGCTCGACGCTGGGCGAGTTGGCCGCGGAGCGGCAGGCGGTGCGCCGGGCGGTCGAGCGGCTTCAACTCCTGCCGGTGATGTTCGAGCTCGGCGCGCGGCCGCATCCGCCGCGCGAGCTCTACCGGGCGTACCTGGCGCAGAGCCACGTGTTCCTGGGGGTCTACTGGGAGCGGTACGGCTGGGTGGCGCCCGGTGAGGACGTGTCCGGACTCGAGGATGAATACCGGTTGTGCGGAGACTTGCCCCGGCTGGTGTACGTCAAGGAGCCGGCGCCCGGGCGGGAGCCGCGGCTGCGAGAGCTGCTGTCCCGGATTCAGGACGACGACCGGGTCTCGTACAAGCCCTTCGGCTCTCCCCGTCAGTTGGCCCAGCTGGTCGCGCGGGACCTGGCCGTGCTGCTGAGCGAACGGTTCCGGATGCCCGTCCAGGCAGCCGCGGCGAGTCCGGCGGAGCGACGTGGTTTGCTCCCCCAGATGCCGACGAGCTTCGTCGGCCGAGATCGGGAACGCGCGGCGCTGGGGCATCTCATCGAGCAACAGCGGCTGGTGACGGTCGTCGGGCCGGGCGGCGTGGGGAAGACGCGGCTCGCCGTGGAGACGGCACGGCAGGTGGCGGGTCCGTTCGACGGCGGCGTGGCGCTGGTGGAGCTGGCCGGCGTCACTCCAGACCGAGCCGAGATCGGCGTGCCGCGGGCAGTGCTGCATGCGCTCGGCCTGCTCGAAGATGTCGCTCCCGGGCGGACGGCCGATGACACCGACCTGGTGACCCAAGCCTTGCGCGGTCCCCCGACGCTGCTGCTGCTGGACAGTTGCGAGCACCTGCTCGACGCGGTGGCATCCCTGGTCAGCCGGATCGTCGGCGAGTGCCCCCAGCTGCACGTCCTGACCACCAGCCGGGAGGCTCTCGACGTCACCGGCGAACGACTCGTGCCGGTGGGGCCGCTTGCTTCCGACCCGGCCGTACGGCTGTTCGCCCACCGGGCGGCGGCTCTTCGGCCGGGGTTCGCCATCACCGCGGACAACCACGCTTCGATCGAGGAGATCTGCCGCCGCCTGGACGGGTTACCGCTGGCGATCGAACTTGCCGCAGCACGCATCACGGCCCTGCCTCCGGCGGAGATCGCCCGTCGGCTGGAGGACCGGTTCCGACTGCTGGGCGCCGTGCGCCGCGGCGCCCAGCCGCGGCAGCAGACTCTCAGGGCGACTGTGGACTGGAGCTATTCGCTGCTGTCCGAGCCGGAACGACAGGTCTTCGCGAGGCTCGGCGTCTTCGCCGGTGGGATTCCGCTCGACGGTGCCGAGGCCGTGTGCGGCGCGGGAGACGTCGACCCGCTGGACGTCCTGGACCTGGTCGCCCGCCTGGTGGACAAATCGCTCGTGGTCGCCGAGTACGACGAGGCGGGAAGTCCGCGCTTCCGGATGCTGGAGACGCTGCGCACGTACGCGCTGGAACGCCTCGACAGCTCCGGGACGAGCGCGGACGCTCGACTACGGCACGCTGCGTACGTGGCGGGTCTCGCGGAGGCGGCCTGGGTGGGAGTGCGCGGCCCCCAGCAGGCGAACTGGTTCGCCCGCCTGGACCGGGAGCACGACAACATCCGCGCAGCCCTCGACTGGGCCGCCCAGCACGATGCGTCGGTCGCGCAGCGCATCGCCGGCTACCTCGGCTGGTTCTGGTGGGTGCGCAACGATTGGTCCGACGGCGAGCGGTGGCTGCGTCGCGCCCTCGACGCGCCCGGAATGTCCTCGCCACCGCTCACTGTCCGTACCCGTGCGATGCTGGCATTGCTGCTGCACGACCAGAGCCGGTTCGACAGCGCCGAGCAGGCCGCCCGCGAGGCGCTGGCCGAGGCGCAGGAGGCCGGCGGGGAGCCGCTGTGGCTGGCGCGGCTCGTCCTCGCTGTGGTCGTCGGACGCCGCGGCGACCTCGATCAGGCCGTTGACCTGCTCGACCGAGCCGAGGCGGACGGCGACGCATGGGGAGGCGCGGCCTGCGACCTGGTCCGGGCGCAGCTGCTCGCCGATACTGACCGGATCGCCATGCGTGTCGCCGCGGATAGGGCGGTCGACCGATTTACCGCGCTGGGTGACCGATGGGGCGAGCTCAACCCACGCCTGCAGCTCGCTCTTGACTCCCAGAAGCACGGCGACACCGCAGCGGCTGCCGACCACTACAGTCGCTGCCTGGAGATCGTCCGCGAGCTGGCGCTGCCGTCCTACGAGACCGTGTTCGCCATTCTCGCGCTCGGAGCCGACGCCCTGCAGCCGCAGCAGTACGCGGCGGGCGAGGTGGTTGTCCGGCAGGGCGACGAGGCGGACTCTTTCTACATCGTCACCGACGGCCAGCTCGACGTGAGCGTCGACCGGCCCGGAGGCGCGGCGACAGTGATCAACCGGCTCCGCCGCGGCGACTATTTCGGCGAGATCGCCCTGCTTCGCGGCGGTCGACGGACAGCTAACGTGCGCGTGTCGGCCGAGGCGCCGGCCGAGGTGATGGCACTCGACCGCACGACATTCGAGCGGCTGCTGGCCGAATCGGAGGTTGCCCGCAGCGACGTCGAGCGTGTCCTTCGCGTGAGAGCCGAGAGGTCCGTCGCGGCGGTGGAGCCGAGCGGACACGGCCCCGGCTCCGGCGGATCGCCGCTGGTCGACGAGCCCGAGGCGGATCCGTAGGTGTCCGCTGGCGACCTCGACGACCGACGGAGAGGGGTCAGCTATCCAATGGGCGCCGATGCCTCGGGTACCTCCTCTACACGGTTGACCGACGCTTCTGACCATCTCGCGCGCGAACGGCCCTGGCACTTCTCCCAGGACAGGGTGCAGGTCCGCCAGGCTGCGTGTCTGCCGGTCAGCGACGGGACCGTCCCCGGCGGGGGACGCCGCGGCCAGAGCCGGCCGGGCCGGAGAAGACGATGGCGACGCCGAACATGAAGCCGAAGTTGTACCAGTTGCCGTTGTTGTTGACCTCGTAGATGTTCACGTCATTGTTGAAGAGCGAAATCAGGAACGTTATCGGGCTGATCAGACCTTGCCATAGCCCCAGCCAGAACCCAGCCGCGTCCGGCTCGTTCGCCTGCGCGACGGTGTTCGCCCCGGCAGCGCATGCGGCCAGAACAAGGACGGCCGCGGCCACCAACGCGACATGGGCCGCCCGTCGCCCGGACATGACGTACCTCCGCATCCGCTTGGTTGCCCTGCTCTGTCTTACGTTCGTCATCGACGAACCCGCAGACAAGTTCCCCCGACGCTGCCGAGGCCGACGGCGCATTCCGCGAGGCGTACCGCTCCCATGCTGCCGGCTCCGACCGCTTCGAGGCCGCGCGTGCTCGGGCTGTGGACGGGTCCTGCCTGCGCGAGCCGGGCGGCGGGTGGACGCGTGCCGGCAGCTGCGTGTCCGCCGTGGACGAGTTCGACCGGGGCGGCTCGTCGCTGAGGACTTGGCGGTGTCCGGATGTCCCAAGGGGGCGTTGCCCTCGTCCTGATCAGTCGTGCGGTTCCTCTCGGGACCGGCGCCGCCGCATTGCTGCCGCCAGCGCTGCCGCGGCCGGGACACCACCAGCGACTGCGCCGACCGGTAGGCGACGCCGGACGACCTGTCGGGCGACCTGTCCGGTCCGTGCGCCGAGCGCGGCGGTCGCGGCCCGGCGGCGCGCGGCGAGCCGCTCGCGCCGGGTCAGCGGCCGCCGTCTCCGTAGCTGCCGAACCCGCACCGCCACGCCGAGAGCCGACCCCACCGCCGCGAGCCCCGCAGCCGCAAGCCCGATCCGACGCCGGCCGCCGGTGGAATCCACGCGGTCTCCGGACCGATCCTGTCCTGCGTCCGAAGCGGGTTGGGTGCGAGGTGCCGCCGCCTCCCCGACCGCGGCCGCGGGCATCGGCTCCGCAGCCTCCGCCGCCGGCACCGGTCCGGTGGCGGCATCGGCTGCGGCATCGGCCGCGGCAGCCTCGGTCGGCTGCTCCACGTCACCGGTGGGCAGCAGGGTCGGCGAGGCCTCCCGGGAGTGCGGAATCCCGTAGTGCCGGTAGAGCGCCGCCTCCTCCTCTGCAGAGATGTGCTGTGCGTCGCCAACCGCCGGTGCGCTCGCCACGTCCGAACGGCTCACCGCCACCTGCACGTTTCCGGTCGACTCGGTCGCACCGACCGCCGGAATGAACACAGCTACCCCGTCGACCTCGGAGCAGACCCACTCGGTCAACTGGGTACCGTCATCCAAGAACACCCCCGTACAGGCGCCGATCTCCGTCCCGTCCCGGTCGACCACCGTGCGACCCAGCCACCCCATCGCCACGTCCTTGTCGGGGAAGTCCATCACTACCTCCACCCAGCGGATTCCACTTCGCCGCCACACCCGCTGCGACGATTCGTCCCGGCAGGGCCTACCCGCGCGGCCTGTCCTCTCAACCCGATCAGCCGGCCCACATCTGTCCACGACGACCCACCACACCCGCCGCCTGCCGCCCTAGGCCTGGGGCTGTTCGACTCATCGATGTCGACCGATCGTGGACCTGACGGACCTCCACCGCTGCACCTGAAGGGTCCAGGATGCCGTCCCGGCGCCCGATGACCACACTCCCGCCCGGCGTGGCGCTCCCCCCGGTGGTGGGCCACCGCTCGATCATCCCGGGTTGCGTCGAATCTGGACGATTCGGTGGTGGCCGCGGGCCGTAGCGTAGACCCTGCCGGGTAGCAGGTGACGTTCGAGGAGCTGATGGGCGGAGTCGCCGCGCGCTCGGATGGAGCCGGGGCGGCCGGTACGGCCGTCGAGAAGCGGGTTCGGGGCAGCGCGAAGGGAGACAGTGATGGTCCTCAAGGTCGAGGTTCCCCCGCGCCTCGTCGGGGGAGACGTCGACTCGGGATATGGACCGGTCGCAGACGCGTTCCGGCGCAATTTCGCCGAACGCCGCGAGATCGGCGCGGCCTGCGCGGTCTACCGGGACGGGGTGAAGGTCGTCGACCTCTGGGGCGGTTACCAGGACGGCCGGCGGCTGCTGCCGTGGCAGTCGGACACGCTGGTAACGGTCGCCTCCACGACGAAGGGAGTCGCTTCCCTGGCGATGGCTGTCGCGCACTCGCGGGGTCTGCTGGACTACGACGAGCGGGTCGCCACCTACTGGCCGGAGTTCGCGCAGAACGGCAAGGCCGGGGTGACCGTGCGCCAGCTGCTGTCCCACCAGGCGGGTCTGGCGGTGATCGATCGTCCACTCTCGCTGGAGGATCTCGCCGATCTGGACCTGCTGGCCGGGGTGCTCGCCGAGCAGGCGCCGGCCTGGGAGCCTGGCACGCGGCAGGGCTACCACGGAATCTCCCTCGGGTGGTACGAGGGCGAGCTGCTGCGACGCGTGGATCCGGCGCACCGCACTCTCGGGCGGTTCTTCGCGGAGGAGATTGCCTCGCCGCTGAACATCGAGTTCTACATCGGACTGCCCGAGTCGGTGGATCCCGGGCGACTGGCGTACTTCCACGGCTACACGCTGGCCGAGACGCTGCTGCATCTGCACGAGATGCCTCCGCGCTTCGTGGCCGGCTTCCTCAACCCGCGCAGCGTGACGGCGCGGGCCTTCGCGAACCCCAAGATTCTGCAGGTGCTGAGCAACTACAACCGGATGGACGTGCTGCGGCTGGAGCTGCCGGCCGCGAACGGCACCGGCGAGGTCCGCGGGATCGCCAAGGCCTACGGGTCGGTGGCGACCGGCGGGACCGATCTGCTTATCACGCCGGCCACCTTGGACGCTCTCGTGCAGCCGGCACGGGCGCCCAGCGGCGGCGTGCGCGACGTGGTGCTCGGACTCGACTCGAGCTTCTCGCTCGGGTACGTCAAGCCGTTTCCGAGGTTCCGCTTCGGGACCTCGGCGGGGAAGGCGTTCGGCACGCCGGGCGGGGGCGGCTCCTTCGGCTTCGCCGACCCGGACGCCGGCATCGGCTTCGCCTACGCCATGAACCGGGCGGGGTTCCGGTTGTGGGACGACCCGCGCGAGGTCGCGCTCCGCGACGCGCTCTACCAGAAGGTCCTTCATGAGGCCCCGCAGCACCCGGACCCGAAGCGTGGTGGGCGCCCGACGCCGAAGGCTGCTGGTCCTGGATGACATGGTCCAGGTGGTCCCGCAGGATACGGCCGGCCTTGGTCGGTGGTCGCCTCGACCTGCACCTTCGCTCAAGGCTCGGGTGAGACCTGGCGGGCCGCCGCGGTCGACCTCAACGCCCCGTTCGGAACACGCAGGTGTAGCTTGCCCGACCCGGGCTAGGTCCGGGAGCCGTCCAGGATCTCGCGGTGCAGGTCGAGCAGCCTCGGCAGGTCGTCCCGCTCTACCCGCCCCATCCCGCACTCGGTGCAGATCCCCCACCCGCGCGGGCCGGCCGCCGCCCGCGCGAGGTGGGTGTCGATCAGCTCGACCTGCGCGGCGGTGGTGCCCGGCTCCTGGTCGGCCGGGTGGTAGGGCACCAGCCCGAGGTAGAGCTGGGTCTGCGCCGGAACCCGCAGGTCCGCGAGGGGGGCGAAGTACGCCTCGTCGCGCTGGTACTGCGGGACGGGGACGGAGAACCAGTCCACCGGCCGCGTTGCCCGGGCCACGAGCTGGTTGACCAGACGCACCTGCAGCTCCAGCGACTTCGGCTGGACGAAGTGCTGGTGCCGGTAGTCGCCATAGCACAGGTGCAGGCCGACGGGGACGTCGTCCGGCACCCGGGCGACGCAGCGGGCAAGGCGGTCCACGATCGCCTCGAACGGCCGAGCGCCGGCGCCATCCAGCCCGCCCTCGAGGATCCCGATCTCGACCGCGACGTCCCACTGGACCGCGAGCTGGTCGTGCGGGATCCGGGCGAGCAGCCGGACAAGATCGGCCATCAACGCCTGCTCGTACGACTCCTCGAGGTCGCCCTGCGCGTCCTCGACGATCCACGCGTTGATCGAGGCGAGCGGCGTCGGGTACTGCACCTGAAAGCGGACACCGGCCGGGATCGTGCCGTCGGCCTGCAGCCGGCGGAAGGTTTGGTACGAGTCGGCGTAGGCCTCCGCGTAACCCAGGTCCGGCCAGGCTATGTCGGCCGCCGTGGCACCCTCGGCGAGCCCGACCTTGGGCATGCGTTCGTAGCCTTCCCCCGGCTGGTCGAAGCCGTAGGCCGGAGCAAGACCGGGGGTCTGCAGGAACTTCTGCAACTGGAAGAAGATCCAGTTGTTCCGGTCGCCGGTCTCGCCGTCCGGAATGCGGCGTACCCCAGCCGGGATCCGGGCCGCGACCTCCCGCATGACAGTCTCGGCGTCCGCCAGATTGACGCTGCCGTTGAGGTGAGCGCTGGTGGGTGGCATGGCACCCCTTCCACGGTTCTAGGCGTAATCGTCCGGGCATGCTCGCAGCGTCGCCACCGGTGCGGCAACGGCCTGGAGGACCGATCTTGACGTCGCGGTGTTCGCCGCGTACGAGATCGCGCCCCGCACCTGACGGCGCTGTGAGCAAGGTCGAGGCGCTGCCTTCTCCGGTCGGAGAGATGATCGACGGCGTAGCGGATGGACCAGCGGCGCCCAGGCGGCGGCTTCCACCCGGACTCTGGGCGTACGGTCAGTCCCATCACGCGGTAGGGAGGCGGTCTTGCCTGCTCCGGAACTGCTCCGTGAGCGTGACCGCGCGCCGCGCTGCCCTGCCACAGAGCAATGATCCTGTGGGTGAGCCGATGACCACACCTCGACTGGCGTTGTTCGCCTCGCCGTCCACGTCGCTGCGCTTGCGCGACGACGGCTCCATCCTGCTGCGGTCGGGGACGGCGCTGGCGCCGTACCCCGGAAGCGTCGCGGAGATGTTCCGCGCCGCCGCCGCAGCTCACCCCGAGCGGATGCTGGCGGCCCAACGCGACGGTGACAGCTGGCGGACCATCAGCTACGAGCAGGCTCGGAGGGCGGCCGACGCGATCGGGCAGAGCCTGATCGATCGAAAGCTCGGCGACCGGCCGCTGATGATCCTGTCCGGCAACTCGATCGAGCACCTGCTGCTGACGCTCGGCGCGCACACCGTCGGCATTCCCGTCGCTCCGGTCAGCGTGGCCTATTCACTGCATAGCCGGGACCGGGGCACCCTCCGGGCGATCGTCGAGCTCGCCGATCCGGGCCTGGTCTACGCCGACGACGGCGACGCGTACGCCGCCGCGATCGACGCCGTCGGTGACCGTGAGGTGGCCACCATCAGCGGCACGGCCGGCGGCCGGGCAGCCACACCGTTCCGTGAGCTCACCGGCACACGCCCCACCGCTGAGGTGGAGCGGTGCTATGCCGCGCAGAGCTTGGAGACCGTCGTCAAGATCTTGTTCACCTCCGGGTCCACCGGCCATCCGAAAGGCGTGCTCACGACGAACCGGATGCTCTGCGCCAACCAGCAGATGATGCGGCAGGTGTGGCCGTTCCTCGCCGAGGAGCCGCCGGTGCTGCTCGACTGGCTGCCCTGGAGCCACACCTTCGGCGGCAGCCACAACCTGGAGCGAACGCTGCGGAACCTGCGCGATGTCAGTCCGACGATCTACTTCAACGTGCCCGCCGGCTACGGCGCCCTGGTTCCCGCGCTCGAGCAGGACCCCGAGCTGGCCGAACGGTTCTTCGCCCGACTGCGGCTCGTGTTCTTCGCGGCCGCGGCGTTGCCGCAGCGGCTGTGGGACAGGATCGAGCAGCTGGCTGCGCGGTTCGGCGGTCGGGCGCAGATGACCACCTCCTGGGGCGCCACCGAGACGGCACCGGCGGCGACCTCCGCGCATTTCACCTCGGACCGCTCCGACTGCATCGGGGTGCCGCTGCCCGGCGTCGAGCTCAAGCTCAACCCGGTCGGCGGCAAGCTCGAAATCCGGGTGAAGGGGCCGAACGTGACACCGGGCTACCAGCGGCGGCCGGACCTGACGGCCGCGGCCTTCGACGACGAGGGGTACTACCGCACCGGCGACGCCGCCCGCCTGATCGACGAGGCCACGCCGGAGTCGGGTCTGCGCTTCGACGGCCGTATCGCCGAGGACTTCAAGCTGTCAACGGGTACCTGGGTCAGCGTCGGCACGCTCCGGCCGGCGCTGCTGTCAGCGGCAGAGGGCCTGCTCCAGGACGCCGTCCTCGCCGGGCACGACGCCGACTACGTGGCCGCGCTCGGCTGGCTCAACCTCGCCCACGCCCGCCGCCTCGCC
>Ga0126307_10002568_pt1 | contig 12284 bp, 8 predicted proteins | sample Plot28_FD_89955 | JGI IMG/M metagenome (GOLD analysis project Ga0126307, IMG submission 89955) | Serpentine soil microbial communities from UC McLaughlin Reserve, CA, USA - Plot28 | ecosystem: Environmental > Terrestrial > Soil > Grasslands | place: USA: UC McLaughlin Reserve, Lake County...
CACTTGGAGGAGCCGTTCCCCGAGCCGATGCTACTGGCAACCACCATCGAGCTGTTCGACGGTTTGGTGGCCCGGGGTATCCCCGGGCAAGGCCGGCTCGCCGAGGTCGGAGACTCCGCAAAATGCGACGCCAAGCACGTTCACACGGACGTTTTGATCATTGGAAGCGGACCGGCGGGCCTGCGCGCGGCGTTGACCGCGGCGCGTGCCGGCGCGCGTGTGGTCGTCGTCGACGAGCAAAGCGAAGCCGGCGGGGCGCTGCTGGGCACCACCGACGAAATCGACGGAGCACCAGCCCTCGACTGGGTCGCTGCCGTGCTGGGCGAATTGGCCGGGTATCCCGATGTGCTGCATCTGCAGCGGACTACCGCGTTCGGTCACTACGACGACGGGTTCATACTGGCGCTCGAGCGCCGCACCGACCACCTCGGTGGCGAGGCGCCAACAGCGCTGAGCCGCCAACGGATTTGGCGCATCCGCGCCCGACACATCGTGATGGCCACCGGAGCCCACGAACGCCCGATCGTCTTCACCGACAACGACCGCCCCGGGATCATGCTGGCCGCATCGGCGCGTACGTACCTGCACCGGTACGGCGTCAAGGTCGGCGGGCAGGCGGTCGTATTCACCACGAACGACAGCGCTTACGCCGCCGCAATCGACCTGCACGACGCCGGGGTACGTATCAACGCCGTCGTCGACGCCCGGCTTGAGGCACCGCAGGCGTGGAAAGCCGAATGCGAGAAGCGTGGCATCCCCGTGCGAACCGACTCGGTGATCACCGGCACGCGCGGCGAGCAGCGCATTACCCATGCGCTGGTGAGCCGGCATTTCGAGCATGACCAGACGGTGCCGCTGTCATGCGACGTGCTACTGGTCAGCGGAGGATGGAACCCGGCGGTCCACCTGTTCAGCCAGGCTCGCGGAACGCTGCGCTACGACGAATCCCTCGGTGCGTTCCTGCCAGCAGAGCCGCTGCCCGGTGTCTCCGTAACCGGTTCGGCCAATGGTGTTTTCGACTTGGCGGGCTGTCTGCGCGCGGGCCGAGCCGCCGCCGCGGCCGCGTTGGCCGATCTGGGCCTCGCCGCCCCATCCGTGCGGGAACGCCGCAATGGCGGCAGCGACGATTCAGCCGCACCCATGGTGCTGTGGCGGGTTGCCGACGTCGAGCACGAAGATTCCCAGTTCGTCGACCTGCAGCGCGACGCGACGGTCGCCGACCTGGCCCGGGCGGTGCGTGCCGGGATGCGCTCGATGGAACACATCAAGCGCTACACGACGATCGGCACAGCTCATGACCAGGGCAAGACGTCGGGGGTCATCTCCTCGGGCATCACCGCCGAACTGCTGGGCACCCCGATCGAGAACCTGGGCACCACGACGTTCCGGCCGCCCTACACACCGGTGGCCTTCACCGCCTTGGCCGGACGCAACCGGGGCACACTTTTCGACCCCGAACGTGTTACGGCACTGCATGATTGGCACGTCGGCCGTAACGCCGTCTTCGAGGACGTCGGCCAGTGGAAGCGCCCGCGCTACTACCCACTGCCCGGCGAGAACATGGAGACCGCGGTGCTGCGCGAGTGCGCCGCCGTACGTGCGAGCGTCGGAATCCTCGACGGCTCCACCCTCGGCAAGATCGACGTGCAGGGACCGGATTCCGGGGTGCTGCTCGACATGATCTACACGAACATGATGAGCACCCTGAAGGTGGGCATGGTCCGGTACGGAGTGATGTGCGGCGTCGACGGCATGGTCATCGACGACGGCACCGTCATGCGGCTGGCCGAGGACCGGTTCCAGATCTTCACCACAACCGGCGGGGCGGCCAAGATCCTCGACTGGATGGAGGAATGGCTGCAAACCGAATGGCCGCACCTCAAAGTGCGGCTGACCTCGGTCACCGAACAGTGGGCGACATTCCCTGTCGTGGGGCCGAAGTCGCGCGACGTCGTCGGAGCCGTGTTCGGCGACCTCGACGTGGGCAACGAAGCGTTCCCGTTCATGGCCTGGCGTGACACCAAGCTCGACGGTGTGCCGGTGCGGGTCGCACGAGTCAGCTTCTCCGGCGAGCTGGCGTTCGAAGTCAACGTGAACGGCTGGCACGCGCCAGCGGTGTGGGACCGGCTCATCGCCGCGGGCGAGAGGTTCCACATCACGCCGTACGGCACCGAGACAATGCATGTGCTGCGCGCCGAAAAGGGCTACCCGATCATTGGCCAGGACACCGATGGCACCGTCAGCCCGCAAGACCTCGGCATGGACTGGGCGGTGTCGAAGAAGAAGCACGACTTCATCGGCAAGCGCTCGTTCAGCCGCCAGGAGAACCTCAACCCGCTGCGCAAGCAGTTCGTCGGACTGCTACCGCTTGACGCAGAAACCGTGTTGCCAGAAGGCGGGCAGATCATCGAATACGTTGACAGCGGCGTGATCCCGCCCCCACCCGTGTCCATGCTCGGCCACATCACCTCCAGCTACCGCAGCGCAGAACTGGGCCGCCCGTTCGGTCTAGCCCTACTCAAAGGCGGGCGATCCCGGATCGGCGACACGCTGCATGTCCCGGTGGACGGCACGCTGGTGGCGGTCGAGGTCACCGGCACCGTCCTCGTCGATCCAGAAGGAGCACGCCGCGATGGCTGAAACCCTCACCGCGACAAGCCCGCTGCAGGGCTGGAGCGAAAAGTTCGCGCAAGTTCCCCCGACCGTCCAGCTGCGCGAAGAGCCCTTCGTCGCGATGGTGGATCTGCGGGCCGACCCGGATGGGGCGGCAGCCTCGCGGGCATCGGCGATCCTAGGCCTGGAGCTTCCGACGGCACCGTCGACGTACGTCAGCAACGACACGCTGACTGCGATCTGGATGGGGCCAGACGAGTGGCTGATCGCGGCGGGGACGCGTTCGGCTGCCGAGTTAGAGGCGCAGTTGCGTGCGGCGGTGGCCGAGCACGGCGGCGCGGCGGTCGACGTGTCAGCGCAGCGCACCACGCTGCGGCTCAGCGGTCCGGACGCCCGGGAAGTTTTGGCCAAGGGCTGCTCGCTTGACCTGCATCCGAAGGTGTTCACGAAGGGGACCGCCGCGCAGACCATGCTGGGGTTGGCGGGTGTGGTTCTGATCGCCCTGAACGACGCCGGCACCGACTACGGCATCCTGGTGCGATCCTCATTCGCGCGCTACCTGGCCGACTGGTTGATCGACGCCGCCGAGGAATTCGGCGTCCTGCACTAGCGACGCTGATTTAGCGACCCGCAATTGCGTCAGCGGCGACGCCCGGGCCGTCCGACGGATTTTGAGATCGCTTTTCGTACGAGAAGTGCCGACCGGCAGGTCGCTGCTGCGGGTTGATTACGTGGCCGAAACCGTTGACGCGCTGGCCGTGCTGACCGCCGTGCGCAGCGCGGTGTAGAGCGCGGCGGCCTTCACCAAGGTTTCCCGATACTCCGCATCGGGATCGGACAACGCCGTAATCGCCCCGCCGACACCGAATTCCGCGCGAGTCCCCTCCATCACGATGGTGCGAATCGCGATGGACAGGTCGGCGGTGCCGGTCAGCGACAAGTAGCCGATAGCACCGGAATACACGCCGCGTGCGCCGCCCTCGAGGCGATCCAGGATTGCCATGGTGCGCACTTTCGGGGCTCCCGTCATCGACCCGCCGGGAAACAGTGCGCGGACCGCGTCGATAGCGTCGGCATCTCGCCGCAGGGCGCCGCGCACCGTGGAGACCAATTGATGAACCGAGGCATAAGTCTCCACACCGAACAGCGTCGGCACGTGCACGCTGCCCGGCGTGCATACCCGGGACAGGTCGTTGCGGACCAGGTCGACGATCATCAGATTCTCGGCGCGCTCTTTGTCGCTGGCGACCAGGTCGCGCCGAAGCGCGTCATCTTCTTCGGCGGTGCGGCCGCGGGCTCGAGTTCCCTTGATGGGTTTGGACTCCGCGCTCCCGTCGGCCGTGATCCGTAGGAATCGTTCGGGTGACGCGCTGATGACCGATACGCCGCAGCATTCCAGCAGGGCCGCGTACGGAGCCGGGTTGATTTCCCGCAGATGCTGAAATGCCTGCAACGGTTCGACGACCGCATCGACCGTCATCCTGTTTGTCAGGCACACCTCGTAGGTTTCGCCCGCCCTGCTGAGGTCCAGGCACGCACCGATGAGCTTGCGGTATCTAGTGGGTGGACAACGATGGTGCATCGCGAGATCGTCGGGCTGCGCGACGATGGGTACGACCGCAGCCGAAGCAACGGCCGGCTCCAACCGCTCGAGCCGCTCGCCGATGCGCTGCAACCATCGATCGTTGTGTATGTCGTTGCGCGCGGGGCTCCAGCACAGCGCATAGCAGCACCCGGCGTCGTGATCGATCACCACGGCACGGTCGGCGAACACGAACGCGGCATCGGGGTACGGCGAGCGGTGTTCGGCCAGCCCGCCGGTCTCGGCCTTGATCTCGTAGCCCAGGTAGCCGACCAAGCCGAGCTGGAAGTCGAAGGGCAACGCCGGATCGGGTTCGACGGCGCACGTGTGCAATTGGCGCTTGAGATAGTCGAAGACGGACTCGCTCAACTGCTCGACCGGCAGACCTGGGCGGTGCAGGCGAACCGTGGACGTGGCGACGTCATATGTGATGCGGTGGCCGTGCGGTCCCGAGCCGTCGCCGATGACGGTGAAGCGAGACCCGAGTTCGCGTCGCGCGGTCCCGTCCAGCCAGAAGGCCCCCTGCTCGCGGTCGAACAGTTCGTAAACCTGGAACGGTTCTGGATGGTGGTCGATTCGTCTCCATTGGATGCGGCGCGGACTGGGTAGCGAGACCGCGACGGACCGGCGGGGCATGGCCGCTCGGCGGGGCCGGGTGGCTACCGGTGTGCTGTTGCGGAAGTTCGTCAAGATGTCGTGGCCGTGCTCGCTGGCGATCGACTCGGGATGGAACTGCACTCCCCACATCGGTCGGTTGCGGTGGCGCACCGCCATGATCAGGCCGTCGGTCGTTCGGGCGGTGACCTCCAGCTCGGCGGGCAGGTCGGCGACCACCAGCGAGTGGTAGCGGACAGCCAATAGGGGTGAGGGCAGCCCGCGGAAGAGGTCATCGCCGTCGTGCACAATCTCGGACAGCCGCCCGTGCACGGGTTCGGGCGCACGCACGATGCGCGCCCCAGCCATCGAACACAGACCCTGGTGGCCCAGGCAAACACCCAGCAGCGGCAGGTCGGTCTCGGCGATGATGCGTCCGCTGATTCCGAAATCGCCGACCCGTGTGGGGCTGCCCGGCCCCGGAGAGATAACGATGTTGTCGAAGCGGTCGAAATCTATTGCGTCCCATAGTGAGTCATTGCGGACGACGGTGGGTTCGGTTCCGTTGACAGCGGTCAGCAGCGAGTAGAGGTTATAGGTGAACGAGTCGTAGTTGTCCACCAACAATGTGTTGACCATCAAGCGTCTCCCGGCCATTCGTCAGACAAATCGACCGCGAATGCGTTATGCATCATGTTCCCTATCGCGCAACATTCGTCTTGCCTATAGTTGCGCCATGGGCAACAAGGAGCCTGTCGAAGCAGGAGGCGGTGGCGTCCAGTCGGTTGACCGCGCGGTCACTGTGCTGGAGATCCTCGCGCGAGGCAGTGCCGGGGTGAGCGAGGTGGCCGCGCAGTTAGGCGTCCACAAGTCGACAGCCTTCCGGTTACTCACGGCCCTGGAGGATCGCGAACTCGTTGAACAGGCTCAAAACCGGGGCAAGTACCGCTTGGGCTTCGGCGTGCTGCGGCTGGCCAGTGCGGTGGTCGGTCGGCTGGACCTCACCCAGCAGGGCCGGCCGGTGTGCGAACAACTCGCCGCAGAGCTGGGCGAAACGGTCAACATCGCGGTGCGGCGATCGCATTTTGTCGTCAATATCGACCAGGCGCGGGGACCCACCTCGGTTGGCGCGCACAACTGGGTCGGTGAGCTCACCCCTTTGCACGCCACCTCCACCGGCAAGATCCTGCTGGCCTCCATGGAACCCGAGGAACGACGGGAGCTGCTGGACAGCGCAGGAATGCCCCGGTTCACCGCGCGCACCATCACTTCGCTCGACGAGCTCAACGAACAGGTCGACAAGGCTGCTCGGGACGGCTACGCCAGCGCGATCGAGGAACTCGAGGACGGCCTGAACGCGATCGCTGCGCCGGTGCGAGACCACACGGGCGCCGTGATTGCCGCGCTCACCGTCTCCGGTCCCGCCTACCGGTTCGACCGGCAGACGCTGCGCGACGCGGCCCCGGAGGTGGTCCGCGCCGCCGCCGCGATCAGCCACCGAATGGGCTTCTTGGACTGAGCTCACCAGCCGACGCCGTCAGTGAGCGATTGTGGCGCGTAGCCAGTCATGGAATTCGCCGATGTGGTGCTCGCTGGGCACCAGCACTCCGCCATCGTGGTAGACGCGTGAGTTCATCGCCGGCTGGCAGCGTTCACATGCTTCGAAGTCCTGCTGATTGACGCGGTGGAAGAGCTCCACGGAACGGCTTAGATCCTTGCTGGACTGAACCACCTCGGGCAGATACAACCAGTCACACTCGACGATGGTGTGGTCGGCGGCGAGGGGGAACATCCGGTGCACGATCACATGGTCGGGCACCAGATTGACGAACACCTGCGGGCGGACGGTGATGGCGTAGTAGCGACGGTCCTGGTCTTCGGTGATGGTGGGTAACTGGGTGAGCCCGGGCGAGCCATCGACGGTGAATCCTTCGATGTCCTCACCGAATTCGGCGCCATGCCCCACGAAGAACTGCGCGGCCAGCCCATCGGCGAACTCGGGCAGTACCTCGGTCAGTTCGGGATGGATGGTAGCGCAGTGGTAGCACTCCATGAAGTTCTCGATGATCAGCTTCCAGTTCGCCTTGACGTTGTAGCGGATCCGCCGTCCGACGCTCAGATCGGCGATCTCGTAATGCTCGATCGCCTCCGCCGAGCCCAGGCGATCGACGACGTCCTTGATCACCGTGTCCTCGAAGCTCGGCGGTGTTTCGGCCAAACACACCCAGACGTAGCCCAGCCACTCGCGCACCTCGATGCGCCGCAAACCGTATTCGACACGGTCGATGTCGGGCATCTTGGTCAGGTTCGGGGCCGCGACGAGCTTGCCGTCGAGGTCGTATGTCCAAGCGTGATAGGGGCACTGGAAAGCACGCTTGACTTCGCCGCTCTCCTCGGTGCACAGCTGCGCGCCGCGATGCCGGCAGATGTTGAAGTAGGCCCGCACTTCACCTTTGCGCGACCGGGCAAGCAAGACGCTCTCCCGCCCGACCTGCACCGTCTTGAACGCTCCGGGCTTGTCGAGATCGTCGGCCCGGACCGCGCAGAACCACATCGATTCGAAGAGCTTGTCCTGTTCCATCGCGAAGATGGTGGGATCGGTGTAGTAGTTGCCGGGCAGGGTGGAGATGAGGCTGCCAGTCTGGGTGGCGGTCGTCATCGCTGCGTACTCCTTCTGAGGTCTGGTTGGTGTTGCTGGTCGGTTCGAGTCAGGACGCCGCAGGCAGCGGCTCGAGTTGGCGGCGTAGTCGGGTGAACAGCCGCGGTTGGTCTACGCCCAGCACCGCGACGGGCCGGTCGTGGCGGCGATAAACGGCCAGGAAGCTGTCCTCGTTGAGATCGCCGGCCTCGAAAGTGATTTGGTCATCGGGGCGCGCGATGCCGGCGAACTGTATGCGGCAGCCGTACTGATCCGACCAGAAGTACGGGGCTTTGACGGAATCCCCCTGATAGCGGCCGGCCAGCAGCGTCGACACCGCGACGGCCGCCCGCTCACGGGCACCGGTCCAGTGCTCGACCCGGTGCGCCGCACCAACGCAGGGCTCGTACCACGCCGCGCAGTCCCCGACCGCGACGACACTCGGAATCGACGTTGCCCCGCCCGCATCACACACCACGCCGTTGGCCAACTCGAGGCCGCTGCCGTCCAACCACTCGACATTGGGGATCGCTCCCACGCCCGCCACGACGACGTCGGCGGCCAGGTGACGCCCGTCGGCGAGCTCCACACCGGTAACGTGGTCAGCGCCGGTCAGGCCCGAAACTCCCACGCCGCAGAGCAGACGGGTGCCGTGCTTGGCGTGCAGCCTGGCCACCGCTGCGCCGAGCTCGTCCCCGAGCGCGCTGGCCAGCGGTGTGCACGCCACTTCGATCACGGTGACATCAAGGCCCAATTTGATTGCAGTTGAAGCGACTTCGGCGCCGATGAACCCCGCACCGATCACCACCAGACGCGCACCGGGGCGCAGATCCTGGCGGAGGGCCAGCGCGTCGTCGATGGTGCGCAGCACGTGCACCCCGGCCAGGTGCTGGGCGCCCGGCCATACCCGTGCCCGAGCGCCGGTGGCCGCGATGACTCCGTCGGCGCGCACTTCGGTGCCGTCGTCCAGCACCACCGCCCCTGCGCCGGCATCCAGCCCGGTCGCGTGCACTCCCAGCAGCCAACGTGCGTCGAGATTCTCGTCGTCGAGTTCGAGGGCGAGGTCGCCTTCTCCGATATCACCGGCGAGGAACTCCTTGGACAGCGGTGGGCGATCGTAGGGCCGACGGGCCTCAGCACCGACGATGGTCAGCTCACCGTCAAATCCCTGGCGTCGTAGTGCGCGGGCCGCCGACAGCCCCGCGAGCGATGCGCCGATCACCGCGACACTTCTCACCGGCTGGCCTCCTCCGCTGCGCGGGTGGTGACCCCCGGCGGAAGGTTGGGCGGCGCACTGTTGAGGACGACGTTGATGACCCCGTCGGAGACGACCACTTCGTGCGTGCGTACCGGAAGCTTCGCGGGCGGCGCGTCGACCGCGCCGGTCCTCAGGTCGAACCGGGAAGCGTGCAGCGGACACTCCACCTCGCACCCTTCCACCCAGCCGTCAGCAAGGGATGCGTCCTGATGGGTACAGGTGTCGTCGATCGCGAACACCTCACCGTCATCGGTATGAAAGACCGCTATGGGTGGATCCGATTCGACCCGCCGCGCCTCGCCACGAGGCAAGGCCGCCAGGGGGCAGACTTCAAGCACGATCTCAACCTCCGGATGGATTGTAGCGTATTACGGAACAGACAGCGCTATATGCAACAAGTCTGGAGCCGGTGGTCGGCGTTGTCAATACCGATCAGCCGATGCTTTTTCGAGGTGGGCAGCGGCATGGGGCAGCTGCTCACAACGCGCCCACCGTTCGGTGGCACCGTGCTCCATTGAGGGGACGAATTGCGCAGGTCATGGTGCGGATTTCGGCAGACTCGGCCAGAGCCGCCACACGTCGCACAGCGCACGTCCGCGCACCGAAGTCGCTTCACGAACGGATCGCCGCGGGATCATCGAACAGGTCGTAGCTGCCGGTGGTCTTCCACTGCTCGGCCGCCACTTGCTCCTACGCGATGCGTTCCAGCGCCGCAACCCTTCGCCTACGGGTGGGCGTCCCAGAAAGAATTAGCACCGACGCCGCACGATCGGGATCTTGGGTCGTCCACCAGTGGCCGAGCCCATCCAGGACCTCGATCTGAGCCCCGGCCCGACGCGCGGCGCGGCGACGCTGCTCATCGGTGCCGACGAAGTGGTCCTCGGTTGGCAGGATCGCCAAGCCCGGGCGGGCTTTCGCGGCGCCCAGTTCAGCGCCCATCTCGGCCACGGCTGGCTGGGCAGAGGAGCGGTGCAGGCGCAGGATGCATGAACCCATCACGTCGTCGATTCCGGGAGCGACGCGATCGGCGATCGTCGGGTGCATGCCGCCACCGACGAAGGCCGCGGCGCGTGCCTGCGGCGGCGGCGCAGTCATCGCCTCGACCACCGCCTCGCCCTGGCCCGGCGTCTGCCACTGCTGGGCGAGGTCGTGCCACACGTAATCCTGATCGAACACTCCAAGGATGTCTGACACCCAGGTTCGGACGAGTTCCGGCCGGTTCATCACCAGGTTGAGGACGTGGCCGCCGCCCCAGTCGTGGCCAACCAGATCCACAGGGTGACCGATGGTTTCGAGCTCGGCGACGAGCCAGGTTCGATAATCATGCGCGGTGGCGGTCCAGTGGTCGGGAACAGGTGCACCGAATCCTGGAGGAGACAAGCGCAGTGGCTCTTCGTGGCCGAGCTCGATGAGCTTGTCGGCCAACAGATCCCACACGGCCGCAGTCTCTGGGACTCCATGAACGAGGACGATCGTCATTTTTCCGTTGGCAGGTCGGCGAAAACGTCTCGGCCCAAAACGGTCGAGGCAGCGACGGCGCCGCCCATGATCGCGCCGCTGACGCCGGCAGCGGCGATGTCCTGACCGGACAGATACAGGTTGGGTATGTGAGTATGAGACCTCAACCCCCGCAATGCGAACCGCTGCGGGCTGTGCGCCAGTGACATGAAGTCACCATATTGCCTGCCCAGAAAGTAGTTGAAGCTCAGGGGGGTGGCGAGCTCGACATGGTCGATTCGTCCGTCCAGTTGTGGGTAGAACCGCAGCACCTGCCCCAGCAGTTCGTCGGTGAGCTTGCTTTTGAGTTCCTCGTACTCGGCGCCGCGGCGCATCCATGCGCTGTCTGCGTACGGTTCGAACAGCTCCCAGCTCGTCAGACCGCCGATGTCGATGGTGGCGCGGCCCGGATAGCGATCCGCCCACGAGGGATCCTTCGCCGACGGGAACGACAGGAAGTACAGCGGCATCGGGGTGTGGTGCGGGTCGGCCTGGAAGGCGGCGATCTCGGCGTCGATGTCCGGCCCGCTGTGAGCCCAGATGTTGGTTCCGTCCAGACCCAGTTCGGCGTCGGTGTGGCGGAGCCCGATGTTGAGCACCACCCACGGCAGCGACGGCCCGATGGACCGGACGGCCTCCACCAGCTCGGCGTCGACACGTTGTGGCGGCACGAGCTTCGTCAGTGTGTTGAGCGCACCGGCGTCACTGATCACCACCGGAGCGCGGAATTGGCGTCCGTCGCGCATGGTCACACCGCACGCCTTGCCGTCTTCGCCCAGTAGCACTGTCGCCACTTCGGCGGCAACCAGGACGGCACCCTGCGCGCCGCGGATCACGTCCGCGGTCGTCTCGGCCAGTCGGGCCGATCCGCCTACGGGGAAGCTGGCGCCGTCGATGTAGTGCCGAATGAGCATGGCGTGCATGGCAAATGACGCTTGACCCGGCGCTAGACAATAGTCGCCGAAGTGCCCGCACAGGACTGCCTTCAGTTCCGCATTGGCGGTGAGTTCGCCGAGCACCTCCGAGACCGTGCGGTCCGAGACGGCGCGAAATGGTTCGCACATGTCACGGTAGAGGGGTGCCGCCATCTCGTGCGGCATGGCTCGGTGGGTGAAGAAGCTGCGTGCCGTGCGATTGCCTTCGAAGACCAGCTCGATGTAGCGGTCGATCGCGGCGGCCTCATCGGGGAAGTACTCCTTCATGCGCTCTTTGAATGCCGTTGCACCGGAGGGGTACTCGTAGACGCGATCGTCGATGACGATGCGGTTGTAGATGTCGGGCATGGGTGCCCACTCGAGCTTGCCGCCGCTGATGTAGTCGAACATCCTGCGCAGCGTGCCGGCGGGCCGGTGTACGTCGCCCATGTAGTGCAGCCCGGCGTCCCAAACGTATCCGGCTCTGCGGAAGGTCTGAGTTGCTCCTCCGGCGGTGCCGTGCCGCTCCAACACCAGGACTCGCTGCCCGGCGCGTGCCAGCAGGGCGGCCGCGGTCAGGCCGCCGATCCCGGACCCGATCACGATCGCGTCCCATGAATCGGCGACGCCGCTGCGGCGATAACTCTCTCCCGTGGCCACGGACACTCCCTCCAGAGCTGACTTCGGTTAGCAGAAGTCAGCCTATCGGGCGGATAGTGTTGGCACAAACACACAGGTTGGAGACGACGTGAGCCACACCGTCGAGACGGCCGACACCGGCCAGGAAGCCCACTGGGACCGCGACGCCTGGGATCTTGAACCCGACTCGATCGTTCTTGCACTCGAGTCGCTGCGTCCCCGCACCAGTGGCGCAATCATCCGCGAGGCCTTCTATGGCACCCGCCGATTCGACGATTTCCTACGGCACTGCGGCGTCAGCCCGAGCGTGTTGTCGACGCGCCTGCGTGCGATGGTGTCCGATGGCCTGCTCGAGAAGGTGCCCTACCAGGCGCCGGGTGCTCGGGCGCGCGACGAATACCGGCTGACCGACAAGGGCCGCAGTCTCGCACCGATATTGATCGCACTCAACGACTTTGCCGACCGTTGGCTCCTGGAACCCGGTCAGTCGACTGTCACCCTGCGCCACCGACAGTGCGGTCATCAGGTCCACGCGACCGTTGCCTGCGA
>Ga0126307_10002569_pt1 | contig 12283 bp, 13 predicted proteins | sample Plot28_FD_89955 | JGI IMG/M metagenome (GOLD analysis project Ga0126307, IMG submission 89955) | Serpentine soil microbial communities from UC McLaughlin Reserve, CA, USA - Plot28 | ecosystem: Environmental > Terrestrial > Soil > Grasslands | place: USA: UC McLaughlin Reserve, Lake County...
GACACAACCGCAGCACTCCTACGCGGCTTCGCTCTCGACACCACTCACCCTGATCTGGCATGACCATTCGCTGAGCCGTAGGGGCTGGACGGAAAACCGACACCCTCACCGCGTAACCCAAGGCTCCGGCGTTCTCTCGATATGCCCGACCGTGCTGTAGTGCTCCGATGGTTGGAGCAGGCACGAACCTCCGGCACCATGCGGTTCTCACCGGTCGGATCTGCTTGCCTACCTGGCCACCATCGCCGATCCAAATCCCAGCGCCCGCACGTCGTGGCCGGCCGTCGTGCCAAGTCAAGGTCTGTGCGCAAACAGTTGGCCGTAGCCCCTGACCTCGAACATCTCATCCGCGTACGCGAGCAGGCGCCAGAGCAGGACCTGGTTGGACGTGAGGACGGGGCGACCAAGCGCCTGCTCCAACGACTCGATTGCGCCCGCCGCTCGGAAGCCGTTGCCTCCGATGAAGACTGCTTCCGCAGCATCCGGCATGTGGCGCACCGTCCACTGGTAGACGGCAGCAGGCTCGATCTGGCGCGGGTCTTGGGACAGGTCGGCCGATACTGACGAGACGACGCCGAAACCCTGACTACGGAAATAGGCCTCGCCCAGCTCGTTGAACTCGCGATCGAACCAAGGGGCGCCGATCAACGCCACCCGCTCGACGCCAAGGACACCCAACGCCGCCACCGCCGACGCGCAGGTCGCTACGACCGGAACGTTGGCGAGCCGGGCCAGCCGCGAGACCATCGCGGTCTCCTGGGTGAACCCGCTTACGTAGGCAGAGGTCGTCGACGCGTAGCCGATGACGTCGACCGGGTCCCGGATGAGGGTGGCCACGGCGGCATCCAACACCGGCGGTCGCATCAGCGCGCGCAGACGGCCCACGGCCGTGGCAGGACCCTCGTCGCGGACGGCGGTGGCATCACGCGAAATGCGCGCGACCCGGGTGAGGAGTCGCTCGGGCGCCATCATCGGCAACTCCACCTCCGGACCGACCGCCGCGTGCGGCGTCAGGATGCCGACGCGGATCATGCCGCCCAACCGGCCCGCATGTCCTGAGTGAGTTCGTGGAGGCGTAAAGCCACGTCTTCCCGCAAGGGCCGAACCAGGTCGGCGGTGTCCGCGGCGACCAAGAACCCATCCACGCGCAACGTGTTAGCCAGGCCCGCCGGCTTCTCGGCCCAGCCGGTCTGGGACGCGCCCAGTTCAGCCATGTTCGCCATAGGTCAAACGTCGGCTGGGGACTCCCAAGCCGCCCGGTCGATGGCAGCCTGGCTCGGGGGCTGGGTGGTAGGCCCGGATCTCATCACCGGGCGGCAAGCCGGTGTGGATGATCCACCCACGACCTCGGCGAGGACGTCGGCCTTCTGCTGCATACCGAATGTTAGCAGCGAGTTCTCACCAAGCTGGATCGCCTCGTTGTCGTCCCGGTCGTCATAGCGGCGGTCAGGTCTCCGGCGTTCTCTGGGCGGCATCGGGTTCATCCGGGGATGATCCCCGGGTGGCCAGGGGCCGGGCGGGGCCGCGGCCGTGGTGACGCAGGGAGGCGGCGAGGTTGACCGGCCCAGCGGGGCACAGTGCACCGATGGCGAGGTTGCGCAGGCAGGCCATGACGTGGGGCCGACGCCGGTACGGACCTGGGAGCCGTCCTCGGCGAAGGTGGTGTCGCGGATGTGGTGCAGGCCGTTCTCGATCGCCCAGTGCCCGCGGAGGTAGTCGGCGAGGCGGGCAGGGCTGGCCTGCTCGAAGGTCAGGCTGGTGATCGCATAGATGGTCACGGTCCGCCACCGCCGCGTCCGGAACTCCCGGTCTTGGGGATGACCTGCATAACTTGGGCGGCGTGCGGGAAGCCGAAGGGCTCTGTTGCGTTCGCCGTAGGGCCGCCAGGGCGGTGAGACTTCGGGCATGAGAACCGCTCATCGCTCCCGCCGGTCGACCGCTCCGCGCTCCGCCTTCGCCGGCTTCTGCTTCCCGGCCGATGTGATCGTGCTGGCGGTCCGCTGGTATCTGTGCTTCGGGCTGTCCGATCGCGACGTCGAGGAACTCCTCACCGAGCGGGGCGTCGAGGTCGACCACGTGACGGTCTACCGATGGGTGCAACGGTTCACGCCGCTGTTGGCCGAGGCCGCCCGACCCTGCCGGCACGCGGTCGGCAGCCGCTGGCAGGTCGATGAGACCTATGTCAAGGTGGCCGGGCGCTGGCGCTACGTCTATCGAGCGATCGACCAGTCCGGGCAGGTCATCGACCTATTCGTCTCCGCGCGCCGAGACGCCAAGGGCGCTCGTCGGTTCTTCGACCAGGCCATCAGCGCGACCAAGGTCACGCCCGTCGAGGTCACCACCGATCAGGCGCCGGTCTACCCGGCCGTGCTGGAGGACCTGTTGCCGGCGGCATGGCACCGCACCGACCGGTACGCCAACAATCGGGTCGAGGCAGATCACGGCCGGCTGAAGGCGCGGCTGCGACCGATGCGTGGCCTCAAGCAGGACCGCAGTGCCAGGGTGATCATCGCCGGGCACGCCTTGGTGCAGAACGTCCGACGCGGCCATTACGAGCTGGCAATTGAGGAGCGAGTGGACCGGCGGGTGGCGGTCGCGTTCGACGAGCTGGTCCTGGCGGTCTGATCCACGGCCGAAGGTGCAGCTTCAGCATGCCCTGTATGGACACAATGCAACAGCGCCGGCCTGAGCACGGCGCTGTTGGGCCGCCGAGCGTGCCCAGGTCGAGAGCGGCCCGGTCCTTCACACGGTGGCATGACGGGCACGGTCGCCCGACAAGTCCGAGAAGCCCGCCACCCAACCGCGGTTGTCATGCTGTTGCCGGCACTGGAGGTGGCGCCGAGACCGGCCAGGTAGGTGACCCGGTACCGCGACGGCCGTTCCTGGCTGACCCCGTCGAGCTCGGCGCCCTGAACGGCGTCGGTGAGCAACAGCGCCGAGCCGAGCAACCCCGCCACCAGCCTCGAACCACGAGCCTTCTTCCCACCGGTCACGCGGACGACATTGCCCCGCGGTATCGCATGCCGCCGCGGTCAACTGCTCGCCGGATCCGGACAGAATCACCGCCGGCCGGAGCCTGTCCGGATCCGTCATGCCCGCTTCGACCGTGCGTGCTATTACTGGGACATGAAGCGGACGGCCTCCTGGGCGGGATGAACTGGGAGTCCTGGATCGAGTACTACCGGCTCGTCAACCAGGCGGTCCGGGATCGGCTGGGCGGTCTCACTGGGGGACCGCTCGGGGACCGCTTGCTGCGTTCGGTCGAGTTCGCGGACGGGGAGGAACGTTGGCGGCAGCCCTTGGCCGTCCGCTGGCCTACGAGAGATTCGAGATCGGAGTCGCCGCCTCCGGCGAGGCGAAGGACGAAGCGCGGGTCATCCACACCGTCCGCGGGGCCGGCTACCTGCCGTGCGAGGACCAGGATGGCGGCCAATGACCTTCCGGGCCCGGCTGCTCCTGGCCTACCTGGTCCTGCTCACCCTGGCCCTGTCCGGGTTCGGGATCTGGGTCTACGCCTATGTCGACCGCAACCTCCACCACGAGTTCTACGGCTCGGTCCAGCGCCAGAGCAACCAGCTGGCCCAGGTCCTGGCCAGCGACTACGACACGGCTGCGACCCAGGCCGCCGACACCCTCGACCAGTGGACCAACGACTCCGAGGGCGACACCTACATCATGGTCGAGCGGCGGCTCCCCCAGGACCTGCGGCTGGATATCGTGGCCAAGCACCCGGCGGACGCCCTTGCCGGGATCGACCTGCCGGACGTGGCCCCTGGCCAGGTGGTCAACGTCCGGCCGGCGGCCAACGACCTCGGCCTGCCCCTGGCCGTGTACGCCACCCCGTTTGAGGCCAGCAAGGCCGTCCCCCGCAGCCGGCCGGCCGACCCCGACCAGCCGCGGGAGATCGTCAAGCTGGAGGGCCAGGTGACGGTGGCCCGGAGCCTGGCCGGGGTCGAGCGGTCGCTGCGGCTGCTGCGGACCATCCTGATCGCCGGCGGGCTGGCCGTGCTAGTGGTGGCCGCCCTTATTGGCCTCGGCCTAGGCGCGCGCCTGCTGCGGCCGCCAGGGGGGAGCGGAGCCACCGCCCAGCGGATCGGCGACAAGCGCTCACCACCGTCAACGGGCTCGGCTACCTTGGCGCGCTGGCGTCGGCCGCCGTCGCTCAGCAAGTGACGGCGGCTGATCGTTGGGCGCGGTCATCTGGAGCAGGTCCTTGGGGTCTACGTCGAGCACTACAACCGGCATCGTCCCCACCGGGCGCTTCAGCTTGAGGCGCCGGACCGACCCGCTCGACTGACCATCGTTGGGGAGGGTCAAGAGGGGCGGGGTGCTCCGACGTGACCTGCTCGGCGGTCTCCTGCATGAGTACCGATGAGCTGTATGAACTCATTTACGTACCCCACACGGCGGAGCAGGCCAAAGCTTCGGTGTCGAGTCGACGCCGACGGAGATCGGGCTCCGGCGTCGCCGGTGTGTTAGCCGGTTTGCTCGTGGGCGCGGATGGTCTCGAGTAGGGTGGTCGCCGTCGGGGTGCGCTGGTAGAGGACCATTCGGCCGCGGCGTCGGGCGGTGACCAGGGCGGTGTCTTTGAGTACCTTGAGGTGCTGGCTGACCGCGGGTGGGCTGAGGCCCAGCTGGGCGGCCAGCTGGGTGGTCGTCCTGGGCAGGCCAAGGGCGGCCAGCAATGCCGCTCGGGTCCTGCCGACCAGCGCCGACAGCGGGTCGGTGAGCTCGGCCGGGGTGTCGTCCCACAGCTCGGCGACGCCCCGCGGGGGGTAGGTCACCACCGGCTGGTCGACCTCGCAGCACTCGGCCATCGCCGTCGGCCAGATGAAGGCGCAGGGCACCAGCACGATCCCGGTGCCGGCTAGGTCGAAGCGGTGGTGGCAATGATGCGGCTTGTTGATCCGCAGCCGGTCGTCCTCCAGGGCTAACTCGGGATGCAGGCTGGCCAGCACCCGGGCCAGGCCACCGTCGGCGAACCGTTCCATGCGATGGGCCACGTCCGCGGTGCAGACCGCCCGCATCCGCGGCCACACCGGCTCGACCGCCACCTGCCAATACCGGTCCAGCTCCTTGACCGCCAAGGGCAGCTGCGCGGCCGGGTCCTCATAGACCGCCCGGAGCGGGGCCGGCAGCGGTCGCCCCTCGCCAACCAGGTCGAGCTCGGCGCGGACCACGGCCGGTGGGGTGGCGGCCACGGCCGCCAGCTCGTCGGTGAGGGTCGGTCGGGGCCCGGTCGGGGCGGGCAGCAGAAAGGTGGGCAGGATGCGGCCGGCCGGGACCAGCGCGACCAGCACCTCCAGCCGCACCCCGCCGAGCTGCGGCCGCACCGTCGACAGCCAGCGGCCGTACATCGGCTGGCGCCTGGGGTCCTGAAGGACGAGCAGGCTGGCCACCAGCTCACGGATGGGTGAGTGGGCGAACCGCACCCGAGCGAGGTCAATGTGGCCCAGCATCAGCTCGATCATGTACCACATCCTCAGATCATCAGGTGGAGGGCGGCTGCCTTCGCGGCGGACCCCGGTCTGCGGGTTTCGCCGATACTCCGCAACCATCGATCACGCAGCAACGATTCGGTGACGACTTAACGATCACCGAAGATAGTCCCCGACCTGCTTCAGCATGATCAAGGTGGTGTCGTGAACGCCGCGGTCTGCGACCCGGCGCGGCCGATCACCATGGCCACGATTCAGCCACGATGGAATCATTGGCATCCCTCCCCGTTCGCGGTCGGATGTGGCTATGCACCGCATCCGGCGAGCCCGCTCGGCGCTGGCCAATCCTGCGCGACAGCGCCTGATGGCACGGATGACAAACATCAGCGGCCACCGACGACATGCATCTACTGGCGTCCCCGGTGATCCCGCGACACTTCCCATCCATCGGCGGAGGACGCCAACCAGTGGCACCTATCCCAAGTGAAAGGAGCAGCCGATGAGTGGCACGACCACAACGCCGAGGGCTGGAGTGACCAGCAGACCCTCGGCGACCAGCAAGGGGACCAGGTTTCTGCTGGCCTGCGGCGCCGTTGCGGGGCCACTGTTCGTCGCGGTGAGCCTGGCCCAGGTCCCGTTCCGTCGCGGGTTCGACCTGACCCGTCACGCCTTCAGCTTCCTGCTCAACGGTCCGGGCGGCTGGGTGCAGACGCTGAACTTCATCACCACCGGGATGCTGTTCGGCTTTGCGGCCTGGGGGCTTGGTCCGGCACTTGGAGGCCGCGCCGGGAGCGTCGTCCGGGTCCTGCTGACGGCCCTCGGAGCGGGGCTGGTGGTGGCCGGACTCTTCGCCCCGCAGCCATCCTATGGCTACCCGCCGGGCGCGCCAGCGGGTGTGCCGTCCGAGCTGACCACGAGCAGCGTGGTGCATGGGATCGCCTTCGTGGTGTCCGTCGTCTGCTACTGCGCGGCCCTCGCGGTCGCCGCCTGGCGGCTGCGCCGGATCGGAGCACCCGGATGGGCCGCCGCGTGTGCGGCTGCGGCGCTTCTGCTGCTGGTGATCCCAGCCACCCAGGGCCAAGCTGTCGGCACCGTCGTGATCTACCTCGGGGTGACGGCCGCGCACCTGGTGAGCGCCGCCCTCTTCCTGCACCTGCGTGCCGCCCTGGCGGAGGACTGAGGACCCGGACCGGTCGTGAGCAAGCCCACGAGACATCAGCAAGCAGCAACACAACCGTTGAGGTGAGCAAGATGCGCAAGATCGTGGCCGGACTGTTCATGTCCGTGGACGGGGTGGTCGAGTCGCCAGAACACTGGCAGTTCCCCTACTTCAACGAGGAGATGGGCCAGGCGCTCGGCGCCCAGATGGCCGAGTCCGACACCCTGCTGCTGGGCCGGCGGACCTACCAGGAGTTCGCCAGCTTCTGGCCGAACCAGCCAAGCGACGCACCGTTCGCCGACTACATGAACACCGTCCCCAAGCTGGTCGTCTCCACCACCCTGGACACGGTCGAGTGGGAGAACGCCACCCTGCTGAAGGGTGATATCGCCGCGGAGCTGGCCACGCTCAAGCAGCAGCCGGGTAAGAATCTCAGCATCAACGGTAGCGCCACGCTCGTCCGGTCGCTGATGTTCGAGGGCCTGCTAGATGAGCTGGGGCTCATGGTCTGTCCCGTCGTCGTGGGTCGCGGGCGGCACCTGTTCGAGGATGGGAGCGAGCAGAAAGCCCTGACCCTCATGGATTCCAGGACCTTCAGCACGGGCGTCTTGTCCCTCACCTACCGGTTGGGAGTCGGGTAAGGCGCGAACGGGCTATCACCGTTCCGAGGGGCGCCCGCGGCGTCGCACGGCCGGCGGCCTGCCGGAGTCCCGTAGACCGCCCCGTTGGGCCGGATATGCCTGGTTGTCCGGTCCAACGGGGTTGAACTCGGCCCTGAGCAAGACATGGGAACGGACTTCTACCCAGGGAAACGACACCTACTGGGACGAACCAACCGGTCCCAGACGACATTCGAGGGGACTGCGGAAGGAAGCAGATGAACGCCAGATCCATGGTCGGGCAGCTGAGCGACCAAATCCGGCTGGGCGCCCCAATTGTTCATGACACAAGGCCGGCAAGGATGAGCCGGCGAAATCTGCAGGGAGGTGAGGTTGGTGGTGACTGGATCAGCTGCGGCTGGCGGCTGGCCGGTGCAGATCGTCTCGCTGGAGGCCGCCCACGTGCCTGAGGTGGGAGCGCTGTTCGCCGGCAGCCACGGCGACTACCCGCCGTTCCGCCACCTGTTCCCCGACCCGGCCCAGCGAGAACAGGTGCTGCGGCGGTTCTTCACCGCCACCGTCGGCGACGCCCTCGCCTTCGGGGCCGTGGACGCCGCGTTGGCGGACGACGACCGGCTGGTAGGGGTGGCGGTGTGGCTGCCGCCCGGCGCGTTCCCCTGGAGCGCCCGGCGCAAGCTGCGGTCGACACCGATGCTGCTGGGGGTGGCTCGGACGGCGCCCCGAGCCTTTCCTGGCTTGGTGCGCATGGGCGCCAACGCCGAGCGCCTCCACCCACGAGAGCGGCACTGGAATCTGGAGACAATGGGCGTCGCGGCCGCGGCCCAGGGCCAGGGCATCGGCAGCCGGCTGATCGCGCCCGGACTGGCCAGGGCCGACGCCCAGGGGCTGCCCTGCTACCTGACCACCGGCAGGTCCGAGAATCTCCGCTTCTACCGCCGGTTCGGGTTCCAGGTGGTCGCCGACGGGCTGGTGCTGGTCCCGGGCGGCCCCACCTCCTGGGGTATGCACCGGTCGCCGGACAACCACCAGGGCGGTGGGCGGCCATGACCGCCGTGCCCCCGGCCGCGGCTCCGACCGCCAGACGCCGCCGAATCCCCCTCAGCCGTGGCGAGCAGATGCTGCTGGTCGTCTTGATCCTGGCCGCGCTGCACCAGGTCGACCACGTGCTGCGGGCCGACAATAGCGGCTGGCCATTCACCCCGGACGTGACCCCGTTCACCATCAGCTTCATCATCTATCCGCTGATGGCGCTGGACTTCGGCTACCTGCGCAACCGTCCGTGGTCGCGGGTGGCGCTGGTGGCAGTCCTGTTCGTGGCGCTACAAGTCGTCCATCTGGTCTACGAGCCGCCCGGAGCCCAGTACGGCACCTGGGCCAACGGCGTCAGCGACGTGCCGCACGCGTTCGGGCGACCCAACCTGCTGGAGGTCGCGGCCCCTGCCCTGGGCGTCGCCTCGGTTATGATCTCCACCCTCCTTTCGGCTGCCGTGCTAGTCGCGCTGGTGCTCCTGATCCGCGAGGCCCGCGCGGCCCCTGATTGGAACGCCCCTCCTCCGGCGACGGACCCCGATGAACCGGCGCAGCGCCAAGGGTCAAGACAGATCCCTGGCGGCACGCCAATCGCCGTGGTGGCCTACGACCCCGCCTGGCCGCAGCGGTACGAGGCGGCCGCCGCCGAGCTCCTCCGCGCGGTCGGTACGCGGTTCCTGCGGCTGGAGCACATCGGGTCCACGGCGGTACCGGGGCTTGCCGCCAAGCCGACCATCGACATGATGGCCAGCGTGCCCCGCTTGGAGGACGGCCTGGCCGCCCGCACGGCGCTCGCCAAGCTGGGCTACGAGCTGGTCGAGACCGGCATGCCGGACCGGCTCTTCTTCCAGCCCCGCACCTCCACCGGCACACCCAGCCACCACCTGCACCTGGTCACCGAGGCGACTTGGGCGACCCGCAACGAGCGCCTCCTGCGCGACCACCTCCGTAACCACCCAGAGCAGGCGCGACGCTACGGCGAACTGAAGGAGCGCCTTGCCCGCGACCTTGGTCCCGGCGAGGCCTATACGCGAGCCAAGACCGCGTTGATCCAGGAGCTGGTCGACGCCGCCCGGGATGAGCTTGGGTTGCCGCGCGTGCCGGTATGGGAGGAGTAAGAGCGCCAAGGAGCCGCACAACCACCACGCAGCGATCAGGAGATAGGGAAGCCGAGCACAACGGCCAGATCGACGGTGGACTGCGCCGTCCTCAGCGTTGAGCCGCACGCTCCTGCGGTGCCGACCGGCAGACCGCCCGCAGGGTGCAGAAACTCGTTCATGCAGCTGTCGGAAGTACTCGTGGAGCAGGCCGCCGAGCCGGTCTCGCCGGTGCACACCGCGCCGATGCTCGCACGTGATGGTTGGACCGGCTGGTGGATCGGGCGGTTCCAGCCTGAGCGCTCGCTGGGGACAGTGGACGTTGTAGTGCTCGGTGTAGACCCTCAGGACCCCTGCCTCAGGTGCCGGCGCCCAACGATCAGCAGCCAGTCCAGGCACTCGGCCCCCACCGTGCGGATCCAGCGCTCGGCGTCGCGGTGGCCTTGGGCGCCTGCACCGGCGTGATCAGCACGTCTGCGCCCTCCGAACGGAACACCTCGTCGAACGCCCGAGTGAACTTCGTGTCCCGGTCGCGGAGCAGAAACCGTGGGCGCTGCCCCGGCGCTGGCATCAGCAGGTTCCGGGCCTGCTGGGTGACCCAGGCGCCATCTGGGTTGGCGGTCACACCGGCCACGTGGGCCCGGCGGGTCCCCAGTTCGATGAAGAACAGCACATACAGCCGCCGCAGCCACACCGCGTCGACGGTGAAGAAATCGCAGGCCACGACCCCGGCGGCCTGTTGGCGCAGGAATGCCCGCCAGCTCGTATCCGCCCGCCGTGGCACGGGATCCAACCCATGCCGACGCAGCATCGTGCGGATGGTGGTGGCCGAGACCCTGATGCCCAGATGCTGGAGTTCGCCCTTGAGGCGCTGGTACCCAGCGAGGGTTCTCCCTGGCCAGGTGGATGATCAGCTGCAGCACCTCACGATCCAGCGGTGGCCGGCCGGTGTGGCGGGGCGGGTAGGTCCAGGCGTCGGCGACCAGCCGTCGGTGCCAGCGCGGCAGCGTCTCCGGCTTGACGAGAAAGCAGATCAGCGTGATCGGGGCAAGGCGCGGCTGATGGCAGCCAGCAGCGCTCGGTCGGTGGGCTCCGGCTTGGGCCGCGGCGTCTGGCGGCGCAGCACAGCGAGTTGGTGGCGCAGGACAAAAATCTCCAGCTCCTTGGCGGCGTCACCGCGGGCCAGCAGGGCCAGGAGCTGGAGGGAGCGGCACAGCGTCAGGTAAACGAGTCTTGGCAGCACCTGAAAGCGGCCTCCGCGATGGGATCAGGAAAAACGTGACAGGACCGACCATGCCGCCCAAATTCGCAGGCCAGCGAGCAGCCTGGGTTCTGCACCCTACGAGATAAAAGGAGGTGCCGGGCCGGCCGGGATGGGTCGCTAGCGGTCTTGTCGGACCGGATGGCGGCCAGCAGCGCGCTGGCGGCCGCGGTGCGCTGGCACGGCACCATCCGGCCCGGTGTCGCACACCACCGCGACCTGCTTGAGAATCTATAATAGGGCTGCGTTCCTTCCTTCGGTCGATGAGGACTCGCCCTCGATAGCATGGCAACGGCGGCGGACGCCCCACATCCAAGGGCAGGCGCCGGCATGCAGCTGACCCGCCGCCACCTCAGTGGCGAGGATGCTCTCCACGGGGTTGCAAAGCGGTCGCCGCGCTGGCGCCTGCTACCGCATCGATATCCACGGTGACCACCAGGGAGGAGTGGCATGCCGCAACCAGCGGGTCCATCAGCAACCGGCGAAGAATGCTGGCAGTGGGCCGCTGGGGCGGCGGCGATGGTCCGCCGGGGGAAGGTCAGCTCCCGCGAGCTAACCGAGCTGGTCCTGGCGAGGATCGACGCCGCCAACCCGGACCTCAACGCGGTCGTGGAGGTACGCCGGGAGGCGGCGTTGGAGGAGGCGGCGGCGGCCGACGAGGCGGTCGCCCGCGGCGAGTGGGTCGGTCCACTGCACGGCGTGCCGATGACCATCAAGGAGGCGTTCAACGTCGCTGGGCTGCACACCACCTGGGGCAACCCGGCGTTCAAGGAGTTCGTCGCCGACCAAGACGCCACCGTGGTACGGCGGCTCAAGCAGGCCGGCGCCGTCATTGTTGGCAAGACTAACGTGGCGCACATGCTGGGCGACTACGCCCAAACCGCCAACGAGCTGTATGGCGTGACCAACAACCCGTGGGACCCAGCGCGCACGCCGGGCGGTTCCTCGGGCGGGTCGGCGGCGGCGGTTGCCGCCGGCATGGCGTTCCTGGACTACGGCTCGGACCTAGTGGGCTCGGTCCGGATCCCGGCCAGCTTCTGCGGTGTCTACGGGCTCAAATCCAGTGTCGGGATCGTTCCGCTCACCGGGTTGCAGCCCCCCGGCCCACCCGCGCCCCAACCCGAGACGACCTACAAGGCGGCCGTCGGCCCGCTCGCCCGCCAGGCCGGTGACCTGCGCCTGGCGCTCGAGGTGACCGCCGGACCGGAGGACCCCGCGGCCAAGGCGTTCTCCTGGACCCTGGCGCCACCACGCCACCAGCGGCTGGGCGAGTTTCGGGTCGGGGTCGTCCTCGACGACCCCGGCGCGCCGGTCACCGGCGAAGTCGGCGCGGTGCTGTCGGACATGCTGGATGGGCTCGCCCGGGCCGGGGTCAGCGTCATGGACGGCTGGCCCGAGAGCATCGACCCCGGCCAGAGCGCCGAATCGTTCGGCTTCCAGGTTGGGCTGTTCTTCGCCTTCAATCAGGCCGGCACCGAGGAGTTCGCGCCGCTGTCGGCGGTGATCGAGCAGGAGCGCCGCCACCAGGCCGCCTACGCCGCCTGGTCCCGCTATTTCGGGCAGGTCGACGTCTTTCTGTGCCCGACCAACTTCACTGCCGCGTTCCCCCACGACGCCCGACCCTTCGCTGAGCGCACGATCGCCACCGCCGACGGGGAGCGCTCCTATGCCGAGCAGCC
>Ga0126307_10002570_pt1 | contig 12282 bp, 10 predicted proteins | sample Plot28_FD_89955 | JGI IMG/M metagenome (GOLD analysis project Ga0126307, IMG submission 89955) | Serpentine soil microbial communities from UC McLaughlin Reserve, CA, USA - Plot28 | ecosystem: Environmental > Terrestrial > Soil > Grasslands | place: USA: UC McLaughlin Reserve, Lake County...
CTCGTCGTAGCTCAGATCTCTTTCGATTATGTCGGCCTCCTCCTCGGCGTCCATGTCGGGGTCGACCCGTCGCAGCACCTCCACCGCCTCTTCACGCCGACCCATCATCATGAGCCCGCGAGCCGTCTCCGGCAGGCGTAGGACCAGGAAGAACACGATAAGGGCCGGTATTGCCGCGAGTGAGAGGATCAGCCGCCAACTCTCGGTGCCGGCTAGCGCCAGGCCCACAAAGTAAGCGATGCATATGCCCGAGACGGTTGCTATCTGGAAGGTGACGATCATGGAACCCCGGATGCTTTTCGGGGCCGACTCCGCTATGTACGCAGGAGCGGTCACGATGGAGACGCCGATAATGAACCCGAGCAGAAACCTGACGCCCGTCAGGAACCACTCGTTGGGGGCCACGCCTTGCAGACCCGTGAAGGCGGCGTAGCCGAGGGCCACCGCGATCATAGTATTCTTGCGCCCGAACCTGTTAGTTATACGACCGGCAACGAAGGCGCCAATCAGCTGACCGACCACCACCGCAGTGGTCACCACCGAGGTCTGGAACGCAGTGAGCTGGAAGTCCGGGGTTAAGAAGAGGAGCGCGGTTGCGATGGAGCCCAGGTCATAGCCGTAGATCAGACCTATCATCGCGGCGGCCAGCATGATAAGCATGTTTTCCCTCGTCGCATGGGCATGTCCGCTTCCAGCAGCTGTGTCAGAACGGCCTGGCGCTCTCTCGCTCATCTTTCTCCTCCTTAGACCCCTCATTGTGCGGTTTCTCACCCAGCACTAGGAATCTTACCTTTGTTTGCGCTCGCAAAGCAACCAGAGAGCTTGGCAGCTATGTGGAGCTCGTGGAGTGGCTGCGGGACGAATCCCACCCGACAGGCCACAAACGCGATGTCGAAGGGTTTGCTTCGCCACGTCTTGCTCGCTCATCGACTTATCTACTTCCCAGCAGTTTTCGCGCGACGACGCCTAGCGGGTTGCGGATACGCCAAGCACGTACTCTCCGGCGTCACCGCGAGCGAGCGCGGCCCCAAGTATCCCGGACTTCGCTCCAAGCGTTGCCTCTCTGATCTCCACAAGACCCTTCGCAGGGGAGCACGAACGCAGACGCAGTTCCCTGCGGGCAGGCTCCAGCACCATGTCTCCCGCCTCCGAGACACCCCCGCCTATGGCGATCACCTCAGGGTCGAAGACGTTTACGACTGTGGCGAGCCCTATCCCGAGCCAGGTTCCGGCCTCCCGCAGCACCTCAAGAGCGGTCCCATCCCCTTTGCGGGCGAGAGCCAGCACGTCTTCCCCGAGTGGCATACGCTCCCTGGCTAGCCTCCCAAGAGCCGAGTCCGGCTGTTCGCCTGCTACCTCCCTGGCACGATGCCCTATGGCAGTTCCCGAGGCTAGCGCCTCGAGACATCCCCTGTTCCCGCATCCACAGCGCGGACCTGCAGGCTGGACAGTTAGATGCCCTAACTCCTCACCCATGCCGCGAGCGCCCCTGAGCAGAACACCGTGCGAGATGATCCCGGCACCCACTCCGGTCCCCAGGGTCACGAAGATCAGGTTATCGACGTCCTCACCTGCACCGAAGCGGAACTCGCCCCAGGCCGCAGCGTTGACATCGTTCTCTACGGCAACCTGTAGTCCCGTGCGTCTACCCAGCTCCTCCTTTAAGGGAATGCCCTCGATAGCTTCGAGGTTGGCTGCGCTCAGGATCTTGTTTTCGCTGGCAAGGATAAAACCAGGGGCGGCCAGGCAAACGCCTCCTATCTCGTAGTCTCGCTGGACCTCTATGATCGCCTCGGCGATCGTCGAGAGTAGAGGTTCCCTGTCGTTCTCCGTCGGGTATATCACCTCATTGAGTAGCTCGCCCTCAGGAGAAACGACCCCGGCGGCGATCTTCGTCCCCCCAACATCCACCCCTGCGGCATTCATTGCCTGACCCTCTCGCGTCTCGAAAATCCACCCCTCCTGCCTCCAACGCACCGAAAGCTCGGGAGCTCGTCGTTTACTGTATTCTAGTTGCCTACCAGACCAGGCGTTAACGCCGGCCACGAACGTAGGGGGTGAATATGCGGTTCCAAGGTCGGGTGGTCGTCATCACGGGTGGCGGCTCGGGGCTCGGGCGGGTGCTGGCACACAGTTTCGCGGCGGAGGGAGCCGCCGTCGTCGTGGCGGACGTGGTAGGAGACCACGCAACGGCGGTAGCAGACGAGATCTCCGAGGTAGGAGGCAGGTCCCTAGCGCAGACAGCGGACGTAACCGACGCGAGCGATGTCGAGGCTATGGTGGAGACAACTAGGGAAGCGTTCGGACCGGTGGAGATACTCGTCAACAACGCGGCGAGGGCGACCGACGCGGATTTCCTCGACCTGAGCGAGGAGACCTGGGAAGAAGACGTGGCGATTACGTTGAAGGGTCCCTTCCTCTGCTCGCAGACCGTGCTCGCGGATATGACGGAGAACAGGTCGGGGGTCATTCTCAACATAGCCTCGGTAAACGCCCTCACGTACTTCGGCAACGAAGCCTACAGCGCGGCGAAGGCAGGAATCCTCAGCCTGACGAGGAGCCTAGCGGTGCGCTACGGACCCTTCGGCGTGCGCGTGAACGCCATCGCTCCAGGCACACTGAGAACACCCGCCTGGGAACAACGCCGGCAGAAGGACCCTGAAGTCCTGGAGCGTGTGAGCCGATGGTATCCCCTCGGCCGCGTCGGCGAGCCTGAGGACGTGGCCGGAGCAGCCCTCTTCCTCGCATCGGACGAGGCGAGCTGGATTTCGGGCGCCGTCCTCCCCGTCGACGGAGGACTCACAGCAGGCAACCTTCAGATGGCGCAGGAGATCGTCATTGGGTCCGGGGATCACACCCCGTGAAGTCGCACGCACCCGTCTCGGGCCTTGATCGCACCTCTCCAGCTGTATAGTCTGCTCGCATGGATACGTCGATGCTCGCGTTCGCCACTGACCTTCACGACGAGGGACTCGACGCGGTCCTCGGCAACGTCCAGGAGCGGGCTGGCCTGGGCGGGCTTACGCTCGCGGTCGCCTACCACGACGCTAGGGACCTCTTCCCCCACAATCCCGTCCACAGGATCCGTTACCTTGAGGGTGGCGCCGTCTTTTTCCGTCCGGACGAATCCCGCTATGAAGGCCTGCAACTCAGGCCGCACGTCGCCGGGCTAGCCCGCACGACCGATCCTCTGGAAGAGCTTTGCGTGGCCGCCGACGAGCGGGGCATGGACGCAAACGCGTGGGTGGTCTTCCTGCACAGCGACGGGCTCGGCTCCACGCACCCGGGGTGCGCCCCGCAGAACGCGTTCGGGGACCCCTACCTCACCGACCTGTGTCCATCCAACCCGGAAGTGCGGGGCTTTGCGCGAGCACTCGCGTCCGATGTCGCGCGCTACGACGTCTCGACGGTCTTCGCGGAGTCGCTCCATTTTCACGGTCTGGAGCACGGCTACCACCACGAGCGCTACTTCGAGGAGGTAGGGGCTATGGGAAACTACCTGCTCGGTCTGTGTTTCTGTACCCATTGTCTAGAGGCGGCAGCCAGGTCCGGTGTCGACGCCGACACGGTCCATCGCTCCGTCCGCGAAGAGCTGGAGCTCCGGTTGTCCGGCGAGAGCGAGGACAAAGGGCCCGAAGAGATCTCCCGCGAGCGCCTCGCAGACTTCGGGGGCGAGCAACTTCTGGGATACCTCGAAGCGCGGATAGCGACGGTAACCTCGCTCGCGGCCGAGGTGTCTGAGGCCGTCGCTAATGAGGGCGCAAGGTTCGTTTTCCTGGATCTCTCGGGGGCGGAGAAGGGCTTCGCCACGGGGCAACCCACGGGAGAGGCCGCGCCCAAGATCGGGTGGAAGATGGGCGTGGATGTCGCCGCCCTGGCCGACGCATGCGACACCGTAGAGGTGACCGGCTACGCCGCAGACGCCGACCGTCTACGCTTCGATCTCGACGCTTATCATTCCTTGCTCGCGGACAACACCAGGCCTGGCCTGCTACTCCGCCCCATGCCCCCCGACTGCCGATCGGCAGACAACCTCGCCGAGAAAGTAGCCGTTGCCCGCGCACACGGTCTGGAGCGCCTAGATTTCTACCATTACGGGTTCTGTAGATTGCGCTCTTTGGACTGGGTTCGGGGTTCCCTCACAACCTGAGAACAGGGGCCACTACCCCGCTTCCGGAACCGCGGCTATGCAATCGATTTCTACAAGGAACCCGAGGAGCGAGGTGCCCACGGTGGTACGGGCCGGAGGGTCGTGGGTGAAAAATTCTTTGTACACCTCGTTGAACTCCTGAAACCGCGTGAGATCCGTCACGTAAGCGTTCACCTTGACGATCTCATCGAGGCTCGAGTCCGCGGCCTCCAGGATCATCCGCACGTTCTTCAACGTCTGGCGAACCTGGTCGGCGAAGGCGTCGGGCATGGTGCCCGTCTCCGGGTCCACTGGACCCTGCCCCGAAATGAACACGAAGCCGCCAGATACCACGGCGTGCGAGTACGGTCCCGCTGGCTTCGGTCCCTTTTCGGCGGTTACGGTCTTCCTCATAGTTCCTCGTTTGTGGACATCGTGCTCAAGGGTTGTTCCTTAGTATCGTTGTGCCTGCCCTCGTCCCTCGATGAAGACCCATCTCGATAGTCTCTTCTCCGTTGACCAGGACGCGGGAGATACCCTCGGGGAAGCGTTTGGGGTCTTCGTAGGTGGCCCTGTCCGAGATGGTCTCCGGGTCGAAGACGACCACGTCAGCGGCGTATCCAGGTGAGATCAAACCCCGCCCGCCCAGCCTGAACCGCCGGGCCGGGAAGGAGGTCATCTTCCTGACCGCCCCTTCGAGGGTCAGCAACTTCTTCTCCCGCACGTACTTTGCGAGCACGTGCGGAAAGGTTCCGTAGAGACGGGGGTGGGGCTTTTTAGCCTGGTCGTGGAGGCTGTCGGAGGCTACGAGGGACCGATCCCACTTCATCACCTGATCCACGTCGGCCTCGGCCATGTGGAAGAACACAATTGCGACCTTCCCGTCCTGTTCCAGAAGCAGGTCCATCATGCAATCTACGGGATCCACGCCCCGCGACTCGCCGATCTCGGCGATGTTCTTGCCTTCTAGGTCGGCATCGTCACCCTTGCTCAGTGACGAGACGTAGACGCTCTCCCAACCCGTGGAGGCCACGAGGTTATCCCAGCCGTCCTGTTCGTGTCCCAACTCCTCCCTGATCCTCGCCCGTGTGTCCAGATCTTTCAGCCTCTCCAGGGCCCCGGAGACACCACCCTCCAGCACCCACGGCGGGAGCAGCGTGGTCAGGGTGGTCGAGCCCGCGGTGTACGGGTACACGTCGCAGGTGACGTCCAGCCCTCGGGACCTCGCGTCCTCCACCAGTTCCATCGCTCTGGCTACGCTCCCCCAGTTGTTCCTCCCCGCGGCTTTGAGGTGACTGATCTGGAGCGGGACACCGCACCGCTCGGCGATCCAGATAACCTCTTCTATGGAGGAGATCAAGCTGTTCCCCTCACCTCTGATGTGGGTGGCGAGAAGCCCCTCGTAGTACGGGAGCACGGAACACAGCTTAGCCAGCTCCTCCCTCGGGGTATAGCTCCCCGGCGCGTACATCAGGCCCAGGGAGAGCCCAATCGCCCCGGCCTGGAGGGCTTCTTCCAACAGACTCTTCATGCGCTCCAGCTCCCCGGCCTCGGCCGGCCTGTACTCGAAACCCATCACCGCTATCCTCAACGTTCCGTGGCCTACGTAGGTGGCCACGTTCCCCGCCGGAGTCGCCTCGCGCAAGCTCCCCACGTACTCGCCGAGAGTCTCCCAGCACCACACCCGATCCGTCGTGCCTAGCACGGGCTCCACGTAGCTCCTGAGCAACTCCAGGTTTTCGGACGCGAAAGGCGCAGGCGTCATTCCGCAGTTGCCGACCACCTCGGTGGTGACACCTTGCCTGAGTTTTATCTCGCTCTCGGGCACGTCGAGGATCATGAGGTCCGAGTGGCAGTGGCCGTCTATGAAGCCGGGTGAGATCATCTGCCCGCCAACGTCAATGGTCCGCCTGCTTTTCTGTCTCACCCTCCCGAGGCCCGCTATGGTGCCGTCTGTGATCCCCACATCGCCGAAGAACCAAGGATTGCCTGTCCCATCCACGACGCGCCCGTTTTTCAGCACGAGGTCCAACACAGTGTTCCTCCTACCAGACCTTCCCACGTGCAGCCACCGGCACCTCTTCCACGGTTCCGTCCTCACCGGTTAGAAACAACGCGTCGTGTAAGTTGACAGTGCTGCAAACGTGGTTGGGGATGATCCTGAGTGTATCTCCGACCCTGAGGTCGTTCCCCCCGCGCAGCGAGATCATGCCGTGCTCCTCCGTGAGCCTCTCCAGAACAGCCTCAGGGTGCCCGACGACCTCGCCGAACCCGACGAGGTTCAGGGGCTCGCCTCCCGGCTGCACGTCGGTGGCGAATGTCTTGCTTCCACCGTCGATGACGGCCAGATCCCCGATCGGCCTGCTGACCACGGTCGCGACAACCTCAGCGGCGCAGTCTCCGAGCGAGCATGCACCCATCCGCGCCTGCATCCTGTCGTAGAAGACGTAGGTGCCCGGCCGGATCTCCGTCACCCCAGTGACCCCGACCGCGTGCCTGGCAGTCGGGGTAGATCCCAGGCTGACGTCTTGGACACCTATCCCCTGTTCCCTTATCCGATCCGCCAGAGAGACCATCAGCTCGCCCTCCTGCAAACCCGCCCCTTTGAGGTCGAGTGTCGGAGAACCATCGAGAACGGCACCGCGGTAAGTGTAGATCCCGGTCAGTTCAAGGTTGTCCAGGGAATCAACGTCCCTTGCGAGTTCGACCGCTTTTTCGTATGGGACCCCAGTTCTCCTGAGCCCTGTATCCACCTCCAGCCTAACTTCCAGAATGTGCTCCTCTCTCCCTGCGACGGCAGAGACACGCCGCGCCCCCTCGAGGCTATCCACGCCGATGATGAGCCTGGTCCTCTGGCGCAAAGCAATTGCGCGCTGGATCTTCTCCTCCGTCACCAGAGGATATGCGATGAAGATGTCCCTGATACCAGCATTGGCCATGACCTCCGCCTCAGAGACCTTCGCCACCGTGATCCCCACGGCCCCCGCTTCCACCTGGTTCCTCGCTATAGCTGGTACCTTGTGGGTCTTCACGTGCGGTCTCAGGGCTACTCCGCTGCCTTTGGCGAGGTTGGCCATCTTCACTATGTTTCTCTCCATCTTTGCGCTGTCGATCACAACGTAAGGTGTATCTTCAGGGACCCACTTGGCGCTACTACTCATCGTGCGGCTCCCCCGCTCCTGATTCGATGCCGATATCGAGTTTGGCCGCCGTGGATGAGGCGGCGGTGTCAAACGGTAGCCTCACGGTGCCCCCTTCGCCCGTCCTTCGCCTACGAAGGATATTCGTACTTCCCGCCCCCAGGACATGGAATAGTAGACGGATGTAAGAGTTAGGTCAATCTGTGAGGAGTCGGAGTACAACACGAGTGGTGCCATGAAGTACCCAGAGTTCCCCTAGATGACTTCGTTATGACAGGTATCCGGCTTAGATAAGCCGATTGCGAAGAACCGACGAGTGGACTCGAACCGCTGACCTGCTCATTACGAGTTTGCTTGCGTATGTTCTAGCCCGTCCTAGTGCGTCCGGGAATTGCGCTTACTTAGGCGATTTTCGACGATCTGGCAGTCTCACTTTGTCCACTGCGTACTAGCTCGTATCAGCTCGGTTGCAGTACGGTTGCAGTAAATCCATTCGAGCAGACTCGGATGGCTGACCTAATCTCATCCTGAGATGATGATCGAGGCATTGCAGGGCCACGCCCCGGGCTTGCAAGTCCCGGATATCTGAGCCGGTTTCCTTTCTCTGCCTTGCTATGTGTTGCACCGGGCAGGAACACCGCTGACGGGATGGATGAGGTGTTGGGATAGATGATCTACTCTTGCCCTTTGCTTCCCCTTGGTGGTAGGTTGGGCCGCGGCCAGAGCGAGACTCAAAGCGTTACGAAGGGCATTACGAGGAGCAAGTAATACGGCAGAGCTATACTCTCTGCCGTGCCCTCCGACGATTTCAAAAGCCTGTTCACCGATTCGCGCGAAGCGGAGCTGCAAAGGTCGTCGTTGCGTCTCGAAGCTATAACGAGGGGCATGTGGTTGCCTGGCGGCGCTGGAGGCCGCGGACTTGCCTTTCCGACCTTACTGAGATTGAGTAGAGGCCTGGTGCTGCCCGAGCGCGTCCCCCCGGAGAGACGGCCGGCACCGATAGACTACGTAGGCACGTACGTCACGCTAAAGGACTATGTAGACCCTCAGGAGTTGCCAGGTGGATCCTCGCAGGCGGTGGCCGAGCAGATTCTCTCGTCCCAAGATCCACACGTCTTGCTCGGGCAACTTACCTTCCTAAGCCACCTCTTCCATGTCGCAGAAGAGGCTAACCGGTTTGTGGTCGGCTACAGGGACGTCCTGCGTCCGGACCTGAGGCCGGGCTTCGACGAGGCGCTCGCAAAGGAGAGTGGTGAGGGCCAGGACACCCTCCTCTTTGGTCGTCAGGCGGTGCTGGCGGCCTTGCGTGCGGTTCTCAAGACTTATCCTTGGGCAGAGGATGGCCGCGAACAGTCGTCGCTCATGACCGCCATACTCCTCGTGCATGCGGTCGGGAGCGCCATGGGCGAGTTCGAGGGTAGTGGTGCTCGCACTATCGGCAACATGCCCGCCGACCTGATGATGGAGTTGGTCCGCAACGGTATGCTTTACGAACAGGACGACGACTTCTCGATCATCGACCGTACGCTACGCTATTGGCGCGAGCATACCGTAAACCTCAAAAGGACGCAGCTCAGGGACGATCCGCACGAGCTTTTTGAAGAGGCCCTCGGTGTGCCGTTCGAGGACTTCTTCGCTATGGGTCTCTGGCTCTGGGTTCGCGCGAGGACGCGGGAACCCTACGATCTGGATAACCTAGCGACACCGGCAGGCCTGCCAGACGTACGTTTACCGCGGGAGCGCGTCCAGGCGTTTCTCGATCGGGTGTCGGCGCAACCGGGGTGGTTCTCGGAGGAGCTTGAGGGCCGTGACTCTCAGTACGATTTCCTGCCAATCCAGACTAGGCCCATCCTGAACCTCAATGAGGCTCTGCTTGTTCTCGATGAACCCTTTCTTCTGCAGAAGTTCACGCTCAATGGGCTCTTCTGGGCGGTCCACGACAATGAGCGCGACAATCACTCTGATCTCCACAGACGGCGCTGGACTCAGGCGCATGGCGAGGCGCTGGAGACGATGGTTGAGGAGCGGGTCCGGGAGATGGCACCCGCACTCCCAGGCGAGGATAGAGATAAATCCTTCTATACGGAGGAGGATCTTGAGGAAGCCTACCCTGGCAGGAGGCGAGCTGATGCTGTCGTGGACTACGGGGACCGTATCCTCGTTTACGAGATCGTAGGCGGGCAGCCCGTGGTCGGTACTCGTATTTCTGGCGACCCTGAAAGCTTCGAGCGTGACACTGAGAGGCTCGTCCTGGAGAAGGCCCGACAGCTTGATGAAACGTGTGCCTCGCTCCTCGCGGACCAAAAGAAACTGACCAGCTACAACCCGCCACCGGGTAGAAGGATCGTGCCGATCGTGGTAGTTGCTGGCGGCTACCCGAGCGATGCCCTGTCACGCGGCCACGTGGACGATCTGCTCCAGAGTGAGGGTCTCCTAAAGGATCCGGCGATAGATTACCTGTGTCTGCTCAATCTCGCAGAGTTAGAGATGATTGAGAGCCTCCACGAGGAGGGCAGGAATCCAGGGGAGTTGCTCGCGCGCTGGAGGCGCTCGGGCTTAAGCGACATCTCGTTCTGGAACTTCGTGCTGCGTGAGGTGAACCCAGACCATCGTCGTCCATCCAGGATGAAGGAACGGGTCGCAACCGCCTGGGACGAGGCTGCGCGTCGACTAAGCGGGCGGTGACCTTAGAGTTGGCCGTAGGAGATGCGCTTGAACCCTTCTGACAGCACGTCGCTTTGGCAGGTCCGTCCCGGTGATGTACAGGTGATGTAGAGAAGCCACAGCGATAGCCCAATGGCTTCTCACTTCCTGAGTATTCGCCTTATCTATGGGCAAAACAGAGAGCCGACGAGCGGACTCGAACCGCTGACCTGCTCATTACGAGTGTGCGGTCAGTGGTTGCTGGACGTTGCACGGGCTTGCAAATTCCGCATAGATAGTGGGTTTTCTTTTCCCTGTATTGCCCACTATTGCAGGGTGTTGCGTCCGGGTTAGGGTCAAACTAGGGTCAAGTTGGGGTCAAGAGTCTGTGGATTACGCGTCGCTAGTTCTTGTTCGAGTCTCGCTCACTCGCATCAGTATGCGGCGCCAACAGATGTAGCGATCGCCCCCGATACCCTACCGGCAGAACAGTTACTATCGCACCTCGTCACAGGCGGTTTATAGAGGATACTGGATGTAGACTTACTTGGGGGCCGTCTTCGCCTCGAAAACGACCTCTTCCAAAACTCCTTCCAGGTAGCCCACAGCCTTTGTCCGTCCTTCCTGGCGTAGCTGTTGCAGCGCGTCCACCAACCAGGCAAGACAGATCTCGTTGTCCATGCTCAAGAATGTCAGCCTCCGCTCTTCTCCGAGAAGTACCCTCAAACCGCTACCCTTCTCAGAGACACAGAAGGGACGATAGTTTCGGGTCCGGCTCTTCCATCGTCACTTCGCAGCCCAAGCGGCGGGCACGTTTGCCCCCTTGCCCCCTTTGTGGGGCGTCGGCGTGATGGGGCAAAGGTGAGCACACCGCCTGCTTATCGGTTTCCCTCGCTCCATCATGGTCCTCTCTTCGCTCTTCGAAGTTGCTGGTACCGGTGCACCGGGGAGCTGGGGGTGGAACTCAACCACTGCAGCTTCAACCGTTGGCACATCGTGGTAGCGGGCCACGGAGACTCGATGGTGACCGTCCACCACGAAGTAGGCATCCCCGATCTCGTAGAGCTCGACCGGCGGCAAGTCTTCTGCACGGTGGAAAGCTCGATCTATGCGCTTCCACTTATGCCCCACGCTCGCCCTCGCGGGCAGGAAGGATCGATCGAAGTCCCTCCACCGCCCCACGCTGCCGACGATCTGATCCACCTCTACGACCCTCGTCCCCCGGTGGCGGCGATTGTTAACAACGGGAAGCTCTCTTCTGGCGTCTTCGAAGGAGAGCAACCGGTTTGAGGTGTGCTCTCTTCGAATACGGGCTGCTACGGTTCGCAGGCGAGCCCGGCGCCTGGCGCGGGTGAAGTCCGCGTCCACCTGCTCGTTTAGGTCCATGTACGGGATCATTTCTTCCAGCCTTCTCAATAAATAGGTTCTAGGCGCATTAGCGCGCTCCCTTATGCGCCAATGAGCCGACCGTTGTAACATTCACAGATTGGGTTCCTTACTTGCTCTTACGCCTTAATCGATAATATGCCCTACCAAGATGAATCAAGCGTTAGGCGCGCATGAAGACTTCTTCTTTATCCGCTCGGAAGACTTCTCGATATTGCAGACTCTTTGATCTACTCTGCCCACGTTGCGCGTTGCGAGGAGGAAGGTCTACTCCAGCACGAGGAACCGCAGCTCGGCGTCCACGGTAACGGTCTGAACCGGGATCAGGACCGTCTTCAGCCCAAAAGCCCCACGCTGAGCTCTGCATACTCTGCCCCGCCGCTCTCATTCAAGAAGAGCCTCTTCAACCTTCCGATCTTGCGTCCCAGTGGGTCGCGGACCCGGTAGCCTGCGCATTGTTGTGGCGTCTCGAACCGTTCGACCGGCCACGCGCCTCTCGCCGCCCGGGTTGCTGTCTGAGACATCGTTCTTTGCTCCTCCTTGGTGCCCGCGAGGGCGTCTTCTAATGGACACCCTCGCGCTGAGCGTTCTTACCGTTCTTGTTGCCTTCTCTAGATGCCGTCCCTTTCTCTGGGTTTGCTTACGGCCTATGGCTGCCGGTTCTCGCTCCCCAGAGGCCGCCTAGGGCCCCACCAATGAACGGGAAGAGCAAGGCGAGGACGCCAGAGACGCTCAGGATAGTTCCCAACCCCTGTTGCGAGGCTGCCTGCTGGGCGCTCTGCTGCGCTCCTTGTGGCAGCGTGACGCCGGAGAGCTGATCTATGAAACTAACTCCTAGCAGGCCGCCTATGATCGCCAGCACTAGCGTCACCACCAGGGCCAGGAGCGGTACCAGCAGCCCGTGCTTGAGTCCCTGGCGGGCCGCCATCCTCCCTGCGGCGTACCCGCCGATGAGGAAGGCCAAGAGCAACGTGATCAGTAAAC
>Ga0126307_10002571_pt1 | contig 12281 bp, 15 predicted proteins | sample Plot28_FD_89955 | JGI IMG/M metagenome (GOLD analysis project Ga0126307, IMG submission 89955) | Serpentine soil microbial communities from UC McLaughlin Reserve, CA, USA - Plot28 | ecosystem: Environmental > Terrestrial > Soil > Grasslands | place: USA: UC McLaughlin Reserve, Lake County...
AGGATGAAGGTGATCAGGATCTCCACCACGAACGCCTGAAGGTCGCCCACGCCCTGCGCGGGGTAGGTGCCCGCCAGGTTCGCCTCGCTCCTGGCCCCTGCTCCGCCGAAGGTCAGCCAGGTGGCCAGGGCGGCGAGCACGGCGCCAACTAGCTGCGCGCCTATGTATATGGGGGCGTAGTTCCAGGGGAACTTGCCCGCAGCAGCCATCCCCAAGGTGACGGCCGGGTTGACGTGCGCGCCCGAGACGTGCCCTACGGCGGCCACCACGGCCGCGAGGGCCAGCCCGAAGGCGAGTGCTACGGCCAGGGAGTCGTAGGCCGGCCCGGCGGTGGGGCGTGCCAGGATGGCTGCGACCGCAACTGCCGTCCCGCCGAACACGAGGATGAAGGTCCCCACCAGCTCGGCGATCGCCGCGCCCACGAGGTGGGAGGCGTCTACCTGGCTGCCGTAGAGGCCGCCACCGCCGGACTCCTCTTGCTCGTTCTCCTCGAGCGCCTCCCTGGTACCGCGGCGGGCGGCCTGGCGGGTGGCGTCCTGCGAAGAAGCGCGCTCCACGCGGTGCGTGCCTACCTCGGGCACTCCGGCAGGAGATTCGGCGGTCCGGCCTAGTTCGGCCTCCCGCCGCAGTTCTTCCCTTCTGCCTCTTTCAGAGTCCACAACGTCTCCTTACTCTCGGCGTGGGCATCCTAGAATGTTGCCTTGATGCTACCGAGGTTCCTCACAGAGAGGCGGGTCCGGTACGGAGACCGAACCCGCCAACCTCGGTCAGCCTTGTCTCTCCTAGGTGTTAGAGGCCCCTGGTGGTCTGGTCGTCCACGTCGATCTCCTCGCGCCTGACGTCCTCCTCTACCACCTCGGTGTCCTCCACCACGTCCTTGCGCACCCGCACCTCCTCCTTGGCCACGGGGCGCTTCTCCACCACGACCTCTTCCTCGGTCAGGGGCACCCTCACCTCGTCCTCGCCTATCTGGGCCTCCGTAGCGGTGCCCTCGGAGACGGGTACCCGCTCCACCGTGACCTCCTCGCGGCGGGTGGGGACCTCGAGCCTCTCGCGGTCTGTGCGGACGCGCTTGCGAACGCTGACCTGGCCGGCCTCGCGCTCGCGGGTTCCTGCGGCGAGCTCCTCCTCGGTCCTCTGGACCCTCAGCTCGTCCTCGTCCTCGAGGTCGTCGCCCCGGCTCTGGTTCACGCCCTCGTCGGTGAGCGCGTGCTCGCGGAACTCGCCCGTCTCGGTGTCGCCCATGGACATGCCAGGACCCACCGTACCGGCGTCCGTGTCTTCGGAGTAGTAGGAGCCGTAGGAGCCGCTGTGCTCGGTGGAGGAGGCGCGCTGGAGGCCGTAGTAGGAGTAGACCTGCTGCTCGAACTCGGGGGTGATCTCCCTATCGTCGTCGAAGGTCGGCCCGTTCTTGGCCGTGTCCTTGTCCACCGAGACGTCTATGCGCCCGCTCGCCTCGTTCACCGTGGCCAGCTGCCAAGGGATGAGGGTGGAGCTGGTGCCCAGCAAGCCCATCTTGACGCCTACGTACTCGGGCTGGCCGCTCTCGTCGACGAACAGGTCGTCTACCTTGCCGATCTTGGAGCCGGACTGGTCGTAGACCTGGTAGCCGGCGAACTGGTCCTCTATAGCGGTGAACCTGTCGCTGCGCTGCTCGTACGTTCCGCCAGAATCCGTCACCCTAACCTCCTTGTGAGTTGCATACCGCGTAAGACCGTACCCCGCATCCGCGACCCATCAAGCGAACCTTAGTGTCGCAGGACACACCACGCGTCGACCATCGCTACTTTTTGCGGCCAACTGTGTCCTAAGGCACCAAACCGGGGCCGAGCGAGGCTGGCTGGTTTTGAGCGCGAGGCATGCGGGTACCCCGCTTGGTGAGTACTAGGTCGGCTCGAGACCGGATTCGGAGGTAACGCGCTATGCAGCCCCAAGGCAATCCCTTCGACGCGTCGCGTCGGGACTACCAAGACTTCGTCGAGCGCTTCCGGCAGGGGCCACGGGCGGTCTCCGAGGAGGAGGCGGCTTCCCGCTACGAGCAGGTGGCCCCGAACCTCCCGCCCGACGTCTACCAACGGTCCGCCCAGGAAGTCTTCGCCCAGCTCACGCCCGAGCAGCGCATGCAGCTCGGCCAAGCGCTGGTCCAGTCCGCCCGGCAGCAGGGCCAGAACTTCCCCGACGTCAACGAGGACGGCGTAGACGACCGCCTGTAAGACCACGACTACCTGGCGCAGACCGCCACGCGGGTGCAACAGCAGCGGCCGGGCTTGCTCGGCCAGCTGCTCGGAGGAGGCAGACCCACCCCCAGCGGTGGGGCGCCCGCGGGTAGCGTTCCCTCAGGCGGCGGCATGGGTGGCATGCTGGGCAGCCCCACGGCCAAGGGCATCCTCGGGGGCATCGCGGGGGTGGGCCTGATGAACATGCTTACCGGCCCCAGTTACTACTCCGGTGGCCTCTTCGGCGCCCCCGGCATGGGCGGCTTCTTCGGCGCAGGCCCCATGTTCGGCGGCTACGGCATGGGCGGGGGCTACGAAGAGGCTTACGAGGAAGGCTACGAAGAGGGCATGACGGAAGGCTTCGAAGGCGATTTCGGCGGCGACTTCGGCGGAGGCGATTTTTAGCTCCCGAGAAGCGGAACAAGAACCGCAAGATGCCGGTGGAGCAGCTGGACCGCAAGCTCTAGTAGGTTCTGCTCGAGAGGTACATGGAGCGTGCAACTGAGGCGCGCGTTCTCCTTTTTGACCCTTGCACGGCGGCGCAAGACGCTCGCCGAGGAGGCTCTGTGCCTCGCGGGTTGTTAGTGCAGGGGGCGTCACCGGGTAGAATCCGACGACGAGGCGAGAGACAAGACGTTTGGAGGACGGGAGCATGAAGATTCCCGGCAGGCAACTGATCAAAAAGGCCGAGCAGAAGGGCAACGAGGCCGAGGTCCCGATGACCGAGCAGCTCGGGCTCGTGGACTTCGTTAAGCTCACCTCCAAGGAGGTTGGCGAGGACCACGTCATGGCCTTCGCCGGGAACCTCACCTACAAAGCGCTCTTCGCCATCTTCCCGTTCTTCACCTTTTTGCTGTCGCTGCTCGGCCTCTTCGGCGCCGAGGAGTTGGTAAACACCATGATCAACAGCCTCTCCGGCGTGCTCCCACAGTCGGCTACCGGGTTTATCGAGGGCCAGCTTCTGGGCATCACCCAGAGTCAGGCGGAGAGCGCCTTCACCTTCGCGGCGATAGTCTCCATCCTCCTTGCCCTCTGGGGCATCTCTGGGGCGTTTCGCTCCGTGATGGAGGCGATGAACGTGATGTACGAGGTGGAGGAGGACCGGCCGTTCTGGAAGAAGTACGGCATCTCCATCTTTATCTCGCTCGCGGTCATCGTCCTCATGCTCACGGCGCTCGGCATCGTCGTCTTCGGCGGCTCGTTCGGCGGGGGCTTGGCGCAAGCGGTCGGGCTCGGGTCTATTTTCCAGACAGTGTGGACCATCGTGCAGTGGCCGTTAGTGGCCTGCATAGTGCTGTTCACCTTCGCGATCATCTACTACTTCGCCCCGGCGGCGAAGCAGAGGTTTAGCTGGATCAGCCCCGGCGCCGTCCTCGCCTTTATCTTCTGGCTCGCGTTCTCGCTGCTCTTCTCGTTCTACGTGGGCAACTTCAGCTCCTACAACGAGACCTACGGGTCGCTGGCCGGGGTGATCATCCTGATGCTCTACATCTACTACTCGGCGGTCATCATGCTGATAGGGGCCGAGATGAACCAGGTGATCGAGTGGCACATCCCCGGTGGCAAGGACGAGGGCGAGAAGGTGCCCGCGGCCGACAGGAAGCCCGACGTCCACCGGCTGGCGAGGAGCGACGAGCAGCGGGACGAAGACTCTTAACCCCTGCGAGCCGCCCCTAAAGACCGCGTGAAGATCTACGGCCTCGACTTCACGAGCGCCCCGAACCGCAGGAAACCCCTCGTGGCTTTAGGCTGCGCGCTGGAGGACGCGGTCCTGCGCGTCGAAGGCGCGGAGGAGATGACGCACTTCGCGGGGTTCGAGGGCTTCCTCGCAAAGTCCGGTCCTTGGGTGTGCGGGATGGATTTTCCTTTCGGGCAGCCGCGGCCGCTGGTCTCCGCACTCGGCTGGCCCGAGGGTTACGTGGGCGAGGTCGCCCGGCTCTCGAAGGAGGAATTCGAAGAGGCCATACGGGCGGACATGGCCCGCCGTCCGGCGGGGAGCAAGTACCGCTACCGCCTGGCGGACCGGAGGAGCGGATCCAGCAGCGCTATGATGCTCTTTCGGGTGCCGGTCGGAAAGATGTTCTACCGGGGGGCGCCGCGCCTGCTCGAGGCGGGCCTGAGGGTCGAGCCTTGCCGCAGAACAGGAAGCGACCGCGTGGCAGTGGAGGCCTACCCCGCCATCGTCGCCCGCCGCTTCCTCGCCCACGCGAGCTACAAGAACGACGAACGCAGAAAGCAGACCACGGCCCACCGGGCCGCGAGGGAGAGGCTCGTCGCCGGGCTGAGATCCGAGACCTTGAGAGAGGTCTACGGCTTCGTGGTCGAGATGGACCGCTCCTGGGAGAGGCGGTTCGCCCGGGACCCGTCGGCCGACGCGCTGGACTCGCTCCTCTGCGCGGTGCAGGCGGCGTGGGCGTACACCAGAAAGGACAAGGACTACGGCGTCCCGCCGGAGTGTGACCCGAACGAGGGTTGGATCCTGGACCCCGAGTTACTGGCGAACGGGGAGGGCTGAGAAGCGTGCCGTACGCGGAGAGGTTCGAGGAGGCCCTGAGGTATGCGGCGCGCGTTCATCGAGATCAAACGCGCAAAGGGACTCCCATCCCGTACGTCACGCACCTGCTCGCGGTCGCGGCCATCGTCGGCGAGAACGGCGGGACCGAGAACGAGGTCGTCGCCGCCCTGCTGCACGACGCCCCCGAGGACCAGGGTGGAGAGGCGCGGCTCGAGAACATCCGCGTGCAGTTCGGCGACGAGGTGGCCAGGATCGTGGCCGGCAACACCGACACCTTCGAAGACCCGAAGCCGCCCTGGTGCGAGCGTAAAGAGAGGTACGTGGCCCACGTGGCTCACGCGTCACATTCTGTGCGGCTCGTCTCTGCGGCGGACAAGCTGCACAACGCCCGGTCCGTCCTCGCGGACCTGCGCTCCTTCGGCGACGAACTCTGGTCCAGGTTCAACGGGGGCAAGATGGGCACGCTCTGGTACTATCGGACGCTGGTCGAAGGCTTCAAGAGCAACGGCTCGAACCCCGTCGTCGAGGAGCTCGACCGGGTGGTCGGCGAGCTGGAGCGTCTCGCCGGAAAGCGACGGTAGGAGGACCGCTTTGCAGAACGAGCCCTTGCGCCTCGGCATCCTGGGTGCGGCCAGGATAGCCCTCGGTGGCATCATCCCCGCCGCAGCCCGGACGGAGGCGGTCGAGGTCGCAGCGGTCGCAACCTGGAGCGGCGAGAAGTCGCGGGTGGTCAGGAAAGCCGCGCCGGAGGTCCGCCTCTTCGAGGACTACGGCTCTCTCCTGGAGAGCACGAGCGTCGAGGCTGTCTACGTGCCCCTCCCGAACTCGATGCACGTCGAGTGGACGCTCAGGACGCTCGCGGCGGGCAAGCACGTCCTGTGCGAGAAGCCTTTCGCGCTGGAGGCCGGGGGTGCCGAGCGGGCGGTGGAGGCCGCGCGCGGGGCGAACTTGGCGCTGATGGAGGGCTTTATGTTCCGCCTCCATCCGCAGACGCTGCGGTTGAAGGCGCTCATCTCCGAAGGGGCGGTGGGCGAGGTGCGGCAGGCCGTCGCGCAGTTCGGGCACCGGTTGGACGATCCCGCCGACGTGCGGGGCGTCGGCTCGCTCGGCGGCGGCTCGTTGGGCGACGTGGGCTGCTACTGCGTGAGCGCGCTCAGGCTCGCCTTCGGGGCCGAGCCAAGGCGGGCCTCGGCTTTTGCCCGCTTCGACGAGGAGGGCGCCGACAGGGAGCTCGCGGGCGTGCTCGAGTTCGAAGCCGGCTTCGGGATAGTCTCGAGCAGCATCTCCTCGGCGCGCAGGGAGCGGCTGGAGGTCGTGGGCGAGCAGGGGACCATCACCCTCGACGCGCCCTTCCGCGCGGACAAGTCGGGAGGGAAGATGGAGATCTCACGCGGCGGCGAGATCTCTACAGAGACCTTCGAGGCGGCCGACCCTTACCGCGCCGAGCTTGAGGAGTTCGCCGCCGCGATCCGCGAGGACCGAGATCCCGCCGTCGGGCCGCGCGAGATCCTCGTCAACGCCCACGCCATACACGCCCTGCTTTCTCCGCCCGCCAGGGCGGACGCGCGCAGAGCCTCTAGCCCCACAGGACGCGGCGTCCGGGCGCCGCGGAGCGTTTACCTGACCACGGCCCCGTCGTCGCGGATGATCTCGACCGCCTCAGGATCGGTGTGGAAGACGCGCACCCGGGCGGTGGAGGCGGCGAGCAGGAGGCCGACGATGCCGGCCCGCATGTCGGCGGGGTTCGCGCGCTCGACCCAGCCGACCTCGGCGTTCGAAAGGTCGGCGTCGGTGGTGATGAAACGCTGGAGGAGCAGGCTCAGGGGCACGCGCAGCGCGAAGGCTAGGGCGACGGAACCCAGGATCATGAGGTACAGCGGCCACCCCGCGTACAGCCCGAGCCCCAAAGCACCGAAGAAGAAGACCGCGGCGAGCAGGTTCGCCGCCACGATCGTCGTGCCGCAGCTGCGGTGCACGGCGAGCCCCTTCTCCCCAGCCCGCAGCCTCCCCAACGCCTCCCTCGCGGCGCTCTCGACCTCCTCGAAGGACCGGACGCCCTGGACGAAGAAGCCCTCGTCGTTGGAGAACCCGTTGAGCTTGCGGTTCGGCTCCCGCTCCATCATCACGACGATGGTGGCGTGCTCGAGGGCGTGGTTGCGGCGCAAGATCCTGTTCCCGATTATCGCTTTGAGCTGCCGCGGGTACACTAATAAACTCCCGACCGCCTGCAGCGAGAAGAGGATCGGGAGCAGGAACAAAAAGAGGATCACGAACAACGTCACGAACAAGACGAACACCAGGGTCACGTTCCCACCTTCGTCGTAGGTTTTTGCGCACGCAGATTATAGCGCGCCGACGCCCTGCCGACGCCGCCGATTCACCCCCGCCAGGCGAAAGGCAGCGTCACCTCGCCGGACGCTTCGAGCCCGTGGAGCAGCGCGAGCGCGGCCAACGCGACCTCCCGGTGCCGCCCCCTATCCCCCGGCTCGCCCATCGGGAAGTTGTACGGGAACGGGACGCGCGCTACCCGCGGCGCCTCGACCCCATCCTCCATCGCGAGCGTCACCGTCGGTATCCCCCGCTCCTCTATCGCTGTCCCTACCAGCCCGACGGACCGGTGGCACAGCGGTCAGGAAGGCGTGAGCAGCGCCGCGTCCGCGCCGTCGTTCGCCAGCTTCCGGGCGACCTCGGGCGCGGCCTCCTCGATGAGGGGGTTGGGGTTATGGATCGCCCCCATAAAGCTGAAATGTCGCCGGTTCGACTCTCCCACCACACCCTCCCCGACCAACCCGCGCAGGGTCCACAGGGGGAAGACGGAGTCGAGGTCTGTGCCCTCGTCGGGCCGGTAGTAGGCGTGTGTCCAGGTGAGGTCGGTGGCGTCGGCCGGTACCTCGCGGTAGGAACAGTCGCCCAAAGGATCGTCTATGTCGAACCGAGGTTGCCCTGGCAGGTGGACCCCACCGGTCGTGACGAGCGCGACACGGCACCTGTCGAGGGGCTTGTACGGCCGGACGAACGGGGGCACGGCTTTAGACGTTGAAGCGGACGAGCATGACGTCCCCGTCTTCGACGACGTAGTCGCGACCTTCGAGGCGCACCCTCGCCTTCTCGCGAGCCCTCGCCCATGAGCCAGCGGCCACGACATCCTCCCAGGTCCCCACCTCCGCCGCGATAAAGCCGCGCTCCATGTCGGTGTGGATCCTGCCGGCCGCCCGCTGCGCCGTCGAACCTTCCCGGGCCGTCCAGGCCCGACACTCCTTCTCGTTGAACGTGAAGAACGTGATGAGACCGAGCAGCCGGTACGCCGCCCGCACGAACTCCTCGAACCCCGAGCTCTCCACCCCGAGCATCTCCAGATACTCGCGCGCCTCGTCCTCGGGCAGCTCCGCGACCTCGGCCTCAAGTCTCGCCGAGAGCCGCACGGCCTCCGCCCCCTCGCGCGCCGCCAGCTTCTCGACCTCCGCGCTGTAGACGCTGCCCCCGGCGGCGGACTCCTCGTCCACATTCGCCACGTAAAGGGTGGGCTTGGCCGTGATGAGCGTCCCGAGGGTCTCCGCCAGCGCCTCGAACCCGGCGGCGAAGCTACGGGCCGGCCTCCCGCCCGAGAGGTGGTCGCGCAGCCTCTCCAGCTCTCCGACCTCGGCCCTGAGCTTCGGGTCGCCGCTCTTGGAAGCCCGGCTCACCCGCTCGAGACGCTTCTCGACCGTCGCGAGGTCCGCGAGCAGGAGCTCGGTGTTCACGGTCTCCGCGTCCCCCCCCGGATCCACGCCGCCGTGGACGTGCGCCACGTTCTCGTCCTCGAAGCACCTCACCACGTGCGCCACGGCGTCGCACTCCCTAACGTGCGCGAGAAACTTGTTACCGAGGCCCTCGCCCCTGCTGGCCCCCCGCACGAGCCCGGCGATGTCCACGAAGTCGACCGCCGCCGGCACCACCTTCTTGCTCCCTACCGCCCCCGCCAGCGCCTCCAGCCGTCCGTCCGGCACGATGGCCACGCCCAGGTTCGGGTCTATGGTCGTGAACGGGTAGTTCCGGGCCTCCGCCCCCGACCGCGTCAGGCTGTTGAACACCGTGGACTTGCCGACGTTCGGCAGCCCTACTATCCCTACCTTCATGGGCGTTATTGTATCGATCGGTGGCAATGTGGGGGGTTGCCGTCCGGCGAAGGCGTGCTGGTGGGGTAGAATCGGACAGAAGACCGACACCCATCCGATTACGGAGAGATAGCTTTGGACCGGCAGATGCAGATACAGATACTGCTGGATCACTACCAGAGGCCGCGGCACAGGGGCGCCCTGGGGGACGCCGACGTGCAGATGCCGGGCGGCAACCCGGGCTGCGGCGACGTGGTAACGGTCTACCTCAAGGGGGCCGAGGACCACGAGCACATGGAGGACGTCTCGTACGAGGGCGAGGGCTGCACCATCAGCATGGCTGCCTGCAGCATGCTGCTCGAACAGGTTCACAATGGGGACCTGACCATGGACCGAGTCCTCCAGATGGACTACAACGAGATGATCGAGCAGCTCGGGCGCCAGATCGTGGCCTCTCGCCCCAAGTGCGCCACCCTCGGTCTTGGCACCCTGAAGGCCGCCATAAGGAAGTACCAGAGGGACAAGCGCCTCGCCGAGGCCGGCGTCGCTCAACAGGCCCCGCCCGAAGACGGGGACTTCGTCTTCGGCGAGGGTGCCGCCAAGGCGGCAGAGAGGGAATAAGCTGGTCAGCTGGTCAGCATTTCAGCTTGTCAGCTTACCGCCGTTTGGCCCTTGCCGGGCCGGCGCTTCGCGAGACGGCTTGCCGGCAGAAGCTGTGGCGGGCGCTACAGAGCGACGAACCGCGCTACCTTGCTGGCCGGCCGACAGGCCGCCTACACAAGGCGACGGGCTGACCGACTGACAAGCTATTTCCTCGTCGCCCACGCCCCGGCGGCGGTGGAGACCAGGATGAGTATCACGGCCTGGAAGACGGCCGCCACGACGATGCTGAGGAGGAAGATCCGCCAGGCCTCGTCCGGGGAAACACGCGTCCCGAGCACCTCCGAGAGGGTCGCGGCGATGCGCGACGACCCTATCCCCCGCGCCGCCACCAACGCCCCGGCGGAGGCCCCGATCACGAAAACCGGCGCGGCCACGGCCCCGCCGACGAGCCCCGAGAGCGCCCCCACCCGCCTCCCGCCGTCGGCCTCGGCCGCCCTCCTGCCGCAGGAAAAGCCGACGAAGCCGGCGACCAGGATCCCCACCAGGGACCCCAGCAAAGACGCAAGAAACCCGACCACGCCCCCGACACCACCCCAGACCATCCCGACCCGGACGGCGCCCCGTTCGTCCCTCTGTTCCACGACCGCATTCTAACGGCCCGCGGAGGTTTAGTTGCTGCAGACGATGTTGATGTGCCGGTCCCGGCAGCCGCCGACCGTGACCTCGACGGCCTCACCGGCCTCGCGCCATTCCAGCTGGCGGTGCAGCAGCGTACCCCTCAGGTGCTCCGGGATCACCAACCGGTAGCGCCGCTCCGCCGCGGGCTCCACGCCCTCGACCAGTTGTCCGCCGCACGGGCAGTACCTGTGCACCCCGTCCGTGTGTAAGAAGAGTAATCCCTCGCCCTCGAACACCCCCGAACAGTCCGGGCACCGCCAGACGAAAGCTACCGTCTCCTCCCTAGAGATCATGCGCACCCCACCGTGTATCGTGCCAAGTGAGACAAAGTCTACACGGGATAGCAGCCTCTCGAAAGAGAGCACGGTTAAGAGCGGGTTAAGAAGTTGGGGGATGCCCTGGAATACCCGTCGGCGGTTCGCGGACCGCCGGGATATATGCTTCTGCGCTGGCGCACAACCTTTCGTAATCTTTGCTCATCCGCCTGTTCTGAGAGAGCCATGAGAAGGTCCGCTCGACCACCCACCTCCTCGGCAGCACCCGAATACCTCGAGGCGGCATGAGCCTCTCCCAGTTCACCTCCTTACCCTCTTTGGCTCATTCTTCGGCCCAAATCTTGACGACCTTCTCCGGTACAGGCTTGGGTGGCTTGCGCACGACCTCCACGCTCATGCCCAACACCTCTTCTGCCCACCGCTTGCCCCTTCCCTCGTAGCCGGCATCCAACCGGAGGTGTTTCAGGGACGGGAAGCGGTCGCGCGTGGGCTCTAGCAGCAGTTTCAGTCCGTCCTGGTCGGGAACCCTCGCGCTGTGTACCTTGGCCTCGATGACCAATCCTTCCGGTGTCCACGAGTATGTGGCGCTTGCGGCCGCGGACCTCCTTTCCGCCGTCGTATCCTCGCGCTTTGCCGCCGACCCCGGTCGTCTTGGCGGACTGGGAGTTCACGATGCCAGTGCTAGGGTGCGGTTTTCTGCCTAAGCAGACCCGTAACAGTTGGCGCGGCGCGGCGTTCAAGCGCTTGAAGGTACCGTTGATTCTCCACCTCCTGAACCATCAGTAAACGATCTTCCAAGGCGGAAGGTTTCTCGGCAGGGGTCTTTAAGGGCAGCCGCTTTTTAGGACGTAAAAGACGGCGTCGAGGATCTCGCGGGCGGCGTGGATCTTGGGGCGTTCTCGCCCTTTGGGTCCGGGAAGGTGCGGGCCTGTGTGATTCCATTCGTCGTCGGACGGGTCGGTAGGGTATTTTCTGCTCTCCAAGGCGAGAAGCGTAGGCCACCGCTATGCCGTTAGGGACTCTCCAGACAGTTTCTGCAGAGACTGTCTGAAAAGTCGCTTTGGCAGCGTCTGGACCATGAATTCGGCTAGTTTCGGAGGGGATATGAGCCGAAAAGGGAGCCTTTCGGGGGTTCTCGCAACCGCATCGTCGGCGAGTCAGGTACTTTGCAGACGGTCTCTGGAAGGGGTGTTCTCCGAAGTTCACCTCGCTCGCGATGGTCGTCCAGCCGTCGCACCCCTTTGCGAAAAGAGGACGTAAGCGAGCGCGATCCAAGCCAGCCCGACCACGATCACCCGGCCCCCTCCGAAGATGATCACGGCGAGAACGGCCACCAGGTAAGCGCTCCAATAGGGCAAGATCGCCGCCCTATAGGTCGCGACGCTGAGCAGCGCCAGCCCCACCAGGAGCACGAAAACACCGGCCGTGTAGAGGAAGCTTAAGGCCAAGGTGCCCGTCGCGAGGGAGACCAAGGCGGACGCGAGGATCGCGCTCTGCCCCATCACCGCCGCGCGAAAACCCATCCAACCCCGCGGGCCGCCGTAGCTGCCCGCCTGACAGAGGTGAAGGGCGACGAACCCGGCTAGCGTCAGCAAGAACGAGGTGGCGAGTAGCACCTCGATGAGGTAATCGGACGCTCGGGAGAACGGGTCAGTCTGCTCGGGACTCGCCAACCGCGCGATGCCCGATAGCACGTAGGCCGCTCCCCCAGCATGGCGACGAGCGCAAGGTGGCGGACGGCTTGCGGTGACATACGCAATCTCCTCTTTCTCGGAGTGGGGCGGAGGGTAGGCGAGTGCACTTGAGGCGAGCCTAAAGTTCGTGCGTGACCTCTAGACGGCTACCGACTCCCGGACGACCGAAAGCCTCCCAAGCGCTGCCGCCGCGCAGGAAGAGCTCC
>Ga0126307_10002572_pt1 | contig 12274 bp, 17 predicted proteins | sample Plot28_FD_89955 | JGI IMG/M metagenome (GOLD analysis project Ga0126307, IMG submission 89955) | Serpentine soil microbial communities from UC McLaughlin Reserve, CA, USA - Plot28 | ecosystem: Environmental > Terrestrial > Soil > Grasslands | place: USA: UC McLaughlin Reserve, Lake County...
GCGGTTGAGCGCGCGCGAAACCAGCATGTCGATCGTCCCTACGAGGATCTGGTCACGCTCGGGCCAATCGCGCCAGTCGGTCGGCTCCTCCCCGCCCATGAGGACGTGGACCGGAAGCTCATCAGCCGAGAGCCCAAGGCGACCGCGCATCGTCACCGCCACGTCGGCCGTCTGCTCCACCAGCGTGCGCATGGGCAACGCGTAGACCAGCCGGCGCGGAGCGACGCCCCGGGCGCGTTGATGAAGCCAAGCGCCGAGGACCGCCTCAGTCTTGCCGCCCCCAGTCGGAACCATGAGGACGTCGGGCAGCACATCACCTTCACCCAGCTGCACCTGGTAGTGGTACGGCGAATGGCCGGTCGCCGTACGGAAGAAAGCGGCGTAGTCTAAGTCGTGCACCAAGCGATGGGGCGCAGCGGGCCGGGGCAAGGCTGACGTGACCCTATTGACGGCCGAACGGTGCAGCAAGCCATCGCTGCCGCCGGCCAACGCCGACGCCAGGTCGGGCCGGGGGGTCCGCTCTAGCGGTCCGCGCCCGCGCGGGGGCGCTCGAGCAGCTCGCGGGCCCGCGCCTCGGCGACGAGCTCGTGCAGCTCGGCGTCGAGCTCGTCCGGCGTGTGGGGGAGCTCGATGCGGTCCGGTCCGATCGGCGGACGCGGGCGGCGCACAAGCCGGGCGGCGAAGCCGCCGACGCCGGCGGCGCCGAGCCCGGTCAGGAGGACGAAGACGAGCTCCCAGCCACCGTCGCGCGTCACCGCGGTCACCGCGGATGCGGCCACGGAGCGCTCGGCGGGCCGCCACACGTCGACGGGCCGCGCGGACGGTGAGGTGCGCGCGTCGGGGCGCTCGCGCGCCTCGCGGCGGGAGCGAGCGGGCGCGGGGCTCGGTTCACGGGTGGCGGCGGGCAGCGGCTGGGCGCCGAGCGCCGCGGCCGTCGTCGCGGCCCGCGGCTGGGACGGGCGCTCCGCGCGAGGCGCAGAGGCGGCGACGGTGGTCTCCGGCGCGGTCGTGCGCGGCGTCGCCGGCGACGACCGCGGCGCCGACGCGCGGCGATCGCCGCCACTCGACGGCGAGGCGTCACGGGTCTTCGTGCCCGGCGCCTCATCGGCCGAGCCACCGGCCGGGGGCTGATCCGGCGCCGTCTGCGGCGTCGCGTCGCTTTTCGCCGCCGGCGCCGGGGCAGGCGTGGCGTCGCTCTCCGGAGCCGGAGCCGGAGCCCCCTCATTCTGGGGCGCCGGTGACGCATCGCCCGCCGGCGCCGCGCCCGTACCGTGGTCGTGCGGCGCCGAGCCCCAGTCCTTCGCGTAGTCCGGCGGCGTGTTGTCGTACTTGCCCGACGCCAGCTCCTCGGGCGTCAGGTACTCCTCCTGGGTGCACGCCGCGGCGGTGGCGGGGACGACCGCGAGAGCGGTCACGACGATCAGTGCGAGCCGCCGGATCACGGGGCCGCAAGATACGCATGAGCCGCCGTCGACACAAGTAGATGCTCGACGCAGCTAGTGAGAGGTCGCCCGGCTGGGGGTAACCGCCCTCCGCGTAGGGCCAATTCTCAAGGAGGAAGACCATGGGCAGGGTCGTTGCAGCACTCGTGGCGGTGGGCGCTTTCGCGGCGGTGGGCGCCGTCAGTGCCGGCGCGCAGGAGCGCGGCGTCTCAGGCTACTTCAGCCTGATCATGATGGTCCACACGTCTTCGAGCTCCTACGGGGACCTGCCGGGCGTCAACCCGTGGAGCGGCAGCCGACGCAACGGCGGATCGTTCGTCTACCGGTCGATCCCGTGCACCGGCAACGCGCCGGTCAACAACATCTCCTCCGACCTGCCGAGCTACGGGACCCGGGTCGCGGGGAGCCGCGCCCCGTCGTCGCTGCGCGCCCACCCGTTCCGCTTCACGGTCCGCAAGGAGGACAGGGAGTGGATGATCCGCGGGACGATGACGCTCACCGTGTGCAAGCTCGACCAGGGCCCGACGCCCTCCGACGACCCGGTGCCCGACGAGTCCAAGCCGAAGATCCGCGTGGCCTTCGAGGCCAAACTCGGGACCCGGACCCCGGAGTCGACGCCGTGGACCGGGACCTTCCGCCTGCGGGGCGGCACCGGCCGCTACGAGGACCTGACCGGCGCGGGAACGATCGCCGGCTACCTGTTCTGCTTCGCGCCCGCGGGCTGCGCGCAGCTGGGCGGCAACTACCTCGACGGCCAGCTGGTGATGAACGGCACCTACCGCGACCCGACGCCCGAGCTCGCGACGCCCTGACGGCCGGCCGGGACGTCGACGAACTCGGCATACCGGCTCAGGAAGACATCGAGGGCTCCACGCGACTGGGCGAGCGCGTCGACGCTCGCGTGGAGCTCCTCGAGGCCGGCGCGCGTGACCGCGTACGTGCGCCGGTCCGGGCCGGCGCTCGACGCCGACCAGGCCGAGTGGACCTTGCCGTCCTGCTCGAGCGCCCGCAGCATGCGGTACAGCCGGCCGGGATCCGACCCGCTGAAGCCCAGCGGCGGCAGCCGCTGCAGCAGCTCGTAGCCGTGGGCCGGCTGCTCGCGCAGGAGCAGCAGCACGCATGGCCGCAGGAAGTTCCGCGGCAGCGCGGCGGCGGATCGGTCAGTGGCCGACATGCCCGAGCCGCTCCTCCAGGCAGCGCGCCGCCTCTTCGGGCGAGTCGTGGCACCAGCAGTCCTCGTCGCACTCCCCGTGCGTCGGGCGCGTGACGTCGGCGAACTCCTCGGCGAAGGTCCGCTTGCCGGCCTGCTCGCCCTCGGCGGTCAGCGCGAATCCCTCGCCGGCCTCCTCGAGCAGGCCATCGGCCACGAAGCGGGCGAGATAGGGCACGAGCGTCGGGGCGGCGACCGCGAGAAAGCGCGAGAGCTCGGCCGCGCTCGGCGCCTCGGCGATGCCCTCCGACCGCATCCAGTACATGGCCTGTAGGACCTCGTCGCGAATGCGCAGGACTTCAAGCTCGTCCATTGCCCACCATCTCCCGCGCCAGCGCGCCGATCGCCGCCACCGCCGGCGCGTCGGCCGCGAAGTCGAGCGGGGCCTGGCCGGCGCGCTCGGCGTCGGGCATGCGCTCGTCGAAGGGGATGACGCCGAGCAGCTCGAGCTCGTTGCGCCGGGCGAACTCGCGCACGGCCTGGAGATCGCGCTCGTCGCGCGTCTTGTTGGCCACAAGCCCGACGCGCGCGAGCCCGAGCTGCTGCGCCAGGCCGGCCATCCGGCGACCCGTTTCCAGCGACTTGTAGTACGGCTCGACGACGACCAGCATCGCGTCGGCGTAGCGCGAGGTCCCGCGGGTCAGGTGCTCGGGGGACGCCTCGGTGTCCAGGATGCAGATCTCCTCGGTGGCCTGGGCGGCCGCTTCGACGACGCTACGAACCGCAGCGTGGGCGCCGCACAGTCACCCGGCGCCCGCGTGCTGCGGGTGGGCCATCACGAGCAGCGTGACGCCGTCGGGCGCCTCCAGCGCGTGGGTCTTGCACAGCTCGTCGACGGTCGTGGTTAACACGGAGCCGTCCGGGGTGCGCTCGAGCAGATCGCGGGAGAGCGTGGGAACGCCCACGAGGCGCTCGAGCGGCAGGCCGAGGGTCAGGGCCAGGTTAGGGTTCGAGTCGCCGTCGATGGCCAGCACGCGGCGCCCGTCGCGCGCGAGTAGGCGCGCCATGGTCCCCGAGATCGAGGTCTTCCCCGACCCTCCCTTGCCGGCGATCGCAATCTTCATCGCTCGGGCGAGCTTAGCGACTCAGAGCCGCCGGACAACCAGGCCCGCACGGTCGCCTGCACCTCGCCGACCGCGGCGTCGAGCGCCCCGGCGACCGGCGCGGACAGGACTTCGCCGACGCTCTCGGCATCGGCCGGCTGGCAGCCCACCAGGGCCAGCCGCGGCGGCAGGCAGCCGAGCCCGCGCGCCATTGACAGCATCCGGTCGGGGTTGGCGAGGTGCATGTCGGGGACGTTGTCGTAGTCGGCGATCTCGGGCGCCACGACGAAGACGGTCCCCGGCTCGGCGCCGCGGTCGACCGCGTCGACGATGATCAGGCCGTCGCAGCCGGCCAGCAGCTCCTGTAGGAGCGCGATCCCGCCGATGCCCGACTCGACGACTTCCACCCCGTCGGGCAGATCGCCCAGCCGCTCGGCCACGGCCGGGCCGAAGCCGTCGTCGCTGCGCAGGACGTTGCCCACGCAGCCCACGATGATGCGCTCCGAGCGTGGCGTAGGCTGTGGATGGTGGCGGGGTTCGACGACCTTCTCCGGCGGCTCGAGGAGCGTGTCGGCGACATTGAAGCGCTCGCCGAGCCCGCGCGAAGCCAGGTGCTCGAGCTGCTCGACGGCATCGACGAGCTGCACCGCGGCGCGCTGGGGCGGCTGGGCGACCTACTCGGCCCCGAGGAGGTGGCGCGCGTCCGCGCCGCCGACCCGGCGGTGGGCTGGCTGCTCGACGCCTACGCGGTCGGGGTGGACGAGCGGGGCGCGGCCGAGGACGCGCTGGCGGCGATCCGCCCGTACATCCATTCCCACGGCGGCGAAGTGGAGGTGCTCGCGGTGGACGGGGGCGTGGTGCGCCTGCGCATGGCGGGTGCGTGCGCGGGGTGCACGGCGTCGTCGGTCACGCTGCAGCGGGGCGTCGAGGAGGCGCTCCGCGACGGGTTCCCGGGCTTCGCGCGGATCGAGGTGGAGCGCGACGACGCCCCCGCCCACGCGCCGCCCGGCCCGACGCTGCTGCAGATCGAGGGCTTCGGCGGGTAGCGCGCGCGGTGGCGGCCGGTCCCCCCGAGCCCGTCGAGGGCACCATCGCCGAGCTCGAGGAGCGCCTGCGACGCCATCCTCCCGAGCGCTACCCGGTGCAGCACGCGACGGACTGCTTCCACCTCGGGCTCGTGCTCACGGACGCCGGGCGGGCGCAGGAGGCGGAGACCCAACTGGACCGCGCCGTCGCGCTGTTCGATCCCGACGGCCTGCGCCTCGAGCACGCCAAGGCACTCAACGCCCTGGGTGCGGCGCGCCGGGTGGGCGGCCGGCCCGCGGCGGCGGCCGACGCGTTCGCGCGCGCAGCCGCGGGCTTCGCGGCGTGCGACGCGCGCGCCGAGGAGGGCGCCGCGCACTTCAACCTCGGGCTCGTCGCAGGCGACCTGGGCGACGACGCACGCGCGGCGGCGTCGTTCCGGCGGGCCCGGGAGCTGTTCGAGGAGGCCGGCGCGACCGCCCAGGTGGCGGCCTGCGCCCGCGAGCTCGGGCGCACAGCGCTGGCCGCCGGCGAGCTGGACGAGGCGCAGGCCGCGCTGCGCGACGCGGTGGACCTCGCCGCGAGGACGGGGGACCAGGCCGGCCGCGGCGCGGCCGCTAACGCGCTCGGGCTCTCCCTGCTGGCGGCGGGGCGTCCGGACGACGCGGTCGGCGCCCTGCGCGACGCGGTCGCCGCGCATCCGCGCTCTGTGCGCCCCGACGCCTACGCGATGGCCCAATCCAATCTAGCGCTCGCCTACGAGCAGGGCGGGCGATCGCCGCGCGCCCGGTTCGCCGCCCGCCACGCGATCGCGGCCGCGGCCGAGCCGGTGCGCGCGCAGGCCGCGGCGATCCTCGACCGCCTCGGCGGCGGTCCCGGCGACGTCCTGCTGGTGCTCGACGAGGAGCCGCACGAGCGCTGGCCGGCGCTCGTGCGCGAGGAAGTCGCGCGCTGGGCCGAGCTCGAACTTCTCGCACGGCGTGAGGCGGCCGGGGCGTGGATCGACGGGCAGCTCGCCCGGCCGGACGCGTCGGCCGGCCTCGCCGAGGCCTGGGTCGGCGCGCTGCTCGAGCTGCCGCCCGAGGCACTGCGCGACGTCGTGGCCGCCACGGTCACCGCGCTCCGCGCGCGCGAGCCCGACGCCCGGGGGCGTTTCCGCGACCAGGTCTCTTCGGCCGCCGCGCGCTTCCACGTCCCCCAGCTCATGCGCCTGCGCGACACGTTCAACGCGATCGCCGCGCAGCTCGGCGAGGAGGCAGCATGGGGCTAGGGGAGGACCTGTCCGCCGCGGCCGTCGAGGCGCGGCTGCCCGGGCGCCCGGTCCGGTCCTACCCGGCGGTGCTCTCGACGGAGGCCGACGCGCTCGCGTGGGCGCGCGGGGGGGCGCCCGCCGGGGCGCTGGTCACCGCGGGCTACCAGGCCGCGCCGCGCGGGCGCGCCGGCCTGGAGTGGGAGACCCAGCCGGATGGCGCGACGGCGTTCTCGCTCGTGGTGCGGCCCCGGCTGCCCGCCGAGCGGGAAGGCTGGCTGTACACGGTCGCGACGTGCGCGCTCGCCGACGTGGCCGGCGGCGAGGCGGCCATCGCCTGGCCCGACGAGGTTTGGCGGTCAGGCCGGCGCGTCGCGGCGGCCGGCGTCCACGCCGAGCTCGGCCCCGCTGGGATCGCCTGGGCGGTGGTCACCGTGCTGCTCGCCGACGCCCGGCCTCCCCGAGCGCCGCTCGTCGCGCGCGTCGTCGAAGCGATCGAGGCGCGCCTGCGCGCGGCCTCCGCCGACGTGCTGGCCGACTACACGCCCCGCTGTCGGACGATCGGCGAGGCGGTGCGCGCCCGCCTCGTCCCGCTCGGACCCGGAGGGCCGGAGGTCACGGGCACGGCCGTCGCCGCCCTCAAGGATGGCGCGGTGGTCCTGGGGACGGCGGAGGGTCGCCGGGTCGCCGTGCGCCCGCAGCACCTCGGGCGGCTGGATCAGCCGGCGACCGCGGCGGACGCTGCATCGCATGCACCTCCGCCCGGACCAGCTCCAGCGCGCGGGGGAGCGCCGCCCGGACCGGCGGCGTGAGGTCGGCGCCCGGCTCGGCGCTCGCGGGCTCGATCTCGACCGCGACGGTGGGCGAGGGGAGCGCGCCGAAGCCGGCCGCGACGTCGACGAGCAGGTCGACGCCGACGTAGCCGGTGACCGCGCCCCACACCGCTGTCTGCACCTCGTCGGCCGTGCGGGCGGGCACGGCGATCGGGCGGCGCTCGACCGTCCCCGGCACTCGGCCCCGGTCGACCGCACCCACCAGCACGAGCGCGCGCGGCCGCAGGTCCTCGAGCCGCTGCATGACCGCCACCGCGCCGTAGGAGAGCTCCTCGACGAGTACGCCGGGGCCGAGGTCCTCCGCCGCCAGGCGCTCGACGGCGAGGCGCCCCGCGTCAAGGTCGCCCTGGAGCAGCTCGGCCACCCCGCCGACGAGGACGGCGTTCACGCGCGCGCCCGCGCGGTCAGCCGTCCGCGCCGCAGGAGCAGGTGTTGACCTCGCGGACCACGGTGCCCTCGCCCGTCGCCACGTGCGTCGTGCACGGCATGCACGGGTCGAACGAGCGGATCGCCCGCAGCATGTCGACCGACGTGAACTGCGACGGGTCGTCCATCCGCTCGAGGATCGGGGTGTTGAGCACCGACTCCTCGTAGGCCCCGGGCTGCTCGAACGGATCCCGGGGCGAGGCGTTGATCGTCGACGGCGTGACGATCTGGTAGTTGACGATCTTGCCCTGCTCGATCACGGTGTGGTGGGTCAGCCAGCCGCGTCCGGCGCCCCAGAAGCCCGCGCCGATCCCGTCCGCCTTCTGGACGTGGCGGTCGAGCTCGGCGGCGGTCAGCCGGGAGACCTTCTGCTCGCCTTGTTTGAGCAGGCGGTAGGCGTCCATCAGCGTCTGCAGCCCGACGAGCTGGGAGAACAGGTAGTGGTAGGCCCGCCCGCGGTTGCGCTCGAATGCGTTCCAGGAGTCGGGCACCCGCCACTCGACGACGGCCTCGGGCGTGGTCCCCTTCGGGACGCGCAGGCGCAGGGCGTCGCCCGTGGCCTCGACGAAGTCGTTCTCAGGCAGCTTCTGCGCCTTGGCGGTCATGAACAGGCGCGCGTAGGCGCCCGCCTCCATCACTCGCCGGTCCCAGCGGGGGGAGGTCGACCAGGTGTACTTGCCCTTCCAGCTCTTCTCCTGGGGCTTGGGCAGCGTGCGCTTGTTCCACGGGTGGTAGGGGCTGAGCGGGTTGTCGAGCGGGTCGCTCTCGTAGCGCCCGCCGTCCCACTCGTCGTAGTAGGAGTGCTCGACGAACTCCTCGAGGCCGATGTTGAGGTCGGTCAGCCGCGTGGTCACCAGCTCTCCGTCGACGATCGCCCCGGGTGTCGACCAGCGGTGCTCGCCCCACTCGTTGCAGTTGGCGTACGTCGCGTCGTAGGCGTCGGGGGCGTCCCAGAAGCCGGTGTCGATCAGGTTCAGCGGCCGCGAGCCGACGAGCTTGTAGCGCTCGTCCATTTCGTAGAAGAACTCCGGGATGTCGTCCCAGACGGCCATCATCCGCTGGGCGTAGTCGAAGATGGTGCCCAGCCGCGAGTGGTACTCGTTGAGCACCGACAGGGTGATCGTCGAGGTGACGCCGCCGGGGATGATCGTCTGCGGGTGCGGGTACTTGCCGTGCAGCAGGACGAACATCTCGCGCGAGAGCCGGGTGAAGTGGATGCCCTCCCGGTAAAGCGACCCGGTCAGCGGCGTCAGCGCGGTCATGATCTCGGCCATCGTCCTGAAGCCGTGGTGGCGCTCGCCGGGACAGCGCCACTGCTCGGCCTTGGGCCACAGCTCGGGGTTGGTCGCCTTGATGACCGGCTCGGAGTAGTCAGGACCGGCCAGCAGGTAGAGGTGCAGCGGGTTGTCGTAGCCCATCTCGGCCGTCTCGCCGAGGTTGCGCGCGATCGTGCCCATCGGGGGCGGCGCCAGGCCGAGCGCCATCTCGGTCGCGTACGCCGAAGCGTGCGCGTGCACGCCGCCGCAGACGCCGCACGCGCGCGAGGAGATGTACGTCGCGTCGCGTGGGTCGCGGCCCATGAGGATGACCTCGTAGCCGCGGAACAGCGGGGCCTGCGAGTGGGCCTGGACGTACCGGCCGCCCTCGATGTCGGCCGTGACGTGCAGCGCCATCGCGCCGGCGATCCGGGTGACCGGATCCATGTTGAGGTCCTTGAGGTGGCCGTTGCGGGCGACGAGGCCCTGGATCTGCGCCTCGCGCTCCTCCTCGGTCATGAAGACCTCGGGACGCGCCGTGGTCACCGAGTACGGATCGGGGATGCCGCCGCGCAGCCGGGCGTTGCCGGCCTCGTCGAACTCCACCGGAAGGGTCTTGAAGCACATGGCTACGCCGGTCCCTGATCGTCGACGACGTCCTCGACGGGCGGCTTGCCGCCCCCGCGGGGGAGCTGCGGCTCCAGCGCCGGATCCTCGGCCTCGGTCCACTCCTCCTGCTTGCCCCAGGCCTCGTTGCCCCGCTTGCCGGTGTCCGTGCGGCGCCGCAGCCGGTCGTACAGCGTGTGCGCACCTTCGCGCAGCATGCCCGGCTCGGATTTCTCGCGCGAGAAGCCGGATGGGACGTCGCGGTGCAGGTCCCAGCGCACCTCGCGGTTGAGGTGCTCGTTGGTGCTGGCGCGCAGCGGCCGGATGACGCTTCCCATCAGCCGCGAGGCCGTCGTGGACAGCTTGGATCCGGGCGGGATCGTGTGGAACGGGGTGAACTTGTCGGGGAAGCCCGGCATCGTGCAGCCGATGCAGGCGCCGCCCGCGTTCATGCAGCCGCCGACGTGGTTGATCGCGCCGCGCGAGGCGATGTTGCAGTTGACCACCGGGCCCCAGCACCCGACTTCCACAAGGCACTCCTTGCCGCCGAACTCCTCGGCGTAGTCCCCTTCCTCGTAGTAGGCGCCGCGCACGCAGTGGCGGTGCACGGTCTCGCCGAACAGCCACGCGGGGCGCCCGAGCTCGTCGAACTCGGGCAGCGGGCCGAAGCCCTGCAGGAAGTACAGGATGGCGGCGACCGTCTCGTTGAAGTTGTCGCCGACCGGCGGGCAGCCGGGGACGTTGACGACGGGCACGCCCAGCGCGCTGCGGTAGTCCTTGCCGAGGAAGTCCATAAGGCTCATGGCGCCGGTCGGGTTGCCGTGCGCCGCCGGGATGCCGCCCCACGTCGCGCACGTTCCGATGGCGATCGACGCGGCGGCGCCCGGGGCCAGGCGCGCGACCCACTCGTTGGCGGTCACCGCGCGCTCGGTGCCGTCGGGGCCCCACGGCTCCTCGCCGTTGCTCGCCCACCAGCCGCCGGTCTCCATCGCCTTGTGCTCGTCGGTGATCGAGCCCTCGAGGATGATCACGTACGGGGCGTCGAGCTCGCCTCGGATCGCCTGCTCGTGGACCTTGAGGAAGTTGGGCCCGGCCTCGAGATCGAGCACCGGGTGGTGCAGGGCGATGCGCGGAAGGCCGGGATGGGCGCCCAGCAGCAGCGCCTCGAGCGACGGGGAAGTCGCGCCCGTCACCGCGACGCTGCACCCGTCGCAGCTCATCCCGGCGAACCAGAAGGCGTGCACCTTCTCCAGCGGCCCGAGACGGCTGGCCGGACCGGCCTTGGCCTCGCCCTCGACCAGCGCCTCCCCGGTCATCCGCGCCGGGGACCCGAAGTCGCCGTAGTGCGCCGGATCGTGGAAGGTGTCCACGGGACCTAGCACGTCGAGCAGGTGCTCGGCCTGCGAGCGCTGCCCCCCGGAGTTGCCGCCGTTCGCCCTCGCCATGTCTCTCCTCCCGATCCGGCTGGCGCTAGATGCATCGTACATATAACCTCCAGCGCCGAGACGGGAGAAGGTGCGATGACGAACAGGTGGACGCTGGGCTGGGTGGCGGGCATCGCCGTCGTCGGCGTGGCCGGGGGGCTGATCCTCGCCATCACCGCGCTGGCCAAGCGGATCGCGCGCCAAGCCGACGACATCGTGGACGCCCTCGACGCCGCGCGCGAGAACACCGACGCGCTGTTCGACGTCGCTCAGACCAACGACGCGCTCGCCCGGACGGTCCGCGGGCTGCGCTCGGTACGCGAAGGCAGCCAGGCGCGATGAGCGGCCCCGACCGCCTCGCCTGGGCCGGCGTCGGCGCCGGCGTCGCCGTGCTCGGGGTGGTCGCGCGGCTCCTGGACCGCGTCGTGCGCCCTGCGCTGGAGATCGATCGCTACGCGGGCGACATCCTCGCCGCGGGCGGGGCGATCGCCGAGAACCTCGAGGGCGCCGGTGAGCTGGCGCGCACCCGCGAGCTGGCCCAGGCGGTTCCGGGACTCGCGACCGCGTACCTGGCCCGCGCCGGAGCGGGAGAGCCGGCACCATGAGATCGTCGACCGATCGCTCGACCGAAGCCGCCTGGACGGCCGCCCTCGGCGGCGGACTCGTCGCCGCTCTGGCGGTCTGGGGACTGCTGGAACGCCTGCGGCGGGCGGTCGTCGAGGTCGAGGAGGGCGTCGACGCGATCTGGACCTCCGGCAAGCGCCTGGCGCAGAACACCCAGACGACGCACCTGCTGCAGGCGACGCTCGCCGAGGGCTCCGAGCTGCTCGCGGAGGTCGAGCGGCACAAGGCCGCGGGAAACGGAGGAACACCGTGAGAAATCGCCTGATCGCGGCCACGCTCGGCGAGGTCGTGCTGCTCGTCGTCGTGCTCGCGGGCTACTTGATCGCGATCGCCGACCGGCTGCGCCGGATCTCGGCCACGCTCGGCCAGGTGACGTTCGGTGTGCGCGCGATCGAGACGCAGACCGCGCCGGTCGGGCCGGCGGTGCGCGACATCAACGCCGCGCTCGAGCAGGTGGCCGGGGCGCTCGGCGAGGCCGCGGCGGACACGAGCCTCGATCCGGCCGCCGAGCCCCGGGGCGGGCAGGCCCCCACGTAGGGGCCGGCGGCCGGCGGCCGTCTACTCCGAGCTCAGCCCGCTCGATCTCCTCGACCACCCGCTTCTGGAGATGTCATAGATCCTCAGCCCTCCGGAGCGGGCGACCGTTGCGTTGCCGCTGATCAAGCAGCGGCGTCCTCCACCGACAGAGACGTTGGCAATATCCCAATCACACCGGTACGAACCATTGCGACCTCTCTCACAGTCGACCGAAGGCTCGCGTCTGTTGACTCCGTAACTGTCTGCAATCTCAGCTCGAACCTTGCTCTCCGCGCGCCGCTGGCCCCGGCTCGGCGGTGGAGAGTCAACCGATCCGCCGCCGACTCCGGAAACACCGGACTCGCCGGTCGCCGACGCGACCGTCCCCGAGTCGTCGGTGGCAGTGACCGCCCACGTGATGTGCAACCTGCCTCGACGTCGCAGTGCTCGCGCCGCCTCGGCCGGGACTCGCAGCACGACTTCGGCGATTCCGTCGATCCGCCGTGCTCGGGTGACGATGCCAACCCGCCGGCCGCCAGCTGAGAGCTCGCCGTCAATCCGCGCGTCGCACGGGCGGGTGCAGTCGACCCTGAGCGTCACTGTCGGCTTGGCGATGCGTGGA
>Ga0126307_10002573_pt1 | contig 12273 bp, 10 predicted proteins | sample Plot28_FD_89955 | JGI IMG/M metagenome (GOLD analysis project Ga0126307, IMG submission 89955) | Serpentine soil microbial communities from UC McLaughlin Reserve, CA, USA - Plot28 | ecosystem: Environmental > Terrestrial > Soil > Grasslands | place: USA: UC McLaughlin Reserve, Lake County...
CGGATCGTCAGGGAAACCGCCGGCCGCGACCGGTCCGCGCTGGCACGCCGTTGGATTCGCCTGCTCACGGGGGCGATCCGCGCGCACGATCGTCGCCACCTGATCGGGCTCGGCCTGCTGCCGCTCGGAGGCGCATTCGGGCCCGCCAATGTCGCCGACCTGCTCGACGTGCTCCTCGTGCACGAATACCCGCAGGAGGGCCGCGAGAGCGAAGCGATCTCGCTTGTTCGCGAGTTCGCGACGCAAGGCAAGCCGGTGGTGCTCGGCGAGACCGCGCCGCTACTGGCGACGCCCGACACCTGGCGCTCGTTCCTGACCGGCGCGCGCGAACTCCTCGACGGCTACCTGTTCTTCTACGACGGGCGCACCCCGCGCCAGGCCGGGACCAGCGCAGCCGACGCGTGGTACGCGGCCGCACTCGACCAGTTCCTCGAGCTACGCGGCTCACTACTGGGTTAGGCCCCTCGCGCAGCGCTGGCGTCCACCACGGCGGTTTTGGGCGGGGGCATCGGGAGGACGGTCCGCGGAACATCTGCTGATGAACCGCATGGACGACGCGAGCGTTGTCGATGCATCCGAGCTATGCAGCGAGACCGGCCGGAAGCTATGGCGGCTTCGCCTGCGCGGCCCTGCTCGCAATCGTTTGCCCTACCGGGCTCTCGTTTGAGCCGAAGCGGAGACTCAGGGCGGTGCGCGGGTGGTGGTGCGCCGTCGCCGCCCGATTTCATCGGGCGCCCACGTCGATGAAGCAGGCGGGGGACGAACCGGGCTTACGCCGAGCGCTCCGGGCGCTCCGGGCGCTCCTTGAGCTAGTCACGCACTTGGCTAGCGGCGAACACCCCGTCGCCGACTCGCTGTAGCCAGCTTGAGTATCTCCTCGACCAACCCACACCTCGCGGGGGAGACACCGCGGTAGGCCCGTCGAGCATTGGGCCGTAAAGACCGACTCTGCGGCCAAATCGCCTCAATTCCATGCAATTTGCATGCTTCTACAGACAGCTAGCCGCGGCGCCCGGGATGAAAGGCCTGCAAAGCGCACTATTCATTCCGATCGCCCCTCCCTCCTAAGGAGTAGGCGGGAGGTCCGACTCCTGCTCGGGCGCTGAAACGCGTCGAGCGTGTCCCGGCGACCGGCAAAGCGGCCGCCGGATGTCCACAGGCCGTCGCTAGTCGCGGCTAACGATGCGGCCCTGCGGACGTGCCGCTTCGGCCTTCAGGGACCGCCCCTGCCAGTTGCCGGGTCGGTCTTCAAGGTGTCCGCACCGAGTAGCGCCCCGTGGAACTCTCGACGCTGACACCGCCCACCATTGGCAGAGCCTGGCGGTGGCCTATCTCGTTCGCGGCATCTCTGTCAAAGATCGAATTCATTTCGTCGGCCGGCGCGCGGTCGTGATATCACAGCGATTCGTCCGGTCCACCGCGCGAGGCGCGGCTTTGCTCGGTCGCTGCGTCCGCGAATTCACTCCGTCGCCCGCCGGCGGGGCTTTGATATCTCGGCGACCAGACCACCGATACCACGCGATTTGCGGGGCTTTTGGCTCGTGGGCGGTGCGCGGGGGTACTCATCTTCACGACCGCTTTTTCACGACTTGGGGTGGCTTACCTCGTGCACAGCCTATCGGAATCGTTGTCCTCCGAGCACCGGAGCAGCCCACACGCCGGCATCACGGCATTGCTCGTGGTCGCGTTCCTGACCGCGTTCCTTTGGGCGTGCGGTGCGCCGTCGGCTCAGGCCACGAAGGGTGGAGTGCCTGCGGCGCCGGATCCTGCTTCTGCCCACGGCGGCCCGGGCAACGGCCAGGGCCACAGCGAGGGAGTGGTTCCTGCGGCGCCAGACCCCGGTTCTGCGCACGGCAGCCCCGGGAACGGCCAGGGCAACATTCAGGGAGTGGTGCCTGCGGCGCCAGAGCCTGGTTCCGATCAGGCCAGCCAGAGCAACGGCAGCGATGGCAACGGCGCCAATGACTTATCGGCGGGCCCCTATGACCCCGACCCCGCCGACCCCCCAGCGAGCGGCGTAGGGGAGCCCTCGGGCAACGGGAACAGCACCAACAACAACGGGCAGCGCCCATGTGCCGGCTGCGTCGGGAACGCCGACTACAAGAACCCGCCCGGCCAGCTCCCCGACGGTACCGACCACAACAGGGGCTACGAGTGCGATGGCAACCAGGGCGTCGGCAAGATGAACCCCGCGCACTCTCGCTGTAAGCCAGGCGGTGCTGCTCCGCCGGTCACGCCGCCGGTCACCCCGCCGACTCCGCCGCTCACCCCGCCGACTCCGCCGCTCACCCCGCCGATTCCGCCGGTAACACCGGTGGCCGGGCCACCGGCTGAGGCTCCGCCAGCCGGCGGAGGCGAGGAGGAGGCGCGCGAGGTGTTAGGCGTAAACGAGGCTCCTGAGCTCCCGGAGGTCCCCCCGACACGCCCGGTCCTCGCAGTGATCCCGGTCAGGGCCCAGGCGGCAGCGCCAGCAGAGAAGCTGGGTGAGCTGCCGTTCACGGGCGGCGAGCCGCTACTTCTGGGCCTGCTGGGGCTGCTTGCACTCGCCGCGGGACTAGCCCTGGCACGGGTGCTCAGGCCTCGCTCGCAGCTCTGAGGTTTGGGGCGTACGATCTCAGGAGCCCGCTCCGACCCTTAGGACTCGCGGGACCACGTCGGGTGCCGGCGATCGATGCCAGACCGCCGTAACGGTGTAATAACTGCTGAGGCGTGACTGCGGCTTGAGCCGTTGTTGGCGGTGGCGCCGATCTCGCCGTCAGCGCGACGCTTCTCGGGCCGTTGAGCCTTCTTGAGCTCGATGTGCCTCGCGGTGCGTTGCTGAACGCGGCCGCGTCACCGCCTGTGCCTGGTACTCCTTGGCGCCGACCAGGCTGCGATCGCCATCCGGCGCGTCGTCGCCATTGACGCCGCCAGGTCGTCGCCTATGCAATGCTTAGGCACATGGCGCATGACGAGGGGCTTTTGATCAGCGAGGCCGCGCGGGCGATCGGGGTGAGTCAGGACACGCTCCGGCGCTGGGATCGCGCCGGGAAGATCCGGACGCGGCGGGATTCCGCGAACCGCCGACGTGTGCCGAAGGGCGAGGTCGAGCGGCTTGCCGGGCATCCCAGCCGCCACAGGGCGGGCGACGCGTTGTCGGCGCGCAACCGCTTCCCGGGCGTGGTCCGCTCGGTCGAGGCCGATGGGGTGATGGCGCTGGTCGAGATCGAGGCCGGTCCCTTCCTCGTGACCGCCGCCGTCACGCGCGACGCGGTGGAAGAGCTCGGGCTCGCGCCCGGCCTGAAGGCCACGGCCGCGGTGAAGGCGACATCGGTGATGCTTGAGAGGGACCGTGAGTGAAGCGGGTCTGGCTCGTGGTGCTCTTGAGCATTTGTGCAGGGGCTTGCGGTTCCGATGACCCGGAGCGGCTGGTCGTGTCGGCGGCGTCGTCCATGACCGAGGCGCTCGAGAAGTGCGCCCCGCGCTTCGGCGACGCCGACGACGCCGAGGTGAGGCTGTCGTTCGCCGGCTCGGACGAGCTTGCGGCTCAGATCCGCCAGGGCGCGAAGGTCGACGTCTATGCCGCCGCCAACACGCGGCTTCCGGACGAGCTCCATGCCGACGACCTGCTCACGCAGCCGGTGGAGTTCGCCACGAACGAGTTCGTGCTCGCCGTTCCAAAGGACTCCGATATCGACTCCATCGAGGACCTGACCCGGGAGCGCACGCCGTTGGTGGTCGGCTCCGAGTCGGTGCCAATCGGCGCCTACACCCGCGAGACGCTCGCCCGGCTGCCATCCGACCAGGAGAAGGCCATCCTCGCGAACGTGCGCTCGAACGAGCCGGACGTGAAGGGCATCGTGGGCAAGCTCACGCAGGGGGCGGCCGACGCCGGCTTCGTCTACATGACCGACGCGACCGCCGCGGGCGGTGCGCTGAAGGCGATAGAGCTGCCGGCGAAGCTCCAGCCGCAAGTTACCTACGGCGCCGGCGTGGTGAGCAAGGCAGACCAGCCCAAGCTCGCGCAGAGGTTCGTCGAGGGGCTCACCGACGGCGACTGCGCCGGCGCGCTCGAGGACGCCGGCTTCGGCCCGGCACCTTGACGCGGCGCGCCTGGTTCTCCGCGCTGCTCGTCGTCTGCCTAGCGGCGGCGCTTACCTTCCTCACGCTGCCGGTCGTCGCGATCTTCGTCGACTCGACCCCGGGCGACCTGATCGCGAGCCTGGGCGAGCCGGGCGCGCTCGACGCGCTCTGGCTGAGCCTCAAGGCCACCGCGGCGTCCATCGCGATCATCCTTGTGGTCGGCACACCGGCGGCCTACCTGCTGGCGACTCGAAGCTTCCCCGGCAGGGCGATCGTGGTCACGCTGATCGAGCTGCCGCTCGTGCTTCCGCCCGCGGTGGCAGGGATAGCCCTGCTGGCGTCCGTCGGCCCGTCAGGAGTCCTCGGCGGGGCAATCGACGCGGCGGGGATCGAGCTTTCGTTCGCCACCGCCGGCGTGGTGGTGGCGCTCACGTTCGTGGCGTCGCCCTTCTACGTCCGCCAGGCGGTGGCCGCCTTCGCGGCGGTGGACCGGTCGCTGCTCGACGCCTCGCGCACCCTCGGGGCGTCCGAGGCGCACGCCTTCCTGCGCATCATGATCCCGGTGGCCCTGCCGGGGCTCGCAGCGGGAACGGCGCTGGCCCTGGGCCGCGCCCTCGGTGAGTTCGGCGCGACACTCATGTTCGCCGGCTCGTTCCAGGGGATCACCCAGACCGTGCCGCTCGCGATCTACGACCGCTTCTCGACCGACTTCGACTCCGCGCTCGCGCTCTCGGCCGTGCTCGTCGCCGTGTCGGCGGCGATTCTGCTCTCGGTCAAGCTCGTGCGGGGCGGCGAGGCGCTCGGCATTGCTCCGCGTTGAGGCCCGGCACCAGCTCGGCGAGCTCCTGCTCGACGTGGAACTGGCCGTCAAGCGAGGCGAGTGCCTCGCGCTGGCCGGACCCTCTGGCGCCGGCAAGACGAGCCTCCTGCGCGTGGCGGCGGGGCTGCTTCGACCCGAGCAGGGCCGCGTCGACGCGAATTGGGAGACCTGGCTCGACACCGAGCGCGGTATCGACGTGCCGGCCGAGCAGCGGCGCTGCGGCTACGTCTTCCAGCACTACGCGCTGTTCCCGCATCTGAGCGCCTGGCAGAACGTCGCCTACCCGCTGCGCGGGCTCACCAGGCAGGAGCGGCTCGCCCGCGCAACCGAGCTGCTCGAGCGATTCGGCCTGGCCGAGCGGGCCGACGCTCGCCCACACACCCTCAGCGGGGGAGAGCGGCAGCGCGTGGCCGTCGCGAGGGCGCTCGCGCGCGGGCCCGAGGTACTGCTGCTCGACGAGCCGCTGTCGGCACTCGACGCGCGCACCCGCGCTGTCGCTGCCCGCGAGCTCGGCGGCGTGCTGCGTGAGAGCGAGGCTCCCACGGTGCTGGTGACCCACGACTTCGCCGAGGCAGCACAGCTCGGCGACCGCGTGGGCATCATTGACAACGGGCGGGTGGTCCAGCTGGGCACCCCCAGCGAGCTCGCCGCGACTCCGCGCTCTGCGTTCGTGGCCGACTTCACGGGAGCGGTCGTGCTCACCGGCGTCGCACGCACGGCACCGAGCGGCGCGACCCGGGTGGAGCTCGACGGCGGCGGAACGGTGACCAGCACCGACGCCGCCGAGGGTCTCGTGGCGGTGAGCGTCTATCCCTGGGAGATCGCGATCGAGCCGGCCGGCGAGGCGCCCCACGGGTCAGCGGAGAACCGCCTGTCCGCCGAGGTGGTCTCGATCACCACCGTGGGCAACCGGGTCCGCCTCGGGCTGGCCGGGCCGCAGCCGCTCGTCGCAGAGGTCACGGTGGCCTCCGTCGAGCGGCTCGGCCTCAATCCCGGAGCTCAGGTCGTGGCCACCTGGCAGGCAGCGGCCACGCGACTCGTGTCCGTTTGACCGCCGCCTGGCGCTCAGGCCTTTGCCGCCGTCTTCTTTCCGCTGTTGCGGCGCTTCCCGCGCGTGCCCGAGTTCGGCGCCGTGGACTCCTTGGCGGAGTTGGGAGTCGGGTGGGTCATCATCACAAGGTTCACGCTGAACGTCTCGCCGTCGTCCTTCGACGCCCGCGAGGTGCTGTCCGCCTGAATCTGCATCGCGCGGTCGAGCGTCTCCGCGAGGACGTCGTGGAGCTCCTCCCAGCCCTGCTCGTCCACGGCCAGCACGCTGCGGCTGAGGTGCCGGTCGTCGCGCTCGTCGAAGAGGCCGCCCTTGATTGCCTCGGCCGCGTCCTCCCACACGAGCTTCAGGACGGCGTCCGAGATCGACCCGCGCGCGTTCTTCGGCAGCCGCTTCCAGTCGCGATCCCCGAAGAACGGGCGCACGACCGCGCGGTAGTAGTGCTCGAGCGCCCCGCGGCGTGGCTCGGTCTCCACGAGCTCGATCGTGCCGAGGTCATGAAGCATCCGGACGTGATAGCTCACGTTCGTGAGCGGCTCATCGAGCTTCTTCGCGAGCTCGTTCGGGCTGGCGACGCCCTCGTTCAGGGCAGCCAGCAGCTGCACTCTGAGCGGATGGGCCAGCGCTTTCGCGAGCCGGGAGTCAACCGCACTCGCTGTTTGTCTCTTCAAGTCTCGGCCTCCAATCTCCGCCCTAGTCGCTTCCGCAAGCGGTGAGGCGCACCTTAACGGTCGCCTCGTTCAGTCCAAATGGTCAGCGCGTTTGGCGCAGGTCTGAGCTGACCGCCGTTCTCCGGTTACCGTAGCGCCGTGATCGTCTTCTCGGGCGCCGCTCTCGATCGCGCCCCCGCTCTGCGGCGGCAGCCGGCGTGGCTCGAGGCGAGGCGGGCCGACCCGGGCGCCCGGGCGGTACTGATGTCAGAGCGCGGAGTGCTGCTCGACGGTGGGCGGCTACTCCTCGAGCCGCCCGGTCCCGAGGCGGTCTTCCTCGGCCTGATGGACAGCACGCCGCTGTTCGCGGATCATGTGGGCGCGGCGGAACCCGAGCGCGGGCACGCCGCCGGGCTCCGCGACGCCGCGACCGAGCTCCCGGCGGGCGAGGCGGCGCTGGCCGCGTACGCCGGCTCGCTGCTTGGCTGGCACCGGCGTCATCGCTACTGCGCCAACTGCGGCGCGCCCACCGAGCCTCGCGACGGCGGCCACGAGCGCTTCTGCCCTGCGTGCGACGTGCACCATTTCCCGCGCACGGACCCGGTTGTGATCGTGCGCGTCTCGGATGGAGCGGACGGCCTGCTGCTCGGCAGGCAGGCGCGCTGGCCGGACGGGCGCTTCTCGCTGCTCGCCGGCTACGTCGAGCCCGGTGAGACGCTCGAGGAGGCGGTGCGCCGCGAGGTACTCGAGGAGTCCGGCGTTGCGCTCGAGTCGGTCGCCTACGTCGCGTCGCAACCCTGGCCATTCCCCAGCTCGCTGATGCTCGGCTTCAGCGCGCTCGCCGAGCGCGGCGATCCCGCTCCCGGCGACGACGAGCTCGCGGAGGTGCGCTGGTTCGACCGTGAGGAGGTGGACCGGGCGGCGCGAGGTGGGGGTCCGCTCATGCTCGCGCCGCCGTATTCCATCGCCCGGCGGCTGATCGACGCCTGGCTCGCCGAGCGCCGAGGAGCCGGCTGACGCCTCGGATCAGCGGGAGGCCTACCTCGACCGGTCCCTCAACCGCGCCTGCGGGGTCGCGATCAGCAGGTAGGCGAGGCCCGTGACCGCGATCACGGCCAGCACGAGCGGCGCGGCCCACACCTGGTAGAAGGGCGCGCCCGGCGGCGCGATCGACGTCCGCGGCCAGGCGATGTTGAGCGTCTCGAACGTCAGCCACAGGACCGCGAGGACGTTCGCCACCAGCCCGGCGCGGCCGAGCTGCAGATGGGCGCCGGGCGTCCAATTCCCGCGCAGGCGCGCGGTGAGGGCCGCGACGGCCACGAGTAGGAACTCCACGTAGACCGCGGCCGTGCCGAAGACGATCACCGTGCCAATCGCGGTGGACTCGAGCCCCAGCAGCAGGCCCGCGGCCGCCACTACGGCCGTGACCACGACAGCGCCGATCGGCGAGCCGCGCCGGTCCACGCGGCGCAGGAAGGAGGACCCTGGCAGCACGCCGTCGCGCGCGATCGAGAACATCGTCCGCGCCGTTAGCGCCTGGGCCGCCATGCCGCAGGCCACGAAGGCGACGAGCACGAGCGCGGCGAACGGCCGCGTCGACCAGGAGCCGAACGAGGCCACCACGGCCGTCGTGACGGGCTCCGGATCGTGCCCGGTGACCACATCCGCCGGCGCCGGATGGGCGAGCGTCGTGGCGATCGAGTTCAGCATCACGAGAGCGGCCACGCTTAGGAGCGCAACCCAGAGCGCACGCGGCACGTGCCGGTCCGCGCGGTGCGTCTCCTCCGCGCTGGCCACGCAGGCGTCGAAGCCGATGAAGACCCAGCCGCCTACGGCGAGCGCCGCGAGCAGCGCCCCCGGGACGGACCCCCCCGACGCCGCCTCGGCGCCGAGGGTGTCGCCGAAGAGCGAGAAGCCCTGCTCCCTGAAGGCCAGGAGCAGGATCACGCCGATCCCGACCAGGGCCGTCACCTCCGCCGCCACGCCCGTTCGGATGAGCCGCTTGATGACCTTGATCCCGCTCGCGCCGGCGAGCGCGCAGATCAGGACGAGCACCATCCCCGTGATGACGATCGCGCCAGCGGTGGGCTCGATCCCCAGCACCGTCAGCGCCCACGGCGCCCCGAGGTAGGCGATCGTCGTGTTCGCGACCGCGTAGGCGCAGATCGCCACCCAGCCGCAGAACCAGGCGTACGCACCGCCCACCAAGCGCCTGCTCCACTGATACGGCCCGCCCGCGATCGGGAACTCGGCGGCGAGCTCGGAGTAGACCGTGAGCAGAAGGCATTGGCCCGCCAGCGCCACTGGGAGGACCCACACCCAGGCCGGGCCTGCGACCGTCATGCCGACCAGGACGACCGCGTAGAGGCCGACGATCGGCGAGATCGTCGCGAAGCCGATCGCCACGTTGTCGAGCCCATGGAGGTGCCTCCGGAGCTCCTGCTCGTAGCCGAGCTCCCGCAGGCGAGCGGCATCCGGGTCGGCCTGCGCGGCTGCTCCTTCCGTTGGGGACCGGCGCGAATGTACCACCGCTCAGGGACCCGTTAGGGGACTTTGCCCCGATGCGCGCTGCACCGGCGACGCATCTACGGCGGCCCGGGCGTCGACATCCTCGCGGGGACACGCCGGTGACGACGCCCTCGACCGCGGTGCCGCGCCGTCTCAGTCGCGACCCGGGCGCTCGGGATAGACATCCTCGATCGTCGTGAGGGACGTGTAGGGCGCCCCGCCGGCTGCCGCGGCGATCGCGTCCGCGCCGCCGGTCAGGCGGTCGAGCACCGTGACCACGCCCGCCACCTCGAAGCCCTCCCCACGGACCCGCTCGATCGCATGGATGGTCGAGCCGCCGGTCGTGACCACGTCCTCGACCACGAGGCAGCGCTCGCCCGGCTCGAGCGGCGGCCCCTCGATCCAGCGCTGGAGGCCGTGCTCCTTGCGCTCCTTGCGCACGAAGAACGCCTTCACGGGCGCTCCCGCGGCCAGCGCGGCGCACGCGATCGGGTCGGCGCCCATCGTGGTGCCGCCGACGGCGGTGGCGCCCACGCGCTCCGCCTCGGCAGCAATGAGCTGCCCGAGCGCGCGAAAGCCCTCCGGAAGCAGGATTGCGCGCTTGGCGTCGACGTAGTAGCCCGCCTTCTGGCCGCTCGAAAGGGTCACCTCCCCGATGACGAGCGCGTGCTCGCGCAACTGCGCGATCAGGCGCTCTTGCGCCGTTTCAGCCATGTTTCAGCCATGTGTGTAGATGCGCATGCAAACAGTCAGGCCTGGCGGGCGGCGGCCGATAGTAGCCGCGATGGGATCCCTCATCCGCCTAGTAGGGATTGTCTGCTCCGCGATCGTGCTGCTCGGATTCGCGTTCTTCGCGACCGACGAGATGGGCCGTGGCTCGCAGAACCAGCAGAACGCGCTGGCCAGCGAGCTCTCGAGCACCGACGACCCGCCTCCCGTGGCGCCCTCGCCCGAGGAGGAGGCCCAGCGCGAGCGCGTGAACGGCACGTTCCGCGAGGCCGTGGAGGACGCGAACGACCTCCTGATCGGCCCCTTCGCGGGCCTCGTCGGATCAGCGGACAACACCTGGGTCACGCACGGCGTGCCCGCACTGCTCGGTTTGCTCCTCTACGGGTTCTGCCTCGGCATGCTCGCGAAGATGCTCCCCAAGCACCGCGAGCACGGCGCTGACTGGCGCGCGCCCGCATAGTGCGCGGCGCCGGGCGCTGCCCGGCGTGCAGCGATGAGCTCCGCCCGTCGTTCGCATCCGCTAAGGTGCGCGGCGCGCGCTCTCCCTGCCCGGGGCGGTGCGTAGAAGGCAAGTCAAGCGCCGAGTCCGGCCGCTTACCGAAGGCGACCGGAACGGGGGAACCACTTGGGCGGCAGTCGTGCCGCCCGGGGGCGAGTCGCGGACCTAGATCCGCGTAGCGCATCTTCCAGCGCGAGCCCGTCAGCTAACCCCGTAGGCCCTGCACGGAAGGGGACATAGATGACGAATGCGCACCGGGATCTGGCCGCGCCTGAGCTGTGGACTCGCTCGCTGGAGCGCTCACGGCGCCGTCGCGAGCTCCTGCCGAAGGCACGACGCGAGTTGGGCCGTAGAAAGCACGTGTCGGCCGCACTGGCGACGGCGGTGGTCGCCGGGCCGGGAGCACCGCTGGCGGCCGGCCAGGTCTCCGGCGCCGACGTGAGCGCCGCCGTGGCGGCGGAGTCGCCCGCCAACCGGGCGATCGAGATCCGCGAGGGTGGGCTTCCGCTTCAGCTGGGCAGCCAAGGGGAGCTGGTGGCCGAAGTGCAGCGCGCGCTCCACGTGTCGGCCGACGGGATCTTCGGGGTCCAGACGGACGCCGCGGTGCGGAGCTATCAGCGTGCCGCCGGGCTCGAGGTCGACGGGATCGTCGGCCTGGCCACCTGGGGTTCGCTCTTCAAGAGTCATACGGCGAGCGGCGCCTCCATCGGCGGATCGAACATCCCGCTGCAGGCCCGGGAGCGCGTGGAGAAGACGGTCGCGCAGGCGAGCCAGGAGCTCGCACCCCAGAGGCAGGTAGAGCGCGGGGCGGACCCGAGCGCGCCGCGCGCCGGCACGGGCCGGGCGGGCACAACGCCCGGCGGGACGACGAGGACCGAAACGACGACGCCGACCGACACGACGACGCCGACCTCGACTCCGGCCCCCACCGGCGGCTCCTGTGGCACGTCGACGATCTCGAGCCCTGTCCGCGGCACGGTTACGTCGGACTTCGGGCCGCGCGGTGGCCGCAACCACGACGGGATCGACATCGCGGCGTCGATGGGAACCCCCATCCGCGCCGCGGCGTGCGGCACGGTGAGCCTCGCCGGCCAGCAGAGCGGCTACGGGAACATCATCTGCATCACGCACACGAGCCAGTTCTCGACCTGCTACGCGCACCTCTCGCGGTTCGGGGTGTCGAGCGGCACGCGCGTGCAGCAGGGCCAGATCATCGGCTACGTGGGCTGCACCGGAAGCTGCACCGGCCCGCACCTGCACTTCGAGACCCGAGTCGGCGGCACGGCACGCGATCCGAAGCCATTCCTGGGCGGCATGTCGATACCAGGCGCGTCCGCGAGCGCGAGCGAGGCGACCGCAGGCCCGGCCAGCACGAGCCCGGCGACCGCCGCGACCGCAGTCAAGAGCGGCACGGCGAGCGCCGCCGGGAACCAGGCGACCGTGACCCGGTCGGGATCGAGCACCACCACCGGCGGCGATTCGCTGGAGAGCACGACGATCGGGAGCCCGACAACCGGAACCGCGATCAGCCCCACGACCGAAACGGCTACCCCGGGGAGCGCCGATCTCGCCGGGGCGGCGCCGGCCGACGCGACCGTGACGGGGTCCACAGGGACGGCAACGGTGAGTGACGAGAGGCTGACGGCGAGCACCGAAACGGGTACGGTGCCGGCGACGCCAGCCGAGGATCCCGCGGTCGCGGCTCCGGAGACCGTGGCGGCGGTCGAAGCGCCCGCGGCGACGGTGGAGGCCCAGCCTGTGGCCCCCGCGGCGGCGCCCGAGACGACCGATGTTGCGGCGGCGGCCGAGACCACCGAGGTCGCGGCGGCTCCGGCGACCGACGCGACGGTTACAGGTACGCCGGGAACCACAGCGGCGAGTGACGCGAGTGCGACCGGGAGTATCGGAGCTGACACAACGGCTACGGGAGGCGCCGAAACGGCTACGGGAGGCGCCG
>Ga0126307_10002574_pt1 | contig 12272 bp, 13 predicted proteins | sample Plot28_FD_89955 | JGI IMG/M metagenome (GOLD analysis project Ga0126307, IMG submission 89955) | Serpentine soil microbial communities from UC McLaughlin Reserve, CA, USA - Plot28 | ecosystem: Environmental > Terrestrial > Soil > Grasslands | place: USA: UC McLaughlin Reserve, Lake County...
CATGATCTCTTCACCGGAACGCGCATCGAGATTCCCGGTCGGCTCGTCTGCCAGAATGAGATCCGGATCGGTGACGATCGCTCGCGCAATCGCGACGCGTTGTTCCTGACCGCCGGATAGCTGGCGTGGCTGATGGTGCATGCGGTCGCTCAAGCCTACGAGATCAAGCGCAGTCTCCACGTTCTTCCGGCGCTCCGCTTTCGACAGCTTCGTCAGGAGCAGCGGCAGCTCGACATTTTCAAACGCAGTCAGGACCGGAACCAGATTGAAAGTTTGAAAGATGTAACCGATGTGAATATTGCGCCAACCTGCCAGCTGACTCTCCGTCATTTTCGTCAGGCTGGTCCCCATTACTTCGACTTCGCCTTCCGTGACGCGATCGATACCCGCCAGCAGATTCAAGAGTGTCGATTTGCCGGAGCCGCTCGGCCCCATCAGAGCGAGAAAATCTCCCTCGTGCAATTCAAGATCGACCTGATCCAGCGCGACGACCTCGAACCCATCGCGGTTAAAACGCTTCGTCACATTGCGAACTCTCACTATCGGTTCAGACATAGTTTTCTCATCCTCAAACTATTGAACTTTCACACGATCTCCGTCGCGCAACCTATCGACTTCGGAAACGGCGACGGACTCGTTGCCACTCAACCCATCAAGGACCAGGAAAGCATCGCCGGACTCGTCTCCGGTGCGGATGGTCCTTTGCTCGACGCGGTTACCTTTTACGACGAAAACAAATGAGCTGTTGTCTTTCTTAACCACCGCCGCTTTTGGCACCAGCACGCGTGCGATAGTTTTACTTTCACCTGTTGGAGCTTTGTCGGCGAGGAAGTTGACGCGCGCGTTCATCTCGGGGCGTAGTTGTTCGTTTGGATTCTCAACCTTGACTTTGATCTGCACGGTCGACTTCGCGCGATTAGCTTCAGGCGCAATCTCCTCGATGAAACCAGTGAACCTGAGATTCGGATAAGCTTCCGGAATGATCTCGGCCCTTTGCGATGGTTTCAAACGCGCGAAGTCAACCTGGCTGATGTCCAACTCCACTTGCAGGTCAGTCAGATCCGCGAGATCGACAACGGACGTACGCGCGCCCGAGCCGCCAAAAGCAGACGGACTGACCATCTCGCCGCGCTCCACAATTCTCTGCAGCACTGTTCCCGTAACGGGCGCTTTGATTTCAGTAGCGGCGAGTTGAGTGTTGGCGTAATCGAGTGCGGCGCGCATTTGCTGCACTTCCGCTTCGGCGGCGCGAATCTCTTCCTTGCGTGGTCCAATGTCAGTCATGGCGCTGGACTGGCGCGCCGCTTCGAGCATCGCTGCTGCCGTGTCACGATTTGCCAGGGCGCGATCAAAATCGGCCTTTGAAGAGACACCTGAGCGATAGAGTGATTCAGTGCGTTGATACTCCGCCTCGGCGTTCTTCAGGTTCGCTTCGGCTTGAAGCACGGCGGCCCGGTCTTTCAACTTCTCTTGCGGTCGTGAACCGGTGCGCAATTGGTCCAGCCTGGCCTGGGCCGCGGCGAGATTGGCTTGCGCTTGATTGACTTGCGCGCGAAACTCGCCGTCTTCGAGTCGAACGAGTACCTGGCCTTCCTGTACCTGGTCGCTTTTCTCGACACCGATCCAGGCGACGCGGCCCATCACTTTCGCGCCCACGGCGATCTTGTGGTGGGCCACGACGTACCCCGAAGCCGAAAGCACACTCTCGCCCAGAGACGCGCCGCCACTCTCAACTCTCACCGGTGCAACCGAGATCGTCTTCGCGCCGGAGAAGAGAAACACGTAGCCGAGGGCGAGCAACGCCAGCAACGCCGCAATCCCGACCAGCAAAAGCTTCGGCGTACGATTCGTCGCGACCGGCGATGGAGCGGGTCCGCGATCGATCTTCAAGCTTCGCAATCGCTTGTTGAGATCTTCTTGAGAGTCTTTTGATTTCGGACTAGTAACCATTTCTTTCATGAGTGCTCCAGAGGAGCACAATGTTTATAGCTTTATACCCTTAAGTCGTTAGCGCTCCAGCGGAGCGCCATGTGCTTGGGGCTCGTACATTTCGCTCCTGACGGAGCGAATAAAGTTAAGGGAACTCAAGGCTATAAACATTTTGCTCCTCCGGAGCAAAGAATTCCTTACGAAATTCTCCTTTGCTAGCCAACGCCTTCCGCGTCCAGACTAAGCGCGGAGCGCGTCGACTATCTTATATCGCGATGCTCGTATCGACGGTAATAGTGATCCGATGAATCCGATCACCGCACCGAAGATCAGAGCAAATATCATCAGATCAAACGTCACGCGGAAGTTGAATGCGATCTCGCTGAACGTCAACCAATTCGACGTACCGGTCGAGACAAAGTTCAACGGTAGCGCCAGCAGAATTCCAATCGCAGCACCAATCAACGCAATCGCAACCGATTCCAAAAGGAACGCAGTGAGAATGCTGAACCGGCTAAAGCCAAGAACGCGCAGCGTGCCGATCTCCTTCGTGCGTCGAGCCACCGTCGCGTACATCGTGTTCATGCCGGCGAAACCCGCCCCGACCGCCATGATAAAAGAGATGAATACCGCCAACCCCTTCAACGCACCGGAAGTAGCACCTTGTTGATCTTCATAGAAAACGCGTTCTGAAACAGCCTTCAGATGAAGTTTTTGATCGTTTGTAATTCGATTAGTAAGCGCATTCAAAGCGCTCTGATCCTTCGCACGCAGCAACGCAGACGAGTAGCCATCGCGCTTAGTGGTACTGGCAAGCGAATTGATATCGACCCAGATTTCCGATTCGAAAGCTTTGCCGGCCGAGTCGAATAAACCGACCACCGTGTAGTCTGTGGTCTGAATCCGGAACTTGTCTCCGATGTCGAGACCCTGGAACCTCTCCGCGATTCTCTTTGAAACAACCGCCTCGGTTTGACCCGGCTGAAACTCTCTTCCGGCAATGGTTTTGAAACCAGAGCGCAATTTGAACGACATTGGACCAACACCGCGCACAGTAACATTCGAACCCTGACTCATTCCCTTGCGAGGTTTGTAGATCAAGGTAATTTGCTCCGCGGTCGCGAGAGGCGTATCACCCTCGCGCTGCACGCCGTCAAGATAGATCAGGTCGTTGAAGTTCTCGCGAGTAACCGAACTGGTCAACTCGGCCGTGCTGCCCTCACGCAGCACGATCACGTTCAGTGGCTCGCCACTGCTCGCGAGCGTCAGATCGATACCTCGCGCCAGCGCCATCACCATTAAAAAGACCGCGACCGTCAACCCGATGGTAAACGCAGTAGCGAGTGTACTGCCTTTCCTGACAATGATGTTGCGAATGTTGTACTTGAGCGGTAGTGCCATCTTATTCAGTGCTCCGCAAGGCTTCGGCGATGGTCAAACCCGAAACGCGATAGGCCGAATAGATCACGCTGATCAATCCAACCAGAATTGACAATACAAACACCGCAATCAGTGTTTGCCTGGTGGGAACGAAAGCAATGAAAAACGGAATATAAAGACCGAGGTCGATCGAGTTGAAGACCAAAACCGCAGCGCCGATTCCGATCGCCGCGCCGATACAGGCAAGAATCAGAGCCTCGATGAGAAACAGCGCCGTGATCGTGCCGCGCTGAAAGCCGATCGCCTTCAACGTGCCCACTTCCTTCGTGCGTTCACGCACAGTCATCGCCATGGTGTTGCCCATCACGAGCAGCAATGAGAACGTGATCGCAGCCATGATGCCGTAGAGAAACTGTTTGACTCCGCCCATCATGGTTTGAAAACTCATCGCGAATTCGCGCTCATTCTCGGTCTTTGTGGGAGCGTCAGTGTTCGCAAAAATTGAGTCGACTTGCTGGGCGATGCGCGGTACGTCTTCGGGTGAGTTGGCAAGAATGCTAAACGTGCCGGCGAAATCCCTCCTTCCCTCCGGAAGCATCTCGTTTATATATTCGTGATGAAAGTAGAGAGTTTTTTCATCGCTTCCGGTGTAAACACCGCGAATGATGAATTCAACACTCTGGTTGTAAATAGGACTCTTCAATGTAACCCGCTGACCGGGAGTAAAATTATGAAGCTTGACGAGCTTCTGACCTACGATCGCTCCCTGCCTGTCGTTGATAAAGGCTTGCCACTCGGCCTCTGACATCTTGAGTTCAGGGACCACATCTCTCAGCTTGCCCGCGTCCACCGCGAAGTTTGCAAAAAAGTTCCGCTCGTCTATGTAGATACCGCCAAACCAACTGAACGGAATTACCTCTTTAACGCCAGGCACTGTCTTGATCTTCTGGAGATGTGCCATTGGCAGAACGAAGGTCAGGGAAACAGCGTGGCGCGATACGAGCCGCAAAGGACTTGCTTCTTCACTGCCTCGATCGAACTCGGTGAGAACTGTGGCCAAACATATGATCAGAAACAGCGAAACTACCATACTCGAAATCGTCAGCAGAGTTCGTCTCTTGTTCCGCAGGATGTTCTTAAAGATCAGTTTTGCATACTTCATAAGCAGTGTACCTTTAGACAGCTGGCCGGGATTTCTGGGTTATGAGCGAGTACGCGCTTCTCGCCGAAAGGGTTTCACGGAAACGTGCAACAATACGGTTAAGGCCCGGCACACGCAAGCTTTTCATTGGTAAGTCGAACGAGAGGTGCTGAAATCGACACGCTACCTGAATAAAACTTATATGATTGCTCTGAGGGCCAAAGAATGACGTGGGAAGAACGCTGGCATCCGTTGCGAGAGGAGTGGGTGATAATCGCCGCACACCGTCAGGACCGTCCGTGGAGTGGCGGCACGATAACTCGTGAAGACTCAACGTTGCCGGCTTACGTGCCTGATTGTTATCTCTGTCCCGGAAACTCGCGCGTCAGTGGCGCAGTGAATCCGCACTACGAGCGGACCTTTGTTTTCGACAACGATCATCCGTGCGTATCGCTCGAGGCGCCGTCTTGGACGGAAGCCCACAGCGACATCTATCGCAGCCGTCCCGCACAAGGCATTGCACGCGTGGTTTGCTATAGCCCCAAACACAATCTGACCCTGGCGGAGTTGACGGTGGACGAAATTCAGCAACTGCTGAACGTGTGGCGCGAACAGTACGAGGATCTCGGGCGCCGTGCAGATATCAACCACGTACTCATTTTCGAAAATAAAGGAGAAGTCGTAGGCGTGTCTAATCCGCACCCGCACTGCCAGATCTACGCCACTAACTTTGTCTTCAAAACGATCGAGACTGAAGCCCGGGTGAGCCAGCGTTACCTGGCTGAGACTGGTCGTGTGCTCTTCCAGGACATCATCACGGCGGAACAACAGGCGGGCACGCGCATCGTCGCGGAAAACGAAACTGCCATCGCCTTCCTGCCTTACTTCGCACGTTACGCCTACGAGGTTTTTGTGGCGCCTAAAACTACGCACCCGAGCCTGGCGACGCTCACCGCAAACGAGACGCGCGACTTTGCGAGCGTGTTGAAGGATGTGCTCGTCAGGTTCGACAACCTCTGGCAAATGCCTTTTCCATATGTCATGCCCTTGCACCAGGCGCCAACCGACGGCGGCGATCACAGTGGTTTTCATTTTCATATAGAGTTTCATCCACCGCTGCGCAAGCCAAACCTGTTGAAGTTTCTCGCCGGACCGGAAATCGGCGGCGGCAATTTCCTCAGCGACACTTCACCGGATGAGAAGGCCGCTGAGCTGCGCGCGCAAGCCAACGTCCACTACAAAAAGAAGTAATTCACGGAAATGAGCGACGTTCGAAAGCTGCTTGGGCCAGTGCGGAAGTTGCACGAGAAGATTCGTGCCGCAGTGATTGAGGCTTGCGAACGCGCGACGTTGAGCGAGATGGCAAAGGTGGTAAGCGAGCAGGAAGGCGACACGATCTTCGCACTCGATCGTGTCAGCGAAGAAGTGCTCGTTGAATTCTTCGAGCGTGAGGTGGCGCCGATTGCGCCGGTGCTGCTTGTCGCCGAGGGTCTGGAAGATGGTGAGATTGTTTTGCCGCGCGGAACTGCTGAGTCTGATGTTGTGTGGCGAATCATCGTGGACCCCATCGACGGCACGCGTGGTTTGATGTACCAGAAACGAAGCGGCTGGATACTCACCGGCGTCGCGCCGAATCTTGGGCCCGGCACAACGCTGAATGATATAGAACTCGCGGTGCAGACTGAGATACCTCTCGTCAAGCAACACCTTTCGGACGTTCTCTGGTTGTTCCGAGGCGAAGGCGCAAACGCGGAACGATTTAACCGTCTGACCGGCGAGCATTCCCCTTTTCAATTACAACCCTCGACTGCAAACAACATCGCGCAGGGTTACGCGCAAATCGTTCGCTTCTTCCCCGGTGTGCGCGACGTTCTGGCCGCGATTGACGACGATATTGTCGCTGGAGCACTTGGTCCACCGCTGCCTGGTAAGGCGCTATGCTTCGAAGATCAATACACTTCTTCGGGCGGTCAACTTTACGAACTGATGGCCGGTCACGATCGGTTCGTCGCCGATCTGCGAGCTTGCATGGAGCCGGTTACAAATGAGCGAGGGTTACCGAGAGCTCTGTGTTGTCACCCGTATGATCTCTGCACCGAACTGATCGCGCGTGAAGCGGGAGTGATTGTCACTGACGTCTACGGTGGTCCTCTTAAAGCGCGGCTGGCGGTCGACCCTGATGTTAGCTGGGCCGGTTATGCAAACGAGCGCATCCGTGACAGCATTGAACCACTGCTGCACGCAGCGCTGCGCAAACATGGATTAAAGCCACAACAAGGCACCAAAAGCACATAAACTAAGATGTATACGGACGTGCAAGGCTTTATCGATCTCCTCAACACACTCGACGAGCATCCGTTCGCTCCTGCTCGCGAATTGTTCAAGCCGGATCGCGATCTGATCGTTACTCGCGCTCCAGGACGATTGGACGTGATGGGTGGTATCGCCGACTACTCCGGTTCGCTTGTTTTGGAATTGCCGATCGCGGAAGCGACCTTTGCCGCGCTTCAGTTGCACACCGAACCACAACTCAACATCGTCACGTTGTTAGACGACGAACCGCACCAATCGTCGTTTTCAATGTCACTGCGCGAGCTTGAACCCATTTCGTACGAAGAGGCGCGGAGCCTTTTTAAGCAAGATGGGTGGGCAGCGTACGTAGCTGGTGTGTTTCTGGTGCTGATGCGTGAACGGGACATCCGCTTCACGTCCGGCGCAAACATCCTGATCTCGTCGCGAGTGCCGCCGGGCAAAGGCGTGAGTTCGTCAGCCGCGCTTGAAGTGGCGGTGATGGAAGCTGTCACCAAAGCATTCAACATCGACGTTGGGCCACGCGACGTAGCGCTGCTTTGCCAGAGAGTTGAAAACATGGTGGTTGGCGCGCCGTGTGGCGTGATGGACCAAATGACCGCGGTATTCGGAGAGCGCGATCGCCTGCTGGCGCTGCTCTGTCAACCTGCTGAACTCAAAAACATGATCGCCTTGCCGCCGCAACTGAAGCTTTGGGGCATCGACTCCGGCATTCGCCACTCCGTGGGCGGCTCCGATTATGGTTCAGTGCGCGCGGGAGCATTTATGGGCCAGCGGATCATTGGCGAAGTAACATTCCTGGCAAACATCTCGCCCGCAGAATTCGAAAACAAATACGCTGCACAACTGCCGGAGCGCATTTCGGGTGAAGAGTTCCTGGCGCGCTACAAGCGTACGACTGATCCAGTGACGTCGATCGATGCGCGGCGCGAATACGCCGTCAAGGTCCCGACAGCTCATCCGATCTACGAGAATGCGCGCGTTCAGCGCTTCGTCGAATTACTCGATGCACAAACAGATTTCGATGAGCTGGGCGAATTGATGTATGCGTCGCATCAGAGTTACACGGCCCTGGGCCTCAACTCCGAAGGTACAGATTTGCTCGTAGAGCTGGTGCGTAAAGAGGGAGCGGCTGGTGGTCTATTCGGTGCGAAGATCACCGGCGGCGGCAGCGGTGGCACTGTCGCCGTCCTTGGTGAGCAGAGCTCACATGCAACCATCGACCGAATTGCAAAAGCTTATGCGAATGAAACCGGCCACCAGCCTTACATCTTTAGCGGCTCTTCTTCAGGCAGCTTAGCCTTCGGCCATATGCGGCTGCGCGTGTAATTGTACGGGCGGCACTCCGTGGCCGCCCGTCTCTCGAATAAAGCATGTTTCGAACGACGGGCGGCCACGGAGTGCCGCCCCTACAATTGCACCGTTAGTTTCTAATTAACCCTGACTTGTACTACTGCTGCGTAATGAGACTGGCGTTCGATTTCACGCTCGCTGCGCGATTTCACCACTACTCTTCCATAAGTAGCTCCTGCCGGCCACACCTGAAACAGGAAGTACTGATCGCCGTAGCGATGAAAGACCAACGTGGCTACATCCTTCGGATCGAGACTCTGAGCCGCATTCGTTAACGGAAACACCGACTCATGATTATTCACGCTGCTAATCAGTAAGACGGTATCGCCCGAGGACGGCTGAGCGCGGCGGATCGAATACTCGCCGGCTGGAAGTGTTTTGTCACGCACGCTGAAATCGAATGGAATGTCTACCCTGATCGTGTCCCCCAAAGATTGCGCCTGTACAGACCCAACTATTACGACCATCGCCATCACGTTCAGCAAACCGATCATCATCAATGTCCTTACAACTTGCTTCTTCATAAGATTCCTTTCCTTGTCAGCTATTTTTGCGTTCCTCCAATGGACACAGAGGATAGTGTTAGCGAAGCAAGCGAGTCATAAACTTGCGGTAATTGTTCGGTAACGTTTTTCGCGCCACAGATAAACGCCGATCTGTGCAAATCGATGTACACAGATCTGCGTTCTTCCGTGGCTGACTTTCTACTGGTTCAACGCGGCGCGGATGCGTGCGAGGTGGTGACATCGCCGTATAGCGACACCGGAACAGCCTGATCCAGATTCTCGTCATTCAGATCTCGTATCGCAGCCGCGGCGTCAGCACTGTTGCGACGCAACAACTCCAGTGTTGCTTCGCGCGTGACGTCGTCGTTTTTGCCTGCGTGATCGGCATTCATGAAACGAAATTCGATCGTAGTTAAAGAAGAGGCCTTGGCTCGCCGTAGATAAAATCGTCCATCACCACGACGTCCTGCTTCCGGTCATCATCTGGCGTTGGCGCCACATCACCGCTCGTGATTCGCACGCGCGCGATACGAGCATCCGGGAAGACAATGCCAAAGAACGATTGCCCAGCATCACCAGGCGCTGCTGGTACGAAACTACTGAACAAAAGCTCGCCATGTGGCCCAAAGTATTCGATCAACGTGCTCGACTTCCGGTTTCCATGTTTTACGCCGGGTCCACTTCCGTCCGGCTGGTCCACGTCTGTAAAGACCGCGCCAAATCCTTTGGTCGTAGCCTGCACGTTACCGCCGCCAGGTACGAAGAAATCAACGTCCGTAATCCTGCCGCCGATAGCGCTGAAGACTCGAAACTGGCTAAACGCGCGAAAGATGGTGCTGTAGGTTGGATTGTTGAATAGTTGGGCCAGTCCGTCCGGAGTTGCTTGCAGGAACCCGGTGCCGTCAGGTGTCGTGAAGAGCGCGCCGCGCGTGACTAGAAAGTTGGGGAGTGGGTTGCCGCCGATTGCGGTGTCAGTGTTGCTGGCCGCACCGTCCCAGTTAATTTCACGACGCCCGTCTTCCTTCGGTCCGGAATTGCCGTTCGGATTTCCGAGAGCAGCGCGGTACTCGGCGACCGAGCTCTGAATGGACGGCGCCGTTGGTCCAGCCGCCTGGAAAACAATTGGCGCCACGAAATCGGTGGTAGTGCTGTCCTGCCCGTGCGCCTGATTAATTGGGAGTGACAGCAGAACTGACAGCAGAACAAGAGCTGCTGCTGCGGGTAAAAGTATCTTCTTCGTCATAGTTGCTCCTATAAATGTAAGCTGTGATTGCAAAACCTTCTGAAGATATAGAGGCGCGTTCAGGAAGTCATAAACTTTTCGTAATTGTGAGGTAACGTTTCGGTAATCAGTGCCCATAGACTTTACCCTATCAAGGATGGAGAATAGCCACATGCCCGGTGGTTTGCGCGGCGACAACTGCATAATCTTCGATCCCTTTTGCCTGGAGGGAGGGATTGACCAGATGCGGCAGGGGCTTGCTATCCATGAAGCAACCGGCGTCAGAGTATTTCGGCCGCACTTTTTGACTTTGTTGGCCGAGGCGTTAGGAACGAACAGTCAAGCGAAGGAGGGACTAAGTCTGCTGGACGAAGCTCTTGAAACAGTGCATCGCAATCGGGAGGAAAGCCATCTCGCGGAGATCTATCGCGTCAAAGGCGAACTGCTCCTAAAAACATTCACAATTGCCGGCGCTGAAGAGTGTTTTGATCGATCGCTAAAGATTGCCCAACAGCAGCAGGCAAAATCGCTGGAGCTGCGTGCGGCAATGAGCATCGCACGCCTGTGTAAACAGCAGAACAGGCGCGAAGACGCACAAGCCCTGCTCACGCCAATTTACAACGGCTTCACGGAAGGTTTTGATACGAAGAACTTGCGTGAGGCGAAAGCGCTAATTAATGAGTTATCTTTAGTCAGTTAACAAGGAGGGAAGATTACTATGGCAAAGTGTGAAGTATGTGGTAACGATTATTATCTGTCGTTCGAAGTTATCGCTTCCGGCGCTCGTCATACGTTCGATAGCTTCGAGTGTGCGATTCACAAGCTCGCCCCTGTCTGCGATCACTGTGGGTGCAAGATCATCGGCCACGGCATCGAGGCGAATAAGACGTTCTATTGTTGTGCCAATTGCGCTCGACAGTCAGGAGTCACTGAAGTGAAGGATCATGCGTGACGTTGTTTCGCAACGCCTCGACAATCACAAACTGTCTTCGTCAGAATTCAAGAAACCTGTGGATGTGGTGCGCTGGCTGGGCGCAGTGCAAGCGCAGGACTTCAACGCTGCGAAGTGGGCGCTCGCGTTGAGAATGCGCGCGGCGACGGATGCTGTTGTAGAAAAAGCTTTCAACGAAGGCCAAATACTTCGCACACACCTGATGCGTCCGACGTGGCACTTCGTCGCGCCTGAGGATATTCGTTGGCTGCTGCAATTGACGGCGCCACGCGTTAACGTTAGGTGTGGACCAAACTATCGTAAGTACGAACTCGATAACGCAACTCTTACGCGATCGAACAAGGCGCTGAGCAGGGCTTTGCGGGGCGGAAAACACCTGACGCGTTCGTCGCTGAAGAAGGTGTTGAATCAGGCTGGAATTCCCGCGGAAGATACGGTTCGCATGGCGCATATTCTCCTTGGTGCTGAACTGGACGGAGTTGTGTGCAGTGGTCCGCGAGTCGGCAAGCAATTTACTTATGCGCTTCTTGAGGAGCGCACACCGGCGACAAGCTCGCTGACTCGCGATGAGGCCCTTGCAAGACTTACGCAACGCTATTTTACCAGTCATGGACCAGCAACCTTGCAGGATTTCATCTGGTGGTCTGGTCTCACGGCCGCCGACGCAAGGCATGGCGTAGAACTTGTCGATCGCCATCTCAGGAAGGAGTTGATCGACGAGAAGGTTTACCTAAGTCCGCAGGCTCGAAAGACTATGCCGAAGTCCACGTATTCGGCTCATCTTCTGCCGGCATATGACGAGTACACAGTGGCCTACAAAGATCGCCAAACGCTCTTTGCCCGTTACAACGGTATAACCACGTGGGGTTTACTCGGTCCAATAGTTATTATTGACGGGCGTGTCATAGGCACGTGGAAACGCACAAACGACAAGGTAAGTCTGAACATCTCGCAGGATCTAAAAGAATCCCAAAGATCGGCCATAGCTCACGCCACGGATCGTTACGAAGCGTTTTGTGGGGCGGCACTCCGTGGCCGCCCGTCTGACAAATAATGCATGTTTCGAACGACGGGCGGCCACGGAGTGCCGCCCCTACAAAAACGCCCGAGAAATTTTGTGGTTCTTTACATAAACCACGTAACCACTAACCCCACGGTCGCGGCGAAGATCGCGGTCACAGTAATCCACCCAAGAATGTTGAGGCCTAAACCGTTGACGCGGTTTCCCATGATCCTGCGGTTGGTGGTCATCAGCATGATCAGCAACAGCAACGGCGGCGTCGAGAAGCCCTGCACGATCCCGGAAAAGACCAGCGCCTTCATCGGATTGAAACCGAGAAAGTTCATGCCCATCGCCAACACGGTAAACCCGCCGATGGCAGCATAGAATTTTTTCGCTTCGCGCGGCTTGGCGTGCAGGCTGTGTTTCCAACCCACCACCTGACACAGATCGTAAGCCGCTCCCGTCGTCATGATCGG
>Ga0126307_10002575_pt1 | contig 12266 bp, 16 predicted proteins | sample Plot28_FD_89955 | JGI IMG/M metagenome (GOLD analysis project Ga0126307, IMG submission 89955) | Serpentine soil microbial communities from UC McLaughlin Reserve, CA, USA - Plot28 | ecosystem: Environmental > Terrestrial > Soil > Grasslands | place: USA: UC McLaughlin Reserve, Lake County...
ACCGGCGTCGTATCTGCGCCGAGGCGGGGGCGGATCCGGAGCGTCTCGCCTTGAACCGCCAGCGCCATTCGGCGACCGTTCACCGCGCGGAGCCCGGAAGCCGCGGCGTCCCCGGCGACGGCCTCTGGAGCGACGAGACCGGGCAGCCGATGCTCGCGCTCTCGGCGGACTGCCTGACGATCGCCGTGGTGCGCGCGAACGGCGCGAAGCCTGCGCTCGCCGTCCTGCACGCGGGATGGCGGGGCCTGCTCGAGGGGATCGTCGAGGCGGGTTGCGCTGCGCTCGGAGAAGGGACGCTCGCGGCCGCCGTCGGCCCGGCTATCGGGCCGTGCTGCTACGAGGTCGGCCGCGAGGTGGCGGAGCCGTTCGAGGCCCGCTTCGGCCCGGGCTTGATGAACGAGCGCAAGCTGGATCTGTGGAGCGCCGCCGAGCGCGCGCTCCGTGCCGCCGGGTGCGAGGACGTCCACCGGTTCGACCTGTGCACGTTCTGCAACGCGGACCTCTTCTTCTCGGAGCGGCGCACGGGCAGGCCGCGCGGAACCCACGGCGTCCTCGGCCTTGTTGCTGGCTGAGGAAGTACGCGAGCGGTACGAGCGCATCCGGGCGGAGACCGGCCCGGACGTCACCATCGTGGCGGCAACGAAGTACGTCTCGCCCGACGACATGGCCGTCCTGGCCGAAGCCGGGATCGAGGTCGTGGGGGAGAACCGCGCCCAGGACCTCGCCGCCAAGCACGAACGGTACGGCGACGCGTTCCGCTGGCACTTCATCGGCCACCTGCAGAGCCGAAAGGCGAAGACGGTGAACGACACCTGCGAGCTCGTCCATTCGCTGTCGAGTGAATCCGCCGCGCGCCGCCTGGCCATCCCTGCGCTGGTCGAGATCAACCTCGCGGGCGAAGCGTCCAAATCCGGCATTGCACCGGAAGAGCTGGAGACCTTCCTGGCCCTGTACGGCGACGTCCGCGGGCTCATGACGATGCCGCCCGCCACGGACGACCCCGAGACGTCGCGTCCGTACTTCCGGCGGCTGCGCGAGCTCGCCGAAACCCACGGTTTGCGGGAGCTTTCGATGGGCACCAGCCAGGATTACCTTGTCGCCGCGGACGAGGGAGCGACGCTCGTGCGGGTTGGATCAGTCCTGTACGGGCGATAACATTCGCGCGCTATGGGATTCTCGGACGTCTGGAACCGAACCCTCGTCTACTTCGGCATCGCCGAGGAAGAGGACTGGGACGAGGACGGCTATATGACCAACGAGGAGCTGGAACGCTCCTACCAGCAGCGGCAGGCGAATGTGCGGCGCCTGTCGCCGCGCAAGAAGCAGCCCGAATTCGAGGAGTGGACGGACGATGCGGCCGCGCAGACGCAGGTCGTCCGGCCGGAGCGTCTTCGCCGCGTGCAGCCGGCGTCCGCCGCCATGCCGTCGGGTGCTCAGGTTCGCGTCCATCTCGTACTTCCGCGCAGCTTCAACGACGCCCAGCAGATCGCCGACAAGTTCAAGGAGGCGATCCCGGTCATCCTCAACTTGCAGAGCTCCGACCAGGAGCTGTCGAAGCGGCTGATCGACTTCGCGAGCGGGTTGACGTACGCGCTCGACGGCGGCATGCAGCGCATCGCGGACAAGGTCTTCCTGCTCACTCCGCGGAACGTCGAGGTCTCCGCGGAGGAACGCGCAAAGCTGCTGGAACGCGGCGGCTTCTTCAACCAAGCGTAAAAGGCGCCGGCGCTCACTCCGGAAGGCGGCGCCCGAAAGCGTCCACACTCCACTGCTCCGAATCCGGAAGAGGAAGCGCGATCGCGCCCGCGAGCGGAGGCGTCCGTCGCGGGCCTGTGGGGACGAGCGCGTCCTCGCAGTCGGGCGGCAACTCCCAATCGCCGGCCGTCGGCGGGTTCTTCTTTCGGTGGAGAAGAGTCCAGAGCGCCCGTACGCGCCGCCGGATCGGGTCAGAGCGTCTCCCGGGTCTGCAGGGTTCGGACATTCGGGTATTCACTGTAGATGGCGGCAACCGGCGTAGGAACCGGCCGCATCTAGGAGAATCCAGCCCGGATGGGCGCTTTCGGTCTGCTCGCGGACGTGATCTCCGGTCTCCAGAAGTTCGTCTGGGTCTTCGTCCTCGTCTACGGGCTCGTCATCTTCGCGTACATCCTCATGTCCTGGATCCGCATGCCCTACTCCGTCTGGATGAACCGGATCCAGAACTTCCTCCGTGACACGTGCGAGCCGTATCTGGCGCTCTTTCGCCGCGTTCTGCCGCCGCTCGGGCCGCTCGACCTGTCGCCGATCGTGGCGCTCGTAGCGCTCTACCTCGCCGGCCGGCTCGCTATCTATGTCCTGGGCAGGTTCCACTAACGCCACGTCGAACAAGGAGCCGAGATGGGACTTTCGCCTGCCGAAATCCGACACGCCGAGCTCGACCGCGGGCTCTTCGGCTACAAGCGCAAGACCGTCGACGACCTGCTCGACGAGATCGTCGAGAGCTTCGAGCAGGTATGGCGCGAGCGGGCCGATCTCGCCGACAAGGTCGAGCACCTCGAGGCCGAGATTCTCCGCTTCCGCGAGCTCGAGACCCTGCTGCGGACGACGCTCGTCTCCGCCGAGCGCGCGTCCGGCGAGCTACGCGACCAGGCACGCAAGGAGGCCGAGCTGATCGTCTCCGAAGCGCAGGGCGAGGCGAGGCGCATCGTACGCGAGGCGCGGGCTGAGCGCGAACGGCTCATCACCGAGACGAACCGGATCGAGGCCGTCCTCCGCGGTGCCCTGCAGATCATCGAGCAAGAAGGCGTCAAGACCAAGCCGGAAGCCGCCTGAGGCTCGTAGATATCCTTTTGCCGTGAAGGACGGCGGCACTCGCATCCGGGTGAAGGTCACACCGGGAGCCGAGCGGACGGAGCTGATCGGACGTCATGGCGATGCCTGGCGCATCCGCGTGGCCTCCGCCCCGGAGCGCGGGCGCGCGAACGATGCCGCTCTCCGCCTGCTCGCCGAGACGCTTTCCCTGCCTCGCCGGAACCTGAGTGTCGTCGCCGGCCACACTGGCCGCGAGAAGCTCGTCGCCGCGGATGGCATCACGGCCGCCGAGGCGGAGTCGCGGCTGCGCAGGAGCTCGACGCGATGACGCTGGACGTCGAGCGATTCCGCACCGCGCTGCTCGAGGAGCGCCGGCGCGTCGAGGATGCAAAGCAGTACATCCACGACGAGCATCCTCACGTGGACGACGAGATGAACCTCTCGACGCACCTCATGGACAGCGCCGCGCTCACCCACGAGCAGGAGCTGGACGACACGCTGGAGGAGAACTCGAGCAACGTCCTGGCCGAGATCGACGCCGCGCTCGAGCGGATCGAGGGGGGGTCGTACGGCACGTGCGCGAACTGCGGTGACCGGATTCCGGAGGAGCGTCTCGAGGCGATGCCCTGGGCGACCTTGTGCATCGACTGCAAGCGCCGCGAGGCGGAGCGATGACCGAGGCGGAGCGCCGCCCCCAGGCCGACATCCGCGTCGGCTCGTCGACCGACGCGCTCACGCCGATCTCCGTCGCGGAGCGCCCGGTCGGGGCGGGGCTCTGGCAGTGGAGCGGCCTCGCCGCCGTCGCGCTGGCGGCCCTGGCCGCCGACCAGCTGACGAAGGCGGTCGTGTCCGACAATCTCGCGCTGGACGAGGGGATCCAGGTGGTCGGGCCGTTCTCGATCCACCACGTCCAGAATTCGGGAATCGCGTTCGGCCTGTTCTCGAGCGCGACGGCGATCGTCATCGTCCTGACGGCGGTCGCAGTCGTCTGGATGCTGGTCTTCTTCGCGCGCTCCGGGGCGCGGCATCCGCTCCTGCCGGCCGCGCTCGGCCTGGTGATCGGCGGCAGCGTCTCGAACCTGATCGACCGCATCCGCCTCGGACACGTCACGGACTTCCTCGATTTCAAGTACTGGCCGGCGTTCAACCTCGCCGACAGCTTCATCGTCATCGGGGTCGTGATGCTCTTCGTCGTCCTCCTCTTCAGCGACCGCGAGCCGCGCCGGCGGCGCATCACAAACGCTTCGCCTAGCGGTTCCTGACGAAGCGGCGGGCACGCGGCTCGACCGCTTCCTGGCCACGCGGGCCGAGGTGGGATCGCGCGCCGCGGCCGAGAAGCTCCTGGCCGCGGGCGCGGTGCGGGTGGACGGAGCCGTGCGGTCGAAGAGCTTCAAGGTCGGAGGCGGGGAGACCGTGGAGGTCGACACGTCTCTCCTCGAGCAACAGGAGCTGACGCCGCAGGACGTCTCGCTGACGATCGCATACGAGGATCCGTACCTGCTCGTCGTGGACAAGCCGGCGGGCGTCGTCGTTCATCCCACGCCGGGGCAGACGGCCGGGACGCTCGTCCACGGACTGCTCGAGCGCGGAATCGCCGGCGGGGACGCGGATCGGCCGGGAATCGTCCACCGCCTCGACCGCGACACGTCCGGCCTGCTCGTCGTCACGCGCTCTGCGGCGGCGCATCAGGCGATGCAGGCGCTCGTCCGCGGCCGCGCTCTCGAGCGCGAGTACCTCGCCCTCGTGCGCGGCCATCCGCGCTCCAAGAGCGGACGCATCGAAGCGCCGATCGGCCGCGATCGGCACGACCCGACGCGGCACTCACTCGACACCGCCACGCCACGGGATGCAGTCACGCACTTCGACGTGGAGCGCGTCCTGGGCGAGCGAGCCCTGCTGCGCGTGCGCCTCGACACGGGGAGGACGCACCAGATCCGCGTGCACCTCGAGGCGATCGGGCTCCCCGTCTCCGGCGACCCCGTCTACGGCGTGGCCCGCGACCTCGGCCTCGAGCGGCAGTTCCTGCACGCGAAGCGGCTCGCGTTCACCCATCCCGTGACGAGCGAGCCCGTCGACGTCGAATCACCGCTTCCGCCGGATCTCGCGGAAGCGCTGAACCGGGCCGCAGAAGCCCATTAGCTAGGATTCCGCCGACCCTACGACCCGGTGGAACGGGCCGGACGGGGGTGCTCGCCGCGATGCGCGGCGAGTTCCGTCCGGGCTCCGCCGGCCAGGCAAATCAACCAAGGAGGTAGCAACGTGTCCGCCGTTTCGATGCGCGAGCTGCTCGAGGCTGGCGTCCATTTCGGGCACCAGACTCGGCGCTGGAACCCGAAGATGAAGCGCTTCATCTTCGCCGACCGCAGCGGTATCTACATCATCGATCTCCAGCAGACCCTGGAACGCCTGACGGAGGCGCAGGCGTTCGCCAAGTCCGTCGCCGAACGCGGAGGGACGATGCTCTTCGTCGGCACGAAGAAGCAGGCGCAAGACGCTGTCGCCACGCAGGCCGCCCGCGTCGGGATGCCGTACGTCAACCAGCGCTGGCTGGGCGGGCTGCTCACGAACTGGCGCACGATCTCCGAGCGCATCGAGCGCCTGCACGATCTTCGCCGCCTCGACGAGGACGGCCAGCTCGACCTGCTCCCCGCCAAGGAGCGCATCACGATGGAGTCCGAGCTCGAGAAGCTCGAGGCGAACCTCGGCGGAGTGGCCGACATGAAGAAGCAGCCCGACGCCGTCTTCATCATCGATCTGCGCAAGGAGCAGCTCGGCGTACGCGAGGCGCGCCGGCTCGGCCTGCCGGTCGTCGCGCTCGTCGACACGAACTGCGATCCCGACGACGCCGACTATCCCATCCCCGGGAACGACGACGCAATCCGCTCCTGCGAGCTGATCACGCGCGCGGTCGTAGATTCCATCGAGGAGGGTATGAACCGCGCGTCGCCGGCCGAGTTCCAGCCCCCGGCGCCGGAGGCGGCAGCCGAGGAGCCTCCCGCGGCGGCGGAGGAAGAGCCGGCCGAGGAGGCGCCCGAATACGAGCAGCTCGGCCAGAAGGAAGAGGCCGTGGAGGCGCCGCAATGACGGAGATCTCGGCCGCCCTCGTCAAGGAGCTCCGCGACCGGACGGGTGCGGGGATGATGGACTGCAAGCGCGCTCTGCAGGAAGCGGGCGGCGATATCGACGCCGCCGTCCGTCTCCTGCGCGAGCGCGGCGCCGCGCAGGCAGCGAAGCGCTCGGGCCGCGAGACGCCGGAGGGAATCGTCCTCGCCCGCGTCGAGGACGGGGCCGGGGCGCTCGCCGCGATCGGGTGCGAGACGGAGCCGGTCTCGAAGAACGAGGAGTTCCGGAGCTTCGCAAACCGTGTGCTCGAGGCCGCGGCCTCGGGCGAGGACGTCAACGGTCTCGAGGATGAGCGCCAGGAGCTCGTCGCCAAGATCGGCGAGAACATCGCCGTCGTCGGGACGGCTCGCTTTGCCGCCGTCGCCGGTGGCGCCATCTCGTCGTACGTGCATCCGCCGGCCAACAAGATCGGCGTGCTCGTCCAGGTGCGGGGGGGCCCCGAGGACCTCCCCCGCAAGCTGGCCATGCACATCGCCGCGACGCGCGGCACGGATTGGATCGGCCGCGAGGACGTCCCGGAGGACGTCGTCACCGCCGAGCGCGAGATCTACGCCAACTCGGACGAGGTGCTCGGCAAGCCCGAGCAGGCGCGTGAAAAGATCGTCGAGGGGATGCTGAACAAGCGCTTCTTCGCGGCTCAGGTGCTCACCGAGCAGCCGTGGATCCACGAAACCGGGAAGACGGTCGGCCAGGCGCTCGAGGAGGAGGGCGCCGAGGTGCTCGAGTTCGAGCGCTTCGAGCTCGCCGGGTGACGGCAGTCGACCAACAGGAAGCGCCGGCGGGCGAAGAGATCCGGCCGAGCTTCCGCCGCGTCCTGCTGAAGCTGTCGGGCGAGGCGCTCATGGGCGACCGCGAGTTCGGCCTCGATCCCGAGTGCATCGACGCTATCGCCGCGGAGATCGTCGAAGTCCACGCGACCGGCCTCGAGATCGCGATCGTCACAGGCGGCGGGAACATCTGGCGCGGCATGGCCGCCGCGGCCGAAGGAATGGATCGCGCGACGGCGGACTACGCAGGGATGCTCGCCATCGTCCTGAACTCGCTCGTCCTCCAGGACGCGCTGGAGCGGCGAGGCGCGCAGACGCGTGTCCTGTCCGCCCTCGCCGTCTCGGAGGTCGCCGAGCCGTACATCCGGCGGAGGGCGATCCGCCACCTCGAGAAAGCCCGCGTCGTCATCTTCGCGGCCGGTACGGGGAATCCGTTCTTCTCCAGCGACACTGCAGGCGCGCTGCGCGCGCTGGAGATCAACGCGGAGGCCATCCTGATGGCCAAGCACGGGGTGCAGGGCGTGTACGACGGCGACCCGAAGCTCGACCCCGGGGCTCGCTTCCTGCCCACGCTCACACACGCCGAGGCGATCGAGCGCGACCTCAAGGTGATGGACGCGACGGCGCTGTCGCTCTGTCGCGAGAACGACCTGCCCATCTACGTGTTCGAGCAGGCCGAGGGGAACATCCGCCGCGTGCTCTCAGGCGAACGACTCGGCACGATCATCTCGACCACGGAGGAGAGCCGATGACGGCGATGGACGACTGGATCTCGGATGCCTCGACGCGCATGGACAAGTCGGTGGACGCGGCGAAGAGCGAGCTCAACACGGTGCGCACCGGACGCGCCTCGGCGGCGCTGCTCGACCGAGTGAACGTCGACTACTACGGGCAGCCGACTCCGCTCCGCCAGCTCGCGACGATCAACGTTCCGGAGCCGCGCCTCCTCACGATCCAGCCGTTCGATCCGAACTCGCTCTCCGCGATCGAGCGCGCCATCCAGGAATCGGACCTCGGTCTGAATCCGGCGAACGACGGGAAGATCATCCGCCTGCCAATTCCGCAGCTGACCGAGGAGCGGCGCAAGGAGCTCGTCAAGGTCGTCCGCCACATCGCCGAGGAGGGGCGCGTCGCCGTCCGGAACATCCGCCGCGACGCGATCCACCATCTGAAGGAGCTGTCGAACAACGGCGAGGTCGGCTCCGACGAAGAGCACCGCGCCGAGGAGCAGGTGCAGAAGCTGACCGACGCGCACACGAAGACGATCGACGAGCTTCTGCAGCACAAAGAGCAAGAGATCATGGAGGTCTGACCCGTTTCAGGGCAGCGCCTCACGCTCGTACATCCTGCGAAACAGCCGGGCGCCCGGGAGATTCCGCGCTCCATCGCGATCATCATGGACGGCAACGGCCGGTGGGCCGAGAACCGGGGCCTGCCGGTGGCGGAGGGCCACCGTGCCGGCACGCGGGCGCTGCGGCGGACGGTCGAGGCGTCCATCGACCTCGGCGTCGAGTCGCTCGCGGTCTACGCCTTCTCCACCGAGAACTGGACGCGGCCCTCGGATGAGGTCGACGCCCTCATGGAGATCTTCGAGGAGACGATCGAGCGCGAACTGCCGGATCTCGCCGCGCAGGGTGTGAAGGTTCGCTTCGTCGGCAGGCGTGACCGCGCGCCGCAGGCGCTGCAGGACCGCATGGCAGCGATGGAGGCGGAGACCGCCGGGAATATACGGATCGACCTCTGGGTCGCCTTCGACTACGGCGGGCGTGCCGAGCTCGTCGACGCGGCGCGCCGCCTGATCGATTCGGGCGCGCGCTCGGACGAACTCGACGAGCACATGTTCGCGGCCGCGCTGTCGGAACCGGAGATGCGCGAGCCAGACCTGCTCATCCGCACGTCCGGCGAGCAGCGGATCTCGAACTTCCTCCTCTGGCAGCTCGCCTACTCCGAGCTTCTCTTCGTCGACTGTCTGTGGCCCGATTTCGACGAGCCCCAGCTGCACGAAGCGCTCGAGGAGTACTCCCGCCGCAAGAGACGCTTCGGCGGCCGGTGACGGCCACGGGTGTGACCGGGCGCCGCTCGCGCGGAGTGAGCTCGTTCTGGAGCCGCATCCTCGTGGCCGCTCTGGGGCTCCCGCTCGTCATCGGGCTCCTCTGGCTGGGCGGCTGGTGGCTCTTCCTGCTCGCGATCGTCGCCGGCTTCGTCGCGCTGCACGAGCTGTACACCATGACTCGGAACCTGCGCCCCGTCGTACTGGCCGGCTATGCGGGCACGCTGTGCGCCCTGCTCGGCGCGCAGCTGGGCGGACTGACGTGGATGCTGGCGGGCTTCATGGCCACGCTCGCGTTCGCGTTCCTGCTCAAAGGCGTCGCGGACACGAGCCCGCCGACGACCGTCTCGGTGGGGACGACGATCCTTGGTGCGGGGTGGATCGGCCTCGGGCTCGGACATCTCCTGCTCCTGCGCGACATCCCCGTGCACGCGCAGCTCGCCACGTTGACCGTCGTCCTCGCGGTCTTCGCGTCCGATACCGCCGCGTACTTCGTGGGGCGGCTGTTCGGCCGTCACAAGCTGGCGCCGCAGACTTCTCCCGGCAAGACGTGGGAGGGCTTCATCGGGGGGACGATCGTGGCCATCCTCGTCCCGTTCTTCGCCATGTACGAGCAGGGCTTCCTGGCGGACTGGCAAGCGGTCGTGCTCGGGATCGTGATCGCGATCGCCGCGCCCGTCGGCGACCTCTTCGAGTCCGCGATCAAGCGGGACATGCACGTGAAGGACACGGGTACGCTGCTCGCGGGACACGGCGGGATGCTCGACCGGATCGACGCCCAGCTCTTCGCCGTCGTGGCGTCGTTCTACGTGCTCGTTGCCTACGGCGTCACGTAGAGCACGCCGTACACTGGTTTGGTGAAGCGGATAGCGCTGCTCGGCGCCACCGGCTCGATCGGGCGGCAATCTCTGGAGATCATCGAGGCGCATCCCGAGCTCGAGCTCGTCGCTGCCGCCTCCGGTTCGCAGCCGCTCGACGGCCTCGCCCCGTTGACGCAGGTCGGCGGTGACCTGACGGCGCTGCTCGAGCGGGCCGAGCCGGATCTCGTCCTCAACGCGGTCGTCGGCTTCGCCGGCCTCGACGCGACGCTGTGGGCGCTCGAGCGTGGGATCGCGCTCGCGCTCGCGAACAAGGAGAGCCTCGTCGTCGCCGGGGAGCTCGCAATCGCAGCCTGGGAGCGGGGAGGAGGGCTCCTTCTTCCGGTGGACAGCGAGCACAGCGCGGCGTTCCAGTGTCTCGAGGGCCGGTCGCACGAGTCCGTCGACACGCTCGTGCTCACAGCATCCGGAGGGCCGTTCCGCGGTAAGACGCGCGAAGAGCTCGCCGACGTCACGCCCGCCGACGCGCTCGCGCATCCGACCTGGAACATGGGGCCGAAGATCACGATCGACTCCGCGACCCTCGCGAACAAGGGCCTGGAGCTCATCGAGGCGCACTTCCTCTTCAACCTGCCGTACGAGCGCATCGAGGTCGTCGTGCACCCGACGTCGGTCGTGCATGCCTTCGTGCGCTTCCGCGACGGAGCCGCCCTCGCGCATCTCGGCTACCCCGACATGCGCGTCCCCATCTCGTTTGCCTTGACGTACCCGCAGAGAACCCGGACGTCGATTCCGCCTCTCGATCTCGCCTCGGGCCTCACGCTCGAGTTCGCAGCACCTGATCTGGACACGTTCCCACTGCTCTCGCTCGCGCGGCGGGCAGGCGTGAGCGGCGGGACGTACCCGTGCGCCTACAACGCCGCGAACGAGGTCGCGGTCGCCGCCTTCCTTGCCGGACGGCTGCCGTTCCTCGGGATCGCGGAGGTCGTAGAGGAGGTGCTCGCCTCGGCCGACGGAGCCGCAGCGCGCGACCGAGACGACCTGGTCGAGGCCGACGCGCAGGCACGGCGGCTGGCCGAAAGCGGGGTGCTCGCGTGAGCCTCGTCATCGCCATCTTGGGGCTGGCGTTCCTGATCCTCGTCCACGAGGCCGGCCACTTCTTTGCGGCGAGGCTCGTCGGCATGCGGCCGACGCGCTTCTACGTCGGGTTTCCTCCCGCGCTCGTAAAGCGCACGAGCAAGCAGGGGATCGAGTACGGAATCGGGGCAATCCCGCTCGGCGGCTACGTGAAGATCCCCGGGATGCACCGGCTGGCGCCGTCCGACGTTGACGCGCATCTCGGCCCCGCGTTGCAGGAGGCGCCGCAGCTGTACGGACCGACCGAGCGCTTGGAGCGGGTTCTGGCGGAAGGACGCGAGACGGAGGCCCTTGATGCCGTGGACGAGCTGGAAGAGGCGGTTGACCGCTCCTTCATCGCTTCGGGCGCGCGCCGGGCGGCCGAGAGGGGCGTTCGCGAGGCGCGCGAGGCGCTGAGCACCTACGCCTACTGGCGGCAGCCCGTTTGGAAGCGCGTGTTCGTGATCTTCGCCGGGCCGGGGATGAATCTCCTTTTCGCGATCATCCTGTTCGCCTGCCTCTTCATGGCGGGCGGCGGGAAGGCGACGTCGAAGGTCGGCTCCGTGGCGAGCGGCGAGCCCGCGATGAGCGCGGGGCTGCAGCCCGGCGACAAGATCGTCGCGATCAACAGTGTGATCGTGAACACGCCGGCGCAGATCCCCGAACGGATCTCGAGCTCCGACGGCCAGAAGCTCGAGCTGCTCGTCCAGCGGCACGGTGAGCTCATCCCGCTCGAGGCGGTCAACGCGCGCAAGCGAGACGGCGTCTACCGGCTCGGGTTCACGCTCGAGGGAGAAGGCTTATCGCCGCCGTCGGCCGTCTGGAACTCGATCAAGCTCACCGGCGAGGTCACGAAGCAGATCGGCGTTTCGCTGGGCAACCTCGTCCACGGCGAGGGGCGAAAGGACATCTCGAGCCCCGTGGGGATCGTCCAGGGATCATCGAGCGCCCTCAAGGAGGGCCTGCAGAGCTACCTGTGGGTCCTCGGCCTGATCAGCCTCTCGCTCGCGTTGCTCAACCTACTCCCGCTTCTGCCGCTCGATGGAGGCCACATCGTCTTCTCCATCGTGGAGGGGATCCGCGGCCGCGCGGTCAAGCGCGAGGTCTACGAGCGGGTGTCGGCGGTGGGGATCTTCCTCGTCGTGCTGCTCTTCTTCGTCGGCCTTTCGAACGACATCGGCCGCCTGGGCGGCGGCTAAGAAACGGGCGAGACCATGTTCCCCCCGTTGGCCCCCTTCCCAGAGCACGCGGCCGCGCGGCGCGTGTCATCGTCCGCGCCTCCGACCTCTCTACAATCGGGCGCAGATGGCCAGTGAGCGCTCGATCACGGTAGGCAACGTCACGATCGGCGGCGGCGCACCCGTCGTCGTCCAGTCGATGACCCTGACACCCACGCGCGACGTCGAGGCGACGACGGCGCAGATCGCCGCGCTCGCGTCCGCGGGCTGCGAGGTCGTCCGCTGTGCGGTGCCCAAGGAGGAGGACGCGGAGGCGCTGAAGCTGATCGTGCGCTTCTCCCCGATCCCCGTCATCGCGGACATCCATTTCAACGCGAGCCTCGCGCTCAAGGCGGTCGACGCGGGGGTCGCCGCCGTGCGGATC
>Ga0126307_10002576_pt1 | contig 12264 bp, 12 predicted proteins | sample Plot28_FD_89955 | JGI IMG/M metagenome (GOLD analysis project Ga0126307, IMG submission 89955) | Serpentine soil microbial communities from UC McLaughlin Reserve, CA, USA - Plot28 | ecosystem: Environmental > Terrestrial > Soil > Grasslands | place: USA: UC McLaughlin Reserve, Lake County...
CCCCCGCTCGGACCCGTCCAGCGACTCGACGGGCACGAACTCGGCCTGCTCGACCCTCTGGATCACGAGCTGGGCGATCCGGTCGCCGCGGCGTACCTCGTAGTCCGAGTGGGGGTCGGTGTTGACGAGCGCCACGTGGACCTCGCCGCGGTACCCGCTGTCGATCAGCCCGGGCGAGTTGAGGCAGGTGACGCCGTGACGGGTCGCCAGGCCGCTGCGGGGCTGGACGAAACCGGCGTACCCCACCGGCAGGGCCAGCGCGATACCGGTGGGCACGAGCCGCCGGCCGCCGCCGCGCCGGAGCTTGGCGCCCTCCCGGGCCAGGAGGTCGGCGCCGCCATCCCCGGGCCGGGCGTAGGCCGGCAGCGGCAGGTCGGGATCGAGCCGGATCACGGGCACGCGCAACACTCCGCCATCTTGTCGCGCCGCCTATAGGGTCCGGGACGTGCTCGTGTGGATGGACCTCGAGATGACCGGCCTCGACCCGGCCCGCCACGTGATCGTCGAGATCGCCACCCTGGTGACCGACGACGAGCTCACGATCGTGGCCGAGGGGCCCGACCTCGTGGTCCACCAGCCGCCCGCCGCCATCGCCGCCATGGACGACGTCGTCCGCGAGATGCACGGCCGCAGCGGCCTGACCCGGGCCATCGCGGCGTCGACCGTGACGCTCGAGGAGGCGGGGGCCGAGACGCTCGCGTTCATCCGCGCCCACGTGCCCCAGGTGCGCTCGGTCCCGCTGTGCGGCAACTCGATCGGGACGGACCGGCGCTTCCTCGCCGCCTACCTGCCCGACATCGAGAACCACCTCCACTACCGGTCGGTGGACGTGTCGACGGTCAAGGAACTGGCGGCCCGGTGGTACCCGAAGGTGGTGGAGGCAGCCCCGAAGAAGTCGGCCGCACACCGGGCGCTGGACGACATCCGCGAGAGCGTGAACGAGCTGCGCTACTACCGCGAGCAGGTGTTCCGTGCGGCCGATGCTGCCGCCGAACACACGAATAGCGCCATCTCGTAATAATCCGTTGACGAAGCGGGGCGTCCCGTAGTTGCCTTCTCTCAGGCAAGACGAGCGTCTCGACGCCCGCGGTGATCTCACTCGGGTGCGGCGGTCGGTCACAGCAGACGAAATGAGTTGGGCCAGCGGTGGCCTTGCTCTCACGGAAAGGACGGCAATCGTTCCGATGACCTGCGGCATCACGCTGAAGAACGGCCACATGGCCGGCGCCGCGCGTCACGGCGGTGCCGTCCATCTCGTCGTTTCCGGTACCGACATCGGGACGCGCGCCATCGCGCCCGCCCACGCGCCCGCTCAGGTCCAGATGGCCGCGAAGTGGGTCGCGTGGACGACGTACCGGCAGGTGTCCCCGGTGTTCACCACCGATCGACCCAACCCACGGCTTCCGGAGCGCTCACCCTGACATCGATCAGGCGCACGCAGCGCACCACCACCGGAAGGCCGTCGGGACAACCCGACGGCCTTTCTGCTTTTCCGCCCCCGATACGAGATCCGCTCACTAGAGGAAGGCAAGGGCAGATGTTCGCCCAACTCTCGCCCGACACCGAGGAATCAACCCCCGACCGATCACCTGGGCTCGACGGCGACACCGACGAGCCCAGGCCCGAGCTCCTCGTCGAGGACAGCTGGTGGGCGCACGCCCGCTGCAACGACGGCAGCGGTCGGCTCGCCGAGATGTTCTTCAGCGAGGAGCTCCAGGACATCGCCCGGGCGAAGCACATCTGTGCAACGTGCCCGGCGCTCATCCCCTGCCTCGAAGGGGCGCTCGAACGGCGGGAGCCGTGGGGTGTCTGGGGTGGCCAGCTCTTCCTCAACGGCAAGATCCTTGCCAGCAAGAGGCGGAGGGGCCGTCCGCCCAAGACCCCGCGACCCGAGGACGAGCTCCCCGAGGTCCCGATCCCCGAGCACCTGCGAGACGTGGCCGTGATCCGCATCGCGTGAGTCCTCGGGCCCGTCCCACGCCGTGAGCCAAAACTGCTAGCTGCGACGATCGGGCTGGTACCTCCCCCCAGGCACCTGCTCCCGGCACAGCGGCGAATGCAGTGAGGAGCGCCGGGGGCACCACGCGGCGGTGGTGCCCCCGGCAGGCCGTGGCCGGGACGGTCGAGGCCTCGTGACCGGAGGTGCCGCGACGGCAGCGGCGCCCACGGCCTGGTGGTGGTGCCGGCGCCCGGTACGTCCCCGACGGGGATGGCCGCGTGGCGGCGGCGTCCCCCTCGCCGACGTCGGCCCCGACCCGGATTGCCCGGGGCGGCAGGCCGTGTCGGAGCCGATCGGGCCCGTCCATGGCCAGGGAACGCGGGCCGGTGGCATCACCCCCTCGATGCCACCGGCCCGTCCAGGCCCCGGTACCGTTGCTCGGCGTGGCTGCACGCCGCTTCCCCCTGATCCCCGTCGTGTTGTGCACCCTGCTCGCCGCGGTGTCGGCCGTGGGGGTGTACGCCGTCTTCGGCGACGACGACGGCGGTGGGGAGGACGTCCCCGGCCTCGACGGGGCGTCCCTGCCGTTGCAGGAGACCGGCCCGCTGCCCGCCTCGACCGCCGAGGTCCGCCTGGCGGCGCTCGGCGAACGCGGCGAGGAGGCCGTGCTCGGCGACTACCTGGGCGAGCGGCCGGTCGTCCTCAACTTCTTCGCGTCGTGGTGCGATCCCTGCTTCGAGGAGATGCCCGACCTCGAGGCGGTCAGCCAGTCGGTGGGCGACCAGGTCACCTTCGTGGGCCTGAACATCGCCGAGACGAACCTCGAGCGCGCCGTCGCCATGGTCGACGAGACAGGCGTGACGTACCCGACCTACGCCGATTCCGACGGCAGTGCCATCACGTTCTTCGGTGGCATCCAGATGCCCACGACCGTGTTCATCGACGCCGAGGGCGAGGTCGTGAGCGTCGAGAGCCGCCAGCTGGACGAGTCCGAGCTGCGGACGCGCATCACCGACCTCCTGGGCGTGCCGGCGTGAGCGGCGTCGCATGAGGGGCCCGGCGTGATCGAGGGCCCCTTCGCCCTGTACCTCGCCATGGGCATGGTGGCCACGGTGAACCCGTGCGGGTTCGCCATGCTGCCGGCCTACCTGTCGTACTTCCTGGGCGTCGAGGACGCCCGTTCGCCGGCCGACGCCCGGGCCGGGGCGGGCCAGGCGCTGCGGGTGGCGCTGGCGGTATCGGCCGGCTTCCTGGCCGTCTTCGCCGTGGCCGGGACGATCGTGCGGACGGTCGACGACCGCCTCGTCTACGAGAACATGCCGTGGGTCTCGGTCGTGATCGGGCTCGCCCTGCTGGTGCTGGGCGTGGCGATGGTGGCCGGCTTCGAGTGGTCGGCCCGACTCCCCAAGCTCGACCGGGGCGGCCGGTCGCGCACGGTGCGCTCGATGTTCGTGTTCGGCGTGTCCTACGCGGTGGCGTCGATCGGCTGCACGCTGCCGCTGTTCCTGACGGCCGTGGCCGGGACGATCGAGCGCCAGTCACTGGTGGACGGCATCGCCGTGTTCGGCGTCTACGGCCTCGGGATGACGATCGTGCTCACCGCCCTGACGGTGACGATCGCGCTGGCCCGGACGTCGCTGGTCCGGCTGCTGCGCCGGTCGCAGCAGTACGTGAGCCGGGTGTCCGGCGGGCTGGTGGCGTTGGCCGGCGCCTACGTCGCCTACTACGGGGCGCTCGAGCTGCAGAGGTACCGCGCGTCGGGCACCCCGCCCGACTCCGGCATCACCGACACGGTCACGGGCTGGTCGTACGACATCACCGCCTGGGTGAATGAGGTCGGCGCCGTCCGCATCGCCGTGTTCCTGGCGGTGGCGCTCGCCGCCCTCGCCGTCGGCCTCCACGCCCGCCGCGGCACCGCCACCGGCGCCTCCCCGGCCGCCACAGACCCCAAGGACTGACCCCGGGGCCTCAGTCCTTGCCCCACACCTCCAGGACCTTGGCGTGGACGCCCTGGTCGTGGCTGATCTCGATCACGTTGCCGTCGGGGTCGTGGAGGGCGCACACGTAGCCGACCGGCGGGCCGACGTCGGTCGGCTCCCACGCCAGGCAGCCCTCGGCGCGGGCCTCGTCGGCGAGACGGTCGACGTCGGCCCGCTCGGGGACCTCGATGCCCAGGTGTGCGAACGGCGCCAGCTGCGGCTGCGGGGTGCCGCGGTCGGCGTCGAACATGACCAGGACCAGGACGAACGGGTTCTCGACCTGCCCCTCGTGCGCCAGCCAGGCGGCCCGGCCGTCGGCGTCGCGCCGGGCGTCGAGCAGCGCCAGCGGTGTGTAGCGCTGGTACCAGGCCACCGACCGGTCGATGTCACCCACGGGAAGGGCGACGTGGGTCCACCGCGGTCGGGCGAGCATCCCCCCGAACCGTATCGGTGCCCCGCCGGCTCCGGGCCTGCGACCGCGTCCGGCGACCGGCTCGGGCGACGGGCTCCGGGGGGCTCAGTGACCGGCAGGCGGTCCGCCCGCCAAGCGGGCCTCGGCGGCGGCCCGGGAGGGGAAGGACGGCTCGGCGCCCACGACCTCGACCGCGCACGCACCGGCGGCGGCCCCGAACCGGCAGGCGTCGACCAGGTCGGCGCCCTCGGACAGCGCCACGGCCAGCCCGCCGACGAAGGCGTCGCCGGCGCCGGTCGGGTCCCGCACGGTCGCCGGGTAGGCGGGCAGGTCGCGCCCCCGTACGCGTACGCCGTCGCCGCCCAGGGTCACGACGACGTCGACGTCCGGCCGCAGGCCCAACGCCGCCGCCTCGCCCTCGTTGGCCACGACCACGTCGGCCACGACCAGCAGCCGCTCGACCCCGTCCGGCACGGGCGCCGGGTTCAACACCACGCGGCCGCCCCCAGCCCGGGCGAGCTCGGCCGCCCGCACCGAGGCGTCCACCGGCACCTCGCCCTGGAGGAGCAGCAGTTCGGCTGCGCCAAGCTCGGGCGCGGCCGACTCGGCCAGGGCGGCGGACACCGTCCCGTTGGCGCCGGCCACGATCACGATGGCGTTGGCGCCGTCGTCGGCGACCAGGCACACGGCCGTCCCGGTGGGGCCGTCGACGGTGACCACATGGTCGGTGGCCACGCCGTCGGCGGCGAGGCCGCCCCGGAGGGCCGCCCCGGCGTCGTCCCGCCCCACCGCGCCCACCATGGCGACGGACCCGCCCAGCCGGGCGGCGGCCGTGGCCTGGTTGTGGCCCTTGCCGCCCCGCGCCCCGGCCAGGGCACGCGCCGCCAGCGTCTCCCCCGGCAGCGGCAGCCGCGCCAGGGGCAGGACCAGGTCGTGGTTGAGCGACCCGAAGCACACGATCACGCCGGCCGACCCTACGACGGGCCGGCCGGGGCGAACGGGAACGACGTGAGGAGCCTCAGCCGGGGTAGGCCAGGCGGACCGCGCCGCGGTCGTCGACGACGACCAGCGTGAACGACTCCTCGAAGTAGAGCTGGACCGCGTCGGCGGTGTGCGAGCGGTAGCCGATCGAGAAGTCCTGCCCGACGACCAGCTCGTAGTCGCCGCCGCGCTGGCTCACGACGACGGCACCGTCGACGCCGGGCGCCCACACCACCTGGCCGCCCAGGATCTGCTTGAGGTGACGGAAGACCGGATAGCCGCCGTCCTCGGTCGTCTCGATGACGCCCGTGTAGCACTTGGGCCCGAGCGCCAGCGCGTAGGGGCCCTCGACGCCGGCGGACTTCAGCCGCACGACCGCCGTCGCCACGTAGCTGGGGTAGTCGCTGTAGTCGTCGCCGATCGGCACGATCTCGTGCGGCGACGCGGGGACCAGGCCCGTGATGTCGCCGCCCGCGTAGCCGTGGAACACCGCGTTGTCCTCGGCGAGGGCGGCACGCTGGGCGGCGTCGATCACGCTCTGCCAGTCGGCGTCGGGGGCACCGCGGTCGGCGGCGTCGAGGGCGTCGAACGTGACCTCGAACGGCGTCTTGAACTCGACGAGCGTCTTGACCTCGCGCATCTGGGCCTGGACGCCCTCGCGCGGCGGCGCAGCCGGCGTGACGCGGCCGATGCTGTACGAGGAGCGCTCCCAGCCGTAGGGCCCGCTGACGTCGAGCAGCGCGCGCCCGGCCAGGTAGGTCTTCAGCGTCCGCGTGGCCTCTTCCTCGATCTGCTGCCAGGCCTTGGTGCTGATCGGGGCCTTCTCGCGGCGGAGATGGTCGGCGGTCACAGCGTCTCCTTGTCGGACAGGGCACCGATGCCCAACGAGCCGTTGCCCCCGCCGGGGCCGGACGGCGGCGGCGGGATCGACGGCGAGCGGCCGTCCGTGTCCTGGTCCTCGACCTCGGTGATCGGCGCCTCGGTGAAGAGGTACGTCCGCAGCATCTGGTCCCAGCCCGGGTCGTTGCGCCGCAGCCACTCGAGGGTCATGGCCGCATGCTCCTTTTCCTCGTCGCGGTTGTGGGCGAGGATCGCGCGCAGGGAGTCGTCGGTCGTGGCGTCGACCCGCTGGTCGTACCAGTCGACGGCCTCGAGTTCCTCCATCAGCGAGACGATGGCGCGGTGCCGCTCCATGGTCGCCTGGCTCAGGGCGTCCTGAGATTCGTGGAACTGGGCGCTGCCTGCGGCCACGGCCCCTCCTTCCGCTCTGGTCGTCGGACCCCGGTGTTCTACCCGGTCGGGTCGGCCGTTGACGTAGTCAGCGGACATTCTCGACAGGCTGTGGAGCCTTTTCCGCGGGCTTCCCGGCGCCCCGGCCGACCCGTTACAGGTTGCGGCGGTAGCGGCCGCCCACCTCGAACAGGGCGTCCGTGATCTCGCCGAGCGAGCAGGTGCGGACGACGTCCATGAGGACGGCGAACAGGTTCTCGCCCCGCAGCGCGGCCTGGCGCAGGCGGTCGAGGTCGTCCTCGTGGGCGTCGCCGTGGCGGTCCTGGAACTCGTGGACCCGGCGCAGCTGCGACCGCTTCTCCTCGTCGGTCGAGCGGGCCAGCTCGACGACCGGCGGTGCGTGCTCGCCGTCCGGGTTCACGAACGTGTTCACCCCGACGATCGGGAGGGACCCGTCGTGCTTGCGCTGCTCGTAGAGCATCGACTCGTCCTGGATGCGGCCCCGCTGGTAGCCCGTCTCCATCGCACCGAGGACGCCACCCCGCTCGGCCAACCGGTCGAACTCGGCCAGCACCGCCGCCTCGACCAGGTCGGTGAGCTCCTCGATGAAGTAGCCGCCCTGGTTGGGGTTCTCGTTGCGGCTCGGCCCCCACTCCTCGTCGATGATCAGCTGGATCGCCAGCGCCCGCCGCACCGACTCGGCCGTCGGGGTCGTCACGGCCTCGTCGTAGGCGTTGGTGTGGAGCGAGTTGGCGTTGTCGTAGACGGCGATCAGGGCCTGCAGCGTCGTGCGCACGTCGTTGAACGCCATTTCCTGCGCGTGCAGCGAGCGGCCCGACGTCTGCACGTGGTACTTGAGCTTCTGGCTCCGCTCGTTCGCGCCGTACCGGTCCCGCATGGCGATCGCCCAGATGCGCCGGGCGACCCGCCCGAGCACCGAGTACTCGGGGTCCATCCCGTGGCTGAAGAAGAACGAGAGGTTGGGGGCGAAGTCGTCGACGTCCATGCCCCGGGCGATGTACGCCTCGACGTAGGTGAACCCGTTGGCCAGCGTGAACGCCAGCTGCGTGATGGGGTTCGCACCCGCCTCGGCGATGTGGTAGCCGGAGATCGAAGCCGAGTAGAAGTTCCGCACCTGGTGCTCGACGAACCATTCCTGGACGTCGGCCATCATCCCGAGGGCGAACTCGGTCGAGAAGATGCAGGTGTTCTGGCCCTGGTCCTCCTTGAGGATGTCGGCCTGCACGGTGCCGCGGACGTTCGCCACCGCCCAGGCGCTGAGCTCGTCGAACTCGGCTCCGCTGGGCTCGCGGCCCTCCTCGGCGCGGAACCGGTCGACCTGCTGGTCGATGGCGGCGTTGAGGAACATGGCGAGGATCGTCGGCGCCGGCCCGTTGATCGTCATCGACACCGAAGTCTTCGGGTCGCACAGGTCGATGCCGGCGAACAGGTCGCGCATGTCGTCGAGCGTCGCCACCGACACGCCGGCGTTGCCGACCTTGCCGTAGATGTCCGGACGCTCGGCCGGGTCGCGCCCGTACAGCGTCACCGAGTCGAAGGCGGTCGACAGGCGGGTGGCGGGCTGGCCCTTGGCCAGGAGGCGGAAGCGCTCGTTCGTGCGCTTGGGGTCGCCCTCGCCGGCGAACATGCGGGCGGGCCGCTCGTCGTCGCGACGGAAGGCGAATACGCCGGCGGTGAACGGGTACCCGCCCGGCAGGTTCTCGCGCAGGAGGAACCGCAGCAGCTCGCCCTCGTCCGCCGTGCGCGGCAGCGACACGCGGGGGATGCGGGTGCCGGCCAGCGACTCGCTCGTCAGGCGGATGTGCGTCGTCCGGTCCCGCACGGTCACGGCCAGCTCGTCGCCCGCGTAGGCCTCGGCGGTGGCGGGCCACTCGTCCAGCAGCCGGCGGGCCTCGGGGTCGAGCCGCCCGTCCGCCTCGGCCTCCAGGGCCTCGAGCCGGGCCGTCTCGGGGGCGTCGCCGTCCCCCGCCGTGCCGCTCGCCTCCAGCATCGCCTTGACGGCACGGACCTGCTGGCGGGCGCGGGCGGCCTCGACCTGGGCCTCGGCGCGACGGTGGTGAGACCGCACGGCCTCGGACACGTCGGCCAGGTAGCGCACCCGGTTCGGCGGCACGATCGCGGTGTCGGCCGTCGAGGCGCGCACGTCGACTCGGGGGAGGGCGCCGCCGGCGGACACCGGCCCGATGGCGAGCCCGTGGCCCGCCAGCCGGTCGCGCAGCTCCTGGTAGAGGGCCGTGACGCCGTCGTCGTTGACGCGGGAGGCGACGGTCCCGAAGGCGGGCATCGAGTCCGGCGAGGTGCCGAAGGCCCCGGTGTTGCGGACCATCTGCCGGCGCACCTCGCGCAGCGCGTCCTCGGCGCCGCGCCGGTCGAACTTGTTGATGGCGACGACGTCCGCGAAGTCGAGCATGTCGATCTTCTCGAGCTGGGTGGCGGCGCCGAACTCGGGCGTCATGACGTAGAGCGGCACGTCGACGTGGTCGACGATGGAGGCGTCGCCCTGGCCGATGCCCGGCGTCTCGACGATGACCAGGTCCGCGCCGAACACCTTGGCCGTCGCCACCATGTCGTCGAGCGCCGGGGGCAGGGCCACCCCGGCGCCGCGGGTGGCGAGCGAGCGGAAGACGACGTTCGTGCCGTCGAGGGCGTTCATGCGGATGCGGTCGCCCAGCAGCGCGCCCCCGCCCCGCCGCCGGGTCGGGTCGATGGCCAGGACGGCGATGCGCAGGCCGTCGCCCGAGTCGAGGCGGAACCGGCGGACCAGCTCGTCGCTCAGCGACGACTTCCCCGAGCCACCCGTGCCGGTGATGCCCAGCACCGGGACCGTGCGGACGGCGGCGCGGGCGTGCAGCTCGGCCACGCGGTCCGGCGCCAGCCGCCCCGCCTCGAGCGCGGTGACGACCCGGGCGTATGCGGCCTCGTCGCCCGCTTCGAGGCCGTCGAAGTCGGCGGGGAGGTCGGCAGCCAGGTCGACGTCGCAGGCGGCGATCATCGTGTTGACCATGCCGGGCAGGCCCAGCGCCTGGCCGTCGGCGGGCGTGAAGATGCGGGCGACGCCGTAGGCGTGGAGGGCCTCGACCTCGGCCGGGACGATGACCCCGCCGCCCCCTCCGAAGACCTTCACGTCGCCGCGGCCCGCCTCGCGCAGCCGGTCGACCAGGTAGCGGAAGTACTCGACGTGCCCGCCCTGGTACGAGCTGATGGCGACGCCCTGCACGTCCTCCTGGATGGCGGCCCGGACGACCTCGTCGACCGAGCGGTCGTGGCCCAGGTGGACCACCTCGGCGCCCTGGGACTGGAGGATGCGCCGCATGACGTTGATGGCCGCGTCGTGCCCGTCGAACAGGCTGGCGGCCGTCACGAACCGGACGGGGTTGATCGCCACGTGGAGCGCCGGGCGGGCGTCGCCTTCGCCGCGGTCGCCGACGTCGGTCCGGTCGATGAGCGAGGTCACTGCCACAGTCCTCCTGGCGCCTCGACGGGCGGGTGCCTCGCCGTGCCTCCACTCCAAGGTACTTGGAGGTCCAATGAATTGTCTATCGACGTCCCGGCCGGGCGCTCGGCCCACCCGGCGGGCTCGGGGCCAGGTCCGGCGGTGGGCGTCGCTAGGGTCGGGCGATGGGCGACCTGAAGCCGAAGCAGTTCTGGCGCACTGCCCTGCTGTGGGCCGCTGCCCTCGGGTCCATCTCGATCGCGGGCTTCGCGGCCGGCCGGGGGGCGGGCGGGCTGGCGGTCGTGACCGGGCTCGTGGGGATCGCCCTGGCGGCGGCGGCGTTCGTCGCCTTCCGGGCGGAAGCGGCATCCGCCGTCGGACCGGAGGACTCGCCGCCCCGGCGCCACCGACGGCTGGCCCCGTCGGTAATCCGGCCCCGCGTCGCGACCGGGCTGGTCACGGGCGTGGTGTTCGCCGTCGCCCTCCAGTTCCTGGGCGGGGAGGACCGGCGCTCGTTGGCCGGCGGCGTGACCCAGGCGGTCGTGCTCGGCGTCGCCTACACCACGATCCTCCTGTGGCAGGCGTGGGCGCCGGCGCCGGAGGGCACGCCGCCCGGGCCGGACCAGCCCCCGCCGCCCGATCCGACCACCCGGCGAGAGGCACCGTGACGAGGGCGTTCATCCGCTCCCCGGCCATCGTCCGACAGCGCCGGATTCGGGGCGTGACCCGCGGGTAGAAGCTTGGGCATGCACGCTCTCGCCATCGTCACCCTGACCTTGTCCGGTCTCGCCGGCGTGCTGTTCGGCAGTGACCTCCTCGACCGACGGCTCACGATCCGCTCGGGCGGATCGGTCGAGCCGCTCGCTCCGGCGGCCGCCACGGCCGCCGACGAGCCCGCCGTGGCCCCTGTCGCCGCGCCGGCGCCGACCGCGACGGGCCGCCACGCCTCGGCGATGCGCCCGGTGGCCCCGTGTCACCACTGCCGCGGCCGCAGCACGACGATGCCCGCCACCAAGGTGCTCCGCACCCCTGGCCCCCTCCGGGTGGCCGCCTCCCACTGATCACCGGCCCACCGGCCCGTCGGCCCACGCGGCTCAGCCGGCGCGCCTGGTTCGGGCAGCGGGCGACGACGTGGGCCCCGCTCGAGGCGGTCCTGCGGCGAGCGGGCGACAGTCGGCGGTCACGGGCGGACGATGACCGTCTTGGCGGTGTGGGTGGCGAGGGCGTCGGGGGCGTCGTCCCACGGGGCGACCGTCTCGGTGACGAGGGACGGGTCGAGGCGGCCGTCGGTGACGAGCGCCAGCGCCTTTGGGATGACGGCGCGGGCGTCCACCCGGGCGGTCACGAACGTCACGCCGCGTGTGTACATGGAGAGCAGCGGGAGGACGACGTCCTGGAAGTAAGGGGCGATGCTGGTGCAGGTCCCGCCGGCGGCGGTCGAGGCGAGGGCGTAGCGCAGCCCGTCCGCCTGGCCGGAGGCGTCGACGACGATCGGGTAGTGCCCGTGCTTCGACGACCAGTCGCTTTCGATCGGGGTGGCGCCGACCCGCTCGGCCCGGGCGAGGCGGTCGGCGTCGCGGTCGAGGTAGTCGACCCGCTCGGCGCCCAGCACCCGGGCGATGGCGGCGGCGTAGAAGGGGATGCTCGCCGCTCCCCCGCCGACGATGAGCACCGGGGCGCCCGGCTCGGCGGCCAGCGTGGGGCCGACCGTGCGCCAGCCGTCGGGGATGTTGTCGCTCATGCTGGCCACCACCGCCGGCTCGATCCCGGCCGGGGCGGCGACGAGCATGGCGTCGGCGAAGGGCACCCGGACCAGGTCGGCCAGCGCCCCGCCCCACTGCAGCCCGCCGAGGGCGCCGAGACCGTAGGCCGACATGTACGGCACGGCCCGGCACGACCCGGTGAGGCCCCGGGCGCACTGGTCGCACGCCCCGCACGACACCTGGAACGGGACGATCACGCGGTCGCCGGCGGCGACGGACGTGACCTCGTCCCCCACGGCGACGACGTCAGCGACGAACTCGTGCCCGAAGGGGTACGGCCCCGCCAGCGGCGCCTTGCCGGCGACCACCGCGGTGTCGAGGTCGCAGGTGGCAACGGCCACCGGGTGGACGATGGCGTCCCGCCCGCCGTCGAGCACGGGCTCGTCGACCTCCCGCCACCGCAGGTCACCCGGTCCGTGGAACCACAAGCTCCGCATTCCCCCGACGCTAAGTAGACCACCCGTCATAGTCAAGGCCGCCCATTGGGATCCGTCTCGGCGGTCGTC
>Ga0126307_10002577_pt1 | contig 12262 bp, 10 predicted proteins | sample Plot28_FD_89955 | JGI IMG/M metagenome (GOLD analysis project Ga0126307, IMG submission 89955) | Serpentine soil microbial communities from UC McLaughlin Reserve, CA, USA - Plot28 | ecosystem: Environmental > Terrestrial > Soil > Grasslands | place: USA: UC McLaughlin Reserve, Lake County...
GCATTGGCCCCCAGTCTTTCCACGCCGCTACTGGTGGTTCCTCCGAGTCCTGCGCCGACTTCTTCTGTTCTTCCAGTGACCTCGGCCCCTTTAGTTTCCACTTGGGAAGACTCTCAGACCACGCTACCCATTTCGCTTGTTGCTTGCGCACGCCATCAACATCGTTCCCGAGAACCTTTAACCGAAGGCCACCTTCCTTTCCCGGTAGGATAAGGATTGTTATGGTCCACTTTTCTTGCCCTCCGGCAGAGTTAGGCAGCGTTCGTTCTACGGTGAGTGAGGTGACCATACGGTGCGTGACATCGTAGCCCTGCTCTCTTAGAAAGACTTCGGCTCGATCCAGGACCTCTCTTGGCAGCAGATCGATGCTCTCTCTTACACGAGCTAGCTCGTTAGTCATCCAAGCCTCCCCACCTTCGCACGCTTCGAGGCCAAGTATAGAGGCTCACGGGAAGTGAGGCCATGTACTACTCGGCAATTAACAATTGGCAAGGCGACTTGGGGCTGAAGTTAGGTAGGAGCGTGAGCCACATCACGAACCAACGTCAACGCACAAAGAGTGGCGTTGCTGGCGTTGTCGGTGTTGTCTAGTCGACCTTAGAGTCTACACCGACAACACCGTCTACGCTGCCTGTCAAGCTATGGGCTATGACCTAATACCTCATAATCTAATCGGGCGAGAGGGGCAGAGAATACGCACTAGCCGCCCCGTTCAAACTTGCTCCTCCGGCATCGCAGGAGTCGGTTCGCGAATTGTAAGGTGGGGGGCACGGCGATAAGCGGTCGTACTGCTGGGTGCGCACACCCCCCCGAAAAATCCGCGCCCAGTTTCAGGACCGCAAGCATACATCGCTTGTTTCGGTGGTTAGCGGGCCTTAGGAAGTTCGGCCCAACCGCACTGAGGATGACCTTCGTAACGGTTGTCGTAACGTTCGGGAGACGCTAGTGTTCTAGGGTGGGGCCGTGACAGAAGGGACAAGAGAGAGGATCGAGGGGTCGGTGGGATGAGTGCCCGTGCTGCCCCCTGGCTGGCCTGGTCGATGTGGGCGCTCTGCGCCTTGCTCGTCTCGCTCTCCGTCTTTCTGAACTCGCGTTATGCCGTGGAATCCGCCCGATTCACCATCGGCGATCTCGTATGGGTCGTCGCGTTCGTGGGATTCCCCACCATTGGTGCCTTCATCGCCTCCCGCCGGCCCGGCAACCCCATCGGCTGGCTCTTGTGCGTGGCGGGCGTGTCCTTCGGGCTCTCTGGCGTCGCCAACGAGTACGCAGCCCTCGCCCTGCTCAACGAACCCGACTCGCTGGCGGGCGGTGCCGAGGCGGCATGGGTGGATACCTGGGTGTGGGCGCCAGGGTTCGCTTGCCTCGTGCTGTCGGTGTTGCTCTTCCCGTCCGGCCGCCCGCCGAGGCCTCGATGGTGGTTGGTGGCTGCCCTGGTTCTCGTCGGGATGACGATGGTCGTGGGACCTGGAGCGATCCTCGCCTGGTCGGTCAGGGGGCCGCGGCTGTTGGAGGAGGCGCAGCCCGGCACGGGACCGCTGTGGGAGTTCGCCAACGCAGGTTTCCGGTTGATGGTAGCGGCACTGCTCGCCGCCGTGCTCTCGCTGCTCGTGCGATTTCGCCGCGCTGGGGAAACAGAGCGACAACAGATCAAATGGCTTGCGTACGCCGGTGCGTTGGAGGTCTTGACCATAGCACTCGACGAACTCCTGCTGACGCCGTTGGGCGTCGAGAGCTCGGCGGCTAAGGACTTCCTGACGGGCTTACCCGTGCTGGCGATACCCCTGTCGGTCGGCGTGGCCATCTTCCGTTACCGCCTCTACGACATAGACCTGCTGATAAACCGTACCTTCGTCTACGGCTTGCTCACGGCCACGCTTCTCGCCGTCTATTTCGGGGGCGTGGCGGTGACAGAGGCCCTCGTGCACGCGATTACGGGCCGGGCGGAGCAACCGCAACTGGCCATTGTGGCCTCCACCCTCGCGATCGCCGCGCTGTTCAATCCTATGAGACACCGCATACAGTCCTTCATAGATCGTCGGTTCTACAGGAGGAAGTATGACGCCAGAAAGACCCTCGAAGAGTTCTCCTTCAAGCTGAGGGACGAGACGGACCTCGAAGCGTTGAACGAGGAACTCGTGGGGGTGGTGAGTGCTACCATGGCACCGGCGCACGTCTCTGTATGGCTGCGGCCCCTTTCCGATACGGGTCGGCGTAGAGAGTTGTCGGGATGAGCCGTCGCGCTGCCTTTTGGCTGGCATGGTCGCTTTGCGCCTTCGTCTTGTTGCTGCAAGTACTCTCTGCGCTGCCAATCTTCCTCGGCTGGTCTACGCCGCTGCCGGAAGGGTGGATACCCTGGCGGGACCAGACCGTTACTCTACTAGGGGCTCCAGTTGGGGTTATCCTCGCCGGGCTCATCGCCTCGCGTCGTCCCGAGAATCCCTACGGATGGCTGTGGCTCTGCTTCGGCTTCGGTGTGACACTCGTGGGATTCGCTCATTGCTATGCCGCCTACGCCCTGGTCGTGAATCCGGGATTTTTGCCCGCACCCCGTGTGGTCGGAACCGTGGTTGCGGGGGTAGGGTTCGACGTGGTGATCACCCTCTTGCCGCTTCTCTTGCTACTGTTCCCTACCCGACATCCCCCGTCGCGGCTTTGGCGTATCCTGGTCTGGCTCGTCTTGATAATGGGGGGGTGCTGCTGATCGGCGCTCCGTTCTTGCCCGGCAAGAGCGGCTTCGCACCGATACCCAACCTGCTCGGCGTCGAGGGGGACGCCGGCGAGACGATCTCCATCATCCGCGGTTTAGTGCCGTTTCTGTTCCTAACGAACGTCCCCGCCTTTCTCTCGCTCGTGATCCGCTACGGGCGCGCCAGCGGGGTCGAGCGCCAGCAGATAAAGTGGTTCGCCTACGCTTCCGCCCTGCTGGTATTCCTCATCATGCTCGACTCGCTAGGCATCGATTTATCGGAAGTATGGAACAACGTGCTCACCACCGTGTCTGGCACGGCCATCAATGTGGCAGTGGGCCTCGCCATCCTCCGCTACCGTCTCTACGAGATAGACATCATCATAAACCGTACCCTCGTCTACGGTACCCTCACGGGCACGTTGGCGCTCGTATACTTCGGGGGCGTGACGGCAACCCAAACTCTCTTGCGCACCCTAACCGACCGACAGGAGCTACCGCAGCTGGTCCTCGTGGCCTCTACCCTCGTCATCGCTGCCCTGTTCAACCCCTTTAGGCGACGTATCCAGTCTTTCATAGACCGTCGCTTCTACCGTAGGAAGTACGACGCCAGGAAGACCCTGGAAGCCTTCTCGGCAAAGCTGCGTGACGAAACGGACCTTGAGGCGCTGAACGATGACCTGGTGGGGGTAATTCGGGAGACGATACAACCGGCCCACGTCTCTTTGTGGTTGTCACCTGATAGGGCAAAGGAGGGTGAGAAGCTTACCCATAGACCGCACGGCTGAAGGGTGTAGGCCCACGCCCGAAGGGAAGGTGCACGGGACGATGAGAGCGACGATCCCTATAGTACTGACGGCAGCGGGGATGGTGGCACTGGTGGGTTTGCTCTTCGGCGGCTCGTACGTGCTTTCCTCCTTGAGCGATTGCAGCGGCAAAGAGCGGGCCATCGTGGAGCACTATCCCCACTACGGCAACCGCCACATTGCGACTTATCCTTGGACGTTCTCGTGCAGCGTTCGGTACACCACCAAGGCTAGCAGGAAGGAGGTCTTGGTCTACTACGATGATCAGTTGGACCGGCACGCCTGGGAGATCATGGGCTACCAAACGTTGTACGTCCCGAAAGGTATGAGCGAAGGCCAGGCGAGGGGCAAAAGGCTCTCCGACTTATGGGAACTGCCGCGATCGGCAGGCGGAACCCTCGTTGCCCGTCGGGATGGCTACAGCTACTGGGTTTCCTACGAGCCTCCGAACAGGGAGGACCCGGACATACCTAACGACAAGGCACTGGTGATGGTTTCGGACAACGACCATCCGCCGCCCGCGAGCAGCTTCATGAAGTAGGGGCATCTGGGTACCTCTGAACAACGAACTGGTGGGAGTGGTGAGGGAGACGATGCAGCCCGCCCACGTCTCCCTGTGGCTGCGCCCCGAGACGGCCTCGAAGGAGCAGCAAACAACGTAACTGTGCAATAGCCAAGCTAGCATCTGGATGGAACGTCTCCGGAGATGAGATTCGCGAATCGAGGAGTAGGGGGTCGCGGAGATGAGCGGTGTGTTGCTGGGTGCGCACACCCTCTCGAAAAATCCACGCCCGGTTTCGAGGAGACAAGCGATGTATGCTTGTCTCGATGAGGGTGAAGGGTTAAGATCATCGTCAAGTTCGCCAAGGAACGGTCTCGAAAATCACTCATTTGCGTGATGCGCTCGGCATTAGATGCTTGCTAACGTGCCCTCATCAGTCGACTCGTGGCGGGGCTCTTAGGAGTCCCGCCCTCTGAGCCCTAAGGAGGTGATGAGAGATGCACGATGTAGCGTTGAGGAGGAGGGTAGTAGCCTTGGTTGTGGGACGTTCTTGGCTATGTCAGGTGCGGCCGTGACAGCCGGTAGCGTCGCGGTAGATAAGGTAGAGGCCGGCAAGGGAGCTGTCCGATGATCCTATCGGCCTTCGCGACGGTGGAAGCCGTGATCGCCACGCTACGCCCTAAGAACGGGGTGGGCTGTGCCTGGCCATTAGCCTCCTCATGGTCGTGGCGGGCCACCGAGCTTCGACGCGTACGGGGTTCCCAGGCGCGTTATCGAACCCGTCTCAAGCGTGGCCTGGACTCTCATAGTCCCGCCGCTCCCGGTAACGTTGATGCTGCTGCTCTTCCCGAGGGGCGGCTCCCCTCACGCCGATGGTGGGCGGTGGTGGTCGTCGCCTCGCCGGGTTACGTGGTGACTCCAGGAAGAAAGGAAGTGAAAGTAGTGCGGCGATTGTACCCGTTAGCTGTGGGGCTTATGATGGGATTAGTCCTCATCAGTTTTGCCCAGGGCAGCGAGAGTAGCCAGGAGATGGGAGTGAGTGCTGCCGGGGCCGATACCATCCCGAACAGGCCCAATATCCTGTTCATCATGACCGACGATCAGTTCCCCGGCACCGAGCTTCGTATGCCCCACTTTAAGGGGGAGATGAAGAGCCAGGGGGTGACCTTCTCCAATACGGTTTCCACCTTCCCCCTGTGCTGCCCCGCTAGGGCCACCGTCCATACGGGTCTCTACCCCCACAACACCCACGTTTACGGCAACTCCCTTCCCGAAGGTGGCTACCAGAAGTTTGCCAGGCAGGGACTCCAGAAGAAGACCTTCGCCGTGTGGCTCGATAGGGCTGGCTACGAGACAGGCCATTTTGGGAAGTACCTCAACGACTACAAGGGCAAGAGCAACACCCTGCCAGGCTGGGACCGCTGGTACACCCTCAACGGTGGTCTTATGGGCTACAAGTCCGTAAACGATCAGGGCACCACCACGAACATGAGTGCTCAAAGGGCCGATATAGCCACCTCTAGCGAAGCCCTGGAATTCATCAGGAACAACGTGGGCAAGGATCAGCCCTTCATGGCCATGGCCGACTTCGTGGCCATGCACAGCCCCTACCCCCACGACAAAACCGACAACGATCTTTTCCGTAACGCCAGCGTCCCGAGAACGATGGCCTTCAACGAGAAGAACGTTTCCGATAAGCCAGCCTACATCCGGTCTGACCCCCGCTTGGGTCCCAAGGCCAGGCACCACATAGACGCTGATTACCGCAACGGCTTGAGGTCCCTCATGCGCGTGGATAGGTTCCTCGATGATGCCGTGGATACGCTCAGGGCCAACGGGGAGCTTAGCAACACCTACATCGTGTTCTACACCGACAACGGCAACCACTTCGGCCAGCACCGGCAGAAGCCTGGGAAGCTCATGCCCTACGAGGAAGATATCAACTTCCCCCTCTACATCAGGGGTCCCGGCATAGCCCATGGTGTAACCAAGCCCCAGCTTGTGGGTAATCACGACATAGCCCCTACGCTGGCTCGTATGGGTAGCGCTAATGCCCCTACCGTAGACGGTAGGAGTATTCTGGCTCTCGCCAAGGGTGACGTTAACAGGTGGCCTAGAGATGCCATCCTCAGCATGAAGAAGGGTGCCAACGGTGGGGTTACCGATTGGTGGGCCGTGAGGCACATGAACTCGATCTACATCAAGTACAAAACCGGGGAGAAGGAATACTACAGCCTTAGCAAAGACCCCCACGAAATCAACAATAAGGCCGGTAGGCTTGGCCGTAGAGCCAAGGCCAGATTCGGCCATGAGATCGACAGGATTCTTGGTTGTAAGGACCTGGGCTGTAGACGGGCCGAAAACCGATAGAGTAAAAGTTCCTTCGTCAGAGGGCGCAACCCCCTCCTCGGTTTCGCGGACTATTCGCTCGTAGAAACCAGTGAGTGACCCCTTTGCTCATGCTACCGTGCGGCCTGGAATAGGTTACGGGCGTTGGTTACTGTCCTCGCGGTCGCGCGAACTCGGTACGTCCGTAACCTTCGTATTGGACGGTGGGCGAAAACCAGGAGTCCGTTGGGTTGAGGGCCATCTAAGCTGCTTCCCTTAGGAACATGTCTCTGCCTCCAGTAGAGCCAACGGCGTCGCTTGCAACCGCAGTCGAAAGAGTTGGTTTGATGGTAAGCATGTGGTATCGCGGTGGTGCTTTCAAGGGGCGACGTATTTCTTCCGAAGCAGGTACGATTCGGGTATGGATACTCAAAAGCAAGAAGTCTGGGATCGACTAGAGAACGAATCCGAGCGGGCCTACCGTGCCTTCGAGTGCTTCCTGGGCCTCCCCAGCGGCGAGAGAACGCTGCTAGGGGCCTACAGGCGGCACGTGGGCAATCCCGACGCGGCGAAACCCTCCGACACGTGGAGCGGGTGGTCTAGCAGCTTCGCCTGGCGCGAGCGGGCTGCGGCCTACGACGACCACCTCGCGAGCGTGCGGCGAGAAGCCTACGAGAGGGCTGTAGAGGAAGAGGCAGAGAGGCAGGCCCGCGAGGTCGAAAAGGCCAGATACCGTTCCAACGAGCTTTTGACGCTCGGCTATGAGGAAGCGATGCGCTGGTTCGAGGAAGTTGGCTACGAGGGGATGCGGGCATCTGACGTGATCCAAGTGGCCAGGCTGCACATGGATTATCTGAAGGCGTTTGGCGTGGAGCCAGAAACAAGAAACGAAGATGACTGGACCGAAGAGGACGATGAATTCGTCGAGTCGATCCTCAAGGATATAGAGGCCGAAGCGGCCGCAGATGGATCAGGTGAAGGCGAAGACTCAGAGGAGAGCGGTGACGAACGGGAATAGTCTGTTCGACGCACCGCGTGCCTGACTTCTTGTTCTGCTAGCAGCCGCTCATGTGCGGGAGGGTCAGTGCTCCGGTGTTTCTTCATTATCCCGATTCCCATCTAATTTAGAGTGATTGGGATGTGGGACGACGAGTCGCACCTGCTTCGAACCTCCTGCGTCAACCTCTTCCGTGCGCTCTACCTCGCCGGCTTTGCGCAGTTTGCTAAGCGTGTTCCTCACGGTCTTGATGTGTATTCCGGTATCCTCGGCTAGCTCCTCCGGGTAGGCGGGTTCATCTTGCAGGGCGAACCGTAGTCGATCCGCTGCGTTCAGGGTGCCTTCCTCGGCAAGATCGGCGGCGTCCAACTCTTCTGCGTGAAGCGTTACCCGCTCTTCGCCGAACTCCAGTTTCGCTCCGAAAGGCGTGGCGAGTGGTCCGAAGTTGTGTTTCTTCTGTCGAAGCCGGACGGTAAGCGACCCCTCTTCACGCGAGAAGGGCTCTACCTGGATCACGCTCCGAGCCAGGTTCGACTTGTACACGCTGCCGAAGGCGCTTTTGTCTTGATAGCGTTGCCCGCTTCGCAGATGGCTCTGGTGGTCAATGATCAGCACCGTGACTCCGGCGGCCCTGAACGGCTCCATCACCCTGTGGAAGAAGCCGATCACGTCGCGGGCGGCCTCTGTGTCTCCCTCGAAGGCTGGCCCCAAAGAGTCCAGGATCAGAAGCTTCACGCCATGCTCCTTACATTCCGCGAGAGCCGCCTGGAAGGTTTCGCGCAACGAGTGCCCGAGGGCGCTCATGTACCGGAAGCAATCCGGCACGCGCTCAAGACCCTCGCCACGAGCTAGTTGCATCACTCGCCTGCGCTGCTCGGCGGCGTCTAGCTCAAAGTCTAGGTAAAGAACCACACCAACCTCACCCACGCCCAGCCCTAACCACTTCATTTCTGCTCGCCCCCTCTGTGCCACGGCCAAACCCAAACTAAGGGCAAGCATGGACTTCGCGGAGCCGCCGTCGCCGTGCAGAAGCGTGGGGTACCCTTGCGGGATCAGGCCTTCTAGCAGGTAGCGACGGGGCTCTGGATCGGGTATCTCGTTGAACTGAACCGACCGGAGATGTGGTTGGCCGTCCTTGTTCTCTAGCCCGTTTTCGCCGCCATCCCTAATCCCATACCTATATAGGGATGAGGATCTGGGATCGTAGAATTTACTAGACCCTTCGAGGGCTTTTTCCATCGTGGCTCGCCCGTAGGTGCGACCGTCGCCGAAGTGGCGCTCGTCCCACTTGGGGCGGTAGAGGCCCGACTGGCGAAAAAGCCGATCCATAGCTTCTAGCTCGCCGCCAGTCCAGAACGCGAGAGAAGAGCAAAGGGCGAGATCGGCCTCGGACGCGCTGGCGTGGCCTTTGAAATCCCCGCACCAGAGCTTAGCGAACTCGCTTCCGTTGATGGCTCGCATGGCGCGTGCGATGATCTCTTGATCCGAAAGTCCGTTACCTTCTCGCCGCTCACCGTGTTCGTTCGAAGTTTGCTCAGTCTTCCCGAACAAGTGGCGGTGGAGCCGCCGCAGGACCTCGCCGCGCTCCTTGATCTCACAGGGCGTGCCATCCAATCGCTCGCCGGTGATGGTGAAGAACCGGCCCGAGTCGTAGAACTCGAAGCGGCCACGTTTTCGCCCGCCAGCCGGCAGCGTACCCTTCGCGATGATGTGGATGCCATGCCCGGACGGGCTCACCTCCGAGTAGCTGTCCAGCGACCCGATAATCTTCTCCGCCCACGCTTCGATATCGCCTGACTCTGGGTCGCGGCAGCCGTCCAGGTCAATACCGCTGAACGGATCATCCGGCGTGAAAACAAAACCGATCCCAGGGTAGTCGAATGCCTCGCAGGCGGCTACAGCCACTTCGTACCCGCCCCACGTGGCTGGGTTGGCAGTGGACGCAAGCTCGCCCGAGTGCGGATCTACCGGCTGCTTTGTGCGCTTGCCCGCGCGTGCGGCTGACCATCGCCAGACGAGCCACTGCTCCCGCTCCCGAAGCTCATAGGGAATAGTTCCCCCCGTGCTCATGGCCGGTGCCCCCGCTTTTTGCCGTCGCACGGGCAGCCCGGATGGCCCGGCCAGATGTGGAGGGCGTAGAGGTCCTCGTTGACCGCCTCTATATCACTTTGCTTGCCGAATGCGGCCCGGAAATCGTGCAGAGCTTCGGCCTACTCCGGTTCATCCACGCAAAAGTGCAGGGTCAAGCACCGCTCCGCATGGTATTCTTTTCCTAGCGTGATCATGCATTAGTCCCTTCGCGTTGCCGCCGTTGCCTCGGCGGTTTTCTTTACTTCTTGGTTCGGCGACTTTCCAGCAGTGCGTCTAGCTCTTCTCTAGAAAACCTGACGGTACGGTTAAGCCGCGCCGGATGCAGCAAATCTGCACGTACCAGACGCCAGAGCGAGACCTCGGACAGCCCTGTATAGTGAGCCGCGTCTTTGTACGAGAACCAGCCGGGCGTCACTTAATCTCGTTCCTCAAATTGCGTGTCCACATCCACCTCCTTATTTGCAAGTTCCTGAGATTCACTGAAACTATGGTAAGCTCTGGATTGGTGGTCAATAAGCTACAAAAAATGACCACATAGAGGAGAGCAGTGGATGAGAAGGATTTCTTGCGGCGGTTTAGGGGTCGGTACAAGATTAAAGATGCAACATTCGAGGACAAGCTGTATAAGAAATATCAACCGGACTTCAGAGACGCAGGACGGGATGATGTAGAGCGAGAGAGGGTCTTTGCTCTGATTGATGACGAGGTGTCTACCTACAACCTCGGTCGAGGCAGAGAACGCGCCGATCGAGAGCGTGATCGGACCAAGCGCGAGCGCGGACTCAGGGAAGAGCAGATAACTGTACAACCGCGCCCTGACTCCAAAGACATGGCACGTGCGGAAGCAGTATCGGAGTACGTAGCCAAAGTAGCTTCGATGGATACCGTGACTATTAGGTACCGGGATCGTGTGCTAGGTCGGACACTCACAGCAGCCGAGGCTAGGCTGTTTCTTTCCTCACCCGTTGCGGCAACCGTCACTGCCAGCATCGGACCACGTGCCAGACCGCGGAATGCTTCCTACTTGGACTACGAGATCGAAGAGCAGGCCGATGACGAAAGCGGTCCTTATCGGATGTTGCGGTACAAATATGGGGGGCGCGAGCGTGAAACCCGGCTGCGTCCTCTGATTCAGGTTCCCGGTAGAGGCGATTACTTCATGGTCTATGCGGGAGATAGGGTGTTCCCTGACGAGTGGCGGCAGGAGGCCCCAGACCAGAATGCTATTACGTTACTCCTCCCTACGTGCTTCGACTACTCCGTGGTTGCGATGGGCAACAGCGCGTTGGACCTGCTGATGAAGCAGGCGGATAAGCTTGTTCACAGGTATCTCCTTGAGCCGGCAGAGGCGGCATGGCTGATCCTGACAGGGGAACCTCCTAAGCCGAAGTACATGTCGGCTTCCTTGAGTTCTCTCGGTACCGGCTACCTATCTCGTGCGGTGCTCACTTTGAGGGTCGAACCGTGGGTGCCGCCCGACAAGGTCAAGTCGTACTATCAAGAGATTCGGCAAAGTGTCTTGCACGATGCTGGGTGCAAGCATCGAACAGTCGAGGTGTTTAGGTTCGTCGTCGCTCACACGGAATTAGAAGAAACGACATTGCAGAAAACGCCACAGTGGAATTACTTGTGTGACCAATGGAACGAAGAATATCCCGAAGGCCATCGTTGGCACTTTTCAGATTATCGTGATTTCCGCACGTCCTATCTCCGTGGGCACGATGCCATCGCCTTTCCACTCACTGAATAGGTGGTGCAGCAACAGTGCAGCAACCCAATGTAATTAAGAGAAAGGTCGAGAAAGCTGCTGTCCATCAAATATGCTGTTTTGCAGGTACTTTGTAAGCTTTAGCAAGGTGCTGAAAAGTAGCTCTACTTCTCTGATAAGGAAGAGGTCCCTGGTTCGAGTCCAGGCAGGCCCACCCGAGAAAAGCCCGTATCTATCGGACAAACTAGGAACCAACGCTAACAGGCGGAGGAAATTCCGGCCGTTCTTGACACCAACCCGACACCAACGCGGCGAGTTTCTAGGTCAGCGCGTCGTCTACGGAGGAGAGTGCTACTTCCATAGCACGAGCGGTGTGGTCGCTAATACCCGGCATGACGTGGGAGTACATGTCCAAGGTTATCACTATGGTGGCGTGTCCCGGTAGCTCCTGTACGTACTTGGGGTGCGTCCCCTGGGCGAACAGAAGTCGACAGAACCAGCGTATACGCAGGACCCCTTCAATAACATTAATATCGGTGATCTTTTCTCCCCTGCAGGAAGATTCTTGCCACTTGAAGGAGCTTTAAGGTTGATTTGAACGGTCCCGGGACTCCCGTGCCCGCTACGCGATGCCGCGAAGATTGTGATCAACGAGCTTGCGTGAAGCTCGCATGGTGAAGTGCGGTACAATCGCTCTGTACCTACGATGCTACTTTTAGTCGTAAACCCACCGCCCGACCAAACGGGACTGTTCCGATAATGGTGATAGCCCCAACGATCGGGGTGATCCTGATCCTCGTTGGGATCGCACTCTTTATCGTAGACCTGGCCGTGACCAATCACGGCCTGCTCACTGCGGGGGGCATTGTAACGCTACTCGCAGGAGGCCTGGCGCTCCTCGGGGCGGGCGTCCCCTACTCAGGCGTGCTGCTAGGCGTCCTCGTGGTGGTCGCGATGCTCATGGGGGGTGTGCTCTTCGGGGTATTAGGTTCTTTGCGCTCTCTCAGAGGCAAGCCTGCTCTTACCGGCAAGGAGGGAATGATCGGTGAGGTCGGCACCGTAAAGAGCCCCGTAGGGGCTGACTCTCCAGGGTGGGTCTTCGTGCACGGTGAGCGTTGGCGGGCCGTGTTGGCATTCGCCC
>Ga0126307_10002578_pt1 | contig 12257 bp, 14 predicted proteins | sample Plot28_FD_89955 | JGI IMG/M metagenome (GOLD analysis project Ga0126307, IMG submission 89955) | Serpentine soil microbial communities from UC McLaughlin Reserve, CA, USA - Plot28 | ecosystem: Environmental > Terrestrial > Soil > Grasslands | place: USA: UC McLaughlin Reserve, Lake County...
CGGTAACTTCGGCGGTCGCTGTCATTAGGCGCCAAAAATCGGTATGACTATTGCCCCTATGCGAGACGGGCAGGCCGTCGGCGCCGTCGTGGCGCCGGCACACACGGAGACCGAAGCCGATCGGGTGCCTCGCTACAGCGCGAGGCATGCCGCCTACGAAGCGACGTCCCCACCACCACTTTCAGCTCCGTACGCTCCGAGGGATGAACGCGCGGTTCGTACGGAGTCTCGGGGATTCTGGGCGACGCTCCTCGAGTATTTGCCGCGGGGCAATACCCTCGACGAGACCGCTTTCCGACAGCGGCACCTGCTGCTGTGCTGGGTCCTCGGGCTCCACGTCCCCGCATTGTTCGCCTTCGGCGTGCTGCGCGGGTACGGGGCGGGGCACACGGCGCTCGAGGTCCTGTTCCCCGCCGCCTGTGTGGTCTTCGCCCGCGTGGCCCGGCAGCGGCGCGTCGCCGCGTTCTTCGTGTCGGCCGGCCTCGTCTACTGCTCGTCGGTGCTCGTGCACCTGTCGGGCGGGTCCATCGAGGCCCACTTCCACTTCTTCATCCTCGTGGGGCTCATCGGCCTCTACCAGGACTGGGTGCCGTTCGCCTTGAACGTGGCCTTCACCGTGCTCTCGCACGGGCTCGGCAGCGCCATCGCCAGCGACCTGATGTTCGGCCACGACGCCGGCCAGAACCGGCCGTGGACCTGGGCCGTGGTCCACGGCGTCGCCGTGCTGGCCGCCTGCCTCGCGGTCATCGTGTTCTGGAAGAACACCGAGACCGAGCAGGAGCGCAACGCCCGGCTCGTCGCCGACCTGGCCGAGGCCCAGGTGCGGGGCGCCCGGGCCGAGGCCGCCCAGCGCCAGGCCGTGTCCGACCTGTTCGTGAACCTGGCCCGGCGCAACCAGTCCCTGCTCGACCGGCAGCTGAACCTGATCGGTGAGCTGGAGGCGTCCGAGAAGGCGCCCGACGCCCTCGCCGACCTGTTCCAGCTGGACCACCTGGCCACCCGGATCCGGCGCAACGCCGAGTCCCTGCTCGTGCTCTCCGGCGAGGAGGCGCCCCGGCGCTGGGGCCAGCCCGTAGCGCTCGGCGAGGTCGTCCGGGCCGCGGCCGCCGAGGTCGAGGACTTCGAGCGTGTCGAGGTCCTCGTCAGCGACTACCTGGAAATCGAGGGACGGGCCGTCGCCGACCTCGCCCACCTGCTCGCCGAGCTCATCGAGAACGCCACGGTGTTCTCCCCGCCCTCGTCGGAGGTGCGGGTGCGCAGCCACCTGTCGCCGAGCGAGGCCTCGATGTACGTCGTCTCGATCGAGGACACGGGCATCGGCATGTCCCCCGCCGACCTGGATGCGGCGAACCGGCTGCTGGCCGAGCCGCCGGACGTCGACCTGGCCCGCTCCACGCTGGGCTTCCACGTCGTCGGGCGCCTCGCCCGCCGCTACAACCTGCGGGTCCGCCTGGCCAACACGCCCGGCGGCGGCATCACGTCGCTGGTGACGCTGCCTGACGACCTGGTCACCGAGCGCCGTTCGGCCCCGGGCTCGCCCGGCGCGCCGTCCCGCTCGGGGGCCGATACCGGCATAGGCGCGGCCGCCGGCGCCGACCGGCTCGAGCCGTCCGGCGGCCCACGGCTCGGTGGCCGGGGCGGCAACGGCCTGGCCGGCGACGGGACCGGCGGGCCCGGCAACGGAGCCGGCGCGCTCGGAGGCGGCACCGGCCCCTCCAGCTCGGGGCTCCCCCAGCGGATCCCGGGCGCCGCCGCCCCGGCGGCCCCGGCGTCGGGCCCGGCGCTCACGTCCTCCGCGGTGGCGACCCCGTCGGCCGCAGGGTCCCTCCCGCCGGCCGCCTTCGATTCGCCGGTCCCGGCCGCGCTGGCCTTGCCCGCGCCCGGGACTCCCGCGCCGGGCGCACCGGGCGACGGGGCCGCCCCGCCGGCGGCCGACGGCCGGCTCGCCGGCCCCACCCGCACGCCGGGCGCCACGCTGGCCGGCCTGGGTGGAAGGTCCACCGACCCCAGCGGCACCTTCGGGCCCACGGCCGAACCGTCGCCGTTCGACCCGTCCGACCCCGCCCTCGACCCGACCACGATGCGCATTCGCCGTCCCGGCCGCCCGGCCGAGGCCCCCGGCGCCGCGTCGGCGGACGCGACCGGCGCCGCCCCTGGCTCCGCCCCCGCGACGTTGCCCGCCCCGGTCCCGGCCCCGGCGGCGTTGCCCGCCTCGGCCCTGGCCCCGTCGGCCCCCACCACCCCGCTGGTGCCGACCGCCGCGTTCGACCAGGCCGGCGGCGCGTCGCCCGCCCCGCTCGCACTCCCGCCGGTCACGCGGGACGGGCTCGCCCGACGGGTGCCGGGAGCCGGGCTCGCCTCGCTGCGCCGGTCCGGCGCCGGGGCGATCCCGCCCGCCGCTGCCGGCGGCCCCGGCCCCGACGGCGGCCCCATCCGGGCCGCCCCTTCCCACGCCACCGATGCGGACCGCGAGCGGATGCGCTCGATGCTGTCCCGGTTCCAGGCCAGCCAGCGCGCCGGGCGCGCCGCGGCCACCGACGGTGGCTCCCCCGACAAGCCCCTGGAGGGATCGTGAGCACCCACGTTCGCGAGGACGGCGACCTCAACTGGCTCGTCAACAGCTTCGTCGACCGCATCCCCGGCGCCTCGAGCGCGGTGGTCGTCACGACCGACGGCCTGGTCCTGGCCATGTCCGAGCGCATCGCCAAGGACAGCGCCGACCAGCTCGCCGCCGTCACGTCCGGCCTGGCCAGCCTCACGGCCGGGGCCGCCCGGTGCTTCAACGCGGGCCGGGTCAGCCAGGTCATCGTCGAGATGGCGGGCGGGTTCCTGTTCGTCACGACCGTGAGCGACGGGTCCGCCCTGGCGGTCATGTGCGATCCCGAGTGCGACATCGGCCTCATCGGCTACGAGATGAGCCTGCTGGTGACCCGGATCGGCCAGGTCCTCACGCCCGCCCTCCGGACTGCGTTGACCTCCCTGCCCCCGCGATGAGCGGGACCGACGACGACGACGGCGGGCGCGTCGTCCCCGTCTACGCCCTGACCCGGGGCCGAACCCGGTCGATCGGCCGGGACCTCCCGCTGGAGACCCTTGTCACCACCACCGAGCGGGGGCTGGCCGCGCTCGGGGGGCTGCGCTTCGAGCACGCCAGGATCGTCTTGTTGTGCCGCCGCCCGACCTCGGTGGCCGAGGTTGCCGCCGAGCTGAGCGTGCCGGTCGGCGTGGCGCGGGTCCTGGTGTCGGACCTCAACGCGTCCGGCGCGCTGGCCGTCCACCTGCCGGCGCTGAACCGCGGCGGCCGCCCCGGGCCCGACGTGCTGGAACGCCTGCTGAAGGGCCTGAGGACACGCGCATGAGCGACCCCATCCCCGTCAAGATCGTCGTGGCCGGCGGCTTCGGCGTGGGCAAGACGACGTTCGTCGGGTCCGTGTCCGAGATCACCCCGCTGACGACCGAGGCGGCGATGACCGACCTGGCCCGGGGCGTCGACGACCTGTCCGCCGTGACGTCGAAGCAGTCGACGACGGTGGCCATGGACTTCGGCCGCCGGACCATCGACGAGGAGATGATCCTCTACCTGTTCGGCACCCCCGGGCAGGACCGCTTCTGGTTCATGTGGGACGACATCTCCCGCGGCGCGGTCGGCGCCGTCGTCCTCGTGGACACCCGCCGGCTGTCCGACGGCTTCGCAGCGATCGACTTCTTCGAGGACCGCGGCGTCCCCTTCGTGGTCGCCGTCAACGCGTTCGCGGACGCCCCGATGTTCCCGGAGATGTCCCTGCGCGAGGCCCTGGCGCTCTCCCCGGGCATCCCGCTCGTCGCCTGCGACGCCCGAAACGGCAACACGGTCATCCCGGTCCTCGTCACCCTCGTCGAACACGCCCTCACCCGCGCCATGGCCGAAGCCTGACCCCGGGCCGGGACGGGCGAGGCGCGTCAGCCGGCCTCGCGGTCGAGCTCATGCTCGACGGCCCGGCGGATCCAACTGGAGATGGAGCGGTCGTCGGCCTCGGCCCGCTGACGGACCTGGGCCAGGACGTCGTCGGGGAGCCGCACCGGCACCGGTGTGCTCAAGCGGGGGCGACGGCGGCGTGCCGGGCCCATGGGCTCTTGGTTCTCCGGGCGGGCGTAGAACTCGTACTCCTCGTCGGGGGTCTCGGGCTGTGTCATCGGTCCTCCCTGTAGCGGGTGACGAGATGGTGAGCAGCTCGATAGCACCCGATGGGCCGGCACCGGCTCGGATCGCCGGTGCGACTCGGCGCCAGCGGGACCACGAGGACCTCGCCGCTCACCTCGGCCACCATCAGCCAGTGGGCGGGGGGCTTCGCCGGATAGAAGAGCGGGTCGCTGGCCCACACGTCACGGACGTCGTCGAGGCCGAGGTACGGGTGCTTGAACAGGTGTGCCGCCTGATCGTCGACCTCGAAGGGGTCGTGCTCGTCGAGCAGGTCGATGGCAAGGAGCTGCACCACCATCCGCCAGGGTAGTCGTACCGACTACAGGTGACTACCGGTATGTGGGGACGGTGGTGTGCCAGCGGAGGGTGTGGGTGCGGTGGTGGAGGAGCCAATTCGTGCCCAGCTCGTGCACCTCGTCCTCGTAGCGGAGGGCGCGGATCGTGAGGGTGTGGTCATGGGGGGACCAGCGGTGGACCAGGGCGTCCAGGCTGGTGTGGGCCGTGGTCGGGGTCACCAGGGTGACGTCGACGTTGGACATCTGGTGGAGGGACTCGGCCGGGGGCGCCATGGGGCCCGATCCGGTGAGGGCCGAGGCGTAGAAGGCCGCGATCTGCTCGTGGCCGGCGAACGTGCCGGCCGACGAGGTGAAGGTGCCGTCGGGCGTGAAGCAGGCGGTGACGGCGGCCGGGTCATGGTCGTCGCACGCCCGCGCATAGCGGTGGAGGAGGGCGCGGATCGCCTCCTGTGCGCCGACCGTCACGTCGGCGGGAACGGGGACGAGATCGACACGCCACCGTCGACGGTGAGCACGGTCCCCGTCGTGAAGCTCGACGCGTCGGTGGCCATGTAGAGGACCGTGCCGACGATCTCCGCCGGCCGGCCCAGGCGGCCGAGGGCGTAGCGGTCCGCCGCCCAGGCCTGGAAGCCCTCGACGTCCCAGGCCTTGGAGATGTCGGTCAGGAACGGGCCGACCATGACGCCGTTCACCCGCACCGACGGGCCCAGGGCGGCGGCGAAGCCCACCGTGAGCGTGTTGAGGCCCGCCTTGGCCGCCGCGTACGGCAGGTCCCCGGGACTCGGGCGGACCGCCGCCACGCTGCTGATGTTCACGATGGCGCCGCCGTCACCGGCCGCCATCCGCTCCCCCACCAGAGCGCTCAGGCGGAACGGGCCCTTGAGGTTCACGCCGACGACCTTGTCGAACAGGTCCTCCGAAACCTCGCCGAGGCTCGGGTACAGCGGGGCCATCCCGGCGTTGTTGACCAGGATGTCGACCCGGCCGAACTCGCCGTGGGCCCGCTCGGCCAAGGCGTCGACGTCGTCCCACCGGCCGACGTGGCACGCCACCGGCAGCGCGCGGACGCCCGTCTCCTTCGTCACCTCGGTGGCCAGCTCCTCGCAGCTGTCGATCTTGCGGCTGGCGATCACGACGTCGGCGCCGGCGGCGGCGAAGGCGCGGACCATCTCGCGCCCCAGGCCTCGCGAGCCGCCGGTGACGAGGGCGACCTTGCCCGAGAGGTCGGCGGTCACGAGGCCTCCAGGGGGTGCAGCAAGCGGGCCGTGCGCGCCGCCAGCATCGGCGCGTACGCGCCCCGCTGCTTCATCCGCTCGTCGGTCGACTCGCCCCGGGCCCACCGCTGGTAGAGCTGCTGGGTCACGACGGCGTTCTTCCAGGTGGCGAACGCCTCGTACCAGGCGATGCCGGAGAGGTCGGCGCCGGTCCGGTCCGCGTAGCGGGCGGCGACCTCGGCCCGCGACGGCAGGCCCAGCCGCTCCAGGCCGGGGACGTGGAGGGGACGATCGCCGTCGGTGTCCGCCGGGTCGGGCCAGTAGTTGAGCAGCATGCCGACGTCGGCGAGGGGGTCGCCGAGCGTGGCCTGGTCCCAGTCGAAGACCGACGTCACCCGGTCGGGCGCGCCCGGCGTGAACTGGCAGTTGTCGACCTTGAAGTCGTTGTGGAGCAGCGTGGGCGCCGGCGAGGGCGGCCGCAGGGACTCCAGCCGCTCGCCGAGCCCGGACACGAGAGTGTCGATATCGGGCGTGGCCACGAGGGACCACCGCGTTCGCCAGCCGGTGAGCTGGCGCTCGAGGTAGCCGGCGGGGCGGCCCAGCTCGGACAGGCCGACGGCGGCCGGGTCGACCAGGTGGAGGTCGGCCAGGGCGTCGACCGTGGCGAACCCGATGCGGCGGGCGACGTCCGGCAGCCCGCGCAGCGAGGCCGGCAGCGTCGACCACACGACCTCGCCCGGCCGGTACTCGGACACCACGAAGTCGCTACCTACGACGTCGTGGTCGCCGCAGAAGGCGTAGGCCCGGGGTGCCCGGTCGAAGCCCCGCCACAGCTCGGACAGGACCCGGTACTCCCGCTTCATGTCGTGGGCGCCGGGGGCGATCTCGCCGAACGGCGGGCGCCGCAGTACGAACCGGGCGGGGCCGAAGCTCAACAGGTACGTGAGGTTGGCCGAGCCGTTCGGGAACTGCTGGACGTCCATCGGCCCGTCGACGCCCACCCCAGCATCGGCCAGGGCGGGGACGAGCCAGGCGCGCAGCCGGTCCCAGGGCAGCGCCTCCCCCGGGCGGACGGGCGCCAGCTCGGTCGGGGCCTCCACCGCCCACGGCTCGGCGGGCGCCGTCGACGGCGGGATCATCGGCTCAGCACCGTGCACGCGCTGATCCCCGGGGCGCCGTAGACGTGCGTGAAGCCCACCCGGGGGTCGCCCGGGACCTGGTGGTCGCCGGCATCGCCGCGCAACTGCAGCACGTTCTCGTACACCTGGCGCAGGCCCGAGGCGCCGATCGGCTCGCCGTTGGCCAGGCAGCCCCCGTCGGTGTTGATCGGCAGGGAGCCGCCGATCTCCGTGGCGCCGGACCCGATGAGGTCCTCCTGCTCGCCGTGCTTGCACAGCCCGGTCTCGGCCATGTGCATGACCTCGGCGCCCGACTCCGTGTCCTGGACCTGGGCCACGTCGACCTCCGACGGGCCGATGCCGGCGGCCTCGAACGCGGCGGCCGCGGCGACGACCGTCGGCCCGTCCACCCGCTCCGGCGCCAGCGAGGGGCTGAACACCTCGAACGTGCCGTAGTGGCGGGTCCGCATGGCGACCGAGCGAAGGAAGACGGGCCGGTCGGTGTAGCGGTGGGCGATGTCGCCCCGGGCGAGGACCAGCGCCACGCCGCCCTCGGCCGGCGAGCAGAACATGTACTTCGTCAGCGGGTCGCTGAGCATGGGCGACCCCGCGATCGCCTCCGGGGACATCGGCGTGCGGCGCCAGGCGTTCGGGTTGAGCGCGCCGTTCCGGAAGGCTTTGGCTGCCACGAGCGACAGCACCGACGGGCCCATGTCGTGGTCGTGCAGGTAGCGCTGGATCTTCATGCCGAAGAACTGCGTCGTGACCATCATCCCGACGTCGCCGTACCAGTCCCCCAGCCCGTACTGGGCCGGGCTGGCGTTGAAGGCGCCGGGCGGGTGCTTGTCGAACCCGATCGCCATGCTCACGTCGTAGGCGCCCGAGCGGATGGCCCGGTCGGCCATCGCCAGGGCGCTGCCGCCGGTGGCGCAGCCGTTGAGGACGTTCACGAACTCGATGCCGGTCAACCCCAGGTCGGCGACCAGGGCGTCGGCGTTGCCGGCGGCGTCGCTGCCCCCGAAGGCGGCCTGGACGTCCTCCCACCCGATGCCTGCGTCGCGCAGGGCCCCCCGGGCGGCGTGGGCGCCCTGGGCCCGGCCGGACACGCCGTCGGTCCGCCCGAACGGGTGGATGCCGATCCCGACGATGGCGACCTCGGTGCTCACTGCTCCCCCTCCACGGTGTCGTCCGCCGTCCCGCCCGCCGTGTCGTCGGCCGCGAACGCGAAGCCGACCAGGCCGCCGTCGCCCGGCAGCGGCTCGAGGACCAGGCGCATCGGCTGGCCGATGCGGAGCGAGCCCGGGGCCCCGATCAGGCGGGACTCGACCAGCACCTCGCCGCCCAGGTCCACGTAGCCGACGCCGAACGGCGTGAACGGCCCGCCGGCGACCGCGCCGAGGTAGGGCTCCTTGGGCGGGAAGCCCTGGACGGTCCACGACCAGAGTGTCCCGGTGGGGGCCAGGGCGTGGCGTCCCACCGACGTGGACGTGCAGCGGGGGCAGGAGCCCTGGGCCGGGAACGTGGCGGCGCCGCAGTCCGAGCAGCGCGACCCGACGAGGCGGGGCGCGTCCGGGAAGCCCGCGAACAGGTCCGGCTCGACGGCGGTCACGCCCGCCCCTCGCGATCCGGCAGGGCGGCGAGTACCCGCTCCGTGTCCGCTCCCAGGGCCGCCGTCGGCGTGAGCGCCGCCGTCGAGAGCGCCGAGAACCGGTACGGGACGCCCGGGTGCACGACCGGGCCGTGGCCCGGGTGGTCGACCGCCACGAAGAACCCGCGGGCGTTCATGTGCTCGTCCCGGAGGACGTCCTCGGGCGCGTTGACCACGCCGATAGGCAGGCCCCGGCGCTGGCCCTCGTGGTAGGCGTATGCGGCCGTGTGGAGCAGGAAGAACACCTCGATCACGTCCTGGACGTGGGCGAAGTTGGCCTGCCGGTACTCCATGTCCTGGTACGCCTCCTCCGTCAGGTCGACCGCCAGGCCCTCGCTGTCCAGCCACTCCACCAGCACCTGCCATGGCTGCTGGTCGGCCAGGATCAGTGCGAAGTACACCCAGCCGTCCGCACACTCGAACGTCGCCGGCTGCGTCGGCTCGGGCTGGGCGTGCCGCCCGGTCTGCCGCTTGACCAGGGCTTTCGGGTAGAAGTAGTAGGGGTTCGCCAGCTCGCACGTGACCGCCGCCGAGTCGTGCATGGCCACGTCGACGAGGTCGCCGCTGCCGCTGTGGTGCCGTTCCATGAGGGCCAGCAGCGCCCCCATGTGGGCGAAGCTGGCGGCGGTGTGGAACGCCTGGTCGCCACCGGGGCGGATCGGCGGGATCGAGTGGTCGTCGTAGCCCGACGTGTTGAGCAGGCCGCTGGCGGCCAGCCCGACCAGGTCGGAGGACACGTGGTCCGCCCACGGGCCGGTCAGCCCGAACGGCGTGATCGACACGACGACGAGCGACGGGAACGCGTCGGACGCCACCAGCGCCCGCAGGTCGAGGCCGACCCGGCGCAGGTCGCGGGGGTGCAGCGACGACACGAGCAGGTCGGCCGTCCCGAGGAGGCGGTCGAAGGCCGCCCGGCCCTCGTCGGCCTCCAGGTCGAGGACCACGCTCGCCTTGTTGCCGTTGTAGTACCAGTGCGCCAGCGAGCGTTCGGGGCCGGGCTCGTCGCCGGCCCACGGGCCGGTGTGGCGGGACGGCGCCCCGCCGGGCGGCTCCACCTTGACCACCTCGGCGCCCAGGTGCGCGAACTGCGCCCCGGTCATCTCGCCGGCCGGGTCGACCGCGAGCTCGACGACCCGCAGGCCCTCGTACGGCGTCGGGAGGGCGGACGGCATCACATCACCCCGGTGGCGACCAGCTCGTCGTACTCGGCGCGGTCCATGCCGAGGATGTCCAGGCACACGTACTCGTTGTCCTCGCCGAGCAGCGGAGCCGAGCGCCAGTGGTCGGGTGCCGTGCGCAGCGTCGTGAACCCGACGCCCTCGAACAGCGCCTCGCCGATGACCGGGTGGCCCATGGAGAAGAACGTGCCGTGCTCGGCGATCTGCGGGTCGGTCTCGGTCAGGTCGGCGGCGTCCTGCACGGCCGCGGCCCGGACGCCCGCCGCCTGGAGCAGTGCCATCACCTCGTGCCGGTCGCGTGTCCGGGCCCAGTCGGCCAGGAAGCCGTCGAGGGCGTCCTGGTGGGCATGGCGGGACTCGACGGTCGCGAAGCGCTCGTCCGCGGCCCAGTCGGGCGAGCCCAGGGCGTCCACCAGGGCCTTCCACTCGCCGTCGTCGAAGACGGCGATCGCCACCCAGCGGTCGTCGCCCCGCGCCGGGTAGACGCCGTGCGGGGCGGCCGGCGGGTGCTCGAGCCGGTTCCCGAGCGGGAAGTCGTCGCTCCGGGTGGTGCGCCCGTTGACGCCCACGTCGAGCAGGATCGGCCCCAACATCTCGACGCCCGCCTCGATGGCGGACACGTCGACGTCGGTCCCGACGCCCGTGCGCGCCCGGGCGAACAGCGCCATGAGCAGGGCGGAGGAGTTGTAGTAGGCGGCCTGGTTGTCCATGTACGACAGGCCCCAGCCGCTCGGCTGGCGGCCGGGCAGGCCGCTGACGTGGGACAGGCCGCTGACGGCCTGCACCACCGGGCCGTAGCTGCGGTAGTGGGCGTGCGGGCCGGAGTGGCCGTAGCCGCTCATCCGGGCGTAGACGGCGTCCGGCTGGAGCGACCGGACGTGCTCTTCCGTCAGCCCCCACCGCTCCATCACGCCCGGGGCGAAGTTCTCGGTGACGGCGTCGCTGACCCGGATGAGCCGCTCGGCCACCGCCCGGCCCTCGGGCCGGCGCATGTCGATGGTCACGCCCAGCTTGTTGCGGTTGTAGTTGTTGAACAGGCCGCCCTTGTTCGGGTCGGGGTTCGGGTCCTCGTTCCCGTAGGCCCGGGCGGGCTCGTCCTTGTAGATGGGCAGGCGGCGCGGCATGTCGAGGCGGTTGCGGTCCTCGATGCGGACGACCTCGGCGCCGTAGTCGGCCAGCAGCCGCGTGGCCAGGGCGCCGACGCCCATCCAGCAGAAGTCCGCGACCCGGGTCCCGGCGAGCGGTCCCGTGCGCGGCCGTGGTCGCCGGTCGGAATCGTCGGCCATGCGCTCAGTCGAGCCCGTAGAGCCGGGCGGCGTTGTCGTGCAGGACCTTGCGCAGCGCGACCTCGTCGAGGCCCGAGAACGTCTCGCGCACGTAGTCGTCGGGGCGACGGGCCGTCGTGGCCGGGCCGGGCGACATCGACGTCGGGTGCGGGAAGTCGGTCTCGTACAGGACGTTGTCCGGCCCGAGTTGCTCGATCGCCGAGATGGCGGTGTCCGTCTCGAACCAGAAGCAGCCGTAGATCTGCCGCCGGAAGTACTCGCTGGGCAGCAGGTCGTACTCCGGGTGCTCCAGCGGGACGCCGCAGTTCTGCCACTGCCAGTCGAGCCCGGCGAGGGCGAACGGGATCCAGCCGACGCCGCTCTCCACCGACACGAACTTCAGCTCGGGGAACCGGTGGCAGATACCGCCGCAGATGATCTCGGAGATCGTCTTGGCGTTGCCCATGAAGAACGAGATCCCCATGAGGGCGTAGTTGGCGTGCTCGCCGTTCTCGGGGACGCCCACCTCGAACATGTCCATCTCGCCCGAGGCGATGTGGAAGTTGACCGGCAGGCCCTTCTCCTCGGCCGAGCGCCACATCGGGTTCCAGAAGCGGTCGGTGAGCTTGGGCAGGCCGAAGGCGGCCGGGTTCTGCGAGAAGACGATGCCCCGGTGGCCGTCGGCGGCCGTGCGCTCGATCTCGGCCAGCGTGAGGTCGAGGTCCCAGAACGGCAGGGACGCCACCGGGATGAACCGCCCCGGCGCCAGCGTCGCCCACTCGGTCAGGTAGTCGTTGTAGGCCTGGATGCAGCGCAGCTGGAGCTCGCTGTCGCCCATCCGCAGCAGGTTCTTGGCGTCGAACACGGCGACGTTCGGGTACAGCACCTGCGCCTGGACCCCGTAGTCGTCCATGACCTGGAGGCGGCGGTGGGGGTCCCACGTCTTCGGGTCGGTGTCCTCCCACCGGCGGGGGTGGTACGGCGGGTACTCGTGCCAGCCGGCCATGGCCGGGGCGCCGACGGCGGACAGGCGGGTGTCGCTCGTGAACCACGCCTCTTCGCCCGCCGTGTCGTCCCAGCGCACGTGCGGCACCTTGTCGCCCCACTTGGCGGACACCCGTGACGTCCACAGGTCCGGCGGCTCCACGACGTGCGTGTCGGTGTCGATGATCGGGATCTCGCTGGCCTGTGCCACCTGACGGCGCCCCTCTCGGCTCGCTGGCGTGCTTCGCTTCGTGCTCCCTCGCAGGGGAGAGGGCGATCGCCCGGACCACGCCGGTGTGACCTACGGCTCGTCCCCTGGAGCGACGGTAACGCCGCACGACCAGGCGGTCAACCTTTCCTCATGAGGAATTGCC
>Ga0126307_10002579_pt1 | contig 12255 bp, 11 predicted proteins | sample Plot28_FD_89955 | JGI IMG/M metagenome (GOLD analysis project Ga0126307, IMG submission 89955) | Serpentine soil microbial communities from UC McLaughlin Reserve, CA, USA - Plot28 | ecosystem: Environmental > Terrestrial > Soil > Grasslands | place: USA: UC McLaughlin Reserve, Lake County...
CACCCCGGGCCCGACCTCGAGCGGGCCGGCGGTGGGCAGCCGGAGCAGCTTCGTGAGCAGGTCCAGCTCGGTGCCGGACAGCGGCACCGCGACAGGCGGGGCGGGGTCGAGCACCGTCACGGGGCGGCTCCCGCCCCGACTCCCGACCGGGTCACGGGCCCGACCCCGCCACCGGCCTGCGGACCGGCGACCAGCGCTGCCAGCCGCCGGCCGTACTCGACGACCACCTCGACGCCGCCGGTCGGGCCGCCGGCGAGCTCGGCGTGGTCGTTCCGGACGTGCGGCCGGACCAGCATGTGCGGTTCCACCGAGAGCACCCCGCGGTAGCCGCTGTCCAGGAGCAGCCGCAGGCACTCCGCCACCCGGCAGCGGCCCTCGCCGGGGTAGCAGTAGTCCGGCCGGTCCGCCGTGCCGGCCGCGTCCTTCACCTGCACGTGCAGGATCCGGTCGGGGACCGCGGCCAGCAACTCGGCGAGCAGCTCGTAGGCGTCGTAGCCGTACTCGACGCCGTTGCCGGTGTCGAAGACCAGGCCGAGCGCCGGGCTGTCCACCTCCGCGAGCAGCCGGAGCACCCGGTCGGCATCCCGGCCGGCCCAGCCGGAGCAGTTCTCGTGCAGCAGTACCAGGCCGGCCCGCTCGGCCTGCCGGGCCAGCCGCCGCAGCCGGCGGATCGCCTCCCGGCCCCAGTCCGGCTCCGGCAGCCCGTCGTTGGGGTAGGACATCACCCGCACGTAGCGGGTGCCCAGCGCGGCACATCGCTCGGCCAGCACGTCCAGCTCGGCCACGTCCAGCTCCAGCGGGCCGGTCACCGGGCGGGCCCAGTTCGCGATCCGCGAGTCGACGCAGGCGGTGCCGAGCCCGGCCGCGGCGAGCCGGCCGACCAGCCGGGCGAAGCCGGCCGGCGGCAGGTCGGCCAGCGCCTGCCCGTCGACGCTGCGCAGCTCGATCAGGTCCCAGCCCAGCCGGCCGACCGCGGCCAGCTGGCTATCCAGGTCGGGGCCGGCCTCGTCGCCGACCGCGGCCAGACGCAGCGCCGGGACCGTCGGAACAGTCTCAGACACGCTGCATCCCCTCCGCGTGGCCGTTCAGCGTGGTCAGGTCGACCACTGCGGAGCTGCCGTTGGCCGCATGCACCTCGACCGGCCGGGCCGAGGCCTCGGCCCGCTCCTCCTGGGCCTGGCACCAGCTCTTGGCCTCGCCGAGCAGCGTGGTGACCCGCATGTTCAGCTCGAACTCCTCGCTGCCGTCCCGGCCCTCGGCGTACTGCCGGTAGATCCGACGCAGGAAGGTGGCCAGCGAGTCGTCCCGGAACACGCTGCGCAGCTCGCGCCGGTCCACCATCAGCCGCAGGTGCGCGTAGTCGTCGTCCTGGCTGCTCGGGTAGTGCCCGACGACCCGGCCCCCGGTCAGCTGGAAGGTGACCCGCCGCTCCCGGACCGGCGAGGTCAGGTCGGAGAAGATCTCGGTGAGCGTTCCGTTCCGGTGCCGGACGACCAGCCGGGCGGTGCCCATCCGCGGGACCAGCTGGTCGCCGACCTGCATGTCGGTCCAGGCCGCGTCGAGCATCCGGGCGTCCCCGGCCAGCCGGAGCGCGACCCCGACCGAGTGCGGCACCTCCGTGTCGAACGCGGTCGGGTGCCCGTGCGTCATGATCGTGCGGGTCAGCCGCGGCTTGCGCTGGAGGAAGGAGATCGCCCGCAGCTGGCCGAGCCGGCCGGACCTGATCAGCTCGGTGCACTGCGCGGTCAGCGCGCTGTCCAGCCAGTGCGCCACCACCGTGAGGTCTAGGCCGGCGGACCGGCGCAGGTCGGCGATGGCCTGCGCCGTGGCCAGGTCGGTGGCCATCGGCTTCTCCACCAGGATGCGGCGGAAGCCGAGGTCGGCCAGGCTGTGCAGCAGGTCCAGCCGGGCCACCGGCGGGGTGCACAGATGCACCACCGTCTCCGCCGGGTCCACCAGCCGCGCTGCCTCGGCCAGCGACCGGACCGGGATCAGGTCCTCGCCGGGCGGCGTCGCGTGCTCGCGCAGGTCGAACCCGTACGCCGGTCCGCTGGCGAACAGGTCGCGGTCCCCGGCCGACTCCCGCAGCCGGCGCAGGACCCTCCAGTGCAGGTCGATGCCGGCATGGCCGAGGCCGACTATCAGGGTCCGAAGCACGGTGCGCTCCTCACTCGCCGTCGGGTTGGGCCCGGGTGGGCTTGGGTTGGGCCCAGTGGTCAGTCCCGCCTCAGCGGTCCCGGTAGGCGATCCGTCCGGCCAGGTCGGCCAGCTCGGCCCGCCAGACCCCGGCCAGCGGCGCGCCGGCGATCGCCTGCCGCGCCGTCCGGACGAGGTCGTCGATGTGCCGCTCGACGTCGGCGCGGACGCCGGCCTCCTCGAGCAGCGTGCGCAGCGCGGCGGCATCCCAGCAGCCGCCCCGGTCCCACCCGGTCACCAGGTCACGCACCCGCTCGTCGCGCTGCATGACAAGGGCGAGCAGGAGCGTCATCTTGTGCTGGTCGAAGTCCAGCCCCGCCGGCTTGCCGGACGCCCCTGCGTCGCCGAAGGCGTCGATCAGGTCGTCCCGGAGCTGGAACGCCTCGCCCACGGCGAGGCCGTAGTCCTCGAAGGCGCCGGTCAGGTCGGGCCGACCGGCCACCGTCGCGCCGAGCAGCAGCGGGCGGTGGATGGTGTAGTGGCCGGACTTGCACCGCGCGATCCACCGGGCCAGCTCGGGGTCGGCGTCCCGCTGCGCGGCCACGACGATGTCGATCGACTGACCGATGATCATCTCGGTCCGCAGCTCGTCCCAGACTGCCCGGGCCGCCGGGGACAGCCGGGTCGCCAGGCGGTCCGCCCAGGCGAAGGCGAGGTCGCCGGCCAGCATCGCGACGCCCTCGCCGTACCGGCGGGCCTCCCCGCTCCAGCCGTGGCGCTCGTGCTCGGCGGCATGCTGGACGTGCACGGTCGGCTGCCCGCGGCGCATCGAGGAGTTGTCCAGGACGTCGTCTTGCAGCAGGGCGAAGGCCTGCAGCAGCTCCAGCCCGGCCGCGGCGTCCACCACCCCGGGGTCGGCCGGGTCGCCGCCGACGGCGAGGTAGCCGGTGAGGCAGAACAGCGGCCGGATCCGCTTGCCGCCGGCCCGCGGCAGTGACTCCACCGCGTCGATCGGGACGGCGGCGTGCGGGGCCACCGCGCACCAGCGGGCCCGCTCGGCGGCGACGAACCGGGCCAGCCGGTCCTCGACCTGCGCCAGCAGTCGGCGGCGCACGTCCTGCGGGGTCGGTTCCTGCACCAGGCCAGTGCGCGCCGGAGTCGACATGGTCATCGGGCTGCCTCCCACTCCCCGTCCCGTCAGGTTCCGCCGCCGCGCTGACCGGCGACGGCGGGAGGCAGTGAGAAAACCACGTCTTCGGTGGCAACCGTGGCCATTTGCACTTTTCCATAGCCCATGTCCCGCAACTGGTCGAGCACCTCCTCGACGAGCACCTCCGGTGCGCTGGCGCACGCACTCAGCCCGACCGCCCCGACGCCGGCGAACCACCTCCCGTCCAGGTGGGACACGTCCGGCACCAGGTGGGCCGGCGTGCCGGCGATCTCGGCCACCTCCACGTCGCCGGCCGGGCCGCTGGTCCGGCCTTCCTCGGCCGCGGCGCCTTGGAGCTCGTCGGTCACGTCCTCGTCCCGTCGATAACCGGCACCGGCCCGCGATGCCGCATTCGGCCTATTCACTCGACGCTGATCGGCCGGCTTTTGCCTGTCAAGGACCCGACGGAGAACCTGTCAGGAGCAACCGGGAGAGCCGGAGTTTGTCATCCCGTAGAACCCGACCTTGCCATGCGGATTGCTATGGACCCCCCTCGTCGGCGCGACCTACGTTGACGGTCACAGGTGCAGATGAGGAGATGTGATGTCCCGTTACGACCGGGGTCGGGAGCACCCGGGGATCGACCGGCTCCGGGCCCAGACCGGGGCGGCCGGCGAGGTCGTCCGCGAGGAGCACAGCCCGATGGCCATCCAGATGGTCGCCGACCTGTGCGGCGAGGACGAGTCCCGGCGGGCCGAGTGCTCGGCGGCGATCAGCACCGGGCTGGAGGCCCGGATGAGGCTCTGGGACGGCATCGGGCCGGCCCTGGACCACCAGCCGCTCGCGGGCTGACGATGGGCGCTCCGACCGGCGCGCCGGCGACAGCGGGAGGCTCGGGAGGGCCCGCCGCGCAATTGACGCGAGGAGTCCCGTTCTTTTCCCAGGCCGCTTCCTTCGCCGAGATCTGGCCGTCCGTCGCGCGCCATGTCAATGACGTCGCCGATCGCGGGAAGTATTCGCACGGACGCAAGGTGGGGGAGCTGGAAAAGGCGCTGGCCAGCTATACCGGAGCGCGTTTCGCCATCGGGATGAACAGCGGCACCGATGCATTGGTGCTGCTGTTGCGGGCGGTCGGCCTGCGGCCCGGCGAGGAGGTCGTGGTCCCGGCGTTCAGCTTCGTCGCGACCGCCACCTCGGTGTCGCTGGCCCGGGGCCGACCGGCCTTCGCCGACATCGACCCGGTCAGCTACTCCCTCGACCCCGACTCGGCCGCGGCCGCGCTGACCGACCGGACGCGGGCGGTCATGCCGGTGCACCTGTTCCACCAGATGGCCGACATGGCGGCGTTGGGCGAGCTGGCCAGCCGGCGCGACCTGGTCATGGTGGAGGACAGCGCGGAGGCCATCGGCATGCGCTGGGACGGCCGGCACGCCGGCCTGCTCGGCACCGGCGGGGTGCTGTCCTTCTTCCCCACCAAGACCCTCGGCGCCCTCGGCGACGCCGGGATGGTGCTCACCGACGACCCGGAGGTCGCCGAGCGGGCCGGCGTGCTGCGCCACCACGGCCGGCTGGGCAAGACCATCGACCACATCGCCGGCATCTCCAACCTCTCGGGCGTCTCCGGCACCAACAGCAAGATGGACGACATCCAGGCCGCGGTGCTGATGGCGAAGCTCACCCGGCTGGACCGGGACATCGCCCGCCGGGCCGAGCTCGCCGGCGCGTACGGAAAGCGGCTGCGGGACGTTCCCGGCGTCCTGCGAGTGCCTGACGTGGTGCCGCGGGCGGCCGAGACCAACCCGGTCTGGTACGTCTACGTGGTCGAGGTGGAGCGCCGCGACGAGCTGGTCGAACACCTGGCCGGGCACGGCATCGGCACCGAGACCTACTACCCGTCGCCGCTGCACCTGCAGCCCTGCTTCGCCGACCTCGGCTACCGGCCGGGCCAGTTCCCGGCGGCGGAGGCGGCCTGCACCCGCACCGTCGCGCTGCCGCTCTACCCCGATCTGGCCGACGTCGAGGTGGACGTGGTCTGCGACGCGATCCGCGCCTTCTACGCCGGCCGCCCGGGGAGGTCGGCATGACGCTGCCCTTCTTCCCGCCCGACCTCTTCGAGGCCGACCGGGAGGCGCTGCTCAAGATCGTGCACGAGGTCGCGGTCAGCCCGGACCAAAAGTTCATCCTCGGCACCCGCACCGCGGAGCTGGAGCGGGCGCTGCGCGAGGAGACCGGCGCCGTCGACGTCATCGCCTGCTCCAGCGGCACCGGCGGGCTCAACCTGTCGGTCGCCGCGCTCGGCATCGGCCCGGGCGACGAGGTCATCGTGCCGGCCTTCTGCTGCCAGCCCGTGGCCAGCTCGGTGGCGAACGCGGGCGGCACCCCGGTCTTCGCCGACGTCGATCCGAGGACGATGGTGCTGGACCCGGCCGACACCGAGCGGCGGATCACCGGACGCACCAAGGCGATCATGCCGGCGCACGTCTTCTCGATCATGGCCGACATGCCGGCGTTCCTCGACATCGGCCGCCGGTACGGGCTGCCCGTGATCGAGGACGCGGCGGTGGCGCAGGGCGCGGTGCTGGGCGACACCGCGGCCGGCCGCTGGGGCGACCTCGGCGTCTTCTCCTTCTTCCAGGTCAAGGCGTTCGGCACCGCCGGCGAGGGCGGCGTGGTGCTCACCGACGAGAAGGACCTCGCCCGGCGGGTGCGGATGCTGCGTAACCACGGCCAGGACGGGGTGCACCGCTTCCGACACCACGTCGTCGGCCAGAACAGCCGCTTCGACGAGGTGCTCGCCGCCTTCCAGCTGCACCGGCTGCCGACGTTCGCGGAGCGGCTGGAGCGGCGCGCGTGCATCGCCGACTACTACACCGAGCGGTTCGCGCCGCTGGCCGACCGCGGCGTGCTGGCCCCGCCGCCGGGCCGGGACGGTCGCTGCTATTACGTCTACTCGCTGCTGGTGGAGCGCCGGGAGGACCTACGCGCCTACCTCACCGAGCGGTCCATCGGCACGCACGTCTACTACCCGGTTCCGCTGCCCCGGCAGCCGGCGTTCGCGGCCTGGGCGGCGCCGGAGGGCTGTGCCGACGACGACTGGCCGAACGCCCAGCAGGTCAGCAACCGCAACCTGGCGATCCCGATCTGGCCGCACCTGACCGACGCCCAGGTCGAGTACGTCGCCGACGCGGTCTGCGACTTCTTCGACTGACCTCTTCATGCGGAGGTGAGATGCCGATGACGCTGCAGGACGCGCCCCGCGCGGGCAGCGGGGAGCCGGGCAGCTACGTCTTCGACCCGGCCTGGGATCTGGAGACCGAGCGGCTGCGGACCAACGAGGCGCTGTGGGACGAAGGCACCGTGGAGCGGCTGGACCGGCTCGGGGTCGCTCCCGGCTGGTCCTGCCTGGAGGTCGGCGCCGGCGCGGGCAGCACCGCGGCCTGGCTGGCCGACCGGGTCGGCCCGACCGGCCGGGTGGTCGCCGCCGACCTCGAGCTCGGCCGGCTGGGCGGGCTTGCCGAGCGGGGCGTCGAACTGCTCCGGTACGACCTGCGCAGCGAGGACCTGCCGGCCGCCCGGTTCGACCTGGTGCATGCCCGGATGCTGGTGCAGCACCTGCCGGACCGGGCGGCCGCGGTGGCCCGGCTGGCCGCGGCGCTGCGGCCGGGCGGCTGGCTCTTCCTGGAGGACACCGACTCGCTGCCGCTGTTCCGCAGCGCGGTGTCCGAGGACTTCCTGCAGGACGTCCGGCAGGCCGGGTACGGGCTGATGCGCCGGGCCGGGCACGAGCCGCGTGGCGGCCACTTCGACGTGCAGCTGCTGCTGGCCGGGCCGTTCACCGACGTCCGGGCCGAAGGCCGGGTGGTGGTGGTCCAGGGCGGCTCGGCGGGGTCCCGGCACTACCAGCTCTGGCTGAGCTTCCTGCGGCCCCGGCTGGTCGCCGAGGGGCTGCTGACCGAGGCCCGGATCGACGCGGCCCTGGCCGAGATGGCGGACCCGGCGAACTGGTGGACCTCCCAGGTCATGCTGTCCAGCTACGGCCGGCGGCGGGTGGCGCCGTGACCGCCCTCGACCGCCCGCCCGCGCGGCACGGCCGGCTCTGGGCGTACTCGAAGCTGGCGAAGCTGGCCTTCTACGACTATTACCTGTCCGCGCTGGTGGTGTGGACGCTGCTGCCGCCGGACCTGCGGACCGACCCGCAGGTGCTGCTGGTGCTGGTGCTGTGCACCGTCGGGTGGCTCGGCACGGTCGCCGCGACGGTCGCCTTCGACGACGTCACCGGCTACCGGGACGGCAGCGACGCGCGCAACTACGACCCGGAGCAGGAGGCGCTGCGGGACCGGGAGCGCAAGCCGCTGCTGGACGGCCACCTCAGCGTCGAGGCGGCGGTGCGCTTCGGCTGGGTCTGCGTCGCGGTCGCCGCGGCCGCGCTCGCGGCGGCCGTCGCGGTGGCCCCGCACCGTCCGGTGTGGGCCGTCGTGCTGGCGCCGTTCGTGCTGCTGATCAGTGCCAACTACTCCTACGGCCTCAAGCTCAGCTACCGCGGCTTCCAGGAGCTAGTGATCCTGATCAGCACCGGGCTGACCATCGCAATCCCGTACGGGCTGGCCACCGGGCGCTACACCGGGCTGGTCGGGCTGCTCACGTTCCTGTTCGGGCTGTGGAGCCTCATGGTCTCCGTCTACTCCAACCTCAACGACGTGGCCGGCGACCGGGCCGCCGGCCGGCGCAGCATCGCCGTGCTGGCGACGCGGCGGGTCTACCGCGCCATGATCGTCGCGCTGACCGCGAGCGAGCCGGCGGCCATCCTGCTCGCGCTCGCGGTCGGGGCGATCCCGGCCTGGTACCCGCTGTTCCTGCTGCCGGTGCTCGCGGTCCGGGCCAACCAGGCCCGCACCGGGCTGCTGCAGGACAACCCGCTCGGTGCCCGCAAGCTGGGCGTCAAGGCCCACCGGCTCGGCGTGCTGATGGTCCTCGCCGCGACCCTGCTGGCCGTCCGCTGACCGTGACCCTGGTGGCCGTCCGCTGACCGCGACCCACCCGTCCCGAGGAGCGAGCGAGAGATGAAGGCGCAGACCTCGCGCACGAAGCCGCCGCGCAACATCGGCCTGGTCTTCCAGCACTTCGCCTCGGCGGTGCGGCCGGTGTGGCACCTGGATCGCCCGTTCGACATCGCCCCCGACTCAGGCGTCCGGTTCACCGTGGCCGGCCTGGCCACGCTGGTGGAGCAGACCTCGGCGGCGCTGTGGGAGGCCGGCCTGCGCTCCGGCGACCGGCTGGCGATCGTCAAGGACAACCACCTCGACGTGGTGCTGCTGTCCGCCGCCGCGGCCCGGATCGGCGCGCTGCCGGCGATGACGTCGTGCACGATCGAGCCGGAGCTCCTGCGCCGGATGATGGAGCGGCTGGAGCCGCGGCTGCTGGTGGCCAGCCCCGCCGTGCTCGCCGCGGCGGAGAAGGCCGGCGTCGAGCTGACCGGCCCGGGCGCCCGCGTGCTGGTCGCCGGCGCCGGCTCTGACTGTTCAGCGGCGCTCGACCGCACGGTCACCACCGTGGCCGAGCTGCTGGATGCGGACGTCCCGGCGGCCCGCCCGGTCGCGGACGACCGGCCGATGATCTGCACGCACACCTCCGGCACCACCGGGGTGCCGAAGTACGTGGTGCACTCGGCGACCACGCTGCTCGGCGTGCTCACCAAGCTCGAGACGATGAAGATCCCGTTCCTGTCGATCCGGCCGAGCGACACGGTGGCCTCGTGCATCTCCTTCGTGCACGGCCGGGCGATCACCTGGGCGGCCGCCCAGCTGGCCCGCCCGCCGGGCGAGGTCGTGGTGCTGGCGGAGTCCACTCCGGACACCGTCGCGGCGACGCTGCGCCGGCACCCGCCGACCACGCTGGAGGCCTGCCCGAACATCTTCCAGCGCTGGGAGGGCCTGGCCCGCACCGACCCGGACGTGTTCGCGCCCTGCCGCGCTTTCATCAACACCTTCGACGCGATCCACCCGCGGACGGTGCGGACCTTCCTGGACGCGTCCCGGCACCGGATGCCGGTCTGGGGCCAGGTCTGGGGGCAGACCGAGGTCGGCCCGGTGTGCATGGGCCTCTACACCCGGGGCCGGGTCAACCGCAGCCGGGGCTCCCGGCGCGCGGTGACCAGCGACGTCGGCCGGTCGATCCCGTTCCTCACCGGGGTGAAGGTGGTCGACCCGCAGACCCGCCGGGACGTCCCGCGCGGCACCGAGGGCATCGTGCTGGTCCGCACCGCCGGCCGCTGCCTGACCTACCTCGGCGAGGACGACCGGCACCGGGAGAAGGTCTGGGACGGCTGGTGGAACACCGGCGACATTGGGGTGCAGACCCGCGGCGGCATGCTGCGCATCATCGACCGCGAGGTCGACGTGATCCCCGGGGTCAGCGGCATCGAGCTGGAGAGCGTGCTGCTGGAGCGGCTGCCGGACACCACCGAGGTGATCGTGCTCGGGGTGCCGGGCCGTCCGCCGGTGCCGGTGCTGAGCACCACCGACGGCACGCTCGACCCGGGCGCGTGGCGGCGGGCCACCGCCGACCTGCCGCAGCTCGACGACCCGGTGCTGATCGGCTGGGAGGACTTCCCCCGGACCGGGACGTGGAAGGTGCGCCGCCCGATGCTGCGAGAGCGGCTGTTCGGCACCACTGAGACCTTCGGCACCGGGCGGTGGACCTGATGGGCGCGGCGAAGAAGGCCCGGGGGCGCACCGCGACCCGGCCGAGCAACCTGGGCCTGGTGTTCGAGCACTTCGCCGGCAGCGACGGCGCGAGCTGGAACGTGGACCGCCCGTTCGACCTGACCCCCAAGGGCGACACCCGCTACACCGTCGCCGACCTGGCCCAGCTGGTCGAGGAGACCTCCGCCGGACTCCACCAGGTCGGACTCCGGTACGGCGACCGGCTCGCCATCATCAAGGACAACCACCTCGACTCGGTGGTGATCGCCGCGGCCGCCGCCCGGATCGGCGCGATCCCGGCACTGTGCTCGGCCACCGTCCGGCCGGCGCTGCTGCGGCGGATGATGCAGCGGCTGGAGCCGGCGGTGCTGGTCGCCAGCTCGACCCTGCTCGCCGACGCCGCCGAGCAGGGCGTCGAGCTGGTCCCGCCCTCGGTGCCGACCATCCTGATCGGCGGCACCGCCATGGACCCAGCGCCGCCGGCCGACCTGCCCACCTTCGCCGACCTCGGCGGCGCACCGGTGCCGCCGGCCCGGCCGCGGCCGGACCACGAGCCGATGGTGTGCACGCACACCTCCGGCACCACCGGGATGCCGAAGTTCGTGGTGCACTCGGCGAACACCTCCATCGGGACCAACGCCCGGCTGGAGACGATGCGGATCCCGTTCCTGTCCACCCGCGACGACGACGTGATCGTCTCCAGCATCGCCTTCGTGCACGTCCGCTGCCTGACCTGGACGGTGGCCCAGCTGACGCTGCCGCCGAAGGACGTGGTGGTGATCGCGGACCCGTCGCCGGCGACGGTGGTGCAGACGCTCACCCGGCACCGGCCGACCACGCTGGAGGCCTGCCCGAACATCTACCAGCTCTGGCAGGGCCTGACCGGGACGCACCCGGAGCTGTTCGCGAACGTCCGGGCCTACCTGAGCACCTTCGACGCCATCCACCCACCGACCGTGCGGGCCTTCCTGCGGGTCTCCCGGCGCCGGCTGCCGGTCTGGGGACAGAGCTGGGGGCAGAGCGAGTTCGGGCCGGCCAGCCTGGCCGTCTACACCCGGTTCAGCGTCCGCGAGCGCCGCAGCTCTCGTCGTCCGGGAGCCGCCGACCAGGCGTTCACCACCGACGTCGGGTACCCGATCCCGGGCGTGATCAAGTGGAAGGTGGTCGACCCGCAGACCCGCCAGGAGGTGCCGCGTGGCCGGCGCGGGCTGGTGCTGGTGCGCAGCCGCGGCCGGTGCCTGACCTACCTCGGCGAGGACGACCGGCACCGGGCCAAGGACTGGGACGGCTGGTGGAACACCGGTGACATCGGCGTGCACCGTCGCTCCGGCCGGCTGCGGATCCTGGACCGGGAGGTCGACTCCATCCCCGGCACCAGCGGCATCGAGCTGGAGAGCTTGCTGCTGGACCGGCTGGACGGGGCTACCGAGGTGATCATGCTCGGCAACCCCGGCGGGCGGCCGGTGCCGGTGCTCAGCACGCGCGACGGCCGGCTGGACCCGGCCGCCTGGGCGCGGGCCACGGCCGGGCTGCCGCCGCTGGCCGAGCCGCGGCTGATCGGCTGGGACGAGTTCCCCCGGACCGGAACCTGGAAGGTGCGCCGGTCGGACCTGCGGGAGCGGATCCTGCACAGCACCGAGACCTTCGGGACAGGCCGCTGGACCTGAGCGTACGCAGGGGCGTCCGGGCCGGCCGGAACCCCGGCCGCGGGGCGGCGGAGATGTCACGGGCCGCCGAACTGTCCCGTCTACTCCGACGACACACGTCCGATCGGCATTGACCCGGTAGGAGGAACGGATGTTCGACCGGCTGGCAGGCCTGGTCCTGCGCAAGCCCCGAGCGGTCCTTCTCGTCACGCTCCTGCTCGTCCTCGCCGCCGGTGCGATCTCCTCCGGCCTCAACTCGCGGGTGACCCTGGGCGGCTACGAGAAGGACGGATCGGAGTCGCAGCGCACCACCCAGGTCCTGCAGGACAAGTTCAAGCAGGGTGACCCCAACCTGGTGCTGCTCGTCACCGACGAGCGCGGCGTCGACTCCCCCGCCGCGCAGGCGGCCGGGCAGGCGCTGACCCAGCGCCTGGCCGGCGAGGCCGACCTGTCCAACGTCGCGTCCTACTGGTCGCTGGGCCGGCCGGAGCAGCTGCGTACCGAGGACGCCACCAAGGCGCTGGTGACCGCGACCATCGGTGGCGACTTCGACGCCGTGCTCGACCGGATCAAGACCCTGGCCCCCGCCTACAGCGGCGACTTCCAGGGCGCCCGGGTGCAG